>Ga0207881_1000540_pt1 | contig 15003 bp, 11 predicted proteins | sample MalvirmetagMSP97_FD_184227 | JGI IMG/M metagenome (GOLD analysis project Ga0207881, IMG submission 184227) | Marine viral communities from the Deep Pacific Ocean - MSP-97 (SPAdes) | ecosystem: Environmental > Aquatic > Marine > Oceanic | place: Pacific Ocean | collected 2011-05-03 | reverse complement strand
CTTCTGGACCACCGACGAACGCACCGGCATGCCTGTCTACGTGCGCGCCGCCGCCGTGCGGCAAGAATCCGACCGCGTCTTCAGCGCCGAGAAGGCCCGTCTGGCGAACAGCGCCTTCTTCGAGCCCGATTTCTTCATCGGCATCCGGGACCTGGAGGTGCGTCTCGAGGACCAGCCGGGCCAAGGGCCGGACGGGGGGACGCGCGTCAAGGTCGCCGCCAGGAGCGTCACGCTCAACGCGCTGGGCGTGCCGGTGTTCTGGCTTCCCGGCTTCGCCGGCGATCCCGACGATTTTCCGCTGCGTCAGGTCCGCATCGAGAACTCCAACCGCAACGGCCTCGGCCTGCGCACCGAGTGGAACCTGGCCGCGCTGCTCAGCAAGGACTGGCCCGGCGTCGACATCGGCCTGCTCCTCGACTATTACGCCGACCGGGGCGTCGCCTTCGGGTTCGACGGCGACTGGAACACGCCCGAACACCGCGGCGGCCTCTTCGCGTATCTGCTCCCCGACGACCGCGGCGAGGACCTGCTCACCCGCGGAACCCGCATCGACCGCGACGGCGAGACCCGCGGCATCTTCCGGGGGCAGGATCTCTGGAAGTTCCGCGAGAACTGGACGCTCGTCACCGAGCTGAGCTACATCTCCGACGAGGCGTTCGTCTCCGCCCTGTTCCCGCAGATGGCCAAGACCACCGAGGACTTCCGCAACCGCCTGATCCTCGAACGCCTCGGCGAGCAGACCCACTTTGCGCTCGAGGCCTCGGTGGCGCAGGGCGACTTCATCGCCGCCGAGCACCTGCTCCAGACCCCGGGCTACCGCGTCGAACGCCTGCCCGAGGCCCGGCTCGTCTGGGCGATGCGCGACGTGTTCGAGGAGACCGCCCCAGGACTGCTCGCGTACGGCTTCGAGGCGCGTGCCGGCTCCCTGAGCATGCGGTTCAGCGACGCGACCGCCGCGTCGTACGGCTTCGACACGGCCACCCTGGCCGACGACGCCTTCGGCACGCTCCCGGGTGAGTCCATCGGCGATGTGCTCCGCGCCGCCGGGCTCAACGAGGACAGCGTCACCCGCCTCGACACCCGCCACGAACTGGTCGGCACCTTGGGCCTCGGCCCGGTCCGCATCACGCCGTTCATGGTCGGACGGGTCACCGCCTACGACACCGACTTCGAGGACTTCAGCCCCCAGGAAGACGATCAGGCCCGCCTGTGGGGTGCCGCCGGGATCACGTTCTCGACCGTCCTGCAGAAGATCGACAACGACGCCGAGTCCCGCGTGCTCGACGTCCACCGCATGCGCCACATCGTCGAACCCTCGCTGACCCTCTGGACCGCCGATACCAACATCACCAACGACGAGCTGCCCGTCTTCGACGACGACGTTGAGAATCTACTCGCGGGCTCGATGGTCCGCGCCGCGGTCGATCAGACCTGGCAAACCAAACGGGGCGGTCTCGGACGGTGGCGCGACGTCGACCTGCTCAAGCTCCGCACCGAGTACGTCTGGTCGTCCGACCGCATCGGCGACAGCGCGATCCCCCGCTGGTACAACGCCCGCCCCGAGCTGAGCAACCCCGGCGAGTACCTCGGCGCCAGCGCCGTCTGGCAGCCGACCGAAGTCCTCGCCGTCGCGGGCGAGACCGTCTACGACCTCGAGGACAACCACTTCGCCCGCAGCTCCGGCGGGTTTCTCATCGAGCACCGCCCCGGATTCCAGACCAGCTTCGAGCTCCGCCGCATCGAGGACATCGACGCGACCTACGGCGCCATGTCCGCGATCTACCGGCTGACCGAGAAGTACGCCGTCAATACGGGCGTGACCTACAACTTCGATCTCAAGGACTTCCAGACGTTCACCACGCTCGTCCAGCGGCGCTTCCAGTCCGGCACACTCGGCATCAGCATCAACTACGACAACATCCGCGGCGAGACCAGCCTCGGCATCCTGTTCCGCCCCGCCGGCGACGGCGGGCTGAACGTGGACCCGACCTTCGGCGGGTAGCCATTCCCGCACAAGAGTGGGTCAGAGCGACCGCTTCGGGGCCGCGGCCACGTTCGCCAGCAGCAACCCGGCCACCAGCGCCAACGCCGTGACCACCACGCGGAACGCCGTCTGCGTCCCCGTGATCGTGTCCTCGACGAGAAAGAACTCGAAGCTGCGATACCCCAGCGTGCCCGGCACCAGCATCAGCAACCCCGGGAATATGACCGTCGAGGCCGGCCGGTTCTTCATCCGTTGGTAGATGTTGCCCACGATCCCGATCGCGGCCGATGTGGCGCAAACGCCCAGGTCCGTCCCGATCTCCGCCGTCAGCACGCGGGCGAGCACGAACGCCCCCGCCCCCGCCGGGACCATGATCATCGCGTCCCGGGCGCGGGCGTTCAGCAGTACCACGAACCCCAGCGGGGCCAGGCAGGCCGCGACGGCCTCCGTCCAGACCGGCAGCGATTGCGGCAGCCCGTCGAGACCGCCGGGGAGATAACCGGCGATCCGCTGACCGACCGCCACCCCCAGCCCGATCGACAGCAGCACCGTGATCGCACCGACCATCCGCGCCGTGCCCGAGACGAGGTTCCGCGTCGCCAGCTCCGCCATCGCGGTCGTGATCGTCATGCCGGGCATCAGCACGATCAGCCCCGCCACCGTGACCAGCCGGATCGAGACCGGCCCGATGTCCATCGCCGTCACCAGCGACGCGAGCACCGCCGCCGTGCCGCCGGCCGCGAACTCGAGCAGCCGCGCGGCGTGGCGCTTGCGTGACGCCGCGTGGGCCAGGGCCCCGACGCACAGCCCCGTGATCGCCGCCGCGAGCAACTCGCGCCACCCGCCGCCGAAGAACCGCGAAACGCCCGACGCCGCGACCGCGAACGCCAGGATGTGCATCCAGGCCGGGTACGCCGGCTTGCGCGCGATGACCCGCTTGACCATCCGCGTCGCCCGTGCGGGATTCAGCCGACGCTCGACCACCCGCCGCAGGATCTCATCGAGCGCAACGATCTTGGAAAGGTCCGTCCCGCGCGGATCGACGCGCGACAGCATAGTCTCCCGCTTTTCCCCGATCTCGAAGGACAGGAACACCGAGGTCGGCACGGAGAAGGTCTGCGTGCGGATGCCAAGGGCGTCCCCGGCCAGCGTGATCGCCTCCTCCAGCCGGTGGGCCGCCATCCCGTAGGTGCCCAGCGCACGGGCCATCTCGATCAGAAACCGCGCGCGGGGGTCGTCGCGACGGGGCTCGGCTCGCTGGATGATGCGCGGGCGTGGTCTGGGCAATGCGGGCTCTGCGGAATGGGTGTGCGGGTGCGTGGGTATCGGGCGACCGATGGCGGGCCATCGGCCGTCCGACAGGACGGTAGTCGCCCTCCGGGCCGCTTTGGCGGTCCGTCCCTATGATGCGGACCCCGGGCAGCGTTCCGCCCGGGCCAGAGGGAGAAAAGACCATGGCCCAGCAGCTCGGCGCCGCCACCAGCGAGTTCGAGAAGACCGACCGTTGCCGGGGGCTCGACCACCGCCCCCGCGTCCTGCTGGGCAAAATGGGCCTGGACGGGCACGACCGCGGGGTCAAGGTCATCGCACGCGCCCTGCGGGACTCGGGCATCCACGTGATCTATTCCGGCCTGTGGCAGACCCCCGCGAGCCTCGCCGTCTCGGCACGGGACGAGGACGTGGACTGCATCGCCGCCTCGATGATGAGCAACTCTCACCTGGTGCTCGGGCCGAAGCTGATCGAGGAACTCAAGAAAGTCGGCCGCGGCGACATCCCCGTGCTCATGGGCGGCATCCTGCCGGCCGAGGACATCCCCACCCTCAAGCAGCAGGGCGTCCGCGCCTGCTTCCCCACCGGCACCGGCTTGCTCGACGTCGTCGAGGCCGTCAAGGCCTGCGTGGAGACGATGGGCCCCAAGGTCCCCGCCAACCACCCAACGGCCCAGCTGGCCCGCGACATCTCGCTGATCCACGACGAGAAGCCCATCCGCGAGAACGCCCGCCTGCGACGCCCCACCCGGGTGATCGGCCTGACCGGCTCGCCAGGCGCCGGTAAGAGCACGCTGGTCGCCCAACTCGCTGGCGAGTACACCCGCCGCGCCGAGAAGGACCCGGCGCTGGGGCGCTGCGCCGTCGTCGCCTTCGACCCCAAGAGCCCCATCACCGGGGGCGCGCTCCTCGGCGACCGCCTCCGCGTCGATTTCAACAACCTCGGCGAGAAGGTCTTCTACCGATCACTGGCCATCCGCGGCGAGGACTACCACGGCCTCGACCGCGTCGTCGAACTCATCGGCGGCGCGCACGCACCCGGCGCCGACCCGTTCGAGACCGTCTTCGTCGAAACCGTCGGCGCCGGCCAGAACGAGACGCTCGTCCGCGAGCACGTCGACCGCACCGTGGTGGTGCTCACCCCGGGCATGGGCGACGCCGTCCAGATGGACAAGGCCGGCATCCTCGAGATCGCCGACGTCTTCGTCTGCAACAAGGCCGATCACCCCGGCGAGAACGAGCTGGTCCGCGACCTCCGGGACGTGGCCGGGCGCCGACTCATTTTCGAGACCGTCGCCACCCGCGGCCAAGGCGTTCCGGAACTGCTCGACGCCCTCCTGGAAGCCTGACCGAAATCCCAAAAAATCGCCGCATTCGCCGGGGTCGCTCCGGCGGATTCATCCGCTGCGCGGGCCCGGAAAAGCCCGCTTTTTGTCGAATCCGCCTCTCGGATGCAAACCGAAACCCTCCGCATCAACACCGCCGCCCCACTGTCGGGGCATCGAGCGGCCCGGCGGCCGACCACGACCGCGAGGGAACGAAACACACGATTCGGAGGCTTTCACATGATTCTGTCCACCGCGATGACGCTCGCCCTTTCCGCCGGCATGGCCGGTCCCTGCTCCTCGCCCTGCACCGCCGAGGCCCAGCCGCAGGTCCGTATGACCACGGTCTCGTACGACCACCACGGCGCGAAGAAGGACATCGTCGACACCGCCGTCGCGGCCGGATCGTTCAACACCCTGGCCGCCGCCCTCGGCGCGGCCGACCTGGTCGAAGCCCTGAAGGGCGAGGGCCCCTTCACGGTGTTCGCTCCCACCGACGCCGCCTTCGCCAAACTGCCCGCCGGCACCGTCGAGACCCTGCTCAAGCCGGAGAACAAGGCCCAGCTTCAGGCCATCCTGCTCTACCACGTGGTGCCCGGCAAGGCCGTCGCCAAGGACGTGGTCGGCAAGCCCGCATGGGCCACCCTCAACGGGCAGCAGATCAACATCTCCACCAAGGGTGAGACCCCGATGGTGGACAACGCCAAGATCGTCTCCACCGACGTTATCGCCAGCAACGGCGTGATCCACGTGATCGACACCGTCATCCTCCCCGAGACGAAGTCCATCCCGCAGGTCGCCGAGGCCGCCGGTTCCTTCACCACCCTGCTCGCCGCCGTCAAGACCGCCGGCCTGGCCGAGACCCTGATGGGCGAAGGCCCCTTCACCGTGTTCGCGCCCACCGACGAGGCGTTCGCAGCGCTCGGCTCGACCGTGCAGGACCTGCTCAAGCCTGAGAACCGCGAGACCCTGACCTCCATCCTGACCTACCACGTCGTCCCCGGGCGCGTGTTCGCCGCGCAGGCCAAGACGCTCAACCAGGCTCCCACCGTGAACGGCAAGACCCTCAAGATCGAGGCCAAGTGGGGCGACCTGAAGGTCGGCGGGGCCAAGGTCGTCGCGGCCGACATCGACGCCAGCAACGGGGTTATCCACGTCATCGACGGCGTGCTGATCCCCGAGTGATTCCGGACACGTTGGGCTGGAACCGGAAAGGAAGATGACCACCTTGAGCAGCCACTGTGTGCTCAATCCGCTCCAAACGGCCGCCCGGGCGATCCAGCAGGATCGCCCGGGCGGTGCCCGTGGCGTACGATCTTCGCCGAAGGAACAGTCCAGACTCGTGACACACACCGCATCCCCACCCGAAGATCTCCTCCCCGCGGTCGCCCGCGGGGACGCCGCCGCGGTCAAGGCCTGCCTCGACCGCTACGGCGCCCTCGTCTGGTCACTCGCTCGGCGGATGTGCCGATCGGGCACCGACGCGGAGGACGCGGTCCAGGAAATCTTTGTCTCCGTGTGGAAGAACGCCGGACGGTTCGACGCCACCAAGGGGTCCGAAGTCACCTTCATCGCCACCATCGCCCGACGCCGGCTCATCGACCGGATGCGCCAGGCCGGACGCCGTCCCAACGAGTCACCGATCGAATCGGGCGGCGGCATGGCGGTCTCCCAGGACTCCGTCGGCGCACCGGTCGAACTCCGCGAGGAAGTCGGCATCGCCAGCCGGGCGATGGCCGAGCTCAGCGAGGACCAGCGCCGTGTTCTTCAGATGTCCATCGGCCACGGCCTCAGCCACGAAAAGATCGCCGAGGCCACAGGCATCCCGTTGGGCACCGTCAAGACGCACATCCGCCGAGGCCTCATCCGGGTCCGCGCGCTGCTCGAAGAACACCGCGAACGCACGGGACGAGAGGTGCAGACGTGAGCGTTCGATCACTCCCAGACAGCGACCACCTGCTCGACCTGATGGCCCTCCGGGCGGTCGAAGGACTCAACGAGTCGGACGAGGCCATCGTCGGCGCCTGGGACGATCCTGGCGTGTTCGATGAAGCCGCCGCCACGCTCGCCATCGGCATGACCGTCTCCGAGGGTCTTGAGGATCTGCCCGCGTCCCTGCGTGCCAAGCTCGTCGCCCTGGCCGACGACCTCGACGCCGAGTCCGAGGTCCCGGCCCCCCTGCCGATGACCACGATCCCCCCGACGTCCGCGACAAACCCGCCAGCCCGGCGACCGATCGCCCTGTTCGGGGCCCTGGGTTGGGTCGCCGCCGCCGCGTGCCTGGCCCTCGCCGTCATCGCGTGGCGTCCGACGCCCCCCGCCCCGTCCATCGAACAGCAGTTCGCCCTGATGGAGAACCGCCCCGGCGTCGTGCGCACCGCCTGGCTCGGCCTCGACGACGCCGGGCTCAGCGACGCGGCCCACCCGGCCGATCGCGGCCTGAGCGGCGAGGTCGTGTGGGACCCGACCACGAACAAGGGGTTCATGCTCTTCGAGGGCCTCGCCTCCAACGACCCGACCACGCTGCAGTACCAGCTCTGGATCTTCGACGCCGACCGGCCCACCGGGCAGCTCCCGCAGTACGGCGACGGGATCCTTTCCCAGCGTCCGGTCGACGGCGGCGTCTTCGACGTGCTGGCCGACGGCCGCGTGATCGTCCCCATCGACCCCAAACTGCCCGTCGGGCGCGCCGCGATCTTCGCCGTCACCGTCGAGCCGCCCGGCGGCGTGGTCGTCTCCGACCGCGACATCGTGACGCTGGCGATGGTCGACTGATTCCCCGCACTGCCCGGCGGTTCCGGCACCCCTCCCGCTCGAATCCGCGTGACCCCGCCCCCCGCGCGCGGTACGCTCTGGCATGCCAAGCATCGAACAACTCACCCGGCTGCTCGAAGCGGAGCCGAACGATCCGTTTCTGCTCTACGGCGTGGCCCAGGAGCACCTCAAGGCGGGCGATCTCGATGCGGCGGTCGCCTGGTTCGACCGCACGATCGCGGCCGACCCCGCCCACGCTTACGCCTACTTCCACAAGGCCCGCGCCCTCGAAACCGCCGAACGCACCGAGGACGCCGTCGCGACCCTGCGAGAGGGCGTCCGCGTCGCACGCGCGGCCGGCGATCAGAAGGCGCTCTCAGAGCTCTCGGGGTACCTGGACGAACTGGAATGAATCGTGGCAACCGCCAGAAACTGACCCCGATCCAGGCATGGCACCGCACGCCCCGCGATGGCTCGGTCCGGGTGACCGAGGTTCGGACCGTGCCGGACGATCCGGGGTGCGTGTGGATCGTGCTCGACGGCGTCCGGGCCGGGCTCGTGGACCGCGAGACAGCCGCCCGCGCGCAGCTGGCGACCGACCGGCCGGCGTGGACCGAAGCCCTTGCCGAAAAGCTCGACGCCGAGGTCCGCCGGCGACTGTGCGAGCGCAGCGCCGTCCGTTTGCTGGCTTCAAGGATGCGGTCCCGGGCCGGACTCGTGCAGGCGTTGGTCCGCCGGGGCCACGACGCCCCGACCGCCGAAGCCTGCGCCGAGGACTACGCCGAACGGGGGGCCATCAACGACGCCCGGTTCGCGGAAGTCGTCGTCCGCAACGAGCTGGCACGCAAGCCCGCCGGACGCCGCCTGCTCGAGGCCAAGCTGCACGCCAAAGGCGTCCGGGGCGAGCCGGCCGGGCGCGCGGTCGAGGCGGCGCTCGCGGACCGCGACGAGCTCGCCGACGCCCGCCAGGTGGCCAGGGCCTCGGCCCGGTCCATCCGCGACGGGACCGAACCGGATGTCTTCCGCCGGCGTCTGAGCGGCCGTCTGGCCCGGCGTGGGTTCTCCGGCGAGGTCGTCCGGCGCGTCGTCGATGAACTGCTCCGCGAGCGGTCGGCGTGATCGTGCGGGGTACGCACACACGCGCCGCCGCGGCAGGTTTTTCGACCCTGCTTGCGGTCACGGCGGCCTGCTTGGCGATGCTCGCTCCGGGGTGCGTCAGCCACCGCAATGAGCGGCTCGTGATCGGAACGCGGGCGACGGCGAGCTTCGGACCGGGGGGTCCCGGGATGGCCCGATCGCAACCCGCGGGTCCGGACGGGGCGGGAGGTCGAACGGTCCGGGCGTTCTCGTCCGATCCGGTCCGGCTGGACCGCTCACGCTGGCGCACCATGGTGGTCGTTTCGCCGATCGACGGGGTCGTGCACACGGAGACGTTCCGTGGTGTGGCCGTGGTCGGACGGCGGGCCCCGGCGGCGCGGGCGGGCGTGTTCCCCCCGGTCGATGCGGAGCCGGGAGAATCCTGGACCCGGGACCTGGCGGCCTCGGGCGGGGAACTCGGGCGGGCGGTGATGGATCCGTTCCTTGCCCCGTTGAGGCTGCTCCGTGCGGCCCGGGGCGGATGGTGGACGTGGAGTCCTTACGAGATCTGGAAACGAACCCGGCACGACCGCACGCGTTGGTCCGCGGTCGGCGGGAGAAGACAGGAGCGATCCGATGAATGACGAATCACCCGCCGCCGGAACCGGAAGCACCGGCCCGTCACCAGAAGGCCTACCGGAGAACCCGCCCCGCTACCCCTTCAATCCGGCGCTGGAGATCTCCGTGGTCTCCACGCGGGACGGAACCGTCGACGGCGGTGTCGTGCTGGTCGACATCCGCGAGCCCGACGAGCTCCGGCTCGCGTCGGTCGAGGGCGCGATCCACATCCCCATGGGGGATCTGGCGACCAGAATCCACGAGATCGACGTCGATGAAGACCAGACGCTAGCGTTGATCTGTCACACGGGGCGGCGGTCCCTGCACGCCGCGGTGGCCCTGCAGCGGATGGGGCTTGATCAGGCCCGCTCGGTGGCCGGCGGCATCGAGTGGTGGTCGCTCCGGGTGGACCCGACCGTCCCGCGGTACTGAGCGGCGCCATCGAACCGCAGCGTCCGGCTTGCGCTTGGGTCGTGCCGGTGCGCCCTACGACCTCGGCGATGGTTCGGTCGCGCCCGTTCGATGAACATCCGGCGCAGAAAGAACGCCCGGGGCTTTGCAGCCCCGGGCGTCGGGTTACGCGTTTCGCGTGACTGTCGTAATCAGAGGATTACGGGCAGCCGGCGTTGTAGGCGGCCAGGAAGGTCGAGATGTCGAAGAAGTTGAAGAGGCCGTCGGGGGCACCGACGGGGAAGAAGTCGGCCAGGGGGTTCTGGCTGTTGTAGTAGCCCAGGTAGGTCGAGATGTCGAAGAAGTTGAGGATGCCGTCCGGAGCGCCGACGGGGAAGAGGTCAGCCGGGCAGGGGCCGGGGCCGACGTCGCCATCGGGGCCGAAGAAGGCGTGGAAGAACGAGCCGTAGGGACGGTAGTCGTTCGGGCCGTTGGGCGCGGCGGAGCCGTTGGCGCCACCCTCGAAGATGCCGTCGGCGTCGCGGTCGCAGGTCATGCCACCGTACCAGAAGGTGCCGAAGGGCTCGAAGAAGCCGTCGCTGTTGATATCGGTGAAGATATCGAACGCGTCCTCGTTACCGGCGGAGCCGCCGGGGAACGAGTCGTCGATGGTGAAGGTCGTGGGCGGGGTCGGGGCGACCGTGCCACGGGGGGCGGCCAGCTCGTTGTAGGTCACGGCCGCGGCGGCGGGGTCGCCGTCGGGGGTGCCGTCGCCGTCGAAGTCGACGGTGCCGGGCTGGATGTACTGCACGCCGTACGAGAAGTCGGCGAGGCCGTCGGAGTCGAGGTCGCCGTCCGGGATGCCGTCGGAATCGATGTCACCGATGGCGAAGAACGGGTTGTGGACCGCGGCGGACTGGGGGTCGCCGTCGGAGTCGCCGATCTCGAAGGAGAGGTCGGTCGAGCCGTCGCCGAGGAAGTCGGCCAAGTCGATGGTGTAGATGTAGCCCTGGATGGTCGCGCCGCCGTCGGTGTTGCCGGGCAGGTCGATCAGGGTGAAGCCGACGAGGCCGGTGCGGGTGAAGCAGCTGTTGAAGCCGTTGTCACCGTCGTAGTAGGTCCAGGTGGCGCCCAGGCCAGTCACGCCGTCGGCGAGACCGTCGCCGTCGGAGTCGACGTCGGCGTGGTCGCAGAAGGTCGAGGTCTGGACGGCGTCGACCACGGTGTCCTGGGGCATGTCGCCCCAGTTCAGGAAGGTGGCGCCGGTGGCGGCAGCCGAGGTGGACGCGGGATCATCGGCAAAGCCGACGAAACCGACGGTGTACAGCGTCGAGTCGATGTCGGCGCAGGGCACGTTGTTGTCCGAGACCCAGATCTCGGGGTCAACGCCGCGGGACGCGGGCTGGCCGTCACGCAGGTTGGTGGCGACCTTCTCGCCGGTGGCGACGTTGAAGTAAATGTGGCCGACCTTGGTCGCGCCGTTGGTGTATCCCTTGGGGGACATGACGGGGGTGCTATCGGCGACGGCGGGGGCCACCACGCCGGCAGCGAGCAACAGGCTCAGTGCATTCTTGGCCTTCATGGAACATGCTCCTCTTCTATTCAGAACCACTTCGAAGTTGCCCAAACGCGGGCAAACTGGAACGGAAACACACGAAAGCATCCCTGGGTTTCTCAACCCCGAGGCGCGAACAACACATCGCCACCGCTCGTCGTCTCTCTCTCGCAGTCGTTCCGGTCCAACGTGGCACACAGGACGAATCGCGAAACTTCGCGCGGATGCCCGGGCAGGGCAAGATCGGCAGACCGTGGGCCCCTGAACACAGGACCCGTCCTCCCAATATACCGCAGCAGCCGAATCATGCAAGAGCCATCGTGGCGAAATGCCCAGAAATCCGGACAGATCGGGCCGCTACGCGGGGCTTTTACCCATCGAACTCACGCATGGACCCCACGGGCCGCTCGTTTTCGGGCCAACTCCACGAACCGATCGAAGAGGTGGGACGCGTCGTGCGGGCCCGGCGAGGCCTCGGGGTGGAACTGGACCGAGAACACCGGACGTCCGGGAATCTGGAACCCCGCCAAGGTCCCGTCGTTGAGGTGGATATGGGTCGCCTGCCCCCCCACTCTGGCCAGCGACTCCGGCTCCACCGCGAACCCGTGATTCTGGGAAGTGATCTCGACCCGGCCCGTGGTGTCGTCCCGAACAGGCTGGTTCGCGCCGCGGTGTCCGAACGGGAGCTTGTAGGTGGTTGCTCCCATCGCGAGCGCGAGCAGCTGATGGCCCAGGCAGATCCCGAAGATGGGCAGATCGTCCAGGTCCGGGTCGTGGATAACTTCCTTGAGCATGGCGATCACGTCCTCCACCGCGTCCGGATCACCCGGCCCGTTGGAGAGGAACAGCCCGTGGGCGTGGCCCGACATGAGTTCGGCCTTCACCTCGTCCGCGGAGACGGTGTGCGGGACGACCCGCACCTTGCAGTTCCGGGTCGCCAGGTTGCGGAGGATGTTCCGCTTGGCCCCGCAATCCAGGGCGAGGATCACGGGCGCGTCGTCCGTTGACTGCATTTCGGGCGCCCATTCACCGAGGGTTTCATCCCACGAATAGGGGCTCGAGCAACCGACCATGGCGGCGAGGTTCTGGCCTTCCATCGGGGCCGCCTCGCGGGCCATTTTGACGAGTTCGGCATCGGTCGGCGTCGGGTCGTCGGTGAGGACCCCGGTGGTGACGCCGGACGAGCGCAGGTGCCGGGTCAGGGCGCGGGTGTCGATGTCGGCCAGACCGAGCACGCCGGCCTCGGCCAGCCAATCGTCCAGCGAGCGGGTCGCGCGGTAGTTCGAGTGGGTGCGGGTGTACTCGTGGATCACGAACCCGGCGACCTGGACGCTCGCCGATTCCATGTCTTCGGGGTTGATGCCGGTGTTGCCGATCAGGGGTGTCGTCTGCACCAGGATCTGGCCGGTATAAGACGGGTCGGTCATCGATTCCTGATAGCCGGTCAGGGCGGTGTTGAACACCACCTCACCGACCGAACGGACGGACCGTCCGACGGCCCCGAAGGCCCGGCCGTAAAAAACCGTGCCGTCTGCGAGCGCCAGGCGAGCGGGAGCGGTGTCTTTGGTGTTGTGCATCGGGATTGAGTGTATGGTGGGTCATGACACTTTTGCCCTTCCGGGGCGCGGACAAAGTGGCCGCGGGCACGGTTTTTGTCCGCGTGGCGGTCGAGCGGGGCGTCGACCGCGACGACGGGCTGACCTACCGGTTTGAGGGTGGGGCCTCGGGGGTGGCGGTCGGTGACCGGGTGGAGGTGCCGGTCGGGCGGGGCGACAAGGCGGTCGGGGGCGTGGTGATCGAGGTCGGCGGGGCGGAGTTGCTCGGCGGGTTCGATCCGTCGCGCGTCAAGCCGGTTCTGCGGACGACGGGTGCCCGGCTGCCCGCGTCGCTCGTGGAGCTGGGGCGTTGGCTGGCGGGGTACTACTGCAGCCCCGTGGGGATGGTGCTCGCGTCGATGCTGCCCGCGGCGGTCAAGGCGGGCACGGGATCGCGGACGGTTCGGCTGGTCCGCCCGGTGGCGGGGGCGGAGCCCGACGGGAAGCTGACCCGGACGGTCGCGTCGGCCTGGGACGCGGTGCGGGCGATGGACGCAGCGCTGTTCCCGCTGGATGCCAAGCAGCTCGCGGCGCAGGCCGGGGCATCGAATCTCGGGCCGATCAACCGGCTGATCGATCTGGGTGTGCTCGAATGGGTCGAGCACGTGGAGGTGCGGGCGCCGGAACTGTTCGAGCACGCGCCGAGCGGGCCGGCCGCGGTGGTGGATCTGACACCGGCCCAGGCCGGCGTGGTCGAGGGGATCGCGGGCACGCTCGGCGGGTTCGGGGTGCACCTGGTGCACGGCGTGACGGGTTCGGGAAAGACCGAGGTGTACCTGCGCGTCATCGAGCGGGCGCTCGCAGCCGGGAAGAGCGCGGTGGTGCTGGTGCCGGAGATCGCGCTGACGCCGCAGACGGCGGGCCGGTTCGTGGCCCGCTTCCGCGCGCACGGGGTGGCGGTGCTGCACTCGGGGCTCTCCGCCTCGGCCCGGCACAAGCAGTGGCAGGCGGCGGCGAACGGGCGGGCCCGGGTGGTTGTCGGCGCCCGCTCGGGCGTGTTCGCGCCGATCGCCAACCTGGGCGTGATTGTCGTCGACGAGGAGCACGACTCCTCGTACAAGCAGGACCAGCTCCCCCGCTATCACGCGCGGGACGTGGCGATCAAGCGGGCGCACCTCGAGGGCTGCACGGTCGTGCTCGGCTCGGCGACACCCGCTCTGGAAAGCTGGCACAACGCGGTGCAGGGCCGGTACACGCTCTGGAAACTGCGGGAGCGGGTGGCGGGCGGGCGGATGCCCAGGGTGCAGATCGTGGACATGGCGGCCGAACGGCTGGCCATGCGGGCCGACCGAGGTAAGGCCAGCGAGGGCGACGCGATCGGCCAGACGCTGGCCGCGGCGCTCGGAAGGACGCTCGACACCGGGGGGCAGGCGATCCTGCTGCTTAACCGGCGGGGATATGCCTCGGTGGTGGTCAGTTCGGACAAGACCTGCGGCTGGAAGCTCGAGTGCGAGCGGTGCGATGCCACGATGGTTGTGCACCGTGGCACCGTGCGGGAGCAGGGCGGGCGTCGGTACGTCCGGTGCCACCACTGCGGCGACGAGCGGATGATCCCCAAGGTCTGCCCGATGACCGGCAAGGCGGTCATCGAACTCGGCGCGGGCACGCAGCGGGTGGAGGAGGAGCTCGAACGCCGGTTCGGAGCGTCGCACGGTCTGGTGCGGGGCGGCGGCTTCGAGCGGGTGGACGCGGACACGATGCGGCGGGCGGCGGACTACTTCGATGTGCTCGGCCGGTTCGGGCGGGGCGAGCTTCGGGTGCTGCTGGGCACGCAGATGATCGCCAAGGGGCTGGACTTTCCGAACGTGTCCCTGGTGGGCGTTCTGAGCGCGGACACGGCGCTGTCGCTGCCGGACTTCCGGGCCGAGGAGCGGACCTTCCAGCTGGTCGCCCAGGTGGCCGGGCGGGCGGGGCGGGGCGAGCGGGCGGGCGTCGTGGTCGTGCAGACCTACAACCCAGAGAACCCGGCCATCGTCCGGGCCGCGGCCCACGACTTCGACGGGTTCGCGACGCGGGAGCTGGAGTCGCGGAGACGGGCGGGGCTGCCGCCGGTGACCCGGATGGCCCGGGTGGTCGTGCGGGACGATGACAGCCGCAAGGCCTGGGACCGGGCGCGGGAGCTGGTGGGTTTGCTGCGGGACGCGGGCGGGGGGCGGGTGACGGTGCAGGACCCGGTCGAGTGCGTGATCGCCCGGATCGCGGACAAGTGGCGGGTGGGGATCGAACTGGTGGCCGACGATCCGCGGGCGATCCAGGCGGCTTTGGGGGCGGTGCGTGCGAAGGGAATGATCAAGAGTGACGCGTCGACTGCGGTGGATGTGGATCCCGTGGCGATGATGTGAGCGGCCCGCCGGACGGAACCGGCGGTGCGGGAGGACGCATGGAATCGTTCGAGGGCCGGAGGGTGGTGGTGATGGGGCTGGGTCGCTTCGGCGG
>Ga0207881_1000535_pt1 | contig 15100 bp, 10 predicted proteins | sample MalvirmetagMSP97_FD_184227 | JGI IMG/M metagenome (GOLD analysis project Ga0207881, IMG submission 184227) | Marine viral communities from the Deep Pacific Ocean - MSP-97 (SPAdes) | ecosystem: Environmental > Aquatic > Marine > Oceanic | place: Pacific Ocean | collected 2011-05-03 | reverse complement strand
CATGGTGTAATAGTCAAGATGTCGCAGGCCTGATTGACCCGCATCCCCGCATCCATGAAACACCGCCAAGCCATCTCGATCCTGCTCACCCTCTTGTTGGCCGTGGGAGCGGGCCTCGGCCCGCGGTTTCTCTGCATTTGTGCTGATGGGACCGCAAGCACCCAGTTTGGCGACCAATTCTGCTGCGACGGGCCGGGTGAGGACCCGTGCCCGGTTCCCTCAGAGCACAGCGAAGAATCGAGTCACCGCATTGCCTGCCCCGACGGCGGATGCCAGTCCACCGAGGTGGAATCCGAGTTGATCGTCGCCGTTGACCGCTTCGAGAAAGACGCGGTAGAAGACTGGTCTCTCGGTGGGCCTGATGATCTGCCCTTCCCTTGGTTCGAGTTCCTCACTGACAGATCGGCAAAAACGTCCTCCGCCGTCCGACCTCCGGTGCTATCGGGAGTCGGATTCTCTGCTTGCCATCTTCGCAGCGTAATTCTGCTCGTTTAGGACGACCTGGGATTCTGCGCAGTACGTGTACTGCGTTCGTATTTCCCAAAGGCTCGGTGTGCGCCGGGCAATGTCTCTATCCGAGTAGAACACATGAGATTTACTGAACCAAAGCTGTTTTGCTGCCTGGGCGTCGTCACTCTGTTGGGCGGTTGCGCGCCGTCACCATTCGACTTCGACCCCCCCGCCGCAAGGCCTCTCTTGCGCGATATGCCTCGTTACGAAGCACCGGAGGATCCTGATCGAGTCGGACCAGGATCAGATGTGGTCACCATCGGTGAGCAGTTGACCCTTCGCCAGGCTCTCGCGGCTGCGCTCGTACGCAACCCGCGACTTCGATCGCTTGCCTGGGAGCCGAGGATTGCGGAAGCGCGTCGTCTGCAAGCCGGGCTCTCCCCCAATCCAAGCGTCGGAATCGAGGTCGAAGACTTCGCGGGCTCTGGAAGCTTGAGTGGCTTTGATTCTGCCGAGACCACCATAGCCTTTAGCCAGCTTCTTGAGCTTGGCGGGAAGCGAGACCGCCGCGTGCGGGTCGCCGAGGGGCAGTGGACTGTTTCTGCTCTCGACTACGAAGCACAGCGGCTGGCCGTGCTCACCGACACCGCGTCCCGCTTCGTGCGGGTACTGGAGCTCCAGCAGCGTGTTGAGTTCGCCGTTCGCGCGCAAGTACTCGCAGAGGAGAACCGGCGCGTCATCGATCGGAGGGTGCAGGCCGGAGATGTTTCACCCATCGACGAGATCAAGGCCCGGCTCGAAAGCGAATCCACCCGCATCGCCGCAGATCGACTCAGCCGGGAACTTGAGGCCGCGAGGCGTGAACTCAGTGCGATGTGGGATGCAACCGACCCCGGCTTTGACACGGCCATCGGATCGCTGGATGACCTCATGCCTGTGCCGTTGCTCGATGCTCTGACGGATCTCGTTGAGCACCATCCGGAAGTTCAGCGTTGGATCGCAGAGACCGAGCGACGATCATCGGTGGTCGCTCTCGAACGGGCTCTAGCCGTCTCCGACGTGACGGCTGGTGCTGGCATTCGGTATGCCGAAGAGAGCGAAGATGTCGGTCTCGTCGTGGCCGTGTCCGTGCCATTGGCGATCTTCGATCGCAATCAGGGAGGAGTACTGGCCGCCCGGCTCCGAGCAGCACAAGCGATCGACGAGGGGCGGGCTTCCCGACGCGATTTGGCCACCCGACTTGTTCGGGCACACGCCCGATTGACCGCCGCGTATCACGAGGCCCAGGCGATTGATGCCGCCCTACTCCCCGCGGCGAAGGACGCATACGACGCGACGCGTCGGGCCTACGACGAAGGCAAGCTCCCGTACCTCGATGTCCTCGATGCGCAGCGCACCCTTTTCGATACTGAAACCCAAAGGCTCGAAGCTCTCGCCGAATACCACGCCGCGAAGGTGCAGGTTGAGGGGCTCATCTCAGAGCCGCTGGACACCCATTCGCTCCACGAACATTCTGATCACCCCAATCAAGGAGACACACCGTGAGACCATCACGCGGCGTCATTTCACTCGTTTGCCTGTTCACAACGACGCTCCTGCTTGGCGGGTGCGATGGCGAACAGGAAGCATCATCGTCATCCAACGGATCACGCGCATCTGATGTGACACAGGTCGCTCACTCGCACGAGAACGGCGAGACTTGCTTCGTGTGCGACGCCACGAAGCGCGACGCCGGCCGCTTGTGGTGTACCGAGCATGCCCGGTACGAGGACCGGTGTTGGATTTGTCAGCCGCAGCTTGAGGATTCGTCCCGACCGTATTGCGACGAACACAATTTGTATGAGGACGAATGCCATCTCTGCAACCCGGCACTCGATGCCTCGGAGAACACATCCGACGAGTCGTCGGGCGGGCTCCATGGACACAGCGCTGACGAGACCTGCTTCATCTGTGACCCGGCCAAGCGTGATGAGGGCCGCTTGTGGTGCAGCGAGCATGCTCGCTATGAAGACCGGTGCTGGATCTGCCAACCACAGTTGGAAGACGCGGACCGGGCGTATTGCGAGGAGCACTTCCTTTACGAAGACGAATGCCACCTGTGCAATCCCGCTCTGCTGGGGGACGCCTCGGCGACGCCCTCCCGCGATGGTGCCCCCTCCCTCTTCTGTCATGAGCACGGGGTCGATGAGATCGAATGCGGAATCTGCCAGCCTCAGCTCGCTGGGACGCTTGAGGCTGGCGAGTCGCTGCTCGTCCGCATGCCCTCCGCGAGATCGGCAGAGCTTGCCGGGCTGACGCTTGAGCGACCGAATCGAGGCGCTGCTTCAGCAACGATCAGCTTGTTGGGCGAGGTCCGCTACAACGGGAACAGATTGGCCAAGCTCACACCGTTGGCCCCCGGTGTAATCACTGATATCCGTGTCGATGTTGGCGACCAGGTTGAAGAAGGGCAAATTCTCGCGGTCATCAACTCCGTGGCGGTGGCACAAGCGAAGTCCGCGTACCTGTCCAAGATCGCAGAGGTCGAAGCGAGAACCACCGTGTTCGAGCGTGAGCAGAAGCTCGTCAACGAGAACATTGCTGCACGCCGGGACTTCCAGGATGCCCAGGCAGCGCTCAAGCTCGCTGAGCTGGAAGTGCGTCGCACGCATCAGCAGCTCATCAATCTCGGCTTCACTGAATCGGAAGTCGCGGATATCGCGGCGGAGCAGTCGTCATCCTCGGACCTTTACGTCAGGGCACCCTTCGCTGGCAGCGTCGTCGAGCGGACCGCGGTTCTTGGCGAGGCAGCGGATTCAGAGGGCTCACTCTTCGAGATCGCTGATTTGTCGACGATGTGGATCGAGCTCGCGGTCCCGGAAGAGCAGGCGTTTCAGATCGAGCGCGGCGGAAAGATCATCGCGAGCGTCCGGGCTCTACCCGAGTTAGAGATCCCTGGGCAGATCACATGGATCAGCCCGCGTATCGATGAACGTACCCGGATGGTACGGGCCCGCGCGACGGTTAAAAATGATCGTGGCATCCTTCGCCACGGCATGTTCACCGAAGTCTCCGCGATGATCGGTGGCACCTCGAACTCGCTGCTTGTCCCTGGCGAAGCGGTGCATGAGATCGATGGCTCGCCTTTCGTTTTTGTGCGGCAGGAACCGGATCTGTTCGCGGTTCGGCGTGTTGATGTCGGGCCGCGCACGGTTTCCGGCACGATCGCCATTCTGGCGGGCCTCACAGAGACTGAGTCCGTCGTGACCGGCGGCAGCTTCACCATGAAGACCGAGTTCCTCAAGTCTCGCCTCGGTGCGGGATGTGTCGACGACTGATCCGGAGCCACCATGCTGACCCGTCTTATCGAGATGTCGCTCAGGAACAGAGTGCTTGTCATTCTGCTGTTCGCGATCGCGTGCGCCGCCGGTGTGTACCGGATGATCCAGCTTCCGATCGACGCGTTTCCAGATACCACGCCGATCCAGGTGCAGATCAACACGGTGGCCCCCGCGCTCAGCCCGGAAGAAATCGAGCAACAGATCACCCTTCCTGTCGAACTCTCGATCGGCGGGCTGCCCGGGCTCCAGAACGTGCGGTCCGTCTCAAAGTTCGGCTTCTCACAGGTCGTGGCGACCTTCGATGATGACATCCGCATTATCGACGCGCGGCAGTACATTACCGAACGGCTCTCGGCAGTCGAACTGCCAGATGGTGTCGGAAGGCCGGAGCTCGGCCCGATCGCGACCGGTCTCGGTGAGGTCTTTCACTACGTTATCCGGTCGGAGACCGGCGAACACTCTATCGAAGAACTCCGGACCATCCATGATTGGGTGATCAAGCCCGAGCTTCGCAAGGTGCCGGGTGTGGCCGAGGTCAATTCGTGGGGTGGCTTGGAGCGGCAGTATCACGTCGTCGTCAAACCTGAAGCACTGATCAAGTTTGGCTTCACGCTTGAGGATGTGCTGGATGCGCTGCGCCGCAACAACGCCAACGTCGGCGGCGGGCAGATCGTGACCTCCGGTGAAGCGAGGGTGGTGCGGGGACTGGCGCGTGTTGCGACGATCGGTGAGATCGAGAACATCGTGGTTGCTTCCAGCGACGGCACGCCGGTGCGGATTCAAGATGTCGCGGAGGTTGCAATCGGTAGCGAGATCCGCCGCGGCGCGGTTTCGGCGTACGGTAAGGGCGAGGTCGTCCTCGGCCTGGCCTTCATGCTGATGGGTGAGAACAGTCGTGTGGTGACCGAGGAACTCCGCGAACGCCTTGAATCCCTCGCGCCGTCGCTGCCGCCCGATGTCGTCGTGGATGTGGTGTACGACCGGACCCTGCTGGTCGAGCAGGTCATCAAGACGGTCGAGCACAACCTCGTGATCGGTGCCGTGCTGGTGATCGTCGTGTTGCTCATCATCTTGGGTAACATCCGAGCCGGTTTGCTCGTCGCAGTCGCCATCCCGATTTCAATGCTGTTCGCCGTGCAGGGCATGTACGAGTTCGCGATCGCAGCAAGCTTGCTCAGCCTCGGCGCGATCGACTTCGGCATCCTTGTCGATGGCTCGGTGGTCATGACGGAAGCCAATCTCCGCTCGCTGAAGGAACGCCAGAGAGAGCTTGGCCGGAAACTCTCGCCTTCCGAGCGGCTCGAATCGATTGCGAAATCCAGTGCGCGCGTGGTAAGACCGATCGTGTTCGGGATGGGCATCATCACGCTCGTCTTTGCCCCCGTGCTGACGCTTGAAGGCATCGAGGGGAAGATGTTCCGGCCAATGGCGTGGACGTTCATATTCGCGCTCCTGGGAGCCCTGCTGGTCGCGGTGTTCCTGTCCCCGGTCTTGTCGTACTACTTCCTTCCGCGTCGCGCGAAACCCAAGGACGCCATTCTGCTACGTGGATTGGCCGGGGCATACGGCTGGGCCGTCGGCGGAGCGATTCGACTCCGGTGGGTCGTAATGCTGCTGGCCGTGGCTCTGCTAGGCGTCGCGGGCTACCGGAGCACGCAGATGGGCGGCGAGTTCATCCCGCGCCTGAGCGAGGGCTCGATGGTCCTGAACACCATCCGCCTCGCTGGCGTCTCGATCGATGAGTCCGTGCGGTACAACACACGGATCGAGGAGGTCCTGCTCGATGAGTTCCCAGATGAGATTGAGCACATCTGGAGCCGCATCGGGACCGCCGAGGTGGCGACCGATCCGATGGGGATCGAACTGACAGACATTTTCTTGACGCTCAAGCCACGTGCAGAGTGGACGCAAGCGGACACGCAGGCGGGTCTCGTGATCGAGATGGAGAAGACCATCTCACAGTTTCCCGGCGTCAACATGGTGTTCACGCAGCCGATCGAGATGCGCATGAACGAGATGGTTTCGGGCATCCGATCCGATATCGGGATCAAGATCTTCGGCGACGACTTCGACGAGTTGCTCCGGATCGCCGACGACGTTCAGCGTGTGCTTCTGGACATCCCGGGTGCCTCAGATATCTCGGTCGATCAGATCACGGGGCAACCATCGCTATCAGTTGCTGTCGATCAGTCCCGTGTTGCCCGCTACGGCGTCGCCGCCAGCGAGGTGTTGGACTTCGTTGAGGCGATCGGCGGGATCCGCGTCGGTGAGGTATTCGAGGGCCAGCGTGTCTTCCCGCTTGTCGTCCGACTCCCGCAGACATTCAGGGAAGATGTAGAAGCGGTGTCATCAGTACGCATTCCGACCGAAGGGGGCGTCGCGGTGCCACTTTCGTCGATGGCCTCGGTCGATCTCTCGGAAGGATCGGCCACGATCAACCGCGAGTGGAGCAGAAGACTCATCCGTGTGCAGTCGAACGTCAGCGGAAGAGACCCCGCATCGTTTGTCAGTGAAGCAAGGGCAGCCATTGATGAACGGGTCACATTGCCCGAGGGCTATGTGCTTGAGTGGGGTGGGCAGTTTGAGAACTTGGAACGCGCCAGGACTCGCCTGATCATCGTCGTGCCCGCGGTCTTGCTTATGGTGTTTTTTCTGCTGTACTTCAGCCTGAAAAACCTACGGGATGTCGTCATCATCTACACCTGCATCCCGTTTGCGGCCGTCGGTGCCATCTTCGCGTTGTGGTGGCGCGACATCCCTTTCAGCGTCAGCGCCGCCGTCGGGTTTATCGCTCTCACGGGCATCGCCGTGCTCAACGGGCAGATCCTCATCACCGCGATCCGCGACACACTCAACACCGGCCAGCAGAGCAAGGACGCGATCATTGCGGCCTCGAAGACCCGCCTCCAGCCGGTGCTCGCGACGGCGATCACTGATATCGCTGGGTTCGTCCCGATGGCGATTGCAACGGGGGTGGGGAGCGAGATCCAGCGACCGCTGGCGACGGTGGTAATCGGCGGCATGGTCACGTCGACGCTACTCACCTTGTTTGTGCTTCCGGTCATCGCATCCGTCTTCATGAAAGAAAGTGCGCAGGTTGCTGACTCGGAGCGTGATCAGTGAGCGGCTGCGACTGTGGAAAGGATGCCGTTGGTCTGGAGCAGCGAACGCTCATAGCGCTACTCACGATCAACGGCGTGATGTTCGTTGCCGAGGTGATGGTTGGATGGATCGCGGAGTCCACCGCGCTGCTGGCCGACTCGCTTGACATGCTGGCAGATGCCACGGTGTACGGCATCGCGTTGTACGCGGCGAGCCGGTCCGGCGGCGCACAGCGGACTGCAGCGCGAGTGAGCGGCGTCCTTCAAATCGCGCTGGGTCTTGGAGTTTTGGTCGAGGTAATCCGCCGGGCGGTGTTCGGCAGCGAGCCGACGAGTCATCTGATGATTGGAGCTGGGACTGTCGCGCTTGTTGCGAATATGATCTGTCTCCGGCTTATCGCAAAGCATCGCGAGGGCGGTGCGCATATGCGAGCGTCTTGGATCTTCTCGAAGAACGATGTCATCGCGAACACTGGCGTGATCGTAGCGGGGCTTCTCGTGATGGCATTGGGTAGCCGCGTTCCTGATCTCTTGGTCGGTTCGATTGTCGCCGCGGTTGTGATTCGTGGGGGCGTTCAAATCTGGGCGGACTCAAGCAGAGACGCAGGGGTCCGGAACTGATTTCTGCTGTAGGTACATCCTCTCACGGTTTCAGGTAGGTGTCCCCCCTCACCCCCGGGTGCCCGACGGGCATGGCTGGCCTTGGTGGTGAGACTCGGGCACCGGATGGCGGGTCCTGCGAACGGGCTCCCCGAGGCCCCGGCAATCCCTTGAACGGTCCAACCGCACTGAACCTCGGTAACCCCCAATAATCTTGGCAGTGTCAGGGATGTCCCGGCAATCGATCCGTCTCGGTCAGGTCTCCGGATCTCAAGCAACGCTCGGCAAGAGCCGAGGTATACTAAACGCGTGAAGTATCGCCCGCTCGCCATCCTGCTCACCGCGATCATCGCCTTTAACGCCCTCGCTGGCGGTGTTGGCGGCGTGGCTGTACTGTGCTTCGGAGGCGGCCATCAACACGCACCCGCAGAGTTCGATCACTGCGAATCCTCGTGCAGCCACGATGCGTCATGGCCACTCCCCGTGCCCGCGGGAGAGCATGAGCACGACTGCGGCTGTACCGATGTCGAGATCACGACCGCGGAACTCCTGACACTGCCCCGGAGTGACACTGGGAGCGATGTGCCGCCCGCGATCGTCATGTCTCCCTCGTGGGGCGTCATCCTTGCGGAGACCGGCCTTGGTCGCCGCGGCCCGCCGATGCCGCCGCCTTGGTTTGACCCCGGCGGGGTCCACAGGCTCGCGATCGTGGCTAGCGTTCGTCTGACCATCTGATTTCTGTCTGTTCCTTCGCGCGTGCCGCGGCGGCGTTGTCCGTTGCGGCTGTCATCGCTTTGGACCCAGACAGGAATCACAAACAATGGACAATCTGAAACGCCCGCGTCGAACGCGGGTCATGCTGCCGGGCCTCGGCTCGACATTCGCTCTGATCGCGCTGGCGGGCTGCCAGTCGTACGAGCGGGTACCGCTGGAGTTGGCCGACCATCGGGCCGCGCTCGACGCACGGCTCGCTGCCACTGAACCCATCTCGGATTTCGTTGAGCGGCTCTCCGAGGCCGGCAACCAGGTGCCGGAGCGGTTCGACCCGAACGACGGGCTCTCACCCGCAGAGGGCGAGGTGCTCGCGCTGTTCTACAACCCTGACCTCCGGCTCGCTCGCCTCGATGCCGGTGTCGCGCTCGCGACCTTCGAGACGGCGGGGCTGTGGGAGGACCCGCAGTTCGGTTTCGACGGGGCGGAAATCCTCTCGCCGTCGGGGCCGTTCGAATACGGGCTCACGCTGAGCCTGACGATCCCGATCTCCGGGCGGCTCGGCGTCGAGAAGGATCGGGCCGGAGCGGCGTACGAGGCTGAGCTCCGCCGGATCGTGGACGCCGAGTGGAGCACGCGGGCCGCGGTTCGCTCGGCCTGGGCGTCCTGGTCCGCGGAATCCGAGCGGCTCCGCTTGCTGCGAGATGTGATCGGTCAGGTCGAGCGGATCTCCGCCATCACCGACGGGCTGGAGACGGCGGGAGAACTCACGCGGGTCGAGGCTCGGCTCCTGCGGGCCGAGTTGGTCGAGACCCGTGCGGATGTCGCCGAGGCGGTGTTCGCAGAAGCCCGGGCCCGTGTCGAACTTCTCGGTTTGATGGGGCTTCCGCCGGACGCCCCGGTGGAGTTGCTGCCGGCGCTTCCGCCCGCGTCGATCGCCGAGATCGCCGATGCGATCGAGCGACTCATCGAGGCGAACACCACCCTCGCGGTGCGGCGGGCCGAGTATCAGGTCGCCGAGGAGACACTCCGCCTGGAAGTCCGCAAGCAGTATCCGGACATCACCATCGGCACGGGCTATGGGAGCGAGGACAACGACGACCGACTCTTGCTTGGCGTGTCGATTCCGATACCGATTCTCAACGCCAACCGGGCGGGCATCGCGGAAGCAAAGGCTCGCCGCGAGGTGGCTCGGGCCGCGGCGGAGACCACCTTCGAGCGCCTGACTCGCGAGCTCTCGATGGCCCGTGCCGCGTACGACGCCTCGCGAACGCAGCGAGATGCGTTCGAGCGTGACCTTGTGCCGATGCTCGACGAGCAGGCATCCGAAGTTGAGCAACTGATCGACCTTGGCGAGGTCAACACGCTGCTCTTGCTCGAAACCGTCACGCGACGGTTCGAGGCCAAGAGCCGTCTGCTCGATCTTCGTCTGGCCGAGACCGACGCGGCGATTGAGATCACTCGCCTGCTCGGCCCGGACGAGCCGGAAATGCCGGCTGCTGTCGAGCCCGCGACCGACGATGACACCACATCCTTAACCACACCACACACCGCGGCGCGAGGCGACACGCCCGCCGAGGAGGCATCCCGATGAACATCATGGAACGGGCGATCGCGATCGCCCTCGCGGCAGTTCTGCCGCTGACACTGGCCGCCTGCGATGGCGGATCTCCGAAGACATCCAGCGAGGCCGAGCATGGCGAGGGGGATGGGCACGACCACTCGTCAGAGGCCGAGGCCGAGGCAACCGGGTCCGACCGTGTCGCCATCCCGGCCGCGGTGCGGTCGAACCTCGGCATCAGCTTCGTCAAGGTCGAGCGCCGGCGGGTCGAGCAGACCCTCCGCGTGCCGGGCCGGTTCGAGTACCTGCCCATGGCGCGACGCGAGTACCGAACCGCCGTGCCCGGGCGGGTTGAGCTGCTCGTCGAGCAGTTCGACCGGGTCGAAGCGGGCCAACCGCTCTACCAGCTCGATTCGCCGTCATGGCGGGAGATGCAGCAGCAACTGGCCGACGCCGAGGCCCAGATCGAGCGGCTGGATGCACGGCTTGAGACCTTCGAGCCGCTGCTCGCGGCGCACCAGCAGCACGAGGACAGCCTCCACGAGAGTGTCGCCGTCTGGAACGAGCGGGTCGAACAGTTGCAGTCGGTCCGCGAGGCGGGCGGTGGCCGCGTCGATGAGTTTGCCCAGGCCCGCGCGTCGCTCGCGAGCACCCGAGCCGACCTTGCCAACGTGATGGAAAAGAAGGCGGAACTCGGAGCGGACCGGCAGCAGACCGTTGCTGATCTCCGTGCAGCCCGGTCACGCCTGGACTATCTGCTCGATGCCGCCTCATCGGTCGTTTCGCGTTCGAGGGACGAACTCGCCCGAACCGTCGAGACGCCTCATGGGACCGAGCCCGTTTGGGCCACGATCGCCGCGATCGAGGTCACTGCGTCCGAAGCCGGCGTCGTGGAGATGCTGGGCCTGACCAACGGCTCGTGGGCGGATGAGAAGACACCCGTCGTCACCGTCGTGCAGCCCGACCGGCTCCGCTTCCGGGCGTCCGGGCTCCAAAGCGATCTGGGCGTGCTGCGGGACGGGCTCACGGCCCGGATCGTCCCGCCGACGCCGACCGCCGCGGGACGCGCTGTGCCTCTGACCGAGACGATGGACGGCACGATCACACTCGGACTTGCCGGCGATCCAAACGACCGCACGCTCGAACTGTTCGTCGTACCCGATGAACTCAAGCCCTGGGCCCGACCGGGCGTCTCGGCTCAGCTCGAGATCGTGACCGACTCGACGGCTTCGCCCGAACTCGCCATCCCGCTCGCCGCGGTGCAGCGTGATGGGCTCTCGCCCGTCATCTTCCGTCGCAACCCGAGCAACCCGAACGAGGCGATCCGCATGGAGGCCGACCTCGGTCTCGACGATGGGCGTTGGGTCGCCCTGCTCAGCGGTCTTCGTGACGGCGACGAGGTCGTCCTCGACGGTGCTTTTCAGCTGATGCTCGCCACCAGCGGTTCGATCCAGAAGGGTGGCCACTTCCACTCCGATGGCACGTTCCACGAAGGGGAGGATTGAGCCATGTTGAAAGCCGTTATCCGCTTCTCGCTCCGCTATTCCACGCTCGTGCTCATCGCGGCGGTCATGATCGTCGGCTACGCCGGTTATCGCCTGCCGAGGATGAGCGTCGATGTGTTCCCCGAACTCAACGCCCCGACCGTGACCATCATGGCCGAGGCAGGCGGGCTCGCCGCCGACGAGGTCGAGCAGTACGTCACCTTTCCCATCGAGACCGCCGTCAACGGCATGTCCGGCGTGCGGCGGGTCCGCAGTGCCAGCGCGATCGGCCTAGGCATCGTCTGGGTGGACCTTGAATGGGGCTCGGATCTGTTCGATGCCCGGCAGCTCGTGGCCGAACGGCTCGTGACCGCTCGCGAGAACCTTCCCGATGAGGTTGAACCCTTCATCACCCCGATCACCTCCATCGCGGGTGAGATCATGCTGATCTCCCTCTCGTCACCCGACGGTTCCGTCAGCCCGATGCAGCTCCGCTCATACGGCGAGTTCGACCTGCGGACCAAGATTCTCGCGGTGCCCGGCGTCGCCCAGGTCGTCGCGATCGGCGGCGAGCTGCCCGAGTACCAGGTTAATGTCGATCAGGAGCGGCTGAGGCTCTACGACCTGACCATCACGGATGTGGTCGAGGCCGCGGGCGGCGCGCACAGCACCGCGAGCGGTGGCTACCTGGTGAATGTGGATAACTTCGAGATCCCGATCCGCCAGCAGAGCCGGGTGACGCGACCGGAAGACATCGCGAACACGGTCATCAAGTACCACGAAGGCGTCCCCGTGACGATCGGTCAGGTTGCCGAGGTCATCCTCGGGCCGGCGATCAAGCGGGGCACCGCTTCTGAGGGGGGCGAGCCCGCTGTCGTGCTGTCCATCCAGAAGTCACCGGGCACCAACACGCTTGCCCTGACCGACAGTCTTGATGCGCTGTTCGATCAGATCGAGCCGACGCTTCCCGGAGGCGTCGTGCTCAACCGAGATGTTGTCCGCCAGTCGCACTTCATCGACCGAGCGGTTCACAACGTCACCAAGGTGCTCGGCGAGGCGGTCATTATCGTGCTCGTCGTACTCGTTCTGTTTCTGATGAATCTGCGGACAACGCTCATCACACTCACCGCGATCCCGATCTCTCTCGCCGTCGGCCTCCTGATGATGGACGCGATGAACCTCGGGCTGAATGTCATGACTCTGGGCGGACTCACGGTCGCGATCGGCGTCCTCGTCGACGACGCGATCATCGATGTGGAGAATGTCTTCCGCCGACTGAAACAGAACCGGGCCATGCCGGAGGCCGAACAGCGTCCCTTTACGGAGGTCATTTTCGACGCCAGCAACGAGATCCGACCGGCGATGGTCTTCGCCACGGTCATCATCGTCATGGTGTTCGTGCCGCTTCTCTTCCTACAGGGGCTCGAAGGCCGCTTCTTCCAGCCCTTGGCACTCACCTACATGATCTCGATCCTCGCTTCACTGGTCGTCGCCCTGACGGTCGTGCCCGCGATGTGCCGGTTCCTACTCAAGGGCAAACTCGGCGGCAAGCACGAGGACCGGGACGGATTCCTGGTCCGCCTTCTGAAGCGGGCGTACGAGCCGTCACTCCGGGCGGCCATTCGGTACCGGGCGTGGGTGCTCAGCACCGCCGGTGCCGTAACCGCCGCCGCACTCTTGCTGGCGAGCACGTTTGGAAGCTCATTCCTCCCATCGTTCAACGAGGGCACGTTCACGGTCTTCCTGCTCGCTCCTCCCGGCACCTCGATCGTCGAGAGCGATCGGCTCGCGACGGAGGTCGAGAAGCAACTCGTCCAGATCGAGGGGGTCCGGTCTGTCTCCCGGCGCACCGGCCGGGCCGAGCGTGATGAGCACGCCGAGCCGGTCAGCAACTCCGAGATCGAGGTCACCGTTGATGCGGGGAGCGACCGATTCGAGGTGCGCGAGCAGATTGATCGCATCCTCGGAGCCGTCCCTGGAATCACGACGATGGTCGGCCAGCCCATCGAGCACCGCCTCAGCCATGTGCTTTCCGGTACGCCCGCGGCGATCGCCATCAATGTCTTCGGTGAGGACCTGACCGAGCTTCGCGATGTAGCCAAGGCGATCGAGGCCGAACTACAAGGCCTGCCGGGCGCTCGCGATGTCAACGCCAACCGCGAGGTCCTGATCACCACGCTTCCCATCCGATACCGACACGCCGAACTCGCGGCGGTGGGCCTCAGCCCCGCCGACGCCGCCGAGCAAGTCCGCGAGGCCCTCTACGGCGAGGTCGTGGACACGGTCAACCAAGGAGTGCGGCAGTACGACCTCGTCGTGCGGCTCGCACCCGAGGAGCGCGAGTCCATCCGGCAGGTCCGCGACCTGCTGCTCAGTGGCCGTGGTGGGGCCACCGTTCGATTGAGCGATGTCGCCGACATCGGCCCCGAGCGATCGAGCAACCTCATCACCCGCGAGAACGCGCAGCGCAAGGCGGTGGTGTCCCTCAACGTCGCCGAAGGGTCCAACCTGGGCGACTTGGTGGCCCAGGTGCAGGAGCGTGTTGATCCCATTGTCCAACGGGCCGGCATGACCGTGTCCTACGGCGGTCAGTTCGAAGCGCAGCAGTCGGCCTCCCGGACCATTCTGGTCGCGGGCGTTGCGGTCGTGCTCATCATGCTCATGCTGCTCCAGATCTCGACAGGATCAATGCGGGCCGCTGTGCTTGTGATGCTCAACATGCCCCTCGCGCTCATCGGCGGCATTGCGGCGATCTATATCACCGAGGGGGGTGGGCTGGTCCACAACACCTTGGCGTTGATCGGCATCGGTGGCCAGTACATCCCGCCCGTGGTGTCCATCGCCAGCCTTGTCGGCTTCATCACCCTCTTCGGGATCGCGGTTCGTAACGGCATCCTGCTCATCAATCACTACAACCACCTCATGGAAGCCGAGGGTGTCCCCCTCGGCGAGGCCATCGTCCAAGGGTCCATGGAGCGGCTCGTGCCGATCCTGATGACCGCGATCTCGGCGGTGCTCGGGCTCGTGCCGCTGGCGCTGGCCGCGGGTGAACCGGGCAGCGAACTGCTCGCGCCCCTCGCCATCGTCACCCTCGGAGGACTGCTGACCTCCACGTTCCTGAATCTCATTGTCGTCCCGGCGGGATACTCGCTTGTCTTCGGCCACAAGCCCGAGCGTCGTCCTGCTGGCCATCCATCCGTGCTTTCCCGGCTCGTCGGTGTGTTCCGCCGACCCAAAGCCATCACCTCAAAGGAGTCCTGAACATGAACGATCTCATCAAGATGCTCGCCGTTGCCGGTACGGCTATCGCACTGTCGGTCTCGCTGCCCGGCTGCGGGGAGTCCTCAGAATCAAAGTCCGCGGGAACGCACTCCGCGGACGACGGTCATGATCACGCTGGTGATGGCGACGACCATGAGGGGCACGACCATGCCGAGGGTGAGCACGGCGAGCACGACGATCATGACCACGGCGAGATGCGGTCGCTTGGCAGCGTGACGATCGCCGGAACGACGCTGGCGGTCTCGGTATCCAGCGACATCAAGCCTTCTTCCGAAGTGCATCTCGATCTCGAAGTCGAGTCCGGGCCGATCCCCGCTGCCGTGCGTTTCTGGATCGGCGATGAGGCCGGGACGGGCGCGCTGAAATCGAAGGCTGACGCTCACGACGATCACTTTCACGGCCAGACCGAAGCGCTCGCTACCATGGCCGGTGCGAGCCTGTGGATCGAGATCGAGACCGCCAGAGGCGAGCGGCAGGCCGCGGCCGTATCCCTCGAATAGGCATCCTCTATGAGCGGCCATGACCATCATCACGGCTCCGATCTCGGAACCCGCCGGCTCGCCTGGGCCGTCGCCATCAACCTCCTGTTGA
>Ga0207881_1000525_pt1 | contig 15242 bp, 11 predicted proteins | sample MalvirmetagMSP97_FD_184227 | JGI IMG/M metagenome (GOLD analysis project Ga0207881, IMG submission 184227) | Marine viral communities from the Deep Pacific Ocean - MSP-97 (SPAdes) | ecosystem: Environmental > Aquatic > Marine > Oceanic | place: Pacific Ocean | collected 2011-05-03 | reverse complement strand
GCCCTCCGCTCCGGGGAGGGGGAGGGGGGTGGGGGTGGGTGGTTGTTGGGGGGTCGCGGGGGTGGGTGTGGTTGGTTCTTGGGGGACCGCGCGGGCTGAAGCCCGCGGCTCACTTTTTGGGGTGGGGTCGCTCAGGAGTTTGAGGAGGTCCTTGATGGCCAGGCGGGCTTCTTTGGCGGCGGTGGCGCTGGTGGGGGTGCGCTTGGCCAGGGCGGTGAGGGTCTGGGCGGCCTGGGCGTGGGCGCGGGCGATCTGGAGGGGGCGGCGGAGTTGGTTGAGGGCGCGGAGGAGGGCCAGGGCGTGCTGGAAGGCGGGGGCGGCCGCGAGGGCGTGGAGCTGATCGAGGGTGAGGTTGTGGCGGCGGGCGAGGTCGGGGGTGGTAAGGTCGGGGTGGTCGAAGTCGGCGAGGAGGGCGTGGGCCGCGGGGGAGAGGGCGGGGCGGTTTGTTTGGGTTGTGTTCATGGCCCCGAAGATACGGGGTTGGGGGCGGGGGTCAAGGGGGATTTGGGGTATGTACGCGATTTTGCGCACAGGAGCAGACATAGCACACTGGACAACAACTATCTGCCGATGTAGACTATAGTCCATGGCTTAGGTGATCTTGGATCGGTACCGTCCCGTCCATGTCGCTAACGAACGTTTTTGCCGAGTCACTTCGCCATTTCCGAGAGCGAGCCGGGCTGAGTCAGGAGGATTTGGCAGCAGCATCAGATCTCGATCGAACATACATTAGCCAACTTGAAAACTCTCATAAAAGCCCGACCTTAACGACAATTGAGCGATTGGCCGACAATCTTCACGTCGCACCACACCAGCTACTAAGATCGATCGAAATCACCGACCGCCCGATAGCTCCTGAATCTTATATTGTATCAAAGTCTGAATTCATACACATTGCACGCGGCAAGGAAATCCTTGAGATTAATTCCGATTTCATTGTCACGGCAATCAATGTAGCCCACGATCTGATCGACGAGATTTATGCACTCGACCTCGATATCGCAGCAGTTCTCGGGATGCGCAATCTCAGTTCCTTCATCGGCGAACTTTACGCGAGCGCGATCCTAAAGGTGTCTGGAGATCTGTTCAGTCCCAACCCTCACCAAGACGGATACCCGGACCTTCTCTTGATGGATCGATTCGGCAAGCGGGCATGGGACGAACTCGCCCACCGTGCTGGCGAGAAGAGCCCATTTAGCCCGTTTCCAGGGGGCGGTATCGAGGTGAAAGCCACATGCGGCAGCGTTCCGACGCCTGCAGCCTGCCGGAAGCGGGGCCTGTGCCGCCCATCACTCGGAGACTCCCGCATAGGCTGCCTAGTGGGCTATGATTGGAAGGCCCATCATCGCGAAACCAACAATCTAATTGGCGTTGCTTGGGACTTCGTCGCTCGACGTCCACGAATCTCAGGAGTGTTTTACTCCCATGATCTGACGGCATCCGATTGGGGCAAGATCGTGCAACCCCGCGAGGGCGGTGGCCGAACAACGAGCGTCTCAATCATGAATCAGTCTGGCCTCGCAAAAATGTATTCCGGCTGGCGAGCTATTCTTCGTGACGGCGGGTATTCTGAGTTCTTTAACGGACGAAATAAAGGCGATGCTATCTCAGAATAATGCTATTTGACCGTCGCTAGCTCTGACCCATAGAATCCGACATGCCACAGCCGCAGAAAGCCATCAGCCTGTTCACCTCCGGAGGAATCGGAGACTTGGCCATACGCCGGGCGGGTTTCGACATCGTCTTGTCGAGTGAGCTTCTGGAAGATCGTCACTCAGTGTTCAAGGCGAACTTTCCCGCCACACGAGCGGTTTCTGGCGATATCTGGGAAACTAAGTCAGAGATTTTATCTTCCGTTCGATCTCAATTGAACGGATCTGAACTTGACCTGCTCTACGCCACGCCGCCTTGTCAGGGGATGTCGAAGAACGGTCGCGGGAAGCTTCTTAGCTCAATTCGAGCCGGACTGAAGCCTTCCAAGGACCTTCGCAATAGACTTATTATTCCAACAATGGAGATAGCCTCTGAGCTTCGCCCCCGTACCATTCTGCTCGAGAATGTGCCCGAAATGGCAAGCACCGCCATTGTCGATGGGTCTGGTCGCGAAGTTTCAATTATAGAGCATATTGCTCAGACTCTTGGCTCCGAGTACGTCGGCCGCGCAGAGGTTGTTGAGTTCGCAGACTATGGAGTTCCGCAGTGCCGCCAGCGTTTGATAACGATTTTCTCGCGAGACGATCGCATGCGAGAGTGGTTCAGGGCATTTCAAACCTTTTTGCCGAGTCCGACCCATTGTCAGTATGGACGAAATGGAAGGAAGACCTGGGTAACAGTGCGCGAGGCAATCGGCTCGCTTCCCAAGCTTGATGCCAAAAACTCGCAATCAGCAGTTTCGGCGATTCCTTTCCATAGGGTTCCGGTACTGGACGAGATGAAGTACTGGTGGGTCGAGAACACTCCGACAGGCCGTGGCGCGTTTGATAACCAATGCTGCATTTGCGGATATTCCGAGAATCCAATACACGGCGCTCGGAGAGAGGTAGACGGTGTCAACCGAGCTTCGCGATCGACACCCCTGCACTGCGAGAAATGTGGAAGCCTGCTACCTCGTCCAAGTGTTGAACGAGAGGGCGAGCGAGTACTGATGCGCGGCTTTACATCGGCGTACAAGCGAATGTCCTACGACAAGCCTTCCAGTGCGCTCACTCGAAATCTGTCCTATGCATGTAGCGACAACAAGTTGCATCCCGAACAAAATCGCGTGCTTTCGCTTTACGAGGCGTTTTGCCTGCACACTCTTGATCAATATGAGTATCGCTGGATTCGTGACGACGGCAAAAGGGTTTCGGATAAAACGATTCGTGAAATCATAGGCGAAAGCATACCCCCTGCGGGGCTTCAAAAAATCGTTGATCACCTTGCCAAGATTGCGAATGACACCGCAAACGGCTTCGAACAGTCGGGACCTCTATTCGCTGATGTCAAGCACACGCGTTCACGCGTTGCCCAGCGTTAAATCAACCGATCCCCGCTCGGCAGGTTGTGGGCCGGGGCGGTGTTGAGTTGGACGAGGACCTCGGCCTGGACCTTTTTGGCTTCCTCGGGGTCGACGAAGTCGGAGTGGCAGGAGGGTTTGGGCTCGGCCTTGGGGGAGGGCGAACCCTTGTCGGCGGAAGCCATCCCCTCACTTCCGTTCGGGGCTATCTGGGAGCCCCCCTCCGTCACGCTTCGCGTGCCACCTCCCCCGTCGGAGACGGGGGAGGAATTGGAGACGGCTTTCTTGACCTTGGCGGCGAGTTTGTGGATCTCCTCGGGCTTGAGGTAGCCGCGTTGCTTGAGGATGGCCTGCTGCTCTTCGCTGAGGGCGTCGGACTTGATGGGGGCCCCGGCCTTGCCGCCGGCGCCCATGCGTTCGAAGCCGTCGGCCTTGCCGGAGGCGAAGTCCTGGATCTCCTTGGAGATGCGGACGGAGCACCAGTCGTGGCCGCACATGGCGCAGAAGTCGGTGTCGACATCGAGGTCTTCGTCGTGGTAGGCGCGGGCGGTGTCCTCGTCGAAGGCGAGTTCGAAGTGCTTGGACCAGTTCAGGGCGGCGCGGGCCTTGGTCAGCTGATCGTCCCAATCTCGCGTGCCGGGGATGCCGAGCGCCACATCGGCGGCGTGGGCGGCGATCTTGTAGGCGATGCAGCCTTCCTTGACGTCGCCCTTCTTGGGCAGGCCGAGGTGCTCCTTGGGGGTGACATAGCAGAGCATGGACGCGCCGTGGTAGGCGATGCTGGTCGCGCCGATGCAGGAGGTGATGTGGTCGTAGCCGGGGAACACATCGGTGACGAGGGGGCCGAGGACATAGAACGGTGCGCCGTGGCAGAGGCGGCGCTGGAGTTTGGCGTTGAACTCGATCTGGTCGAAGGGGACGTGGCCGGGGCCTTCGACCATGACCTGGACGCCGTGGCGCCAGGCGCGTTCGGTGAGTTCGCCGATGGTCTGGAGTTCGGCGAGCTGGGCGAGGTCGGTGGCGTCGGCGAGGCCGCCGGGGCGGAGGCCGTCGCCGATGGAGAAGCTCACATCGTGCTGGCGGAGGATCCGGCAGATGTCGTCCCAGAGGGTGTACATGGGGTTTTCGGCGTTGTGGACGAGGCACCATTTGGCGAGGAGGGAGCCGCCGCGGGAGACGATGCCGATGAGGCGGTTCTTGACCAGGGGGATGTGGGCCTTGCGGACGCCGGCGTGGATGGTCATGTAGTCCACGCCCTGGCGGGCCTGGTGCTCGATGGTTTCGAGGATGATCTCTTTGTTGAGGTCTTCGATCTTGCGGCCGATGATCATGGAGTAGATCGGGACGGTGCCGATGGGGACGGTGGCGTTGTGGATGATGGCGGCGCGGGTGGCGTCGAGGTCGCCGCCGGTGGAGAGGTCCATGACGGTGTCGCCGCCCCACTTCTCGGCCCACTGGAGTTTTTCGACCTCTTCGTCGGTGCTGCTGCTGACCGGTGACGCGCCCATGTTGGCGTTGACCTTGGTGCGGCTGGCGCGGCCGATGGCCATGGGGTCGAGGTTGTGGGCGAGGTGGTGGATGTTGGCGGGGATGATCAGGCGGCCGGCGGCGATCTCGTCGCGGACCTGGGCGGGGGTGAGGTGGGGCTCGCGCTCGGCGACGCGGCGCATCTGCGGCGTGATGATGCCGAGGCGGGCGGATTCGAGCTGGGTGATGGGGGTGAAGCCGGGCGGGGTGGTGACGCGGCGGGTGGTGCCGCGGGCGTCGGTGAAGGTGACGGGGGAAGGCACGGAGGCATTGAGGCACGGAGGCACGGAGGGTGAGGCATCGGAATCACTTTGTGCCTGCGTGCCTTCGTGCCTTCGTGCCTCGCTCAGGATCTCCGCGCTCCATCCCTCGGGCAGGAAGTCCCACGCCGTCTTGTCGCTGGGTGCGGGCATGCCGGGGGTGTCGGGGCTGGAGAACATGAGCGGGCCGCCGATGTCGGCCTTGTTGGCGAAGGAGCCGGGGGTGGGCGCTTTGTCGTCGGCGCCGGGGTTGAAGGCGCCGTGGACGGGGAGTTGGTAGGAGCCGTCGGGGACGGCGGGGCCGGGGTTGGTGGTGCGGTAGCCGGCCTTGAGGTCGCTGGCGGACCGGAGGCCGGCGGTGGTGTGGTCGTTGGCCTTCCAGGCGGGGGAGCCTTCGGAGAGGTGGGCGGGGAGGTTGGTGGTGGTCGTCGGGGTCATGGGTCGCCTCCGTGTGGCGGGAAGAACAGCGTGGACACGGAGGGGCGGGCGAGGGATCAAGCCCGCGATCGCGTTCCCTCCGCCGGTGCGAACCGGATCAGGTTCTACGGGTGCGTCTCAGCCTGCGGGAAGGGTGTCCCGGGGCGCCCCGCGCGATGTGGGGAAAGTGTACGAGCGTCAATCCAGCCAGGCCAGATAGAGCCGATCACCGGTCGCGGAGTCGGTCCAGAGGATCGAGAAGGTCGAAAACTGGTGGTAGAGCAGGACTGTCGCGGCTGTCGGTGATGCGAACTCCGCTTCTGGCGCAAGTTCGTAGAGGGCGGCGCGGGCCTGGTCCGCCATGCGGGGCTCGGGCATTCCGATGGCAGCGGGCACTGGCGCGAAAGGGGCTCCCGATCCGGGAACATAGAGGCATATGCGATCCGCACCCTGCCCGGGGGCGATCAACGCGTGGAACACCGACCTCGGAGGGAGCGGGGTGCCGATTGGCGGAAACGATGCCACTGCGGGATGGGTTGATAACGAGCCGCGCACGCGGTCGTAGTCGCTCAATTTGGTGAAGACTTGTGATCGGGGTACCGCGGATACCAGCAACCCGATGCCGACGCCAAGCAGCAACACGAGGCCGACCGGAATCGCGATCAGAACTGTCTTGCTTCGTCGCACTGAATCGTCCTTCGCTGATGCACCGGGATGGGTATGAACGGACGTGTGTCCCTGAGCACACATAGGTGAGAGCGAGGGACTGGGTTCATTCCTTCGCCAAGGTCAACTCCACGATAAGGGTGTCGTCGGCGGGCGGGCCGGCGCGGTGGGCGGCGACGGCGCGGGCGAGGGTGTCGGTCAGGGGGCCCTCCGGGGCGGTCTCGATCAGGCGGCGCAGGCCGACGAGGCCGAGTTGGCGGCCGGCGGCGTCGGTGACTTCCGATGCGCCGTCGGTGAAGGCGACGATGGCCGACCCGGGGGGGAGGGGCTCGGTGCCCTCATCGCAGTCGAACAGGTCGGGCGGGAGGACGCCGAGCATCGTGGCGGTGCTGCCCAGGGTGCGGGCGGGTTGGTCGGGGGTGCGCAGGCAGGCGGGCGGGTGGCCGGCGCTGGCCCAGCGGACGGTGGGCGTGGGGCCGGGCTCGACGCGGATGGCGATGGCGGTGGCGAACATCGCGCCGGGGGCCAGGAACTGCTCGGTGAAGGTGTTGAGGGCGCGGATGACGGCGGCGGGCTCGGGGAGCGGGCCGCGGGCCCAGAGGGCGTCGAGTTCGGCGTGGAGACGGTTGACGGCCAGGGCGGCGGCGATGCCGTGGCCGGTGACGTCGATGAGGACGACCAAGACGGGCCCTTCGGGGGCGGAGGGCGGGAAGGCGAGGGGGCGGACGAAGAGGAAGTCGCCGCCGATCTCGCGCATGGGCTCGTAGTGGTAGGTGACGCGGACGGGGCCGCGTGTGATCGGCGGGGGGAAGAGGGCCTCGTGGATGCGTCGGGCGTCGGTGAGTTCGCGGGTGACCTCGGAGTAGCGCTTCTGCAGGGCGCGTGCGTGGAAGCGGTCGGTGAAGCTGCGGTAGCGCCAACAGCTCCAGGCCAGGCCGGGGGCGGCGGCGAGGGGGGCGATCGCGAGCAGCACGGCGCGCTGGGTGGGCGAGCCGTTGGAGACGAGCAGCACCCAGGCGGCGAAGGCGGCGTAGACGGGGATGAGCGGGCGGAGGCCCTCGCGGGGGGAGAGGGCGACGAAGACCGAGGCGAGGAAGTGGAGGATGAAGACGGACAGGAGGGAGGCGGTGGCCTGGGCGCGGTCGGCCTGGGGGGAGCGGTCGAGGGTGGCGCCGGGGATCAGGCCCGCGTTCATCACGAGGGGCGTGACGGTCACGGCGGTGACGCCGACGACGGCGATGACCACCTGGAGGGTGCGGACGACCTCGGCGCGGCTGCGGACGCGCCGGGCGAAGTGGACGAGGGTGGCCGCGAAGATGGCGGTGAAGAGGACGTCGGTGAGGACCTCGGCGGTGCTGACGCTGTCGCCGCCGGTGAAGGCGGTGCCGGTCGCGACCTCGTAGACGGTCATCGACCAGCTCAGGGCGACAACGGCGAGCACGGTGGCGCTGTACCAGACGGCGCGGCGGCACAGCTTGGACGCACGCTCGGTGTCGTACTGGGCGAGGAACTCGGGGGGGATCGTGGGCGGGGCGGGCATCGGGCGTGGCCGGGGCCGGTAACTAACCGGGCGGCCATGCTAGGTGGATCCGGCCTCGGACCGGGCGATCCGGGTCGGGCGGGCACCTGGGGGTTTGGTCTTTGTGGTGCGGGCGGTGCGTGTTAGGATCGGGCTCTGGAGGATTCACGATGACAAGGGCATTGATCTGGGCGGCTGGCGTTGCCGCCGCGACGGCGGCGGTGGGTCTGGCGCGGGCGGACGTGGTCACCTATTCGGGTGCGGACGGGCCGACGCGGGCCCTGTTCGTGTCGGACACGGGCGGCGCGGCGGGGCTGGAGACCTTCGACGGGTTCGCGTCGGGCGTGGAGGTCTCCGACATGCCGGGCAACGGGGCTCGGTTCAGCCCGGAATACGCGGACGGGTCGGTCGCGCCGCTGCCCCTGACCACCTCCAATCCGAACGGCGGGGTCTGGATGCGCAACTTCGGCAACGGGCGTCCGGCGTGGGCGCCCTGGGTGATCCGCGCGGACGATCCGGGGGGACGCATCTACGCGTTCGGGCAGTTCAACGCGCAGGGCGACTGGGTGCGGATCGAGGGGTTCGACGCTTCGGACCAGCTCGTGGTCAGCGTTGATGCGCAGCCGATCGTGGCGGGGTGCTACGCGGGGTTCGTCGTGCGCGAAGGCGTGGCCAAGGTGGTCGTGACGCCGCTGGGCAACTTCGACGGGTTCAACGGGATGGACGACGTGATGGTAGCGACCGTGCCGATCGACCTGTGCGCGATCGACATCAACTGCGACGGCGTGGTCAACTTCTTCGACATCCAGGCGTTCATCGCGATGTACAACGCGGGGGACCCGGCGGCGGACCTGACGGGGGACGGGCAGCTGAACTTCTTCGACATCGCGCGGTTCGTGGCGGACTATCAGGCGGGCTGCCCGTAGCGCCGGATCAGGCCCCGTCGGTCATGGCCCAGGTCATGCCGCTGTTGGGCGGAAGGTCGGTCACGCCCAGTTGGCGGAGCATGTTGAGGCACTGGGCGCGGTGGTGGACGCCGTGGGTGGTGACGTGGACGAGGACGTGCGATCGGACGAACGAGTAGGACTTGCCCGCCCGCTCGGCGGTGAGGACCTCGTCGATCGGCCCGGCCAAGGCGTGCTCGGCCATGTCGGCGGCGGCCTCGTCGTGCAGGGTCTGCCACTCGGCGGGGCCGACGGGCGCGTGGTTTTCCAGGCGGTCGCGGGCGGGGCGCTTGGCCAGCAGGTCGGTCCAGCCGCGCATGGCCCCGATGATGTGGGTAACGGTCCGGCGGAGGGTGCCCAGGCCCATGGGGAACTCGCGGTCGAGTTGCTCGTCGGTCAGGGCGGCGCAGGCCTCGATGAGGTGGCGGTTGGCCCAGGCGTTGTGGGCGAGCATCGTCGCGACGGGATCGGAGGGCAGGGCCGACTCGGAGGGTGCGGGCGCGGTCATGGGGGCCTTTCCGCCCGGGTCGGGCGCGGGTCCCCAGTCTATGCGGGCGCGCGAGGACGCCGGCCGCGGCGAATACACACGGCCGGCGCGAGTGCGTGCCGTCGGGAGCCGGCGGGCAGCGCCGGTCCGTTCGGAACTCGCGTCCATGGACGGTCCGCCCCCCGGGCGGGGGGATGAATCAGGCCGTCTTCTGGCCCGCGTGCACGCCTTCGGCGATCTCCTCGATGGTCTTGCGGATGAACGCGGGGAGGTCCTTGGGTGAGCGGCTGGTGGTCAGGCCCTGGTCGCAGACGACCTCCTTGTCGACCCAGCGCGCGCCGGCGTTCTTGAGATCGTTCTTGATGGAGGGGTAGCTGGTCAGCTCGCGGCCCTCGATCACGCCGCAGTCGATGAGGATCTGCGGGGCGTGGCAGATGGCCGAGACGGGCTTTCCGGCCTTGAAGAAGGCGCGGACGAATGTGGTGGCGTCCTCGCGCATGCGGAGCTGGTCGGGGTTCATGACGCCGCCGGGGAGGACGAGCGCGTCGTACTCGTCCAGGTGCGCCTGGGCCTCGTCGATGGTGCGGTCCACCGGGACGCTCTTGCCCCAGTCGCCGTCCTTCCAGCCCTTGATCTCGCCCTTGTCGGGGGAGACGACGTGGACGGTGGCGCCCGCTTCGCGGAGTTTTTCGAGCGGCTCGATCAGTTCGCTCTGCTCGAAGCCGTTGGTGGAAAGGATGGCGATGGTGCGGTCGGAGAGTTTCTTGCTGGTGCTCACGGGCAGCCCCTTTCGGAAAGTGTGTGGTTCGGAGCGGCGAGATCGCGTCGCCTGCACCTTTATGTTCTTCGGACCGGTGACACGCCCCTGAACCGCGGGTGAAATCGTGCTCATTCTGGCTGCTACCCTCCGGGGTGGACCGAACAGACCAATCCCACTTCTACGCCGATCCGGTGGTGTACGACATCCTGCACGCGCCCGGAACGGCGGACGAGGCGCGGGTCGTGCAGACGCTGGCGCGGCGCGCCTGCGGGCACGCGCGGGCGCTCACGCTGCTCGAGCCGGCGTGCGGCACGGGCCGCTACCTGCGCGCGCTGGCGAAGAACGGGCACCGGGGGATCGGCTTCGATCTGTCCGGGGCGATGATCGACGACGCGCGGGAGCGCGCCGAGCGGGCGGGGCTGCTCGAGCGCCTGACGCTGTTCACCGCGGACATGACCGATTTCGCCGACGCGGTGCCGCGGGGGGCGGGGCCGGCGGACGCGGCGTTCAACCTGATCAACACGATCCGCCACCTGCACACCGACGACGCGGTGCGGAAGCACCTGGCCGAGGTGTCGCGCTGCCTGACGCCACGGGGCGTGTACCTGGTGGGGCTCTCGGTGACGGACTACGACCTCGAGCAGCCGAGCGAGGACGTGTGGGTCGGGGCGCGTGGGCCGTGCCGGGTGACGCAGACGGTCAACTACGTCCCCCCGGACCGCTCCGCCGGCGGGCCGGGCGACCGGACCGAGACCGTGCTGAGCCACCTGCACATCCGCACGCCGGGCGGCGAGGAGCACCGCGACAGCCGCTACACGCTGCGGACCTACACGCTGGGCGAATGGACTCGGCTGATCGACGCGTCGCCGATGCGGATCGAGCGGGTGGCCGACGACGCGGGCGAGGAGATCGACCCGCCGACGCTGGGCTACGCGCTGTTCGTGCTGCGCCCGCGCTGATTCCCTGCGCCCCAAACCTTTTTTGCGAGCGGCCGGGGTGCGCGGCGGATGTGGGTCAGGGCGCGTCGATGCTTTTCGTCAGGCGTATGCCGGTCGTGCGCTCGGTCAGGCCGACGGAGATGCGGGCGCCCGGCTCGACGTTGTCGATGAGGAACCGGCGCTGGGCGGTGGCGGACTCGGGCAGGCCGTTGATGGTGGCCCGCTCGCGGGCGGCGCCCTCGGCGACGGCGGCCAGGTCCACCGAGCGGGACTCGTCGGACCGGTTGGTGACGATGGCGTGGACGGCGACCGCGCCGGATTCGGTGCGGTAGGCGGTGACGTCCAGGGCCAGGTCCTGCGAGTCGATCCGCATGCGCCGGGGCACGCGGAGCATGGGGTACTCCTGGTCGGCGAAGAGCTGGACGTCGAAGACGGCCGGGATCCAGCCGGATTCCTGGCCCGCGCCGAAGGCGACGTCGACCGGTTCTGTCAGGGTCTGGCCCGCGTCGAGGGCGAAGGGGACGACGCGGGGCGTGACGCTCCATGAGCGGTCGCGTCCCTCGGGGCCGGCGGACAGGCCGCCGGGCTCGACGATGAAGACGCGCCCGCGGATCGGGTAGGCCCAGGGGTTCGAGACGGTCAGCGCGGCGCGCTGGCGGTCGAGCACGGGCTCGAGCCGGTCGGGCGTGAGACGGACGCCGGCCATGAAGCGGAGCAGGTCGGCCCGGACGCCCTCGACGATGACCGGCTCGCGCGACAGCGCCAAGCGGTGCCAGGACACGCCCAGCGATCCGTCCTCGGTCGGCTCGAGCGTGCGCCGCTCGCCGAGCAGGTCGACCCGCCGCACGGGGCCGATGTTCAGGGGCAGCTCGAGCGTGGTCACGGGCGCGTCGGGGTCGGTCAGCCACGCGATGAGCACGCCCCGGTCGTCCGAGCCGGTGAGCAGGGTCCGCACGCCGGGCAGCAGGTCGAGCTCGCGGACCGCGCCCTCCTGCGGGCCCAGGACGGAGGCGAGCGTGCGCCAGGCGGCCAGCTCGGGGGTGGGCATCATCGTGGGGCGCAGGCCCCCGGTCGAGCGCCACGGCTCGGAGAGCGCGAAGCGGACCGAAGCCTGGACGTTCTCTCGCCGGGCGGCGGCCCAGGCGGTGATGACGCGCCGGGCCAGCTTGCCGAGCACGGCGCGGGAGAGACGCCCGTCGCGGGTGGCGGGGAACTCGATGGTCAGGGTGGGTGGGTCGGCGTCGGTATCGGCCGCGCGGGCCAGCACGGCCCATTCCGAAACCAGGGCGGCCAGGGAGTCGTCGTCGCCCGCGCCGTCGTCGCGGATCACGAGGCCGCGGGCGGGGGCGACCAGCTCGGCGGGCACGCCGACGCCGATCGGCCAGACACTCCTGAGTTCGGGCCCGGGGACCCACTTGGCGACGACCGATCCGACGGCGTCGATCTCGGCGGCGCGGCGGGCGGCGTCGGTGCCGGTGCTCTCGCGCCCGATCTGCCAGGAGAGGACGCCCTGGCCGAAGTCGTCGAGCATGCGCTCGGACCAGGGCATCCACAGGGCCTCGTCGCCGGTGAGCACGCCTGGCACGTCCCACGCGTCGCGCCCGATCAGGTCGGCGAGATCGCGCGGGGCGCTGTCGAGGGCGGCGGTGACCTCGACGCCGTCGTTGAGCAGCGTGCGGACGGCCTCGAAGGCGGGGTTGACCCCCGGGACGGCGGTGTCGCGCGTGAGCGACTCGTCCCAGACGCCGACCACGGCGCGGGCGACGCCCGACCAGGCGACCATCGTCGGCAGCGCGGCGGCGCCGGCGCTGTCAACCGCCGGGGCGCGGACGGCGAAGCTGCGCGCCGGCTCGGCGTGCTCGTCCTCGGGCGCGCCCCACGCGAAGTCGAGCACGCTCATGCCCACGCGCCCGTTGTCGCCGTCGACGAGCAGAGCGGCGCGGTACCAGCCGGGGGCGGGCAGTCTCGGGGTGAAACGTTCGATCATCCGCCCCTGGCCAGGTGCGAGGGCGGCCTCGTCGACCACATGGCCGTCGGCATCGAGCACGACCACGCGGGCGTTGAGGTGCTCGCCGGTCAGGTCGCGGATGAGCACGGTCAGTTCGGGCGTGGCGTCGGCGGGGATGGCCTGGCCGGGATGGCCGGTGCTGATCTCCAGCCGGGGCAGGAGCGTGACGGTCAGGTCGTCGAACCACGCGCCCGCGTGGTAGTCCTCGTTCCAGACGCGGAACGGGCGGGTGCGGTCCTGCCCGGGCTGCTGGCGCGGCTGGAGAACGAGCATCTCGATCTGCAGGTAGGCGGCGCGGTCGTCGATGCCCGGGACCTGCACGAGCAGCTCGGACCATCCGCCCCTGGAGCGGATCGGCTCGGAGACGGCCTCGGTCCGGGCGAGGACGCGCCCCTGCTGGTCGAGCAGGCGGGCGGCCAGGGCGGCGCGGGCGTGGACCATGTTCTCGGTGCGGACGCGGACGCGGACGCCGTAGTCGGCGCCGGGGAAGACGCCGATGACGCCCGAGAGCAGGCGGAGGCTGGCCGAGCCACCGCGGGCGGGCAGGTAGACCGATCCGGAGCCGGACCACGCGGGGGACTCGTAGTCGAGGATTCCGCCGTTCCAGATGGGAAAGCCGGGGCGGTCGCGGGGGACGGCGGGGTCGTTCTGGGCGCGGATCCAGCCGAACGGCACGGGCAGGGGGTTGTAGGCGGACTCTTCGAAATCGAAGACTCGGACGAGGCGTTGGGCGGCGCTGGGGCGTTCCGGCTCGGGGCCGCTCGGCTGGGCGAACGCGGGCGCGACCGCGCCCACGGCGACCGCCGCACCCAACCGGTGAATGTTCCGAAGCGCCGGGCCCATCGGGAGGTGTATCGGCCCCCGCGGGCCCGCGGGTCCACACGCCCGAGGGAGGGCGGGGGACGGGGCGGGCGGGAGGCGGCCCGTAGACTCGTCCTGACCCGATCCCCCCACTGTTCACGGGAGCCGCCTGCGCGATGACCACCACGAATCCATCGGAGCGACCGGAAGGCGCCGGGCCGGGCCCGCGGCGGACGCCCTCGTACTCGAAGCCGGCCGAGCACCCCCGCGAGCCGCTGGTGCCCTACCGCCCGGAGCGCCCGGCTGAGGAGGCGGCCAACGCGTTCTACGAGGTGGTGCGTCGGCGCCGGACGGTGCGGATGTTCGCCGACACGCCGGTGTCGCGGGAGACCATCGAAGCGGTCATCCGGGCGGCGGGGACCGCGCCGTCGGGGGCCAACAAGCAGCCGTGGCGGTTCGTGGCGGTGTCCAACCCGGAGATGAAGCACCGGATCCGCCTGGCGGCCGAGGAAGAAGAGCGGGCGTTCTACACCGAGCGGGCCAGCGAGCGGTGGCTGGCCGACCTGGCGCCGTTCGGGACCAACCCGGACAAGTCGTTCCTGGACGTGGCGCCCTGGCTGGTCGTGGTGTTCGCGCTGCGCCAGACGGACGACGGCGGGCAGGTGTACTACCTCAACGAGTCGGTGGGGATCGCGACGGGGCTGCTGCTGACGGCTGCGCACATGGCGGGGCTGGCGACGGTGACGCACACGCCCAGCCCGATGCGGTTCCTGTCCGAGGTGCTGGGCCGCCCGGCGCACGAGCGCCCGTTCCTGCTGGTCCCGATGGGCTACCCGGCGCCGGACGCGACGGTGCCGAAGATCGGCAAGAAGCCGCTGGACGAGATCGCGGTGTTCGTGGAGTGACAACGCGGGGACACCGCCGAGCGCTCGGGTGCCATGGCTTGCTCGCAAGCCGTGCCCTCCCCGCCATCTCCTCCCGGAGCGGGGGGCATCCTGCCCCCCGTCGGCCCAAAGGGCCGAGCGTTGGCGCAAGGGTTCACGAAAGACACGGCTTGCAAGCAAGCCGTGGCACCCGGTACGGGCATGAGGCGCGTCGCATGTCTCTTCGCCCATTCCCCATTGCCCGCCCCCCATGGCCCGCCCCCCGAGGACCAAAAGAACAGCCGCCCCGGTGTCCCGGGGCGGCTGTTCGCCTGTCTTGGCAAGAGAGAAAGAGAGAAAGAGAGTCTGGCAAACCGGCGGGAAGCTTCCCGGCGGTGTTTTTCGGATTCGGGCCCGGGCGTTGGCCCGGACATCTACAACATGCCATCGATCCGGGGGCGTGCCAGCGTCTCGTGCTGATTTTTTTGGGACGGGCCCAGAATACCGGCTTTTTCCGGATGGGATGGGGGGATCGCGGGGATGCCCGGGGCGCGGATTCTGTTTGCAGGACCGCCACGCTGCGTCTAGGCTGTGGTAAGAGGTGGCATGAACGACGGGCACGCGCTGGTGAGCACCCTGGAACCGGTCCTGCGGGACGCCTGCCGGGGCCATCTCTCCCCCGTTCGTTGGTTCGAGGCCATCTGGCAGCACGGCGGCGCGGGGACGGGGTTCGCCGAGTGGACGACCGCGCGGGGGCGGACGATCGAGTGCGTGGTCAAGTTCCCGGTGGGGTATCCAGAGTACGCGTGGACCAAACGCCTGGGCCTGACGAGCGAGGAGGGCTGGGACGCCCCGGACGCGGTCAACCTGCCCACGCCCCGGGTGCTGGCCGGCGGGTTCGAGCTGGGCAGCTACGACTTCGCGTGGCTGGTGATGGAACGCTTCCCGGGCGTGCCGCTGGGGGCGCACGCGATGGACGCCGGCGACATCTGGTCGCTGTTCGAGACGACCGCCCGGTTCCACGCGGCGGCGGTGCTCGAGCAGGCGGTGGATTCAG
>Ga0207881_1000512_pt1 | contig 15408 bp, 14 predicted proteins | sample MalvirmetagMSP97_FD_184227 | JGI IMG/M metagenome (GOLD analysis project Ga0207881, IMG submission 184227) | Marine viral communities from the Deep Pacific Ocean - MSP-97 (SPAdes) | ecosystem: Environmental > Aquatic > Marine > Oceanic | place: Pacific Ocean | collected 2011-05-03 | reverse complement strand
ATCGAAATTAGCCAAATTCCGCTCGTAATTATATTCGGATAGAATTCCATTAAAAGAACACTCAAAATATAAATTATTGGTAGAATAATGTATTTCAGAAGTTCGTTTCTCATATGTTGCACAACGTGTTCGTGTATGATTTGTGCGATTGAGAATCCGCAGGATTTTCAGTCGTTGCAAATCAGTTGCTTAAATATAAGATTTTAAATTGAAGTAGGAGGTAAGCATGAATTATACACGTTGTTGTGCATAGTGTTTTTTTTATTCAGTTCGTTTATAATTCAGTCCAGTTTTTATTCCGCTTATTGTCAATAGAATTATTAAAATCAGTTGAATGCATAAGAAAATGTAATAAGCATTATTCCATCCATTTCCAGCTTGTTCAATATTCGGTATTCCGCTTAAAGGCGGATATATTGTTGTACCTGGTATTTCTCTTAATGAACTAGCTAATGAAATTAGAAATGTGAAAATCAAAATCATAGTTATGTCTGAAATCATAAAAATCAGATTTGCGGTCAAGTTTTTAAAATTCCGACGTAACATTCGGATTAGATAAATACCAAAAAAAGTCAGCGATATAAATGGAATAATCAGATGTATATTCGCAATCACATAATAAGTGTCGTGAACGTTTATATCAGTAACTGCGTCTGATTTCAGTCCGTCGATTCCAAATATTCCGAGTATTAAAATCAGAACGAAACTTATTGTTCCGATTAGCCAAAATGTTTCTTTTCTTTTCAAATTTTTAATTCGGATTTTGTTTTTCGGACATTATGCACAACGGTTTCGGCTATGAGTAGTTGCGTGGTTTAGCACTTAACTTTGCAAGTACACACCAAACTGAAAATCCGTGAGGATTTTCAGAAGTAGGCGAGAACAAGCAATTACTTATAGCCATTGTTGGCAGTAGTGTTTATTTTGTCAGTCGTTTTGCTGTCATAAATCGGTCAGCTACATTGTCCCAATTGATAATTTCAAGAACTGTATCAACAAAATCGGCTCTTTTATTTTTGTATTTCAAATAATAGGCGTGTTCCCAAACATCAATCACCAAAATCGGAACAACTCCCCATTGTGTTAATTTTTGATGATTTTCGCATTGTAACAATGTCAAGCTATCCGAATAAGGTTGGTAACCCAAAATACCCCAACCGCTTCCTTCTACAGTTTTTGATATTTTCCCGATATAGCTTTTCAGTTTGTCAAATGAACCGAAATCCTTTTCTATCTGTTTTAAGAGTTCAGTTTTGGGTTCAGTTTTTTTATTCGTTAAGTTCGTCCAAAAGATGGAATGAAGCACGTGGCTTGAAAAGTGGTAAGCTAACTTTCGGGTCCACAAATCCACTTGGTCTAAATCGCCCGATTTTAGATGTTCCTTAATTTTAATCAAATCTGTGTTTGCCCCTTTTACTGCTCCACCGTGATGAAATTCAAAGTGCAGATGTAAGGTTTCTTCATCCATATGTGGCTCCAAAAAAGTTTTATTGTATGGAAGTGATTTTTGAATGAAATTTCCATTACTGTCCACTAATCTGTCAATTCCGTTTTCCGTTACATTTTGTGAAAAAACGTTGTTCATTGGTAGGATTGTCGCTCCACCTAAAATTGCCGTGTTTCTTAAAAATTCTTTTCTGTCCATATTTATACTTTTTTCAATTTATCTCGTTTTTCCACATTACTGCCAACGTTGTTGTATATGAAAAGTAGGCGATTTCGAAGCACTAAATTTTCGGTTAAACACAAAGTTTGATACGCGTTAAAAGCCTTGATTTTATTACCATTTCGCCTATTTTTTATATACATTGTTACCTGCTGGCTTTATTTTTCGTCCGTCTTTCAGCGTTGGCAAAGACATACTCTTTTGCAATTTTTGGCTCGTGTGGTGGCTGGTGCGAATTGCAAATGTGTATGGCTTTTAGCGTTGGCTTTACATTGCTGAAATTATTTCATTCCATTTTTTCTTATGTTCATATTTCAATGCTGTGTCAGATTCTATCAAGTCTACATAGTTTGATATAAACTCAGATGTTTCAGATAAAAGACGTAAGTAATATTTCAGAGAGTTTATAAGTCCATTTGCGATAACGTGGCAACCGTGAATATTCTTTATTCTTTCGATTTCAGTATTGATTTTTTCCGTTTCGGTTGGGTCAATATCAGCAGTCGATAGTAAATAATATCTGTTTACTTGTGTTGTCTTAAATTTTTCAAAAGCGTCTTTAACAAGTTGTGAATTAATTTGAATTCCGTGTTTAACTTCTACCGCTTCAAATTCTTTCCCTTTATCATCAACAATATCAATGTCTCCAATCCTACCACTTCTAATATCAGCAGAAGTGTGACTTTCAATCTCAAGAAGAGTTTTTCCTTCAAACCTTTTGGCTTCCTTCATTAAGCATTCATAAGCTGCAAACAATGCTAACACAGGAAGACGAGAAGCTCCGTCTGCTGTATATTTAGCATTAAAATGCTTTGTCAGTAATTCGATTATTGTTGCAATTGGAAGATTTAAAGGCTTTGCCAAATCAATTTCTTGGCTGTTTCTTTTGATGATTAGTCCTTGCATTAAATAGCTTAAGCACTTATCTAAATCTTTACCCTTTTGAATAAAATCAATAGTTTCTAAAAATGATGTTTTTAGTATGTCTGGTCTTATTGCTCCTGAGAAATTTTTATCATAAGGAACTTTTTGTTCAAGAGAACGTGTCAGCCAACCGCTTTCCGCCATTGCAGGAAATTTTACACTTTTCAGGAATGGTGTAACATATTTTGTGTCAAATGTCCTACCTGAATACCCATTATCTATACTCGTCTGATGATTTCTAATATCTTGTGTTGGATGTAGCGATTTATAAACTAAGCTGGTAAGAACAACTGTTAGTACTCCTTTTGAAGATTCTGATTTACTAAGAATTACGTCTAAATGTATTGTTATCGTCTTTGGTAAATCCGACTTGATTTTGTTGTCTGAACCAACTAATTTCATTGATTCGTCAAATGTTTTTTTAAGAAATGTATTCGGCATCTTTTACTTTGATTGATGTAATTAGTTGTTCTTTTATTTGGGTTGCTACTTCTTTAATCATTGGAACAGCAACTGAATTGCCGACTTGCCTATACAATTCGGACTTATTGTTTATTAATTTGAATTTTTTTGGAAAGCCCATAAGTTTATAACATTCCTCGATAGTTAGTTTTCTAACTTCATTTTTGTGATATATCCAAAATCTTCCTGATGATTCTTGAGATGGTAATGCTGGGTGAACACCATCTGTAGAGTATATTCTATTTGGTTGCTTATGAACACGAGACAAATGCTCTGTGTTTGGTCGAACACCTGCTTTCCGTATCGTTTTATTTCTATAACCTGCGAATATTAAACCCGAATCCTGAGTTTTCATATCCTCAAGAATAGTATATGGTTCGTCTAAAAACTCAAAGTCATTTTCTTTATCCAAAAAATCCTTTAGAACGGGTTTGGGTTTAGTTCTTAATTTAGAAAAATCAAATTTTTTCTCTTTATGTCCTACTATTATTATGCGTTCCCTGTTTTGAGGAACGCCAAAATCTGATGCGTTTAACACCTTTTTTGAAACTTTATAACCTAATTCCTCTAAGTGCTGAATGATGGTTGTAAGCGTTCTTTTTTTATCGTGATACAAAAGATGTTTTACATTTTCTAAAAGTACTACCTCAGGTTCTCTTTTTTCTATAATTTTAAAAACGTGATAAATCAAAGTTCCTCTTGTATCTTCAAAGCCTTTCATTTTTCCTGAAATACTAAAAGGTTGACAAGGAAAACCTGCACATAATACATTATGCTTTGGAACAATATTTAAGTCAAGTTTTGTTATATCTCCAAATGGAACTTCTCCAAAATTTAATTCGTAGGCTCTTTGAGCGTGATAGTTAAACTCGGATGAAAAGACACATTTTCCACCAATTTCTTGCATAGGAATTCTAAATCCGCCAATTCCTGCAAATAGGTCAATAAAAGTAAATTCTGGAGTTTGAGGGCTTGGAAATGGAATATCCCATTTAATAGGAAGCATTGCTTGTAATTCTGGTTCGGAAGCAATACTTAAGTCGTTATTTTGTTGGTTATAATACTCAACCGCTCTTTTTTTGAATGATTTAGAAACACCATTAGTGTGATTGTGAAGATAATGAGTGAAAAATGCCAAATCCTCTGCATTTCCATTCATATTTTCAATATCTAAATCTTTACGAATTTTTGAATATTTAAGCATTTTTAAAATCTATTTTTCCTTGTTTCAAATTTGCGAGTTTTTTGTACTCTGCCTTTTGTTCAGCGAGTTTTAAAAATTCACTTGCGTTTTCCTTTGGATAAATCATTTCAGCTATTTTTTCGCTGAAATATTCTTTTTCCAATTGGTCAATATCTAAATTGAAGATTTCAGCCAATTTGGGAAGAATGTCCTCTGGAATATTTCTCTTTCCGTTTTCAATTTTAGACAAGGTCGACTGGTCTATATCGAGAGCAGCAGCAAGTTTTGTCAGGGTCAGTGACCCTTCTGTCCTAAGTTTATGAATATACTCGCCAAATGTTTCCTTTATCATCTTGAATATTTTGCCTTGACACTTTTGTCAAATTTAAAAAAATTATTCAGATTAATATGTATTGAGCGTTGGATAATTTTAGCTCTTTTGGTTTTTCGAGCGTTGGAATTGCGTGACGGCAAAAACCGAAAGTGCTAAAATGTGCGGCTGGTTTTCAGCTTGCAGGTAACTGGTTATATGTGGACTAATATACTCATTATCCCTAATTATTTTCCGGATAAGAGGAATTTTTGTTCTTCTTCTCGGTTTTTTGTTATTTGTTCTATTGCATAATCTAAAGGACTTTTTATGTCTAACAAATCCTTTCGTGCTACATGTGTATATATCATAGTGGTTTCTGGTTTAGCATGACCAAGCAATTCTTGTATATGCCTTAATCCAACTCCACTTTCAAGTAAATGTGTTGCATAGCTATGTCGTAACGTATGCGGTGTCACTTTTCTGTTAATCTTTGCAGCCTTACACGATCTATATAAAAACTTCCTAATACTACTTGCAGAATATGGTTTCCCTTTTTCACCTTCAACAAAGTAAACCTCAGGTTGATACGTAATTAAATAATTTTGTAATAAAGGCATAAAACTTTGAGCAAGGGTTACATATCTGTCTTTCCTGCCTTTTGCTTGTATTATTTTTAGCTGCCTTCTTTGTATTTGAATATCAGCTAGTTTTAAACTTAAAAGCTCTCCAATACGCAAACCACATGAATAAATTAATGCTAAAATGGCTCTGTGTTTTAAGTTTTTTGTGCTTTGTATAATATAAATCATTTCTTCTTGCGATAATACTGTAGGAAGAATTTTAGACTTTTTTGGTCTTGTTAACGCTAAATTACTAATCCGTGTTTTAGGATAGTAAATAATAAACTGTTTTACAGCACTTATAAATTGTCGTTGAGTGCTAACTGAGTAGTTGCGTTTAATAAATACCGACTCTATAAATAGCTCTACATCTTTTGTCGTTAACGTATCTATTACTTTAGTGTTGTTAAACTCAATAAAATCGGCAATAAAATAAGTATAAGTATCTACTGTACTTTTGCTATAACGCTTACCTATTAAATACTTATAAAAACCATTTAATAAGTTTCTATTTTCTAAACTTAAATCTCTTTTTTGTTTTGGTTTATTGGATTCAGATTTAAGTATTGGTTTATCAAATAGCTGACTTCCATTTATTTGTGCATGTTGCTTAAATACCGAATACACCAATTTTAAGTTTTCAGGATTATTTTTAATATACCAGCTTTTTAAAGTGGCACTCCATTTGGCTTTGGGTATATGTTTTACAACATCAATTAAAACCCAATCATGATTAAAACCTAAAAGAATTTGATGTTCTTTTCTGTGATAAGCTTTAGAAAGGGTTACTATTGGTAAATTGCTCATATAGAAATGGTAATGAGTTTTAAAAATAAGAAAAATTTATTTAAAACTGAATTTACTTACAAAATTCTAATGTGCCTCTAACCAGTTGTCGCCAATATCTAAATCAACATCTAAAGGCACGTTTAATTTATAAGCATTTCTATTTCGGTTTTCACTAATTTTTTTGTGGATTCCAGTTCTTGTTTGTTTACATTAAACACTAACTCATAATGTACTTGTAACAACATTTTGGTTTTGTAATTTCCTTCTTCCAGTTTTTTTGTGAATGCTAATCTTTGCAGCCTTAAAAGATCTATATAAAAACTTCCTAATACTACTTGCAGAATATGGTTTCCCTTTTTCACCATCAACAAAATAAACCTTAGGTTGATACGTAATTAAATAATTTTGTAAAAGGATTCTTGTACTAGCCTATACTAAATATTATGTTTTTTGTCTCTTTAGTGAACTACCTCTAGGTTCATTACTTTCATGGAGTACAATTTTTGAATGAAGAAACTCTGCGGCTTTTGCTGAATCTTTTACTTTTAAAGCACTGCGTTCTAACATTTCTGATTCAAACTCAGTTAAAACACTTTTTCTCACTCCATTTTTTCTCCATTGTGATAAAGGTCTGCAGCCTCTTGAAATTCCTCGCGCCAAAGATAAAGCATCTAGAAGAGCCTGATTTGCTCCCTGTCCTTTAAATGGGCTCATAGGATGAGCTGCATCTCCAATTAGAGTTACTTGTCCACCTTTATCTAATAAATCTGAATCCAGTAATTCACGATCATAAACTGGATAGCCAGAAATCTCAGTCTCATTTGTTGCTGCTAAAATTTGCGGAATAGGATTGTGCCACTGTGTTCTACGACAAGCTTCTTCTTTAAGAGCATGAGCTCCTTTAGCACTTAGAGTCACAGCTTCTTTTTCAGGCATTGGAAAGCTAAGTTGCCACATTATTGAGTCTGATGTATATGGCATCATATAAATACGCTCATTACCATTTGCGGTTTGAAATACTGTAGCTGAATCTAATAAAGAACTATCAATGCCTTTAAGAGCCTTTAAAGGGCAAATACCCAATATAACAATGCAGTCCAAGTAGCGTAAAGGGGTAACATCTTCACCAATAAGTAATTTTCGTACAGTACTACGTATACCATCGGCTCCTACTACGATATCAGCTTTGGCATATTTTATCTTACCATCAACATCAAAGCTCAGATTAACATTTTCTCCTTTTTTTAAATCTACTAATTGGTGATTCCATTGTATTTTATCATGTCCACCTAGTTGTTCAAGCAATGCTAACCTTAGAGATTGTCTTGCTATATGTACATTGGTACGTTTTGAATTTGTTTTTGAATTTGACTGTGTCCACTTTCTCATTCCCCATTCTCCGATTACTTTTCCTTCAGTAGTATGAACCACATGTCTTGTTGAGACGACACCTTCATTTAACGACAAAATACCAAACCCTTTTATTGCTTTACTTGCTTGCTGTAAAGTGAGTCCATAGCCTTGCGATCTAGCATCGAAATTGCTATCTCGCTCATAAAGTGTAAAAGGAATTCTGCGATGCAAACAAGCTACTGCTAAAGCAATTCCTCCTATACCACCACCTATAATAGCAACGTGTGGGTAGTCTTCTTTATCTGATATTGGATGATTAGTAGAAAGTACCAACCCAGAACCAGAGCATTTTAAACACGAATATTGATGACCTTTAGGACGAACTGGGGCAGTTTTTTGCTCTTTTGTTTTTTCAAAAAGATTAATTGCTTTTTGATAGTTGACTTTTGCTTTTTTATGTAGCCCACGACTTTTTTTGCCATTGCCTTGACATTCTGAGCAAACAGCCCAACTAGCCTCATTATTTTCTGTCTTTGTCACCTCTTTTTTTGCCTTAGTGTGCCTCTAACCAATTATCTCCAATATCTAAATCAACATCTAAAGGCACGTCTAGTTTATAAGCATTTTCCATTTCGGTTTTTACTAATGTTTTTATGCTTTCCAGTTCTGGTTTGTATACATCAAACACCAGCTCATCATGCACTTGCAACAACATTTTGGTTTTGTAATTCCCTTCTTCCAGTTTTTTGTGAATGTTAATCATTGCAATTTTAATAATATCTGCTGCGCTACCTTGTATAGGTGCATTTACTGCGTTACGTTCGGCAGCGCCTCGTACCACAGCATTACGAGAGTTAATATCTTTTAAGTAACGACGACGACCTAAAACGGTTTGCACATAACCATTATCGCGAGCGAAATCGACTTGCTCACTAATAAAATTACGTAGTTTTGGATAAGTTGCATAATAAGTATCAATCAATTCTTTAGCTTCACTACGAGATAAGTCGGTCTGGTTGCTTAATCCAAAAGCGGATACACCATAAATAATACCAAAATTAACCGTTTTGGCATTGCTACGTTGCTCTCGAGTTACGGCATTTAAAGGCACATTAAACACTTTTGACGCAGTACTTGCATGAATGTCTTCGCCATTTTTAAAGGCATTAATCATGGTTTCTTCTTCGCTTAAAGCTGCAATAATGCGAAGTTCTATTTGTGAATAATCGGCTGCCAACAAAGTGTAGTTTTCATCTCTTGGAATAAATGCTTTACGCACTTGTCGACCACGTTCGGTACGAATAGGTATATTTTGAAGATTAGGATTATTACTAGCTAATCTGCCTGTAGCAGCTACAGTTTGCATGTAGTCTGTATGTACACGACCTGTTGTTGGCTCTACCTGATTTGGTAACGCATCAACATAAGTGCTTTTTAATTTAGACAATCCTCTAAACTCTAAGATATGTTGAATAATATCATGATCTTTTGCCAAGTAAGATAAAATATCTTCGGAGGTGGCATATTGACCTGTTTTTGTTTTTTTAGGTTTATCAACGAGTTTTAGTTTATCAAACAGAATATCACCTAATTGTTTTGGAGAAGCAATGTTGAATTCTTCACCTGCTTCTTTATATATATTAGCTTCTAGCGTTTTTATTTCGCTATCTAATTCTTCTGAGAATGAATTTAAAAATGACTCATCTAAATTAATACCCTCTAGCTCCATATCTGCAAGTACACGTAGTAGAGGAATTTCAATATCATCAAACAATTTTTGAGTATTAGCGTCGCCTAATTCTTTTTCAAAATGCTCTTTTAGCTGAAGGGTTATATCTGCATCTTCCACAGCATATTCAGTTTGCTTATCTAAAGGAACATCTCTCGTTGAAAGCTGGTTTTTCCCTTTTTTACCTATTAATTCTTCTATAGAAATAGGCGTATAATTTAGATAAGTTTCTGCCAACACATCCATATTATGTCTCATATCTGGATTTATGAGATAATGCGCTAACATGGTATCAAACAATTTGCCTTTTACTTTTACATTATATTTTCGAAGAACCTTAATATCGTATTTTAAATTCTGACCTATTTTTTGAATGGTTTCACTTTCAAAAAATGGACGTAATTGCTCAATAAGTTCTTGTGCTTCGTCTTTGTTTTCTGGGAATGGTAAATAGAAGCCTTTTCCTGCTTCCCAAGAAAAAGCAATACCAACCAACTCTGCAGTAATTGGATCAATTCCAGTAGTTTCGGTATCAAAACACACACTGGTTTGTTTCATCAGGTTTTGAATAAACAGTTTGGTTGCCATTCCTGATGCTATACTTTGATAAAAATGCGAATTAGTTGCTGCAGTAACCCTTGCATCTTGATTAGTTATAATGGCATCAGAATTACCTTGCGCATCAAATAATGAAAATTGTCCTGCTCCAGCTGAAGTAGGCTTTTTTACTGTTTGTTGTACAGATGATGATACTGCTGATGTGTTTTCGGAAGGTGAAGATTGTTCTTCAGCTGAAAACGTTTTTAAGAAATTATCTGTTAATCGTCTAAATTCTAATTCCTGAAAAATATTTTTTACTCCTTCAATATCTGGTTCAGACATTTCAAAATCTTTCGCATCAAATTCCACAGGAACATCTAGCATAATAGTTGCCAGTTTTTTAGATAGTATTCCGAGTTCTTTATTGGCTTCAATATTTTCTTACCTTTTAGCTCATGTGTATTTGCTAATAGATTTTCCATACTTCCGTATTGTGCTAAAAACTTCTTTGCTGTTTTTTCTCCAACACCAGGCAGACCAGGAATATTATCAGACGAGTCTCCCATCATTCCTAAAAAATCAATAACCTGTAAAGGATCATCAACTTCAAATTTTGCTTTAACTTCTTCAATTCCCCAAGTTTCATAACCACCACCAAAAACAGGTCTGTACATGAAAATGTTTTCAGATACTAATTGGGCAAAGTCCTTATCTGGAGTAACCATAAAGGTTTTATAGCCTTCTTTTTCGGCTTGTTTAGAAAGGGTTCCAATAACATCATCAGCTTCAAAACCTTCTTTCACCATAATAGGAATATGCATCGCTCTTAAAATCTGTTCTATATATGGGACAGCTACTTTTATTGCTTCTGGTGTTGCATCTCTATTGGCTTTGTATGCTTCAAACATCTCAACTCTATCTGCACTTCCTCCTTTATCAAAACAAACAGCCAAATGGTCTGGACGTTCGCGCTTAATAACATCTAACAAAGAGTTAGTAAACCCTAATATAGCAGAGGTGTCTATTCCTTTTGAATTGATTCTTGGGTTTTTTATAAAGGCATAGTAGCCACGAAATATTAATGCATAAGCATCAACTAAAAAAAGGCGTTTTTGGTCTGACATTGTGTTTTTATATTGAAGACTATAAAACTACAAAACTTATACTACGAATTGAAATTAATTGAAATGCAATTTGTAATTTTCGCCCATAAATAATTATAGGATGAATAATTTTTCGATTGCAATTCATGGTGGAGCAGGAACACTTGTAAAAGGACTAATGACTCCAGAATTGGAAGCAGAGTATAAAGCTGCTTTGCAAAATGCTTTAACACAAGGTTATTCTGTTTTAGAAAAAGGTGGCAGTGCTTTAGATGCTGTTGAGATTGCAGTGAGACTATTAGAAGATTCTCCTTTGTTTAACGCAGGTAAAGGCTCTGTATTTACAGCAGAAGGCACACATGAAATGGATGCCGCTATTATGAATGGAGAAAACCTTAAAGCAGGAGCAGTGTCTTTAATTACAGGAATAAAAAACCCTGTGTCTTTAGCTCGTGATATTATGGATAAAAGTTATCATGTTTTTTTAGCTGGAGAAGGAGCAATGAAGTTTGCTAAAAGTAACGGTTATACAATTGAAAGTCCAGATTATTTTTATGATGAAGTACGATATAAACAATGGCAAGGGATAAAAGACAGCGACAATTTTCAGTTAGACCATAGCGTAAAAAAGGATGGCAAATTTGGAACCGTGGGAGCAGTTGCTTGCGACCAAAAAGGGAATATTGCAGCAGCCACATCGACAGGAGGAATGACTAACAAGAAATGGGGACGCGTTGGTGATAGCCCAATGATTGGTGCAGGAACTTACGCTAATAATAATACTTGTGCTGTGAGTTGTACTGGAAGTGGAGAGTATTTTATAAGAGGAGTTGTGGCTTATGATGTGTCTTGTTTAATGGAACACAAAGGGATGTCTGTTGGAGAAGCTTCAAACGAAGTTATAAATAAAAGAATTCTTAAAATACAAGGTGATGGTGGCTTAATTGCTATAGACACAAAAGGAAATATTGCTATGCCATTTAATACCGAAGGGATGTATCGTGCTTGTAAAACCTCAAAGGGTGAAGAAGTAATTGCTATTTATAAAGAAATCTAAACAAAAGGCGATTCTATAGGAAGAGCTTTAACCTGTCGAGTATCTAAATTAAAATGATCACCATTTGCTAGTACATGAACCTTTAGGTTTACCATTGTCATAGGTGTTCCAGTTTTTAATATTTTTTCGTTGTTGTGTGTTAAATGGCTTCCATCAAAAACAATAGCCATTCCTGAACCTATTACAGTACAGTCATTTCCATTTTTTATAATCATACCAGTATCTTCAGCTAATCCAATACCTAGTAAATTCGGAAATTTTGCAACTGCTTCAGAGATACGACCAAAACGACCTCTTTGAATAAAATGCGTATCAACTATTAATTTTGGAGCCAAGTTTAACCCTTTTCTCATAATAACAGCTCCTTTTACAAAAGCTTTTGCACTACTCCCACCAGCTATCATTTCGTTAGCCATAGCCATAGCTCCTGCGCTAGTACCAGCAATTACAAAATTTTCATCGTTTATATATCTATCAGATAGAATTTTATGAATTGTAGTGCCACCAATATATTTTGAAATTTTTGATTGGTCACCACCAGAAAACATAACGCAATCTGCTTCTTTAATTAGTGATATAAAATCTTCACGTTCTGAATCACTTTTTGATTTTATATTTAAAACATCAATTTTAGAGCAGCCTAATGTTGAAAAAGCAGTAATATAATTCTCTCCTACTTCAACTGGAATACTAGATGCTGTTGGTATTACAACAATTCTGGCGCTAACTCCACCAGCAGCATTTACAACATGTGATAAAATACCTTCTTCTATGTAATCTAATCTATGGATTTCATCATCTTCAAATCCTTTGTCTTCATTCCCTCCAATAGGTATTAAAGTTCCTTTAATCTTCATTATCAATAATTATAATTAGCAATTTGCAAAAATAAGCTTAAATAATTAAAAAAAATTCTATATTTATGAATAATCAAATTAACTACCAAAAGCCCAATTTTTTATGAGAATACGTGAGATAAATGCAATGAGAGGCCCAAACTATTGGTCTGTTAGAAGACACAAACTAATAGTCATGGTACTAGATCTTGAAGAGATGGAAGAGAAGCCCTCAAATAAAATTGATGGATTTAAAGAAAGACTAGAAAAAATGTTTCCAAGCATGTTTGCTCATCGTTGTTCAGTAGGTGAACCTGGTGGTTTTTTTCAACGAGTTGAGGAAGGCACATGGATGGGACATATTATAGAACATATTGCCCTCGAAATTCAAACGCTTGCAGGAATGGATGTTGGTTTTGGGCGTACTCGTGGTTACGGTGAAAAGGGTGTTTATAATGTGGTTTTTGCTTATATGGAAGAATCTGTAGGGCGTTTTGCAGCAAAAGTTTCAGTAGATATTTGCCAAGCTTTGATTGATGGAAAAGATTATGATTTATCTGACGATATTCAGAGAATGCGAGAGCTACGTGAAGAAGAACGATTAGGTCCAAGCACAGGGTCTATTGTTGAAGAAGCAGCTGCAAGAGGAATTCCCTGGATTCGACTAAATAAATATTCACTTTGTCAATTGGGTTATGGTGCAAATCAAAAACGAATCCAAGCAACAGTAACGAGTGAAACAAGTAGTATTGGAGTAGAATTGGCATGCGATAAAGAAGATACTAAATATTTGCTTGAACAAGCAGAAGTACAAACACCAAGAGGTGATATTATTAGACGAGAAAGCAGTTTAGAAGAAGCTTGTAGATATGTTGGTTTTCCTTTAGTTGTAAAACCTGTAGATGGCAATCATGGTAGAGGAATTACTGTAAATATTAAAAATTACGATGATGCCTTAATAGCTTTTAGAAGCGCAAAAGAAAGCTCTAAAAGTGGAGCAATCATTATCGAAAAATATATAGTAGGTGATGATTATCGTTTATTGGTCATTAATAACAAACTAGTTGCTGCTGCAGTACGCACACCTGCACATGTAATTGGAGATGGTAAGTCTACTATTCAACAATTAATAGATGAGGTTAATAAAGATCCAAGACGTGGTTATGGCCATGAAAACGTTCTTACTCAAATAACGGTTAACGATTTAACCTTGAGTATTATTAAAGCTAATGGTTACACTTTAAACTCAGTTTTAGAAAAGGACAAACGATTATTATTAAAAGACACTGCCAATTTAAGTACAGGAGGAACAGCAGAAGATGTAACTGATATTGTACATCCAGCAAATGTATTTATGGCAGAACGAATTTCAAAGATTATAGATTTAGATATTTGCGGAATAGATGTAATGACTACAGATATTAGTAAGCCTCTAGAAGAAACAGGAGGAGCAGTATTAGAAGTAAATGCTGGACCAGGTTTTAGAATGCATTTGGCACCTACTAGTGGATTGCCTCGTAATGTTGCTGCTCATGTTATTGATAAATTATTTCCTCAAGGATCTACAAGTAGAATTCCAATTATTGCTGTAACAGGTACAAATGGTAAAACAACCACTACAAGATTAATATCGCATTTAGCAAAAATGAAAGGTTACAAAGTTGGATATACAACTAGTGATGGTGTTTACATTCAAAACCGATTGTTAATGAAAGGCGATTGTACAGGTCCTGCAAGTGCCGAATTTGTGCTTAAAGATCCAACAGTAAATTTTGCAGTATTAGAATGTGCTAGAGGAGGATTGTTAAGAGCTGGTTTAGGGTTTCATAAATGTGATATAGGTATTGTAACCAATGTTGCTGCAGATCATTTAGGTCTTAAAGGAATTCATACCATAGAGCAATTAGCAAAAGTAAAAGGCGTAATTCCAGAAACAGTATTACCTGAAGGATACGCTATTTTAAATGCTGATGACGACTTGGTTTATGATATGCGTAAAAGCGTAAATTGTAATGTTGCATTGTTTTCTATGGATGAAAATAGCCCAAGAATAAAAGCAATGCAAAAACTGGGAGGTATTTCTGCAGTTTATGAAAACGGATATATTACTATTTGTAGAGGAGAGTGGAAGCTTCGAGTAATAAAAGCTGTTAATGTACCATTAACATATGGAGGAAGAGCAACTTTTATGATTCAAAATGTATTGCCAGCAGTTATTGCTGCTTATGTGAAAGGGTTTAGTATAGATGAGATAAAAATTGGTTTAGAAACCTTTATTCCTTCACCTGCTCAAACACCAGGACGTTTAAACTTATTTCAGTTTAAAGATTTCCAAGTGTTGTTAGATTATGCTCACAACCCAGCAGGAATGCGTGCTTTGCAAAAATTTATTGAAAACATTGATGCTACTGTAAAAGTCGGAATTATAGCTGGAGTTGGTGATAGAAGAGAAGAAGACACAAATGAAATAGGTAGTATTGCTGCTGATATGTTTGATGAAATTATTATACGCCAAGACAAACATTTAAGAGGTAGAACAGAAGATGAATTAATAGGAATGTTAGATGCAGGTATTAAAAAGAAAGACCCAAACAAGAAAACGACTATTATTCCAAATGAAAAGGAGGCTGCTACTTTTGCTATTAAAAATGCAATAAAAGGTGCTTTAATAGTTATTTGCAGTGATGTTATACCTGATGCATTAGATTTGGTTCAGAAACTTAAAGAAGAAGAAGCAAATAAATTATATGAGTTTTCAACTGATGATATTCCGAATAAATAGTGAGAATATCTTATAACTAAAAAATCTTCATAAGTTCTTTTTATTTGAACT
>Ga0207881_1000510_pt1 | contig 15454 bp, 9 predicted proteins | sample MalvirmetagMSP97_FD_184227 | JGI IMG/M metagenome (GOLD analysis project Ga0207881, IMG submission 184227) | Marine viral communities from the Deep Pacific Ocean - MSP-97 (SPAdes) | ecosystem: Environmental > Aquatic > Marine > Oceanic | place: Pacific Ocean | collected 2011-05-03 | reverse complement strand
TATTATTATATGCAGTAGGTGTTTGAATTGGGTTGGTATTGGCATCTAAATCTGCCAAAGTTTCAAAATAAGATACAGTGATGTTGTTTTGTCGAACATCAAAAATTTCAAATTCTGAAACTGTTAAATCAAATGTTACACTGCCATCGCTATCATTATCACACATTACTAAAGGTTCAGGTGTGTTAACTGTTGGCGATTGTATAACACTTAGTATAAAACTTGTAGTAGATATACAAATAGTTCCGTTATCTATTCTAACATATATTTCCTGTGGATTTACAGTATTCGCATATTGTAACGGAAGTGCATTTGTCCCATTGTCTGCATCAGCTTGTGTTATATGGAATGTAATATCTAATGTGTCATTTATGCCTTGTGAGATTTCGGTTATTTTTTCATTTAAATCAAAAACTTCGCTTCCGTCATTTGCAATATCGTCACAAACAGACCAATCGCTTGGTTCATTAAATTCTGGATTAGACCCAACTTCAATTATAAAACTTGAAGTTCCATAACAGTCTACATCAGTAAGATTTTCAACTCTAACATAGATGGTTTGTGGATTAGATATGTTTTGATATGCTACGTTTTTATCAATAATATTTGTTCTGTTATCAGCATCAGCTTGACTAATAAAATATAAAGTTTGTTTTCCTGGCTGTCCGTTTAATATTTCAGCATCTTTATTAGAAAAGATAAAATCTCCAATGCCATCGCTAGCATTTTCACAAATCTTGTAATTGCTAATACTGGTAAAAACAGGAAGTGTATTAACTATAATTTGAAAACTTTCAGTTGAGTAACAACCAGAAACGGTATTAACAACTCTTACATAAACAGTTTGAGTGTTTGCGTTATATGTTGTTGTATTTGTAATTGCATTTGTTGCAGCATCAGCATCAGCTTGTGAATTATAAAAAGTAATATCTCTATCTGTAGTATCTGTTACTAATTCACTTATTTTTTGAGTTAAATCTACTACAAAAAACCCATCTTGGTCATCATCACAGATTACAATATCTGTAGGTTGTGAGGTAAGAGGAGCAGGTAGTATTTGTATTTCAAAAGAACTAACATCAGCACAGCCTGTAACATTAGATCTAACTCTAATATAAAATGTTTGAGGATTAGAAGTGTTTGTATAAAATGCTGGTAACTGATTTGTATCAGCATCTGCATCAGCTTGTGTTTCAAAATAGGTTACTGAATAGTCTGTTTGACCGCTTGTTATTTGACTATCAAAACTATGTAAATCTATAGATGTAAAACCATCTTGATCTGTATCGCAATAATCTACTGTGCCAATAGTTGGGAATTCAGTAATTGGATATAAGATGAGTTGAATTTCTGATACCTCTTCACAAGTAGGACTATTTAATGTAATGTATAGTGTTTGCGGATATGATGAAGGTGTATAAGGCACAAAAGGGTCTAATGCATTAGTTTGATTAGTTTGGTCGTTTAGTGTTTCATAAAATGTTACAGTTACATCAGGTAAACCATTAATAATAACTTGTGCAATATTGTTTAAGTCAAACTCTTCAGTACCATCATTTGCATTGTCACACAATGAAAAATCCTGTATTACTGTTCCAGTTAAAAGTAAATTTGAATGTATTTCTATAGCAGTAACCGAAGCACAACCTGTTGAATCATCTACAACACGAATATAAATGGTCTGTTCGTTTGCAACAATATTATCATAGTTAGTTTCATCTGCAATTGGATTATCTCCTGAAACAGCATCGTTATAGGTTTCATGAAAAGTTACTGAAACTCCTGTTAATCCTTGTAAAACATCATCTATAATTGTTGTTAAATCGAAGGTAGCAAACCCATCATGATCGGAATCACAAGCATCAATATAATGTGGTCCAGTATTTATAACTGGGTTATTTAAAACAGTGATATCTAAAGTTGTTGTACTAACACATCCTGTTTGAGAGTTGATGACTCTAACAAATACTTGTTCAGAAGGATTTGTGTTTACATAAGGCATTGGTATAGCATTAGTACCAGAATCTGCATCTGCTTGTGTATAATGATAAGACACTACAAGGTTAGCTTGTCCTCCTGTAATTTCATCATCTTTCTCGGTTAAATCTATTTGAGTAACACCATCTGAAGTCATATCATCACAAACCAAAAGTTCTGTTGGGTCTGTAATATTTGGCATTGGGTTAACTATCAAATTAAAAGTAGAATATGCTAAACATCCACTTGTTGTATCTTCAATTCTTACATAAATGGTTTGCGGATTTGAAGTGTTTTGAATTGGAGATGCTATTGCGTTACTATTGCTTTGAGCATCTGCATTAGTTAAGTGATATGATATTGTATATGTTGAAGGAGGTACTGAAGCTAGTACTTCGCTATCTTTTGTACTTAAATCGAAAGTTTCAATTTCATCTGCACTTGCATCATCACAAATTTCATAATCACTTATAGGAGCAGCAGTTTGAGTTGAACTAAGCGCAATTGTTACAGTATCTTCAATTATACAACTAGTATTTGAAAAAGGAATATCTATCATTACTGTATAATCACCAGATTGTGTTACAGATAATGTAGACTGTGTTTCTCCAGAAATTAAAATAGAGTTTAAATACCAAGAGTAAGTTGCTTGTGGGTTTTGAATATCGCCATCAAGCAAAATAGTGTCTGCACATGTTGTAATATCATCACCTAAATCTACAGTTGCATTAAAACTGTTTCCTTCAATAAATACGGCAGAATCGTAGTTTTTATCTGTTTGGTCGGCAATAATAAGTTTTATATGGTATTGTACATTAGGTGTAATAGTTGCAGTAGCAGTCATAACAGTTGTACGACCATTATAATTGGTAGCTCCTAAATTGTAACCTTCAAAATATTGTGCGTTTGAAGCACTACAAAATCCTACAATTTCATCGTGAATTGTATTAGTATTAACAGGTGTTGAGGTTCCTGGTATTACAGCAATATTAACATAAGGATCACTAGTACCAGCTTCTTTTATTAAAAATGCAAATCCGTCGGAATACTCACAAGGGAAATCTCCAAAGTATTCTTCTGATGCAAGAATGTAATTAAATTGTAACTGATTAGAAATAGAAATAAAATCGAACTCTATTGATGTGGCATTTAAAGTATTTGATATACCTAGTGCAGTTTCTAAATCAGGATCTGTAAGCCAATCGGGTTGGCCTTCATTTAAAACAGTATTGTTTTGACCATTTCCGCCAGAAATTGCATTTCCTGTAGATAACATAATTCCGTTTGCAAATGGAAAGTTTGAAGCTCCTCTTTCAAAATAACCAAAACTTGAAAATCCATTAACTGAGCCATTGACTTGCGAAGTTATGTTTGATGTTTCAACACAACCTTGAACTAAATTATTTTCTATAAGTTGTTGTGCAGTAAAACTATTGTCTATAGTAATTTGTTGCGAAAATGTAAGGTTGCACAAAAAGCATGCAAATACAAGGAGGGAAACTTGGAACTTTTTCATACTAAATAGGTTAAGTTTTTAGTCACAAACACACACGATTTGGAGCGCAATGGTCATGAATCATTTAGTTAAGGTCGAAAAATATGTTAAAATTAGATGAAATGCAAAATAATACGACGAAATACACTAAATATTAACATTTAGTAATTCATATACACCCAACCTTGCAGAGATTTATAGTTAGGGTCGTTTAAATTAAGGATATAGTAATACGTGCCAACAGGTAATAATTTGTCTAAGTTGTTTAAGCCTTTATTAGCTTTTCCATCCCATGGTTTACTATTATTACCTTCAAAAATTAAGGTGCCTAAACGATTATAAATTAATAGCTCATGCTGCTCGAAAATATCATATAAACCTTGAATATTAAACCAATCATTATAACCATCGTCATTTGGTGAAAATCCTTCAGGTATATAAGGCGGACAGTTTTCAACCAAAATATCAAACTGATAAATTTCATAGCATGGAGGTGTAGCTACTTTTACGTAGATAGTTTGAGGGTTTGTTGTGTTTGAATAGCTATCAGGATTTAGAATTTCATTTTCGTTTTGCTCTAAATCTTCTATACTTGTATAAAACGCTATATTTGCTGAAGTATCTACAGCTTCAAAAAAAATAGTTGTGAGATTAAAAACTGCTGAGTTAAAACCTTCATCACAACTTACGGCAGATGGTAGTATTTGAATTGGAGGAATAGTTAGTAGCTCAATTTGGCTTTCAGCTAAATTATTATCTTCATTAATTTCTGTTACAATTCCGTTATTGAATCCATCATCATCTACAATAACTGTTAAGAGAAAGTCATCTTCTAAAAAATTAGGAATGTTAAGTGTAATTGTTCCATTTTCTGATTCACCAATTGCAATGTTATTTTGGGTTACAGTTTGACCAATTAAAAGATTATCTGCATAAAAGGCAATAGGTGTGTTTGCAGGTAAAACATCTGTTGCATTAACATTATAAACTGTATAATCTAATTCAATTTCTAATGAGCCACAATTCACTACATAATCATCTATGGTTATTGTGGCATCTGGTAACTGGCTATTTAAAACTGTTATTATGTTATTTATGATAATTAAATCTGCTCTAAAAACACCATTGCTATCAAAAGCACCTGTAGTCATTTTTATGGTTGCTGAGGTATCACCAATTTGAATATTGTTTTGTATGTTGTATACATCTAAATCGCAATTATAAAAGGTGTTAGAGTTGGTAAATGTATTAGTACCATTAAAAGCATTATCAGCCAAATTTAGCGGTGGATTTGATAAAATATTGTCATTAATTGATAATGATTCTCCAAAATTTAGACTGTTATCACCTTCCCAAGCCAAAAAGCCAATCTTGGCATTTTGATTATCAATTACATTTAAATTATCGAGGACAATTGTTTTTTCCTGAACGTTTCTATCAATAATTTCTAAACCTTGAAAAATGCTTAATTGATTAAGTGGCAAAGTACTATCTTCAAACACCACATAAATACTCCAGCCAGCAAAATTTGTTCTGTTATTACAGTAACCAGGATTGTTAATTAGAGTTTCAGAAATATCTAAATTTGATAATTCATAAGTAGTATTGCCTTGAGAAATTATTTGTTCTGTTACGTCTGCAAAACAAGAAAAATAGGTAAGAACACCATTAAGAGCATCACTGTACTGAACTGTATAAGTTTGTTGAGCATCTATTGAAGATCCATTTAAACTTACATTTGTGTCTCCAAATCCTGAGCCAGCCCAATATAAATAAGCAGCAACAATTGTTGAACTAGGTGATAGGTTTAAATTGGCTTGTGAAGAAGGCAAAGTGCCGCAAAAACTTTGGTCTAAATTATTTTCAAATTGATTTAAGGTATTGCCAATTGCAGTATAGTCATATCGACCATTAAATTGCTGATATAGTTCAATATCCTGACCAAAAAGATGACATGGTAGATATAATAATAAACAAATAAAAAATTGGTTAAACTTCATATTCAATCAATTTAACCACCAATTTACATAAATTATTGGTTATCGTTTTAAGGTAAAATGACTTTTAAATACTCTACCATCTTCTAAAGTTACTGCAAACCAGTAATCACTAGAAGGTAGCTTATATCCATTTAATGTTCCGTCCCAACCTCTACTTAAAGGGTCTAATTCTTTTAATAATTTACCTTGTCTGTCAAAAATGTAAATTACACTTTCAGCTTGAAATTGAGGCGTAATACCATACACTTGCCAATAGTCATGAAATCCATCGTTATTTGGTGTAAAATATTTAGGAAAACCAATAACAGAAACAATTTCATCTACAATACCACAATCGTTTTTATCTCTTACATAAACAGTATGTAAACCAGGAGTAACATTTTCAAAAACATTGCTGTCTTGGTATGGACCAAATTCATTATCGATTGCATATTCATAATCACCTTCACCTGTTACTAAAACAGTAAGTGTATTATTATTTGAAGCATCTACTATGTTAATACTTGTAATTGTAGCAATGTTAGATGGTAATACAGTCACAGTTCTGTCTTTAAAACAGCCATTTGTATTTGTAACTCTTACAGTATAAGTACCTGGAGCATCAATCATAATTTCTGAAGTGTCTTCACCTGTAGACCATAAATAATAATAGTTGCTAGGAGAATCTCCAATAACACCACCATTTATAGTAATTGTTTCAGGAAATGAATTAAGACAATATAGGGTTTCAAACGTAGTTTCAATGTTTGGTAATTTAAACACTCTTAATCTAACTTCACTAATACCATAACACGCATTAGAGTTTTCAACTCTTGCATAAATAATTTGGTTGTAAGCTACTGTGTTTGTAAAATTATTTGGCAATGGATTTTGCTCTGTTAATGCATTTTCATAAGTCTCATAATAACTTAAATCTAATCCAGGAGGCAAATTAAATAAAACTGTAGCATCAGCATCAGAGAGAGTGAAATTAAAAAAGCCATCTTCTGTACCATCATCATCACAAACCTCTAGTGTAGCATTGTTTGCAGATGTGGTACTAACTTGAAGCGTTAAAACAGCAATATTATAACACCCTGTAATATCATTTACAACTTTAGCGTAAACAGTTTGCGGATTAAAAAAGTTATGGAATGCATCACCATTAATTTGGTTTGTACCGTTAACAGCGTTATTTTGTGTTAAATAATAAGTAATACTTCTGTCTGTTGCACCACCTGTAATATCATCAAAAACCTGATTTAAATTAAAAATGGTGTATCCTTCAGGAATACCATCCTCATCACACTGAATAATTGTTGTGTCGTTAGCAATAGGAGCATCATTTACAGTTAAAATAAACGAATCTGTACTAAAACAATCTGTATTTGCATTGTTTTCTATACGAACAAAAATCTCTTCTGTATAAGGAGTTGTGTTAGTATAAGAGTTTGGTAATGGGTTACTGTTGCTATCTGCATCTGTTTGCGAATTGTGATAGGTAATTGTATAAAGAGAAGCATCTTGACTACCTAAAATTTCAGCATTTAACGCAGTTAAATCTGTTGTAGTTGTGCCATCCATTGCATTACCATTAAAATCTTCATCACAAACCACAATATCATTTAAAGTTGTGACAACAGGAGTAACAAATACTTCAACAAAAAATGAAGTAGTATCATAGCAGTTAGGGTTTTCAATATTATGTATTCTTACAAATATTTCTTGCGGATTTGATGTGTTTGTAAAAGGACCAACAATTTCATTAGTGTTGTCATCTGCATCTTGTTGCGTGGTAAAATAATGTACGCTATAAATAGCAGGATCTTGAGTATCTAAAACTTGAGCATCTTGAGTTGTTAAATCGAAGGTAGATGTAGTTGTAGCATCACAATTAACCATATCATTAGGTTGGTTTGCTACAGGGATTTCAAAAACACCAACAACGGCTTCACCTTCAATTGGACATTCTCCATTATTAGGTTCAATAAAAACCTCATAAAAACCAGGAGTATCTACAAATAACTGAAAATTGGTTTCTGCTGGTAAAATAATTCCATCTTGAGACCATGTATAAGTGGCTCCAGGGATTTCTAAAGCAGATAAAGTATAGCTGTCGCCAGTACAGAGTTTTAGCTCTGTTGTGCTTATTCCGTTTTGAATAATATCTATTTGTGTATTAAATAATGACTGAATAAAAGGAGGTAACCCAATACGGCTTAAGTTTTGAAATGTACCAGATACGTCAACTAGAATCCCATTTTCATTGTAATTTGCAGCAGCACCATCGGCTTCAGGATTATTAATTACTCCTAAAAATCTGCCACTAGTATTTATGTTACTAAAATTTACCTGGGCTCTATATATTTTTTTGTTGATTCCTAATTGTAAAGCTCCAGCACTTAAAGAGTTTGAAGTATGCACAACAGCTTGCGAAGCAGGAATATCTGCACTTAATAAATCCCATTGCAAAACAGAACTTGCACCATTTCCTGAAACACCAGCATTTATTGTTGCATATACTTTTCTGTTCTCTGAAGAAAATTCAACACCATATGGACTATCCCCATTTTGAGGACCATAAAGTTCAATTGAATTAGAAACAACACCTGTGTTATTATCAAAATCAAATAAATATACTCCACCAGCAGCATCGCCACCTAAAGTTGTAGCAAAGCCAAAATGAGCGACTACTAGTTTTTCTCCATCAGGCGAAGCTTTTATATATCCTAAAGCATTTCGTCTGTATCCTGAAACAGGAACAACTGGACCAACAATAGACTCAACAGGTGTTGTATTAACACCATTTATATCAACTTTAAACGCATAAAAACGATCCACAAAATGGGTTATCACCCAAAAAGAAGAACAATCATCTGCTTTAACAGCTGTAATTTTTTCAGAGCACTTAAAATCTACTTGATCAGGATTATTAGTATCGTATGTAACTAATTGTATGTTTTTTTCAACTGGGTCTACATCTCCTAATCCTCCATTTAAATTAATATCAACTAATGAATACGTTAATCCATCATTAATTCCATCACCATCGGTTTGATTTGGAAAAGCTGAAGAGTTAAAATGATGAGGTTCATCTACAGTAAAAATGTAATAAAAATTAGGGTCTTGAGGTTTTGGTACTATTAATCCAGAGGATGTACTAGAATCATCGCCTTTTAAACCTGTACCAAATGCTTCACTTGCATTAGCCATAGGTTGATGTAAACTATTCCAAACGGTTCTTCCATCTGAATAAAATAGTAAGTTACCATTTGTATCTGAAATAGATGTGCAACCTTCTAAAGTGTTGAGTTGGCCATCTGTTACAGCTGTAACAGTACCAGAACCAGCATTAAAGCGTAAGCCTGCATTTTTACCAAAATACCAATTAGAAGCTTCATTTTGTGCAAAGGTTTGAATACTAATACATAGTATAAAAAATAAGAGAATCTTTTTCATAGGATAGCTAAAGCTACCAAATATATTACAAATCCCTCTTTTTTAATAATCTATACGATAAAAAGATAAATAGAGCAGTCCAACCTAACACAATAGCTATTTCGTACCAATGTACTGCATAATCATAAGCTAAATCTTCACCTACTTGTTGAGCAACTGCTTGTACTGCTGAGAGCCTTGAACCAGGTTCGTCAATTAAGTTCCATAATGACTTAAATGGTAAAAACTGATAAATATTATCTGCTACATCTGTACCTCTATTATAGCCTGAAACAATTGCGTAGCTTATAAACTCTACAAAGAACAGTACTATCATTGTTGCAACTGCAAAAGCTGATCGTTTAATAAGCACTCCTAAAAAGAGGCCAAAAGAGAAAAAACCAACTAGTTTTATAAAAAATGCAATTAAGTATTCTAAATCTGAAAATATTATTGAAGGTTCTTTATAGCTTGAATAAATTAATCCAAGAATTAAAGACACAATAAAAACAAAAACCGTTGAGATTAAAGAAAAAGCAATGACTGTATAAAATTTTGATAGTATAAATTCTTTTTTACTTAAACCATCAATAAGGTTTTGTTTTATAGTTTTGTTACTATACTCATTAGAAACCATTGAAACAATGACTAATAGTAAGAAAAATTTAAGTAAACCAGCAACAAACGTATTAAAATGCCAAACATAAGGGAAATTAAAAATACCTAATTCGGCAAGGTGGAATTTAATGGGTCCAATATCAAACTTAATTGAAGCAAAAAGGGCAATACATGTTAATAAAACAAAGTATGTTATTATTAGTATTTTACTTGCTTTACTATATCTTAATTTGTGAAATTCTATTTCTAATAATCGTAGCATACTATTGGTTGTTGGTTAATTTTAAGAATTGCTCTTCAAGACTTTCTTTACGTTTTACAAGATGTGATAATGTAATACCCTTGTCGAACATTAATTTGTTAAATGCAGAAGCATCCATTGGTTCATTTAAAAAAGCGGTAATTAACTCGCCTTCAGTTTTTACAGAACTAAAATTAGCATCAGCTTCTAATACTTGTATTAATTCTGATTGTTTTTCTGCTTTTAATTCAAAAAACCATGGCTACTAATCATTTCATCTACTCTACCAGAATACAATTTTTCACCTTTACGAAGTACAACAACATGGCTACACACTTTTTCAACTTCATCGAGTAAGTGAGAAGCTAAAAGTATGGTAGTACCATTACTTGCAATTTGTTTTATAAGAGTTCTTATTTGATGAATCCCTTGAGGATCGAGACCATTTGTTGGTTCATCTAATATTAATATTTCTGGATCGTTTAATAGGGCAGATGCAATGGCTAATCGTTGTTTCATCCCTAACGAGTAGGTTTGAAATTTACTATCTTTTCGATCTAAAAGCCCAACTAGTTCTAGCTTTTCGTCAACTTTACTAAAATCAACACCTTTTATTTTGCATACCAATTTTAAATTTTGGTAAGCAGACATGTAAGGGTAAAAATTTGGGCGCTCAATAATAGCTCCAACTTTTTTTAAGGCATCGTGTGTGGTTGTGTTACCATCAAACCAACTAAAATCGCCACTTGTTTTGTTAACTACATTAAGCACTATACCAAGAGTAGTTGATTTACCACTTCCGTTGGGTCCTAAAATGCCATAAACATTACCTTTATTGATAGTAAACGATAAATCTTTTACAGCTGTGAGATAACCAAATTTTTTTGTGAGATTATTGATTGTAAGAATTGTATCCAAAATATGTGATGATTGATTAGTTAGTAGTATGACGAACTATATTATATTTTGTTACAAGATAAAAAAAAAGCATCCTAATATTTTAGAATGCTTTTAGTTTTATTGTTTGTTAATTAATTCCAATTTTCATCAAAGTCTAATTGGTCGTAATCATCTATATCTAAATCGTCTTCAAACTCATTGTATTCATCAAAATCTTCAGCTTCAAATAATTTTTCTGGAGCCTCATCAGGTATTTGACCATGAGCAAAAATAAGGTTTGGGTAATCAACACTTTCTGCTTCATCAACAATTTCTGCAAGTTCAACAAAAAATGTCCACATGCTTAAAAAATCGTAAACATAAATAAGTTTAGGCTGCATCTCAAAAACCACTTCATTAATAGCTGTATCGCTCATTAATTTAACAGTCTCGTTACCATCACTTAAATTAAATAAAGAAATTTCTTCACCTTGATTCCAGTCGTCATCACTTACATAAAACGATGCCATTTCTGTTCCATCAAAACCAAAAGCCTGATTAATAGTGTTGTGCAAATCTTCCATTGAATCAGTTTCACGAATTTCTATATCGCGAAATATATCGCCTTCTGAATCGTGGTCGAGAATAATTCTAAATCGGTAAATCATTGTAATATATTATTTTGCAAAGGTACTATTTTCTTTATTTATTTACTGAATCTATGTAATGTAAATGTCATTGCCGCTAATAGGAAAAATGCACCTACTTGATGTAAAACACCCAACCAAACAGGTACTTGTAAAATAAGGGTTAAAACACCCAATAAAAATTGAATGCCAACCAGAATAAATAATGAATTGACTACTTTATGCTGCATACTTGTAAGTACCATTTGTTTTGCTCTATACCAAATAATAATGATGAAAATTACTACAATATAAGCAAGTGTTCTGTGAACAAATTGCACACCACTTTTACCTTCAATAAAATTTTTATATAGTGGTTGTTGTTCTGTGTAAACGGTTTCATGAATTAATTTACCTTCACTCATTAATGGCCAATGATTATGAATAAAACCAGCATCTAATCCAGCAACAAAAGCGCCATATATAATTTGAAGAAGTAGAACAGCTAGCCCAATTCTTACTAAATTTCGGAAGCGTTTATCAATGTCTTTCTTGTTTGGAAACATTAAATCTAATGCTACCCAAAATGTGTACGCAAAGGTTAAAAACGCAGTTGTTAAATGTGCTGCTAATCTGTAATGACTTACATCTGGTCTATCAACCAAACCACTTTTTACCATATACCAACCTAAAAACCCTTGAAATGCTCCAAGAGCCATTAAAATAAGAGATTTCTTGATTGTTGAAGAGGTAAGTTGTTTTGTGATTATGAAATATAAAAACGGAATGAAGAACACCAAACCAATCATACGACCAATAAAACGATGTAGCCATTCCCAGAAATAAATATCTTTAAAATCTTCTAATCCGAAGTGGTTATTTAGTTTTTGATATTCTGGATATTGTTTATACAAATCAAAAGCTTCATGCCATTCTGCCTCATTCATTGGAGGTAAGGTGCCAGAAATTAATTTATAGTTAGAAATTGATAAACCTGAATGAGTTAATCTTGTAATGCCACCAATAACAACCATTGTAAAAATGAGTACGCAACCAGTGAGTAGCCAGTAAATGACCTTTTTGTTATCTTTTTTCATAAACTTTTAAACCTAAACGTTTACCTTCTTTTAACATTAATTGAAATGCAGCATCATGTTCATTAGGAATATCACCTTCAAGAATTGCTTCTTTTATTTTCTCTTTAATAATACCAATTTCTTTAGATGGTTTTAAATTGAAAGTTTCCATGATTTCTTCACCAGAAACAGGTGGTTGAAAATTACGTACATGGTCGCGTTCTTCAACTTCAAGAATTTTTTGACGAACCAACTGAAAATTACTATGATACTTCTTAAATTTCTTCGGATTTTTTGTGGTAATATCAGCTTCACAAAGTGTCATTAAATCATCAACATAATCGCCTGCATCAAACACTAATCTTCGCACAGCCGAATCTGTTACTTCTTCATTTGCTAAAACAATAGGACGAGAACTCATGTACACCATTTTTTGTACAAACTTCATTTTGTCATTTAATGGCATTTTTAATCTCTTGAATAATTGATATACCATTTTTGAGCCTTCAAACTCATGACCATGAAATGTCCAACCTACTTTTTTACTAAATTTTTTGGTTGGTGCTTTACCAATATCATGTAATAAAGCAGCCCAACGTAACCATACATTATCAGTATGTTTAGCAATATTATCGACTACTTCTAATGTGTGGTAAAAGTTATCTTTATGTTTTTGTCCTTCAACTTCATCAATACCTTTAAGAGCTATCAATTCAGGAAGAATGTAGTGTAGCAAACCAGTTTGTTCTAATAACAAAAAGCCAACAGAAGGTGTTTTGCTTTCTAATATTTTGTTTAATTCAACTACAATACGCTCATTGGTAATAATCTCAATTCTGTGATTATTTTTTGTGATTGCATTCAACGATTCTTTCTCAATCTTAAAATTAAGCTGTGTTGCAAATCGTATAGCTCTCATCATTCGTAAAGGGTCATCGCTATAAGTAATATCTGGATTTAGTGGTGTGCGAATAATTTTGTTTTCTAAATCTTGCAAACCATTAAAAGGGTCTAATAAATCGCCAAAATTTGTGTCGCTTAAACTAAGTGCAAATGCATTAATTGTAAAATCACGACGGTTTTGATCATCTACAAGAGTTCCATTTTCTACAATAGGATTTCTACTGTCTTCATTATATGATTCTTTACGCGCACCAACAAACTCAATTTCAATATCATCATATCGAAGCATTGCTGTTCCGTAAGTTTTAAAAACCTGAACTTTAGGTTTTGTTGGTAGATTTTTAGCAACTTGTTTTGCAAGTTCAATACCACTACCAATAGCTACTACATCAATATCTTTTGCTGTGCCTCTTTTTAAAATAAAATCGCGAACAAAGCCACCAATTACATAACTGTCTAATTGTAATTCTTTAGCAGATTGAGATATAATTTTAAAAACAGGATGTTTTAAGGCTTGTTTGTAGTTCATCTTTTCAGTTCAGTAAAAAGCATAAGCTTTTTGTACTTGTACTTATTTCCTGATAATTTTTACAACTCCGTTAGCACTCAATTTAATTATTGATGATGGTTTATTGCAAACTTTATCACGATGCAAATTTACGACATAGTCTACACCTTTTAAAATCTCTTCAGATATTTCTTTAAATGAATTTGGTGTTGGATAGCCACTAATATTTGCTGATGTTGATACAATTGGTTTGTTAAAACGACGAAGTAACTGAAAGCAAAAATCATCATTAGGGATGCGTATGGCTATATTGTTGTCTGAACTAATTAAATTAGACGCTAAATGCTGTGGATTGTCGTAAATAATTGTGATTGGAGTTTCAGTAACGTCTAGAATACTAAATGCTGCTTCAGGAATGTTTTTTACGTGTTTTTTTAACATTCTATCATCTGAAACAAGGCAAATTAGCGCTTTGCTATCTTCTCGTTGTTTTAGTTGAAAAACTTTTTTTACAGCTTCCTCATTTGTAGCATCACAGCCAATTCCCCAAACTGTATCTGTTGGGTATAGTATGAGTCCGCCTTCATTTAAAACTTTTAGTGAATTTTGTATCTCTTGATGCAGCATTTTAATTCATAATTAATAATATGCAAATTAACCTAAAAATATTTTAAGATGTAATTATTAAAATGACTTATACGCTTAAAAATTGTAATTTTGCCAATAATATAAAGCTCTTAAAGTTGTAATGAGTTTTTTAATATGCTAATACCTAATGAATAGTATTGTACAAGAAAAATATAAGTCTAATACACAAGCTCTGAATAAAATTATAACTGATTTTGATGATAAAGGAGAGCAATTTGTAAACGGAAAGAGAAATACTATTAAACTATTTGACTTAGGAGATTTAAAGATTAATATAAAATCTTTTAAGGTGCCAAATATATTTAATCAATTAGCATATAAACATTTAAGAAAAAGTAAAGCACAACGCTCATTTGAATATGCAAATATTTTAATTGATAAAGGTATTAAAACACCTTTTCCTATTGCCTATTATGAGTTTACAACAACACTTTTGTTTAAAAGGAGTTTTTATGTTAGTGAGCATCTTATATACGATTTAACATACAGAGAGTTAATACATGATTTTAATTATCCAGATTATGACGCAATTTTAAGAGCCTTTACAAGATTTACATTTAAGCTTCATAATTTAGATGTCAATTTTTTAGACCATTCGCCTGGTAATACTTTAATAAAAAAAGTTGGTGATGATTATGAGTTTTATTTGGTAGATTTAAACAGAATGAAATTTTCGCCTTTAACTTTTGAAGATAGAATAAAAAACTTTGCTCGTTTAACAGAACATAAGTCTATGGTGAAAACTATGAGTGACGAATATGCAAAATGCTTAAACGAAGATCCTGAAAAAGTGTATAACTTAATGTGGAGTTATACTCAAGAGTTTCAATATAAATTCAACAGAAAAAAAGAGCTGAAGAAGAAGTTTCTTTTTTGGAGATAATTATTTGTTTAACCGGTCTAATTCTTTATAGCGCTCTTTTATTTCGTAAGCATTTAAAGAAGAAATATAATAACCAATTTTCCAGTCTAAAATTCCTAACCGTATAATATAGTGATTAAAAAACCTATATATAGGTTTTATTTTAGTATCAAATAAAGATGACTTTTTGCCTTTTTTATAAAG
>Ga0207881_1000501_pt1 | contig 15535 bp, 13 predicted proteins | sample MalvirmetagMSP97_FD_184227 | JGI IMG/M metagenome (GOLD analysis project Ga0207881, IMG submission 184227) | Marine viral communities from the Deep Pacific Ocean - MSP-97 (SPAdes) | ecosystem: Environmental > Aquatic > Marine > Oceanic | place: Pacific Ocean | collected 2011-05-03 | reverse complement strand
AGTACCCCGGCCAAGCTAGTCGACTCATCACAACGGAACCTGCGCCGTCCGGCACCTCGTCCACGCGGAATGCAACCTCCAGGTCGGAGACCGCGATCTGCGAAACCTCCACGCCGTCACTTGCGCGAGCGACACCACCTGCGGCGGGCATGTGATCACCGCGGGTGAGAAGCCAAGTATCTTCGCGAGATTCCAGAGTCCACCCCGCAGGCGCCTTCGGCGGTGACTCGAGTCCCGGGCCCGGTATGACGATGACGGCGTTGAGGCCAAGGTCGTCCGCAACCGGCACCGGGCTCAGTGCATCTGTCTCGAACAGCGCATCCAGCGTCTCTGGACAGGTGGCTCCTCTGATGTCTAGACACAGGTCCGACGCGAACTCCCGGAACGGGAGCACCGTATAGACACCAACTACATCGCGGCCAGACAAATACCAGAGATTGGCGATGAGCGACTCTGAGTAGGCGTCCGGGTTGTCTCGGAGGGAGTAAACGTCGCCCACTGTCATTACTCCGTCCGGCAACGTCTGGCCGACGGCCTGCATGGCCTGCACGTCTGAAGGCACGTTGAAGTTACCGAGCGCACTAGTCGGATACTTCACCGCCTGGGGCACCAGAACCAGCACGGAGAAGAGCAAGGCGACGGCTGGGAGCATCCACTCGCGGCGACCGTCCTTAACACGAACGGCGATCACTACTAGTGAAGCGAGACCAACGAGCTGCAAGGCGAGCGCAAGGAAAACGCTGACGAATGTGCTGGGTACAGCCGCCCACGCGAAGCAGGCACCCAGGCATGCGGCAATGCCCATCCACCCCAACCTGGAACCCGCGATCCGAGGGGGCCAACTTCTCGAACAGAGGACCGCGATCAGCACCGCGGCGCAGACCACCACGTACGGCATCATCCTGGCGGGATAGCGCAGCGGCCCGAGCACACTCGGCCCCAGGACAAGCGCCAGGGTCAAGAACAAGACGCCATACAGTGAGATGAACTCGCGCCGTAGCTTGAATAGGCCCACCCCCACGATGACGAGGAGAGGCAGTAGCCACGTGACGTACTGCAGCGGGACGGGGGCCACGTCGCCCCAGTAGCCACGCACGGTAGTAACCGCTGTTGATGTTGAGGAAGTCGCCAGGTCGCTGAGGTCCATGTTCAGGAACAGGTCGTTGTCAATCCCCTGACCAGAACGCACGGTCACCGGAGAAGTAAGGATGCCAGGAAGATAGACGACCACGGTCAACAGGCCGGCGTAGATCCCAGGGAGAAGTGTGCGCCAGAGCGTCCCCCCTTGGCGACATTGCGTAGCCTCGATGAGTACGAAAAGGAAGAGAACTGCTAGCTCGATGACGCCGAACACGTATCCCGTCGTGATCAGCAGGTAGCTGGCAGCGAGGAAAAGCACGGGACCGCTGCGCCGCGCTACGTATCGCCGCAACGCGTACCAGCACAACACAAACAATGAAACGGCCTGAAGTCCTGTTACCCAGGAGGGACTGTCGAGGTAGACAGTCTGGCCGCCTGCGGTAGCGCTGAACGACGCGACAGCAGCCCAGCCCGGCGTTGCGCCATAGTCGCGTGCCAGAAGGAAGACGCCCACGCAAAGCAGAACCAGGAAGGATATCTTGACGATGGTGGCGAAGACTGCCGCCGAGGGAAAGAGGTGAGAGGCGAGCGCAACACCCCAAGCGAGCGGACTCCACAGCCCCCACTGCCCCTCGGCGAGAAGATTGCCGCCCTGCCACGCTCCTGGGTCCAGAATTGTCCAAGAGCCGTTCAGAAGCCTTCGGCCGAGCTCGTACCACTGACCGTACGCACCCAACTGAGTATCGTCCCAAAAGTAGAACCACGGCGTGATCCAGATGCGAAGGCACGCATGCACGAGCGTCGCAAGAATCGCCAACGCCAACCAGGCGAAAGGCGACCTGAGAAGCCGCGATTCGCGATACCGAGGTGCGGCGCCTCGCTGGTGGTCTGACGTAGGAGCTGCTGCCATCTCGGTCGGCATTGTTCGAGCCTACCGGGGGCGCCGTGCAGTCTGCGCCATTCGTCGAGCGGCGGCCAGTAGGCTGGTGCGGGTGCGGATACCGCTGCGAGGAGAATCAGGATGGGCAAACGGGTCGTTATCACTGGCGGTTCAGGGTATCTCGGCCGTCATGTGCTCAACGCAGTCATCGATGCTGGCCACGAGGCAACGGTCATCACCCGTCGGGCCGACGCAGCTCTTTCGGTAGATCAGCCAGATGCCCGCATCATCGAACGCTCCGCATTCGCGCTGACGCCCCAGGATTGGGCAAGTATCGAGGGCGCCGACGTTCTGATCCACCTCGCGTGGCGTGACGGGTTCATCCTCCGGTCGAGGACGCATGGAGCCGATCTCTCCGCCCACTATTCGTTCCTCACGGAAGCTGCGGACCGCGGCATTGGGCGGATCACCCCTATCGGTACGATGCATGAAATCGGCTACTGGGAGGGAGCGGTCGACGCGCAAACGCCCTGCCGCCCTACCACCGAGTACGGCATATCTAAGGTGGCGCTGAGGAGCCTCATCGAGGCGTCTTTATCTACAACTTCTGCAGAGTTCTCGTGGCTGCGCTGCTACTACATCGTCGGGGACGACGAGCGAAGCAATTCGATCTTCAACAAGATCCTCGCCGCCGAGGCACGCGGAGATTCTGAGTTTCCCTTCACGACAGGTAGCAACGCATATGACTTCATATCCGTGAGCGACCTCGCCCGGCAGATCACCGCCGCCGCAACTGTCTCAGGGGCTACAGGAATCATCGAGTGCGGCACTGGCGTTCCAACGACGCTGAAAGATGCCGTTGAGGCCTTCATCCAGGACCGCGGACTAGCGATCCGCCTGGCATACGGCGCGTATCCGGACCGTCCTTTCGACTCCCCCGGTATCTGGGCGGACGCGACCAGGATCAATCAGATTACTGAGACCGCAATCGGAGAAGGAAGCCGATGAGTATCCATGACGAGCTGATGGCCGTGGCCCAGAAGGTGGAGGATAGTGCGACAGCCGAGCGCTTGCGTACCTACATCGACCTTGTCTTCGACGACAAGAACAGCTTCTACTCTGTCGACGAACTCAGAGAGTGGATCGACAGAATCCGCACTGAATCGGTGATCGAGCTTTCGCGCAAGAACATCCCTGATCTGCGCGGATGGCGAGTCGACGCCAACACGGGCGAGATTTATCACGAGACTGGCGAGTTCTTCCGGGTTATCGGAGTCAGCATCAGCAACTCCGCGCGCGAGGTGAGCGGATGGGATCAGCCGCTTATCCTTCAGAAGGAGGCAGGGATCCTCGGCATCATACGGACGAAGTTCGATGGGGTATGGCACTACCTATTGAATGCAAAGGCGGAACCAGGAAACACTGAGCTCTTCCAGATCTCACCTACCCTTCAAGCCACTTACTCGAACCTACGCACGGCGCACGGGGGAAGGATCCCGCGTTTCAGTGAGTTTTTTGTGGATCGCGGCGCAGCACCACGCCGCGTGGTATACAGGCAATGGCTAGCGGAAGATGGTGGCCGGTTCTACCTCAAGTCCAACCTCAACATGCTCGTCGAGGTCGACGCGCAGGATCTTCCGGAGTTCCCCGACGAGTATCGATGGTTCACGCTGTCGCAGGTGAAGCAACTCCTTCTGGAGGACAACTACATCAACCCTCACGTCCGGGGCATTCTGTGCCATCTCTGAGGGTGGGCGTGCTGGGAGCGGCGAAGATCGCCGACCGCTCCTCCGTACCAGCCCTATCGTCCACGGCCGGCATCGAGGTCGCAGGCGTAGCTGCGCGCGACTTCGAACGCGCTGAGTCCTTCGCGGCGAGGCATGGTATCGATGCCTACCCGACCTATGCTTCGCTCGTTGCCGACGCGTCGATCGATGCTGTCTACATCCCCCTCCCGGTGGGCCTCCACGCACGCTGGGCTGTCGCAGCGCTTGAGGCAGGAAAGCACGTGCTGGTCGAGAAGTCGCTCGCGGGTAATCTACAAGACTGCCTGAGGATGATTGATACCGCCCGCGATCTCGGCCTCGTCGTCCTTGAGAACTTCATGTGCGAGCGGCACCCGCAAAACGAATGGCTGCGGGATGCACTGCGGGCCGGGGACCTGGGCGCCGTCAGGCACGTGTCACTCAGCTTCGGTTTTCCTCCCTTCCCACCTGACGACCTGAGAAACTCGCTACTCCTTGAAGGCGGCGCACTCAACGACGCTGGCGCATACTGCCTGGACATGGCTGCGTTCTACCTTGGGATGTGGCCTTTGGCCGTCACTGCACAGCTGGATAACCTCGGCGGTGAAGTCGATCAGGTCGGTGCGGCTTTCCTGGAGTATCCGGGCGGCACCTCCGTTATGGCGAGCTTCGGGTTCGGCCACGACTACCGAAACGAGGTCCGAGTGTGGGGTCAACACGGGCAGATCGACATTGATCGGTGCTTCTCGATCCCCCGGGACCGCGAGCCCGTCGTTCACCTCACTCGAAACACGGAAGTCACGCGTATAAGCCTCCCGGCCGCGGACCAGTTCGCTCTTCAGATGCGGTACTTTCGAGACCTCATCTTGGATCCCCACACGGCGAACGAGGCTAACCGCCGGCGATCCCATGCCGTCGTCATGGACGCGGTCAGGCGCTCATCGAAAAGCGGCGAACGTATTGAGCTGGACCCGGCGGAGTTCTCGTGAGCTCAGCAATGCCTCCCGATGCACCGCCGGGCGTTCTCTGGCGGGTGATAAAGGACAAGCGCATACTGTTCCTTCTGGTCGGGGCCGCAAACACTGCCATAGGATTCGGTTGGTACTCGCTCTTCCTGTGGCTGTTTCATCCGCTGCCCGCGGGCTACCTGATTGCGCTGGTCATCGCGCAAGTTTTCTCAGTTCTCTGCGCTTTCGTGCTCTATCGCACTATCGTTTTTCGTGTCAGAGGGCACGTGTGGACGGACCTCCTCCGGTTCGCGTCAGTCTATACGGCGTCGTTCCTCGTAAACTTGGCGCTTCTACCCATCCTCGTCGAGGTGTTCGACGTGAACCCCCTCCTAGCGCAGGTGGTCATCATCTTTGTGACAACCATCTTTAGCTACGTGGGACACAACTACTTCTCGTTCCATAGAAAGCCTGACAAGCCATGACAGGTCCGCTTGTTTCCGTCGTCGTTCCCGCCTATAACAACGAGCAGTTCATCGCCGAAACAATGCGCTCGGTCTTGGACCAATCGGATGTGGACCTCGAACTCATCGTCGCGGATCACAGCTCGACCGATGGCACCTGGGACCAGATGCAGATCTTTGCCGACGATCCGCGGGTCAGACTTCTGTCAACGCCTGCTGGCGGCGGAGCGGCAGCCAACTTCAATCGAGTTTCTCGTGAGGCGCGCGGAACGCTCCTCAAGCTCCTGCCCGGCGACGACTACCTATTGCCGGGAAGTCTGGCGCGCCAGGCCTCTGCCTTCGCAACGGACGCGTCGGTAGTAATGACCGCCAGCCGCCGACGGTTGATCGATGCCCGCGGCAAGACGCTGGTTGCAGCATACGGTCTCAAGGGCGTGCAAGGCCCAATGAGCGGATCGGCTGCGGTCCGCCACGTTGTACGGTCGGGTTCTAACGTCTTCGGCGAACCAGGGTCGGTTCTCCTTCGACGAGAGATCCTAGAGTCCGTTGGGTTCTGGGACTTCTCGCACCCCTATCTCGTAGACCAAGCGACGTATGTACGAGTACTTCTTCACGGTTCCTTTGTTCCCGATCGAACGCCAGGAGCCGTCTTCCGCCTCAACCTCGGTCAGTGGAGCGTCGCGCTCGCCGACGAGCAGTTCGACCAGGTCGCCGACTTCCACCGATCGATGCACCAGCTGCGACCCGACATTGTCAGGTCACAGGATGTCAGGATCGGCAATGCGCGTGCGTGGCTGATGGCTCAGCAACGTCGACTGACCTACCGCGTCCTACAGAGGAGGATGTCGTGAACAGCCACGCTAGTACCGCGAGACTCCACCGCCTCTCGGTGGTGATTCCCGTCTACCGCGGCGAGAAGACGCTCCCGACAGTCATCGAGGAGCTGGCGTCCTACCGGAACGAGTTTGCGACGCCCGACGGACATCGCGCACGACTCGAGGAGATCATCCTCGCCTACGACCGCGGACCAGACCGTTCCGATGTAGTTCTTCGTGACCTCGCGAGAGAGATCGACTATGTCAAAGTCGTATGGCTCAGTCGCAATTTCGGCCAGCACGCAGCCACCCTCGCAGGCATCTCCTCGTCGGGGGGCGACTGGATCGTCACAATGGACGAGGACGGCCAACAAGACCCTGCATACATCGGCGCGATGCTAGACACCGCCATCCGCGAGAACGCTGAGGTGGTATATGCGAGGCCGCTCAATCCGCCGCCACACGGCGCGGTACGCAACCTCTCTTCGCGATTGGCGAAGCGCGTGCTTCAAACGGTCTTCGGTAGCGGCAATGCGGCGCAATTCAACAGCTTCCGCGTGATCCTTGGTGAGATCGGTCGGAGCGTCGCCGCCTATACCGGCACCGGCGTATACCTGGATGTTGCCCTCACCTGGGTCACTAACCGTCAGGTTACACACCCCGTTCATGTGAGGGCGGAAGGAGACCGTCCGTCCGGATACTCCTACAGTCGACTGCTGGGACACTTCTGGAGCATGGTCCTCTCGACTGGCACGCGCGGGTTGAGGTTGGTCACTGTGTTGGGCGGGCTGTTCGCCCTCGCGGGTGTCGTGTTCGCGGTCTACTTGATCGTGGCCCGACTTGCGTCGGCGGACGTTGCCGCAGGATGGACATCGCAAATGGTGGTGACGCTACTGGGAGTTGGCGCGATTCTGCTCGCGTTGGGCATCGTGGCAGAGTACCTGGGTGTCGCTGTAAACATGGCGATGGGCAAGCCGCCCTACCTCATCGTGCGAGACCCCGCTCTGTCGCCGCTATCCCGGGATCCTGATGAACCAGCGGATGAGAAGCGCTAGCTGGCTCGTGGGCAACGGGCTGCTCGGTAAAGCGGTATCGCGTGCTCTCGATGAACGCCCGATGACTGAACACGTCCGTTGGCTCGACGACGATGCAGCGCTAGCCGACCTCATTCGAGGGCTGAACCGCCTGTTCTCTAGCGATTCTGATCAGTACACGATCTACTGGTGCGCTGGCAGTGGTGTGACATCAACTGGTGCGGAGGTCCTCAGGCGGGAGCATGCGCTCTTTGAGAGGTTTCTGGGTGTACTCACGATGCAGAACCCCGCCAAGCTCAGTTGCACGACCGTCTTCCTCGCATCGTCCGTAGGGGGCGCGTACGCCGGGGCAACTGACCCTCCCTTCACGGAAGCCTCCCCGACTGCACCTGCTTCCCCCTATGGCGAAGCGAAGCTCGGCATGGAGCGAGCGCTCGTACGTGCAGCCAGCGAGTCCGGATTGCGAGGTTTCGTTGGACGGATAACGAATCTGTATGGTCCAGGGCAGCGTCTCGGAAAGAAGCAGGGTCTCATCTCAGTTATCTGCGAGACCTACGTTCGGCGAGAACCCGCAACGGTCTACGTGTCGCTTGACACGCTTCGTGACTACATCTATGAGGACGATTGCGCCGGAGTGGTGGTCACAGGCACGTGCCGTGCTGCGGCATTACCAGCGGGGTCCGTGACAACAAAGATCATCGGCGCAGGCACCGCCCTATCGATAGGCGAGCTCATCGGCACGATCACCCGCGTCGCCCGGAAGCGGCCCCTCATCGCATTCGGTGCGGGTAACTCGATCGGACAGGCGCCGGATCTCCGCATACGGAGTGAGGTATGGAGCGATCTCGACTCGCTCCGTGAAACATCGTTGCCTACCGGTATCAGCAACGTCCTACGCAGTCTCCGCGCAACTGCCGCGAACCCCTAGTCGAGACGGCGGCTGATACGGCGCTGGTAGGCTCGAATCATGCATGTACGGCCTCTCGCAATTCCCGGTAGCTTCGAGTTCACGCCGCGACAATTTGATGACAATCGAGGATCGTTCGCTGAGTGGTATCGCCACGAAGCGGTCGAATCGGCCGTCGGGCACTCCCTCGACCTACGTCAAGCGAACATTTCCCGCTCAAAGAGGGGTGTGCTCCGTGGCATTCACTACGTTGATTTGCCTGGTCAAGGGAAGTACGTAACCTGCGCCTATGGCGCGGTTCTCGACTTCGTGGTCGACATCCGGGTGGGCTCCGAGACGTACGGCAAGTGGGATGTTGTGCGGCTCGACGATCTGGACCGCCGCGCGATCTACATCGCCGAGGGCCTCGGTCACGCCTACGTAGCACTCGAGGAAAACTCGATCGTGACATACCTCTGCTCCAACACGTACGACGCAGCGACCGAAGGGGCCATCCAGCCACTGGACCCAACGATAGGGTTGACCTTCCCCAATGAGTTGGGCGCGCCCGTTCTGTCCGAGAAAGACATCGTCGCACCAACCCTCCTCGAGCTGGAGAAGGCTGGGAAACTCCCGACCTGGAACGAAGCCCGGCCGTTTTTCCAATGAGCGCTACGATCACTATCCGATCCATTGAGGGGGACCTCCACTGATGAAGGGCATTATCCTCGCTGGCGGAGCAGGCACGCGCCTTCACCCGATAACGCTCGGCGTATCGAAGCAACTCGTTCCGGTGTACGACAAGCCGATGATCTACTACCCCCTGTCGACGCTCATTAATGCTGGCACTCGCGAAGTGTTGATCATCACCACCCCGAAGGAGTCGGAGCAATTCCGACGACTGCTTGGTGACGGCTCGCAATTCGGCATCCGTCTCGACTACGCCATCCAGCCGTCCCCTGAGGGGCTGGCGCAGGCATTCATCCTCGGCGCCGATTTCATCGGGTCAGATTCGGTTGCGCTCGCGCTCGGCGATAACATCCTGTACGGTCCCGGTCTCGGTCAGCAGCTTCGCCGTTTCGCTCACGTAGAGGGCGGCGCAATATTCGCGTACTGGGTCGCGGATCCGACCGCATACGGGGTCGTGGAGTTCGACAGTGCTGGGAAGGCCGTTTCAGTCGAGGAGAAACCGGAACACCCTCGTAGCAACTATGCGGTGCCAGGCCTGTACTTCTACAACAATTCTGTGATTGAAATCGCGCGGAACCTGCAGCCATCGCCCCGCGGCGAACTGGAGATCACCGATGTGAACCTTGAGTACCTGCGTCGCAAGCAGCTTGAGGTGGAAGTGCTACCCCGTGGTACTGCCTGGCTGGACACTGGCACCTTCGACTCGCTGCTGGACGCGTCAGAATTCGTCAGGACCATTGAGCGACGCACGGGGCAGAAGATAGGCGCTCCCGAGGAGGTAGCCTGGAGGCGAGGCTATATCAGCGATAGCGAACTGCGATCACATGCGCTGACGCTGCAGAAGTCCGGATACGGTCAGTACTTCATGTCGCTTCTCGAGCAGGGACACTGATGGCGCGTATTCTTGTTACCGGTGGCGCCGGGTTCATTGGGTCGAACTTCGTCCACTATCTGGTTGACCACACCGACTACGAGGTGACGGTCCTGGACAAGTTGACCTACGCGGGAAATCGAGCCTCGCTCGCTGGCCTTCCGGTGGAGCGGTTCACCCTTGTCGAGGGCGATATCTCTGATGCCGCCCTTGTGGATTCGCTATTCGCCGAGGTAGACGCGGTGGTTCACTATGCGGCGGAATCCCACAACGATAACTCCCTGAACGATCCGTACCCTTTCGTTCAAACGAACCTCGTCGGAACGTACACTCTGCTTGAAGCAGCGCGGAAGCACAATCGTCGTATTCACCATGTCTCCACGGACGAGGTCTATGGAGACCTCGAGCTTGACGAACCTCGGCGTTTCACCGAGACCACGCCATACAACCCCTCAAGTCCTTACTCTTCCACCAAGGCGGGCAGTGATCTGCTAGTACGCGCCTGGGTCCGGTCTTTCGGGGTGAGAGCGACGATATCAAACTGTTCCAACAACTACGGTCCTTTCCAGCACGTCGAAAAATTCATCCCCCGCCAGATCACAAACATCCTTCGCGGCATTCGTCCGAAACTGTACGGGAGCGGCGAGAACGTGCGTGACTGGATCCACGCCGACGATCACTCCTCGGCTGTGCTTGCGGTTCTGGAACACGGTCGCATCGGCGAAACCTATCTCATCGGCGCGGACGGCGAACTGAGCAACCTTCAAGTGGTGCGCCGTATCCTGCAGATGATGGGCAAAGACGCTGACGCATTCGACCACGTCACCGACCGTCCTGGACACGATCTGCGTTACGCGATCGATGCGAGCAAAATTCGGTCTGAGCTCGGGTGGCTGCCAAAGTACGGCGACTTCGACGAAGGATTGAAGGCCACCATCGAATGGTACGAGCAGAACGAGGCCTGGTGGGCGCCCGCAAAGGACCGCACTGAAGCGTTCTATGCTCTAAGGGAGCAATAGGCTCCCGGGGACCTCTGTCCTAGCCCTTCGTCTCCGCCGGTACTATTTGCGAGCGATCACACCTGTGATCGAGTTCCAGGTCAGTGTGCCGCCATCGAAGCTGATGCTGCACTCGACTTCCTTGCATACCTCTTCGGCGACGGGCCAGCCGAGGGAACCCGCAGGTCCGCGATCCTGACGGTACACCGCAGCCAGGCCGCTGTCCGTCCGGAGAAGAACCGGCCCAGCATCCCTCTTGAGGTAGATCCATCCCCCAGCGAAATCCTGCCAGACTCCGGCGTTCTGCACGACCTCCACGGAATCGGACGTCGGCGGACCCCATGGTCCGGCTATGCCACCCTCAGACTCATAGGCACCGCGCATCGAGCCACTCACGACGTGCACCCCGACGCCAGCCATCCACGTTATCGTGGCAGAGTCGAACTCCGTGGCGCATGCACCGCTAACACATCGCTCCTCGCCTCGCGGCCATCCATACGGTCCCGCCACTCCACCACTGGCTTCGTATCGGGCGGTGATCCCGCTCTCAGTTCGGAGCGCTACACCAGCGTCGCCAGCCTTTGAGAATAGCAACCCGCGCTGAAAACGCTGAGACCAGCCCCCGTCCGCCGCTGATTGCTGAATTGCACCGGCAACGGGTCCTCCTAGCCAGCTGCCTAGACCACCTTGGGCCCGCCACGCTGGTTCCAGCGAGATCGGGATATCTACGATTCCGACGCCTTCGCTCCAAACCGAAGTGCCGAACTCAAAGGAGGTAGCGCATCTCGAGCCTTCGCATTCCTCAGAGGCCCGAGGCCAGCCGATCGGAGATGTGGGGCCTCCCAACCCAACGTACCGTTGTGTGATCCCGCTCTGCGCGCTGAGCGTAACCGGTTCCGTGCCTACGGCGAAGAAGAGATACGCGTTGTCGAAAGCCTGATACCAGCCGGGCGATGCGCCACCGGCGGAGACCATTGGACCTGCTGGGACGCCGATCGGGTTGTTGACGCCGCCGCCCTGGTTCCACGCCTCGCTAATTCCCCCGTTGACTTGATGGATGGCGCCGGTCCGGTTGCTCCAGGCACTCGTCCCGTTCTGGAACTGAACCGCACATCCGCCAGCTCCGCATACTTCTGCGGCTATCGGCCAGCCGAGCCAACCGCTCGGACCGCCCGTATCCATGAAAAGCCGGGCGAGCGCACTTCCGGTCCGCAGTATTGTGGTTGGTCCGCCCTGGACCACGAAAATGATGCCGTTGCGGAAATATTGATACCAGCCGCCTCCGAAGGATGCCGAATAAACCATGTTCGCCGTGGCCGAACCCAGCCACCCAGAAGCACCCCCCTGCTCACGCCACGCATCCGCAATGCTGCCGCTCGTGGGGAATCCAATGGTTGATCCGAACCAGTCTGAAAAGTAGTTGAAGAAGTTCCGATTCCCGTACGACGAGCAGCTGTCACCTTCACCGTACCCCGCCGCCAATGCCGCAGCGTTCGGCTGATAGGGCGTGTAGTAGTACAGTGCTGCGGTTGCCTGATTCTCGATGTAGACAGGGCCAGAGCCGCACCGGTAGACCCATTGCCCTCCGATGAGCTCCGGTGAGTGCCAGTAGATGTTCCAGGTCTTTCCCGGCGCATACCACGTGAAGTAGTTCGATGTGCCCGGAGGGTTCGAGTATCGCTTGAGCTGCCATGCAGCTCCGAAGACTTGATTGAAGAGGCCGTAGTAGCGTGCGTCACACGCGGAAGTGTCTGGGCACCCCTGCCCCATCGCAGCCCGGTAAGCCCATGCACTCGGCGCCGTGCTCGTCACCAAGCCTTGCTCCTTCTGGAGGAACACAAGAAGCACTTGCGGGTTGATCCCACAAGCTATTGCGGCCTTGTATATGATCCGGGATGCTCGCTCCCGCTCACCGCCCGCATACGCTCCGCACACAGCATCGGCTGAGACGTAGCGGGTCGTGTCGTAGTAATCCTTCAGGCACGTGTATCCCGAGCGGCATGACGTCACCCGCGACTCGAGAAACGATTGAATTTGCTGTTCCGACATGCGCGATGAGTCATAAAAGACAGAATCGGAAACGATGTTGCCCGCACGAAAACTGCTCAGGTCGGCCATCTGGACGACCTTCGTGGATACCGTGCCCGCGCTTGCTGGGGGCACAAGGGTCGAGAACATCAGCGCGGCGACAGTCGCTACACCGAGGAGGCCCGAGAGGGTCATTCGCAAACGCTTGGCACGCATGGATCGAGTCTCTCAGAAACGGCACAAGATTCGCCGGCGACAGGCTGCGGAGCTGATCTTCACCTGCCCTACCCGGTCGGAGCGGACGCGATCACCGTCTGATCGCCGGGGTACTCGATTCGCGGGTTGAAACCAATGCCTTTGATCGCTTGCTTCAGGAGCGAAAGGCGGATGCCCCACGGCACCTTTCCGCGTCTGAGCGAAACCATCAGACGCGCCACGAACTCTGCGTAGTAGACGAAGCCCCGATGGTGGAGCAAGTAGGACGCTTCATTCCGCACGCCGTACTTGAACTTCCAGAGCGAGTCCTTCGTGACCATACCGAAGTTAACGCCCTTGTTGTCGGCCATGTCATGAATCACGACGCTATCGAGTACTTGGACCCCGGGGCACCGGGCGGTGAGACGCAGCGTGTACTCGCGATCATCGAACCACAGAAAGTAGTCCCGATACGGTAGGCCGTAGTCAGCGATCACCCAACGCGGGACCAGGACGGATACGAAGGAGCACGTCGTAACCATTACGGACTTCTGGTTCTTCACGAGCAATCTCCCCCAGTCCCATGTTGGGACTGGGTTGTTCATCTCGCAGATCGATCCGTCCGTGAACTGCACTACCGAGCACGCGAACGGAACGTCTCCACCTAGCTCTTCGACAGCCGCGTCGAACCCCGCCACCAGGGTCTCAAGCGCCGACGGCTCGGGGTAGCAGTCGTCATCCATGATCCAGACGAAGTCGGCTCCCGCCTGATAGCCCCTGAGCATGCCCTCAGCGAACCCGCCCGCGCCGCCCGTGTTGGATGAGAGAGTTACGACGTCGTGAGCGAGCGCGAACTCACGCTCAGCCAGGTACGCCGTGGTTCCATCCGTGGACGCATTGTCAACCACGAGAAGGAGCTCCGGAGCGAGGGATTGCGACTCGATCGACGACAGGACACGCTTGAGTTTCTCAAGTCGGTTGTACGTGACAACTACTGCGGCAACCCTCACCACTTCGAGATCATCTCCCTGAACCATTCCGATGCGGACACCATAGACAGGAACTCACCTTCCCGCGCCCGTTCCGCTTCCCAGAGCTGACGGCGCCGATGCTCGTGAGTCATCAGTTCGACGATGAGACGCTCAGATTGCCTCACCGCGGCGTGTGGGGCCCGGGTGAACAGTCCGCCTCGAGGGATGAGGTCGCTTTGCGCACCAACATCGGTCGATATCACAGGTACTCCGTGGGCGATTGCTTCCAACGTCGTCAGCGTGAGCCCCTCGTTGTGGCTGGTAACCACCAGAAGGTCCGTTTCCTTGAGCGTTTCGAATACCGACATGTCCGATCGCCTGCGGTCGATCACACCGGACAGCGCACCATCCTCGATCATCGCATCCACCCACTCATCCAGTTCACCATCACCGTGCATGATGAACCTGACGTCATGGCCGCCCGCGCGGAGGCGGGCCGCCAGCGAGACGAAGATCTCGGGCGACTTCTGACGGGACATACGTCCGATGAATGACACCGTGAATGGTGAGGCTTGAGACCGCGGCTGAAATGATGCGCCCGAGACGTCGACCGTGAGGCCAGCCAGTGGCGCCATAACGATCTTGTCTGGGGAGACTCCCTGGACATCGACAAACCACCTCGCGAGCGTCGGGGAAATGACATGGTGAACGTCGATTGCCGAGTCGGCTCGAGCCGAAACCGCAGGGAAACCCCCACCGCGGTACTCAATAATGTGTGTCGTGTCCACGATCGGCAGTCCGGGACGCGACCTGCGAAGCCAGGCGAGACGGTGATACAGCCACTCATTGTGGTGTACGACTACCCCGCGTATATCGAACGAGCGCAGCAGTGCGCGGAGGAACTGCTCAGTCCCAGGCGTCTGCGACCGACTGGTGGGCTCCGATAGCGCGATGACCAAGGCGCCATCGAGTTCGGGACGGGTCAGAAACGGATGATGCGAATCCACGTTGGATACGACGATCGGTAACAGCCCTCTCGCACGCACGAGCCGGACCGTCTCGAAGGCCCACCGCTCCGCGCCACCAAGTTCGAACCAATGAACTCCGATGAGCACCGCCGGTGGAGCACCTGAGGGCGCATCAGGCGCCACGATTACGCGATCCCGGGGGTGCGCTCCGCCGGGCCTGAACTCCGCTTCGTAGTTCCAGCGCTTCACTTCGCTCGTGAGCGCCGATCTGTGCCGCAAAAGCTCTAGGTCCCGACCCTGGTCGTAGGTCAGAGGATGCCGGTTCCGAAACCATCGCAGTGCCGCGCGAACTGGATCATTTGGTACCCAGCGCCGCGGCGGCATATCGAGAACAGAATCACGAGAGATGATGACGTGCCGAGAGCCACTCTCGAGCAACGAGTCGTTCGAAGAACCCAACCGTGGCTCCGGGGCCACCCGACTGCGGATGCGCACGGTTGCGAGGCGTCGACGAAAAACGCGACTTGCACCGTCGAACGTTCTGTCATCCGTGGTGCGCGGCGTCAGCTCGACGTCTCCCTCGTACGCGTGCACTTCTAGCTCCCGCCCCGGCGCCATCAAAGCATGAAAGTTGAGCGCACCGACGAGTAGGCGCACCTCTCGCCGAGAGAGGGACGAGAAGAACGCTTCGCCCGCGACGACATCGAAGAGAGCGGGATACTCTGCAACCGACGAAACAAGGTCGATCGAGGGGTTCACGTGGCTCCGGGGGCGTTCATGGACAAGGAACGATCGAGCCTAACATTCAGTGCGCACGTAGGACGGCCCACGCATGGGCGGTCCCCGGACATCAACGCGGCGCTCACCCTGCGTAGGATGAGGTGGTGTTGGGCACGAATAGCCAGGGACGGTGATGGTCAGAAACTCAACCAACGTGCTGAGCGCTCCAGGCGCCACACGCGG
>Ga0207881_1000495_pt1 | contig 15593 bp, 17 predicted proteins | sample MalvirmetagMSP97_FD_184227 | JGI IMG/M metagenome (GOLD analysis project Ga0207881, IMG submission 184227) | Marine viral communities from the Deep Pacific Ocean - MSP-97 (SPAdes) | ecosystem: Environmental > Aquatic > Marine > Oceanic | place: Pacific Ocean | collected 2011-05-03 | reverse complement strand
GCGGGTTCGCGCATCGTTTCGCCGTTCGAGAAGAGAGCCGGACCGTCAGGCCGGGATGCGTATCGACGACGCCGGCAGAGATCGAGAACGACATCCGCCGTGAGGGAGCCTAGCAGTGATACCTGGGCGCTGCGGTCGGGCCGCGCCCCCGCACCCCGGGGCCGGAAGGCTCAGACCCTCCGGTACTCCGAGACCATGGGGCAGTCGAACGGGTCGCGGGCTGCCAGTCCCACACGGTTGAGGTAGTCGATGACGATCGCGTACGAGCGCCACAGCGAGGTCTCGGTATAGGGCACGTCGTTCGTGGCGCAGTAGTCGCGCACGATCTCACGAGCCCGCGACAAATGCAGGCGCGACATGCTCGGGAAGAGGTGGTGCTCGACCTGGTAGTTCAGTCCACCCATGAGCCACGTCGCCCACCAGCCACCGGCGACATTTCGAGAGGTGCGCACCTGCTTGGAGAAGAAGTCGAGCTTCGCGTCAGGCGCGATGATCGGCATCCCTTTGTGATTCGGCGCGAACGAGGCGCCCATGTAGACGCCGAACACGGCGACCATCACTCCGAAGAAGGCGAAGGCCATGCCCAGCGGCAGGAACAGAAAGATCGGCACGAGCACGATCCCGAAGCGCAAACTCAGGATGCCGAGCTCGGTCCAGCGACCCTTGACAGGCCCCCGCGAGAACAGGTGGCGGAAGCTCAGCGCATAGAGGTTCATTCCCTCCAGGGTCAGGAGCGGAAAGAAGAGCCACCCCTGTTTGCGGGTGATCAACCGCACAAGACCGCGGGATGCGGCGGCGTCAGTTTCGAGGAACGAGATGGTATCCACCTCGATGTCGGGGTCTTTGCCGACGCGATTCGGGTTGGCGTGATGACGCGAGTGCTTGGAATCCCACCACGAGTAGCTCATTCCGACGATCCCGCCGAGGACCCGAGCGAGTCTGTCGTTCGCGGGGCCACTGGAGAGTATCTGACGGTGCGCCGCTTCGTGAGCGAGGAACGCGACCTGGGTGAACAGGATGCCGAACGCCGCGGCCATCAGCAGCTGCAGCCAGCTGTCCCCCAGCAGGATGAATCCGGTGATCGCTCCGCCGAAGCCCACGGCGATCGCGGCGCCGACTGCCGTATAGAACCAGGGCGTACGCCGGAGCAGGCCGAGTTCGCGTACCACCTGCGATACCTGCGTGTAGGCACGGGCGACCGGCGGGAACTCAGCCGTCCCGGCGTAGGTCTGGCGAATCGGCCCGAGACGGGCGGAATCGGTCACGACGGGAGGACCGGAAGATACGGAGGATGACGGCACAGCGGCACCTGACTTCGCTTGTGCGCCGCACATCGTGCGCGCCGCGGGATGGATGCCAAGGGCAGTTGCCGTTCGCTACCCCCACACTACGGAGAGCGATATGTCGGCATCCGAATACTCGCGTGTTCACACGACATCGTCAGGCTCCCGGCAGTCGGGGACGGTCTCGTCGCCGCGCGGATGTAGGCCAAATCACCGAGGTAGGACGATCCGGCGCCGAAGCCTCCGACCGTCGGAAGATCTCCTACCTCCGAGAGGTCGGTGGCAGGCCTTCGTGAGACGGATGACACGCGGAAACGACGAACGCGCCGACTCCGACATCGGAGCGGCGCGTTCGAGGGGATTGTGTCAGAGTGCGCGGATGTTCGCAGCCTGTAGACCCTTGGGGCCCTGCTCGGTGTCGAACTCGACCTTCTGCGCTTCCTCCAGGCTGCGGTAGCCGCTGCCGGCGATCGCGCTGAAGTGCGCGAACACGTCGGCGGAACCGTCATCGGGAGCGATGAAACCGAATCCCTTCTCGGAGTTGAACCATTTGACGGTGCCGGTGGCCATATCGTCTTTTCCTTCGTAAACCTCCGGATCGCAGTGCGCGACCCGCACGTCGGTGGCCGACGCGGGACTCACACTACGGCACCGGACGCCGACGGCATAAGGATGTTGTGATCTCGTGACGAAGTGTTCCGCGATCAGTTACGGTCGGCCACCGCCCCAGCCGGCCGCATGACGCCGGCGTGGCGGGAGCACAGGGCGGATGCGGCATCCGTGCATTCCTCGCAGTGCACGACGCGCACCCGGCAGTCCCCCTCGGCACAATTGACCATGCGCGAGGTCGCCGCACCGCACGTGACGCATGCCCCGATCGTCGCGGCGTCGGTCCCGAAAGTGATCGACTCACGCCCGTCGAAGACGTAGAGCGCACCCTCCCACAGCCCGGTGTTGCCGAAGCTCTCGCCGTACCGGACAATTCCGCCATCCATCTGGTACACCTCCGAGAACCCGCGCGAGACCATGAGGCTGGAGAGCACCTCACAGCGGATGCCGCCCGTGCAGTACGTGACGACGGGCTTGTTCTTGAGGTGGTCGTATCGGCCCGACTCCAGTTCCGCGACGAAATCGCGCGTCGTGGCGACATCCGGCACGACGGCGTTCTTGAAACGCCCGATCTCGGCTTCGAAGGCGTTGCGGCCGTCGAAGAAGACGACGTCATCGCCGCGCTCCTGGACGAGCTTGTGCACGGCACCAGGCGACAGGTGGGTGCCGCCGCCGACGACACCGGTCGGGTCCACACGCAGCTCGCCGGGGGCGCCGAAACTCACGATCTCATCGCGCACTTTCACCGACAGGCGCGGGAAGTCGACGATCCGCCCGTCGGAGTCGAGGCCGCTTCCCTCCGACCACTTGAAGTCGATGTCACCGAAGCCGGGGTACTCGCGCGTCTTGCGCCAGTAGGTCTTCATCGCGCCGAGCTCGCCGCCGACAGTGGCGTTGATCCCGTCCTTCGAGATCAGGATGCGGCCGCGCAGCCCGAGAAGCTCGCACAGGTCACGCTGCCACAGCCGGACCGCGTTCGGGTCGGTGATCGGCGTGAACCGGTAGTAGAGCAGGATCTTCGACAGTGCCACCGCACAAGGTTAGCTCGGCGACCCGGCCCACCCGGGCACACTGGAGGCATGAGCGCAGACCCCGAACCGAACCGCCCCTCCCCCGCACTGCCGGCTCCGCGCACGGTCGCGATCGCCCTTGTCGTCGACATCGCGTTCGTCGTCATCTTCGCCGCGATCGGGCGGGCGAGTCACGGCGAAGAGGTCGTCGGTCCCGACGGACTCGGCCTGGCACAGACGACCTGGCCCTTCCTTGTCGCTCTTCTGGTCGGATGGCTCACCATGCGGCTCTGGCGCATCCCCCTCGCGATCCTCGGCGCCGGTGTCGCCGTGTGGCTCTACACGGTGATCGGCGGCATGCTCCTGCGCGCCATCAGCGGTCAGGGCGTGCAGACGGCCTTCGTGATCGTCGCGTCCATCGTGCTCGCGGTGTTCCTCGTCGGGTGGCGCGTGGTTGTCGCGCTGATCCTGCGGCGACGGAGCCCGCGCTCGTAATCGCTGGTTGACTGGGGGCATGGCGGATGTCGCGATGTTCCCGCTCGGGACGGTGCTGTTCCCTCACACCCCGCTCGCACTGCGCATCTTCGAGCAGCGCTACCTCATGATGCTCGGTCGGGTCCTCGACGACGACGAACCGTCATTCGGTGTGGTCCTGATCGAACGCGGCAGCGAGGCGGGAGGCGGGGACCAGCGGTTCTCCGTCGGCACCATGGCCCGGATCCTGCAGGTCGACCCGCGGGCCGATGATCTGCACGTGATCGCCGTCGGGGGCACCAGAGTAGCCGTGGACCGTTGGCTCGAGGACGATCCGTACCCGGCGGCATCCGTGACACCCATTCCGGAACTGGAGTGGAGCGATGAGCTTGCGCCGTTGCACGCGCAGGCTGAGCAGATCGTGCGTCGAGTCCTCGCCCGTGCTGCCGAGTTCAGTGACGTGCGCTGGGATCCGAACGTCGAGCTCTCGGAGGACCCTGTCGAATCGGCGTGGCAGCTCGCGGCCATCGCGCCACTGGGACAACTTGACCAATTGCGGCTCCTGGGCGCGACCACGCTCGGAGGCCTGTTGCGCGATGTCATCGATCTGACGCTGGACGCCGAGGTTCTTCTGACAACCGGGCCCGAGATCGACGACCTCGGCGACATCGACCTCAGCGGCACCTGACATCGCGGCACCTGGTTTTCTGCTCCGGAGCTCAGTCGAGCTACCAGCCGGCGGAACCCGGGACGCCCTTGAAGGGACCCCGGATCTCGCTCGTGACCCAGCCGCCGTAGAAGGTTCCCGGCTGGGGTGTGACGAGCTCGCCGTCGACCGTGCACCGGTCCATCGGAGCGGGATATAGCGCGACGCGGCCGGCGAGGTCCTCGAAACCACGGGACGGCTCAGGATAGGTCCACCCGACGCGCGGGGCCACCCGCCCGTTCACCGTGACATCGAAGTACGCAGCCCGTCCTTTGAACTCGCAGAACGATGCGCCCTCGCCCCGGCGCAGCACCCCGGGAACCAAGGCGTCGATCGGAAGGTAGTAGACGGGAGGATGGCTCGTCTCGAGCACGCGGACGACGTCCCGCGTGTCCACGATCACCTCACCTGCGAACTCGACCACGATGCGGCGGTCGACGTGCTCCAGACGCGGCGGCCGCGGGTAGTCCCAGACCGACTCCTGGCCGGGGTCTGTGGGATCAGGGCTCGGTGGTCGCATAGGTGCCAGCGTACGCCGCAGACGCGTCTAACCTTCAGCTACGCGAAATGTCGTATGGCCGGATCTGGATCGTCCTCGTAGCGCCGTAGGCGGAGGGGAGCGTCGCAGCATCCGGGATCGTCGTGGGTCCCGCGCCGCGAGGCTCAGGGACTGCACCGGCGGCTCAACCATCGAATCTTGGCCCCCCGAGGCCGTCGATGGTCCGCCGGTGCAGTGTCCGCGGGGTCGACGTCAGCGCGAGAGCAACGGCTGGCCGAGGATCCCCGCGGCCTCGGGGTGGACGAGGCGCATGACTGTCGCGGCGACGGCGGCGCGGCTGGAGACGCCAAGCGTCGCATGCACGGCTTCAAGATGTTTGCGCACGGTTCCCGTGGAGATCTGCAATGTGGTTGCGATCTGGGGCGTCGCCGCACCGCTCGCGACCAGGAGGGCGATCTCGGCCTGCCGTGCAGTCAAGCCCGCCGATCGCAACGCCTTATGGGCTCGCAACTGCGCGTCATCGATCGTCAGCTTCTGCGGGCTCTCACTCAGTGGCTCCAGTGGAGCAGGCGCCACGGGCGGTGCCGCGGCCGCTCTCATCGTCGACCCGTCGGCATCCGCAGGGGGCCAGACGAGGTTTCCCTCGGCTCTGCTGACCAGGCGATAGCTGGTCTCAAGCAAGGGCGCGATGGTCGAGAGCATCGCTGCCTCACGGTGCCCGCAGGGGTGGGTGGCGGCACAGTCGATCGAGATCACCATCGAGGTGCCATGGGACGTCGGGAAGATCAACACCGTCTGGCGACGAACACCGTTGGGTTCGTAGAACGAGCGGTAGAGCTCGGTGCGCGCGAAGGCACGCTCAGCTCCATCCACATCCCACGTGGTCGGCCCGACCCGCTCGCCAGAGATGAATCCGCCGAACAGCGGATGCTGCCAGGCGAACTTCTCGAACGCGGGCCCGTACTGGGCGATCCAGCCTGACGGGAGCGGCGGCGCTGGCTCGGAGACCACCCGACGCCCGGCGACGTCGATCTCGGTGCACGAGGCCCCTTGGCATGGGAACAGTCGGTAGAGCCCGGCACTCACGCGCGCGGCATAGTCCCGCGTGTCGTGTGAGCCGGCTACCGACTCGAGGACGTCGAGGATCGCCGCGTAATCCTGCGCCTCGAGCTGCATCCGAACATTGTTACAGACAACGTCGGAAATGGCGCCCGACGAAAGTCCCCGCTACAGATGCGGGGGCGACGGGCTACGGGCTACGGGCGCAACAGCACCTTCGTCGCACGACGTTCGTCCATCGCCGCGTACGCTTCAGCGACATCGTTCAGCGGAAGCTCGAGATCGAAGACCTTGCCGGGCGTGATCGACCCCGACCGCACGTCAGGCAGCAGCTCTTCGATGTATCCCCGGACCGGCGCGACACCACCGACGACACCGACGTTGCGGTTGAACATGTCGCGAATAGGCAGCTCCGGACCGCCAGCCGGCACTCCGACGAACCCGACTCGTCCGCCGGGGCGCGCGGATGCCAAGGCCTGAGCCATCGACTCCTTGGTCCCGACGCACTCGAGGACCCGGTCGGCGCCGATCCCCCGCGTGAGCTGTCGCACGGCAGCAACGCCGTCATCGCCGCGCTCGGCGACGACGTGGGTTGCGCCCAGTTCCCAAGCCAGCGCTTGACGCTGCGGGTTACGAGACATCGCGATGATCTCGGCAGCGCCGAGTCGCTTCGCGGCGATCACACCGCACAGACCCACAGCCCCGTCGCCGACAACGACCACCGTGTCACCGGGCTGCACACCCGCACTCACGGCGGCGTGGTGGCCGGTTCCCATCACGTCAGCCAACGACAACAGGCCCGGAATCTCCTCGTCAGCGACGGGACCGGGCACGACCACGAGTGTCCCGTCTGCCAGCGGCACGCGGACCCGCTCACCCTGACCGCCGTCGGCGAAGCCGCCGAGCCGGTCATCCTGGCCCCACCATCCGCCGTTCAGACAGGACGTACTCACCCCGTTGCGGCAGTTCAGGCAGGTGTTGTCGCACACGTAGAACGGCGCGATCACGAAGTCGCCGGGCCGCACCAGCTCAACCTGATCCCCGACGGAATCGACGACGCCGATGAACTCGTGCCCGATCCGGTGTGGCTCGTCGGTGGGCGCGATTCCGCGGTACGACCACAGGTCTGAACCGCACACGCACGCCGCGACGACGCGAACTATCGCGTCGCCACCGGTCGACAGCACCGGATCGGGAACGGTCTCCAGTCGGACGTCTCGAGCACCATGAATGACGGTTGCACGCATGGCTCGAGACTATGCCCCGCGAGCAGCTCGCGGGGCATCCGTCACTTCTTCTCGGTGACCTCGACGGTGAAGGTCACGTCCTGAATGCCGCCGTCGCTGTTGGACAGCACGACCTCGGTGGTTCCAACGCTGAGCGCCTTCACGCCGGGATTGAAGGTTGCAGAGCCGTCCGTGTATCCGGCGACGAACTCGGCGACAGCCGGGTCGGCTACTTCGCCGCTGTAGCTTTCGACCGCCAGATCGCCGGTGTTGATATTCAGCACCTGGTCGACGATCAGCTCGACAGTCTCTCCCTGGAGGTCCCCGGCGTCCATCGTCACGGGCGCGATGACGGGCTCGTTGCTTTGCGAGCAACCGCTCAGGGCGATCGACACAGCGAAGACTCCGGCGACAACTGCACTCAATGCTCTGGTTCTCATGACTGTGAGTCTGGCAGTCTCACCTGCGGGCAGTAGTGGGAAACGCCAGAACCGCGCTAGAACTGTTATCAAGCGTCGTGGCGACGACCCGGGCCGTCGGCGCAGGGAGGGATCGATGCGCGCGACCGACTCGCTGTCCATCCGTGGGCTGGTCGGTCTCGCGAAGGCCGAAGCCAAGCGCTGGGGCTCTGATCACGCGACAGTGACGCACGCGGCATCCGCGTTCGCGCAGAACTGGACCGGCGAGTTCCGGGATGCCTTCGGCAGTGACGGCGAGGCGCTGCTTCACCGCCTTCTCGCTGCCGGCCAGACGATCGGCAACGAAGCCGAGGTGCGCAACATGATCACGGCATCGCCGGATGCCGCGGCCCTGGCAATGCGGTTGCAGGCGGCCCTGCGGGGAGACCTCGCGGTAGCCGACCTGTTGCCTGAGGAAAGCTCCCCGACCCGTCCCCGCGCCGATGACACCGAGCAATCCGAGGCATCCGACGGGGAGGCGCCCCCGGCGCGCACCGATCCACTGGCGGGTCTTCTTCGAGGACGCGAAGCCCTGGATGTCGCCGCGTACCTCCTCAGCGACCAGCCACTGATCCCTGCTCTCGTGGGTCGACGCGGCTGCGGCAAGACCAGCCTTGCGGCAGAGATCGCGCGCCTTCTTCTCGACCTCGAGGATCCGCTGCCGACCCTCTTCTTCGATCCCGGTACGACAGTGGATGGTGAGCCGGCGATGCTGCTGCGCGATACGCTGTCGGCGCTGACCCGCCGAACGGTCGTCGTCGTCGAAGACGTCGACGAGCTCGCGCGCCTGGGAACAACGGAGCCCGACGTGTCGATCCTGCGTGAGATCTGGCAGTCAGAGCGCTTCCCGCTCGCTCGCCTGGTCATCACTGTGACCGCGCCGTACGAGAAGCGGATTGCGCAGTTCTACGGCGCGTTGTCGGATCGCCTGGTGATCGTGGAACTGCAGCCCTGGGACGAGAACGTCGTGCGGGGCTTGGTCGTGCCGGTGGCAACACATCTGGCCGAACAGTACGGCGTCGTCATTGATCATGCGGCAATCGAGGCTGCGCTTCAGCCCCCGACCGAAGCTGACACCTTCGACCACCCGGGGCTGGCCATCGCGCGTCTGGATGTCGCCTGCGCCCGGACGATGATCGCAGGCGGGAACACCGTGACCGTCGCCGACGTCATCCCGGGGTGAGCGAGCTCCACGCGCCGGATATTCACGCCCCGGGCTCTGCCACAGCGCGCGCCGGAGAGCTAACGTCGAAGGTGGAGGTCGGACGATGCTCAATACTGCTCGTTCTCAACGGCTCGACGCGCTTCGTGCCGAACTCATGGACCTCCGCTCTGCGGTCGAGGATGCCGAGCGAGCAGCATCCGTTCCCCTCTCTCGCGCACATCCCGTCCATGCTGCCGGCGCCGCCAATCTCATCCGCTATGTCGCCCTGCGTTCACGGGACCTACGGGACCTGCAAGATCGCCTGACCGCAGAGGGGCTCTCGTCGCTCGGGAGGATGGAAGCCGATGTTCTGCGCAACCTTGATGCGGTAGTGGGCACGATCGATGCTGCACTCGGGCACGTCGCGCCGGGCGATCACGACAACCCCGGACCGGATGCCGAGCCTCGTCCGCCCACTCCCCTGAGCGTGAACGCGGCAGCGCTCCTGGGCGGTACGGTCGACGACCGCGACACTCGGATCATGGTCACACTGCCGAGCGAAGCCGCGAACGATCCCGCCTTGGTCGCCCGATTCGCCCGAGCCGGCATGGATGTCGCCCGCATCAACTGCGCGCACGACGATTCTGCAGCGTGGGAGCGGATGGCCAGGCACACGCGGGCCGCGGGGACCGGCATCCGTATCGCCACCGACCTCGCCGGGCCGAAGCTGCGCACCGGTTCCCTCGAGCCGGGGCCACGCGTCGTCAAGGTGTCTCCCGCGCGCGACGCTCTGGGACGCGTGATCGAGCCGGCGTCGGTCTGGCTGGTCGCCCCGAGCGCTGACGGGTCGGCTCCACCCCCTGGGGAGATTCCCGTCACGGATGCCGCGTGGCTTGCTCGCCTTCGGATCGACGACACCGTCGAATTCACCGACACCCGCGGGCGCTCGCGGTACATGACCGTCGTCGCGGTGCGCGATGGCGGGGCGCGGATCGAGGGCGACCGCACCGCGTATATCGGAACCGGGACAGTGCTGGATGTCGATGGTCGCGAGACCCGGGTCGGCGCGGTGCCCTCGGTCGACCAGGCGCTGCGGGTCCATCGGGGCGACATCGTCGAACTGCGTCCGGATGCGGAACCGGGATTCACGCACGAGGGACGACACCACGTCGGCTGTACCGTGCCCGAAGCGCTCGACGTGATCCGCGTCGGCGACCGGGTGCTCTTCGATGACGGCAAGATCGAGGGCTTCGTGCGCGCCGTGGCGGTCAATAACGGCCGGCGCGTCGCGGAGGTCGAAGTCACCCTGGCCTCGCCGCGGGGAACGAAACTGCGTGCCGAGAAGGGCATCAACCTTCCCGACACCGACCTCCCCATCTCGGCGCTCACCGACGAGGATCTGCGAGCTCTCGATGACGTCGTCGGATTCACCGACATCGTGCAGCTCTCGTTCGCGCGCTCCCCCGGCGACGTTGCACGCCTATTCGACGAGCTCGACTCGCGGGGTGCCGGGCACCTGGGCGTCGTTGTGAAAATCGAGACGGTGCGCGCCTTCCGGGCGCTGCCCGAAATCCTCCTTGAGCTCATGCAACGGCCACGGGTGGGCATCATGATCGCCCGCGGCGACCTGGGTGTGGAGGCCGGCTGGGAGCGGCTCGCGGAGGTGCAGGAAGAGATCCTCTGGCTGTGCGAGGCGGCGCACGTTCCGGTGATCTGGGCGACGCAGGTGCTCGACTCCCTCGCCGGTAACGGGGTGCCTACCCGCGCGGAGGTGACGGATGCCGCGGCCGGCGAACGCGCTGAGTGCGTCATGCTCAACAAGGGGCCGCACATCGAGGAGGCCATCGAAGCGCTCGATGACATTCTGCGGCGGATGCACGGGCACCTCGAGAAGAAGCGCCCGCTGCTGCGGCGGCTGCGCGCCTGGTCCCACGAAGGCTGAATCTGCCTGCCGCTCGTCCTCAGCCCTGGCCGGGTCGCAGTGCGCCACACTGTGTGCATGGATGCTGCGCCGACCGCGTTCGTCGCGACTGTTGTCGCCGACACCGCGACCACCAAGCTCGACGCCCTGACGATCATCGCGAACGCTGCCGAGGGCGTGATCTCGGATGCGGGCACCCCTCGCGCCGCCGTTGCGCTGCCCTCCGGCGCTCGAGCGCTGATCGAGATCCCGAAGTTCGGTGAGCCGCCACCCCTGACGATCGACGTGTTGTCGACCGACTCGGCCGACGCGGCGCGTTCCGAGGCCGAATCGCTGTGCGAGGTCATCGCCGCGGTCACGGGCTGGGAGGTTCGGGTACTTCCTGACCGGCTGCGCCACTGATCGTCACAGACAGTCATACAGCGCACCTCGCGCTGGGTGAGACCTAGCGTGGTGCTGTCCCACCCACCCGAGGAGTGTCATGTCAGTTCTGTCCGAGGTGCTCGAGGCCAACGAGTCCTACGCAACCGCATTCGACAAGGGCGATCTCGCCCTGCCGCCCGCGCGCGGCTTCGCCATCCTCACCTGCATGGACGCCCGGCTGGACCCCGCCAAGTACGCCGGGCTCAGCGAAGGCGATGCGCACGTCATCCGTAACGCCGGGGGACGCGCGTCCGACGACGCCATCCGGTCCCTCGTGATCTCGTACAAGCTGCTGGGCACGAAGGAGTGGTTCGTCATCCACCACACCGACTGCGGCATGGAGTTCTTCACCGACGAGGTCATCCGCGGACTGCTCGCGAACTCCCTCGAGACCGCCGAGCTGCGCGCCGACGGCTTCGTGGACGTCGGCACCGGCCCCGGCTCCGCCGAGGCCGCATACATCGACTGGCTCACGATCAGCGACCAGGCCCAGGCCGTCGTCGACGATGTGGCCAGGATCAAGGCCCACCCGCTCGTCCCGGCGCGCATCCCGGTCTACGGCTATGTCTACGACGTCCGCACCGGTCGCCTCATCGAGGTGCCGGCAGCGACCACAGCAGGCGCAGCGTCCTGAGGACAACCGGATCGGCCGGTCTTGGCATCCGTTACGGGATGCCGGAGCCGGCCGTTTCCGCTTCCAGGTACCACCAGCGGCCGGCAGCGAGGCGGAACCGGCTGCGCTCGTGCTGCTCCCCCGCCTCGGCGCCGTGCCGCCAGCGCGCCCGGAATTCGACGATCCCGCCGGTGGTCCCGGCACCGACCGCGGGGGCGTCCAGGATGCGCAGTCCGACCCAGTGCACGTCGGGGTCAATGTCGATCCGCTCGGGCCGCGTTCGGGGGTGCCACGTGTCGGCGAGGTAGCGAGCGTCACCGAGCGCGAACGCGCTGTACCGCGAACGCATCAGCCGTTCCGGGCTCGGCGCCGCCTCGCCCCGGTGCAGCGGTCCGCAGCACCTTCCGTAGACGTTGCCACTGCCGCAGAGACAGGGATCCTGGTCGGCCGGGCGACGGATGCCGGACTGTGCCGCGGATCCGAAACTCATGTGAGAAGTCTATGAACCGCGAGCGCGGAGGCTTTCCTTAGAGCAGTCTCAGAGACCGGCCACCACGCTGTCCCCATGACCACGGCGACCCCGTCTCGCACCACCGTCACGGCACCGCATCCCTCTTCGCGGCTCCCGCCGCCTCTTACCTCACCGCGGGCGACCACCAGCGTGCGCGGCAGCCGTCGGGGGCGCTCTGCCCGGCGGGCATGGAATGTCGCTGCGACAGCCGTCATTTGGCTCACGAGCCTGTTCGTTCTTGCTCTGTGGGTGGCCGGCGGCGGCATCCAGGACCTGTGGGGATTCGACGCGGCGGCACTGAACAGCCTCGGCCGCCTCACCGGGCTCGTCGCTTCCAATCTCCTGCTCTATCAGGTGATCCTTCTTGCGCGTATCCCGCTGTTCGAGCGCGGGTTCGGCCGTGATGGCCTCACCCGGATGCACCGACTCGTCGGCTTCTGGTCGTTGTCGCTCATGCTCGCCCACATCGCACTCCTGGTGCTGGGGTACGCGGCAGCGGCCGATGTCAACGTCGTCGTCCAGCTCTGGGAGTTCGTGTGGGATTACCCCGGGATGCTTCTCGCAACCGCCGGCACGATCCTCATCATCCTCGTCGCGATCACCTCGATGCGTCGCGCACGGGCGAAGCTGCGCTACGAGTCGTGGCACCTGCTGCACCTGTACGCGTACCTCGGCGTCGGGCTCGCACTGCCTCACCAGCTCTGGACAGGCGCCGACTTCCTCTTCTCCCCCGTCGCTACCGCCTACTGGTGGGGACTCTGGGCGATCAGCGCCGCCGCAATCGTCGTCTTCCGCATCCTGGTCCCCCTCGCACGCTCGCTGCGTCACCGAGTGCGGGTTACCGACGTTCGTCCTGATGGCGTGGGCGGTGTTGCGGTCACGATGACCGGGCGCCGGCTGGATCGCCTGGGTGCCCACGCGGGCCAGTTCTTCATCTGGCGCTTCCTGGGTGGCCCGGGAGCATCACGGGCGAATCCGTTCTCGTTGGCTGCAGCCCCCGACGGCCGCAGCCTGACGATCTCTGCCCGCATCGTCGGTGACGGCACCGCGCGTCTGGCGCGCCTCACACCCGGCACCCCCGTCCTGTTCGAGGGCCCGTACGGAACGATGACCGGTGATGCCCGCACCGGCGCGAAGCTTCTGATGATCGGCGCGGGCGCCGGAGTCGCGCCGTTGGTCTCTCTGCTTCAGGCCGAGGGTTACGCGCCGGGCGAGGCGACGCTGGTCACCCGCGACCACTCGACACAGGCAGCGCTGCGCACGGAAGCAATCGGCACGCTCGTCGCGCACCGAGGCCTCCGACACATCCCGCTTCCGGGGCCCCGAGCCCGGACAGCATCCTCGTGGCTGCCGGCCTCGCACGCCGCGTGGACGGGCTCCGATGCGCTCCGCCATCTCGCGCCCGACCTCGAGGACTACGACGTGTTCCTCTGCGGACCCGCGCCCTGGATGAAGGCTCTCGAGCATGACCTGCGAGCCGCGGGAGTTCACCGTAGCCGCATCCATTCCGAGTCGTTCACCGTCTGACCACTCACACCACGGAGCCTCCGATGAAGCGCATTGTTTACGGACTTCTTGCCACCCTGAGCGGCGTCGTCCTCTTGTTCAGCTACCGCACCTCGCTCGAGGCCGTCATGCCGGTTGCCGCCGACGACACCGCGGGCAGCACGACAACCGTCCCGGCGCCAGCGTCGACGTCATCGAGCTCAGCTGACGCCTCGGGTTCGACCGGAACATCCACCCCCTCGGCATCGCCGTCCCCGTCGACGACCACCACGCAACAGAACACAAGCGGCCTTGCCGACGGCACATACACGGGCGATGCGGTCCGCACCCGCTACGGCAACGTGCAGGTCCAGATCACGGTCAGCGGGGGCGTGATCACCGAGGTCCAGGTGCCGCAGTACCCGAACAGCAATCGCGAGGATCAGCAGATCAATGCCCGCGCACTGCCGGTGCTGATCTCCGAGACGACAAGCGCGCAAAGTGCGTCGATCCGCATGGTCTCGGGCGCCACCTACACCAGCCAGGGGTACACGCAGTCCCTCCAGAGCGCGCTGGATCAGGCACAGCAATGAGTTCCGACGAGCCTCGCGTCTGGGTCCAGACCATCATGGGAACTGTCGTCTCGGTCCACGCCTACGGCACCACCGCGTTCGTGAAGGATGCCGAGACCGCAGCATCCGTGGCTCGTGCGTTCAACGAGCTTCGCGAGGCAGACAGAATCTTCTCGACCTATCGCGAGGACTCGGAAATCAGCCGTCTCCGCCGCGGTGAGATCACACTCGACGATGCGCATCCGCTCGTTGCCGAGGTCGCCGCGGCGTGTCTGAACGCCGAGCAGCGCTCTGGCGGCCGGTTCTCGGCTACCTGGCGCGGTTGGTTCGACCCGACCGGCTACGTCAAAGGGTGGGCGGTCGAGCGGGCGGCACGGATGCACCTTCTGCCGCTCCTGACCGCGGGCGGCGCGACAGCCATCGGCATCAACGCGGGCGGTGACATGCAGGTGGGCACGGCGCCGGGCACCGACTGGGTGTGGCGCATGGGCATTGCCGACCCGCACCGGGCCGGTGAGGTTCTCGCGATCATCGACGTGGTCGATGGCGCGGTTGCGACCTCGGGGACAGCTGAGCGGGGTGTGCACATCCTGGACCCCCGCTCCGGCGAGCCGGCGACCGGCGTTCGCAGCGCGACAGTCGTCGCCGATTCCCTGGCCGAGGCAGACCTCTGGGCAACCGTCGCGGTTGTCGCCGGCGACGACCTGTCGTGGGTTTCAGCGGCGCTCTCGCGGTCGGGCATGACGGTGACCGATGACGGAGGCGTTCGCCGGTGGCTGGGCACGACGGAGGTGGCGGTGGTCACGCGCGAGCACTCGGCAGCGTGATGAGAAAGGTCGTGCCGCTCGGTGAGGTCGACTCGACCTCGATCCGGCCCGAATAGCGAGTCAGCACGTCACGCACCAGCGCGAGCCCGAGTCCGAACCCGCGACGCCTGCCCGTCTCAGACCCACGGGCGAACCTCTCGAAGATGCGCTCCGCGTCGGCCGGGTCGATCCCGCTGCCGTGATCGCTGACGCGGATCTCCACGTCGTCACGGGCAGTTGCAGCAGCGATCGTCACCACGGCTCCCCGCGGACTGTGCTGGATCGCATTGTCGACGACAGCCATCAGAATGCGAGTCAGGGTGGGAAGCGGCATCCGCACAGCCCGGTCGCTCGAGAAGACCTCGAGCGACACCGCGCTGTCATCCGCGAGCGGCCGGAGGCGGGAGACCGCGGCATCCATCGCATCACCGACCGGCGAGACAGCAGTCGTCTCAGCCTTACCCTCGGCCGCCATCAACAGATCGGTGAGCATGTCGTTCATTGCGTCAGCGTCGGAGCGCAGCTGATCGAGAGCTTCGGCGACATCTCCGCCGCGTTCCAGCCGACGCTGCGCGATCTGGATGCGACTGGTCAGGGTCGTCAGCGGCGTGCGCAGTTCGTGACTGGCGTCGGCCACGAAGTTCCGCTGCAGCCGCAGCGCCTCGCCCAGCGGCTGCACGGCGCGGCGGGCAGCGAACCATGCGATCAGCGACAGGATGAGCACGCCCAGGATGCCGAGGCCGATCACCCACGGCAGCACCCGGTCGACGTCAACCACGAGGTCATCGTCAGAC
>Ga0207881_1000494_pt1 | contig 15596 bp, 15 predicted proteins | sample MalvirmetagMSP97_FD_184227 | JGI IMG/M metagenome (GOLD analysis project Ga0207881, IMG submission 184227) | Marine viral communities from the Deep Pacific Ocean - MSP-97 (SPAdes) | ecosystem: Environmental > Aquatic > Marine > Oceanic | place: Pacific Ocean | collected 2011-05-03 | reverse complement strand
AAAGCTCGGTGGTCGCATCGAGGTGGGCGAAGGTCGTAGCCGGCGCTGGGTCGGTGTAGTCGTCGGCGGGGACGTAGATCGCCTGCAGCGAGGTGATCGAGTGACCGCGCGTGGAAGTAATGCGCTCCTGGAGCACACCCATCTCGTCGGCGAGGTTCGGCTGGTAACCCACAGCGGAGGGCATGCGGCCGAGAAGCGTCGAGACCTCGGAACCTGCCTGCGTAAAGCGGAAGATGTTGTCGATGAACAACAGCACGTCCTGCTTCTGCACGTCACGGAAGTACTCGGCCATCGTCAGCGCCGAGAGCGCCACACGAAGACGGGTCCCCGGCGGCTCGTCCATCTGACCGAAGACGAGGGCGGTCTTGTCGAAGACACCTGCCTCTTCCATCTCGTGGATCAGGTCGTTACCCTCACGGGTACGCTCACCGACACCGGCGAACACCGACACACCACCGTGGTCCTGCGCAACACGCTGGATCATCTCCTGGATGAGGACGGTCTTGCCGACGCCCGCACCACCGAACAGACCGATCTTTCCACCCTGCACGTAGGGGGTCAGCAGGTCGATGACCTTGATGCCGGTCTCGAACATCGTCGTCTTGGACTCGAGCTGGTCGAAGGCCGGCGCCTTGCGGTGGATGCCCCACCGCTCGGTGATCTCGATCTTCTCGCCCGGCTCGGCGTTGAGGACCTCGCCGGTCACGTTGAACACGTGGCCCTTGGTCACGTCGCCGACCGGCACCGAGATCGGGCCGCCCGTGTCACGGACTTCCTGACCACGGACGACACCGTCGGTGGGCTTGAGCGCGATGGCGCGGATGAGGTCGTCGCCAAGGTGCTGTGCGACCTCGAGGGTCAGCTCGCTGGACTCGCCCTCGATCGTGATCGTGGTGGTCAGCGCGTTGTAGATGTCGGGGATCGAGTCATGCGGGAACTCGATGTCGACGACGGGGCCGGTGACGCGCGCGACGCGGCCGACGACCGCGGTCTTCTCGGCGGTTGCGGTGGGAGTCATGGTCATTCTCTTTCGTGTCAGGTCTACTTGCCCGACGCCAGAGCGTCGGCGCCGCCGACGATCTCGGCGATCTGCTGCGTGATCTCGGCCTGTCGCGCGTTGTTGCGCAGGCGGGTGTAGTCGGTGATGAGCTTGTCGGCGTTGTCGCTCGCGGACTTCATGGCCTTCTGCGTCGCCGCGTGCTTCGCAGCAGACGACTGCAGGAGCGCGTTGAAGACGCGGCTCTGGATGTAGACGGGCAGCAACTGGTTCAGCACGGTTTCGGCATCCGGCTCGAACTCGTAGAGCGGGTACACCTGCGCGGATACCGACTCCTCGGCCTCGACGACCTCGAGCGGCAGCAGGCGGACCTGCTCGGGGCTCTGGGTCATCATGCTAACGAAGCGGTTGTAGACGAGGTGGATCTCGTCGACCCCTCCTTCGTCACCCCCGCGGTCGTAGGCATCCAGCAGCGCTGCCGCGATCTCCTCGGCGGTGTGGAAGTGCGGAGTGTCGGTGTCACCGGTCCACTGCGCCGCGCTTGCCATCTTGCGGAACTGGAAGTAGCCGACTGCCTTGCGTCCGACCAGGTAGAAGACAGGTTCCTTACCCTGGTCGCGCAAGAGCTGTGCAAGCTCCAGACCCTCGCGGAGGATCTGCGAGTTGAACGCGCCGGCAAGTCCACGGTCGGAGGCGAAGATCACCACGGCCGAGCGCCGGATGACCTCGCGCTCGGTCGTGAGCGGGTGATCGACGTTCGAGTGCGTGGCAACCGCCGACACCGCGCGGGTTACCGCGCGAGCGAACGGAGCTGACGCCCGCACGCGACCCATCGCCTTCTGAATGCGCGAAGCCGCGATGAGCTCCATCGCCTTCGTGATCTTCTTGGTCGTCTGGGCAGAAGAGATCTTCTGCTTGTAGACCCGGAGTTGTGCGCCCATGGTTTATCGCCCTCGCGCGCCCTTAGTGGCGGCCCTTGACGATCTTCTCCTGGTTGACGTCCTCGGCCTGCGCGGCGCCGACCTCTTCGTGGCCGGGCTTGGAGATCGCCTGACCCTTGCCGGAGCGGAACTCCAGCACGAAGTCGTCGACGACCTTCTCGAGCTCGGCGACGGTGTCGTCATCCAGCACGTTGGTCTCGCGAAGACGGTCGAGGATCGTCGTGTTGCGGCGCAGGAAGTCCAGCAGCTCGCGCTCGAAGGGCAGCACATCCTCGACCTCGATCGTGTCGAGCTTGCCGTTGGTGCCTGCCCAGATCGAGACGACCTGCTCTTCCACCGGGTACGGCGAGTACTGCGGCTGCTTGAGCAGCTCGGTCAGGCGCGCACCGCGGGCCAGCTGTCGGCGGGATGCCGCATCCAGGTCGCTCGCGAACATGGCGAATGCCTCGAGCGAGCGGTACTGAGCGAGCTCGAGCTTGAGCGTTCCCGAGACCTTCTTGATCGACTTCACCTGGGCGTCACCACCCACGCGCGAAACCGAGATACCCACGTCGACCGCGGGACGCTGGTTCGCGTTGAACAGGTCGGACTGCAGGAAGATCTGGCCGTCCGTGATCGAGATCACGTTGGTCGGGATGTAGGCCGAGACGTCGTTAGCCTTGGTCTCGATGATCGGAAGACCCGTCATGGAGCCGGCACCCAGCTCATCGGAGAGCTTGGCGCAACGCTCGAGCAGACGCGAGTGCAGGTAGAAGACGTCGCCGGGGTACGCCTCGCGGCCCGGCGGGCGGCGCAGCAGCAGCGACACGGCACGGTAGGCCTCAGCCTGCTTCGACAGGTCGTCGAAGATGATCAGGACGTGCTTGCCGCCGTACATCCAGTGCTGGCCGATGGCCGAGCCGGTGTAGGGAGCCAGGTACTTGAAGCCGGCGGGGTCTGATGCGGGAGCTGCGACGATCGTCGTGTACTCCATGGCACCGGCATCCTCGAGCGCGCCCTTGACGGAGGCGATCGTCGAACCCTTCTGACCGATGGCGACGTAGATGCAGCGGACCTGCTTTGTCGGGTCTCCCGACGCCCAGTTGTCCTTCTGGTTGATAATCGTGTCGATCGCGATCGCCGTCTTGCCGGTCTGGCGGTCGCCGATGATCAGCTGACGCTGACCGCGGCCGACGGGGATCATCGCGTCGATCGCCTTGATGCCGGTCTGCATCGGCTCGTGCACGCTCTTGCGCTGCATGACGCCCGGCGCCTGCAGCTCGAGGGCGCGGCGGCCTTCCGTGGCCACCTCGCCGAGACCGTCGATCGGGTTGCCGAGCGGGTCGACGACGCGGCCGAGGTAGCCGTCGCCGACGGGAACCGAGAGCACCTCGCCGGTACGCGTGACCTGCTGACCCGCCTCGATGCCGGCGAAGTCGCCGAGGACGACGACACCGATCTCGTGCTCGTCGAGGTTCAGGGCGAGGCCCTGCGTGCCGTCGGCGAAGGTCACCAGCTCGTTGGCCATGACGCCGGGGAGACCCTCGACATGGGCGATGCCGTCGGCGGCGTCGATGACGGTGCCGACCTCGTTGGCCGCTGCCCCGGAGGGCTCGTAGGCCGCGACGAAGTCTTTCAGCGCGTCACGGATGACGTCGGGGCTGATGGAGAGTTCTGCCATGGTCTTCCTTCGTTAAGGTCCTTCTCGGGTTCCGTGCGTCGGACCCGAAGTCTGCGCCTGTCGGCGGTGTCGTTAGCCGGCCAGTCGCTGACGGAGGTCGGCGAGCCGGGAGGAAACACTCATGTCGATGACGTCATCGGCGATCTGCACGCGCAGGCCGCCGACCACTGTCGGGTCGATCACGGTGTTCAGGGAGATCTTGGTGCCGTAGCGACGGCTGAGCAGCTCGGTCAGGCGGCTCGCCTGTTCCGCGCTCAGCGCAGCCGCTGCGGTGACCGTGGCGACAGCGCGGCCGCGTTCGTCGGCGACGATGCGGATCGCGCGCGACAACAGCTGGCGCACACGGCGCTCGCGCGGCTGCTGCACAAGCGAAGACGCGACGAGGACCGTCGCCTCGCTCGCGCGTCCGGTCAGCAGCTTTGCTACGAGGTCGCCCTTTGCCGAGGCATCACCGAGGCGACTCCCCAGTGCGAGTTCGAGCTCCGGGTTCGCCGCGACCGTGCGGGAGAACTCGAACAGCTCGGACTCGACGTCTGCATCGGACGCGATCGTGGCGGCGCGCACAGCGAGCTCCTCGATCCCGTCGATGAGATCGGATGCCGATGACCACCGCTGCTGGACGGCGTTGGTGAGCAGACCGACTGTCGCCGGAGCCATCGACGGCCCGAAGACATCGGTGATCACCTTCGCGCGGGCGGCGGGCGCCGCCGCTGAATCGGCCAGCGCGCCGCTGAGCTGCGAGGTCTGGCCGAGCTCACGCGCGGCGACGAAGAGCTCGCGGGCGACGGTCAGGTCGACGCCACGAGCCGCAGCCAGCGCCGCGGTCGTTTCCGCGAGCGCCTGATTCGTCGCGCTACCCATTACTTCGCCGCCGTCTCGGATGCCTCGAGATCGGCGAGGAAGCGGTCGACGACGGCCTTGGCCTTAGCGTCGTCCGACAGGGTCTCACCGATCACACCGCCGGCGAGGTCGAGGGCCAGGGTGCCAACTTCGCCGCGCAGCGACACGAACGCGGTCTGGCGCTCGGCGTCGATCTGAGCGTGCGCGGCAGCCGTCAGGCGCGCGGCCTCGGCAGACGCGCTCTCCTTGGCCTCGGCGACGATCTTCTTGCCGTCCTCGCGGGCGGCGTCGCGGATTTCACCAGCCTCGCGGCGGGCATCAGCCAGCTGCGCGGTGTACTCCTCGAGGGCGGCCTCAGCCTTGCGCTGGGCCTCGTCGGCCTTGGCGATGTTGCCTTCGATCGCCGCAGAACGCTCGTCGAGCAGCTTTTTCATCCGCGGCAGAGCGTACAGCCAGAACAGCACGAGGATGACGATGAAGCACACCGACGACCAGATGATGTCGTACCACGCCGGGATGAGCGGGTTGTGCGCAGCCCCCTCTTCGGCGGCGTACGTGACAAGAGCCGTGAGCATCCTGTCTCCTTAAGGCTGGGTGAGTCGGATCAGACGAAGATGAAGTAGGTGGCGATACCGATGAACGCCAGCGCCTCGGTGAAGGCGATACCGATCCACATCAGCACCTGGAGGCGACCGGCGAGCTCGGGCTGACGAGCGACGCCCTCGATCGTCTTGCCGACGACGATGCCCACGCCGATGGCCGGGCCGATGGCGGCGAGGCCGTAGCCCATCGTCGCGACGTTGCCGGTGACCTGGGCGAGAACCGTAGTTGCGTCCACGGATTTTTCCTTTCGGTTGAGGGCGGCTTCGGGCCGACCCGCTTAGTGCTCTTCCGCCACCGCGAGCTGGATGTAGACCGCGGTGAGGAGGGCGAAGACATAGGCCTGGAGGACGGCCACCAGGATTTCGAACAGAGTGAAGACGAACCCGAAGGCGAGGCTGCCGGCTGCCAGAGCCGACCACCAGCCACCGAGGTCAAAGAGGAAGAACTGGGTAGCCGCGAAGAAGAGGATGAGCAGGAGGTGACCGACCATCATGTTCATAAGCAGACGGAGAGTCAGCGTCACCGGACGGATGATGAAGGTTGAAATCAGCTCGATCGGGGTGACGATGATGTAGATCGGCCACGGAACACCCGAGGGGAACAGCGAGTTCTTGAAGAAGTTCTTCGGGCTCTTGCGGATACCGGCGTAGATGAACGTCACGTAGCTGATGATCGCGAGCACCAAGGGCACGGCGATGACGCTGGTGCCGGCGATGTTCATGAACGGGATGATTCCCGTGATGTTCATGAACAGGATCATGAAGAACATCGTCGTGAGGATCGGCAGGAACCGCTGGCCGTCCTTCTTGCCCAGGAGATCTTCGGCGATGTTGACGCGCACGAAGTCCAGGCCCATCTCGACCAGGCTCTGGAAGCGCCCGGGGACTACCCGCATCCGACGGGTGCCGAGCCAGAAGATGAGGACGATGACGATCGTCGCGAAGAACTGGATGAGGTTGATGCGCGTGATCGAGAGAGCCTCGATCCCGAAGAGCTGGAAGATCGGCTCCGGGAAGAACTCATCGACAGACGGTCCGTGGAAACCCCCGCCATCTTCGGCAGTGGACACGATAAGGCTCGCAGCTTGAGTAAACAGCGCTGGCTCCAGCTTCGGGGCACCGGGGATAAGCCGTTGCGACGATGGGCGATGAGTTAGCGGTCCCGGCAGCGCTCGTCAGGCGAACGGGCGGGCGCAACACAACATTAGCAAACCCGAAGGGCTCCCGGCGCCGCGTCACTCCCTTCCGGAGGTGTCCTCCGGGTCGGCGGTCGGCAGTTTCGTGTCACTTGCGTACGGCAACCGCATCCGAGTGAGCACGATGACGTCCACGGCGAGCGAAGCGAGGATCCCCGCGACGATGGCAAGGAAGAACACGAGCGAGTTCACCCACGGCTGGTCGCGCACCACGAACAGCACGACCAGGAACACGATGAATTTCAGCAGCCAGCCACCGAGCACGATGCCGAAGAAGATCGGAACGTACAGGTCGGTTCCGAACCACCGGTTGGCGATCAGGATGCTGACACTCGTGATCCCGAGGAACACCGCTGCCAGCAGCACGCCGAGCAGCGCGCTCCAGAGCCCGGACTCGCCGGCGGCGAGGTAGCCGACGAGGGCACCGACCACGGCGAGCACGCCGGTCACGATCGCCGACCAGATCACCGTCGTACGCAGGATCGGGGTGCTTGACACGGTGCTCACGAGGCCTCCTGGGCGGTGGTGACGGGTGCGGGGCGGCGCCCCGGGGGCATGAGGGTGACAACGAGGCAGGCGATAGCGCCGACGACTCCGAACCCGACGCCGAGGAGGTACTCCCCCGGCCAGTCGGATGCGGTTCCGATGTACATCAGCAGCATCGCAAGGCCAATGATCGCCGTCCAGGCATAGAAGATGAGCACTGCCGTACGGTCGCTGTGGCCCATGTCGAGCATCCGGTGGTGCAGGTGCTTACGGTCGGGCGAGAACGGCGACTTCCCGGCGCCGACACGACGGATGATCGCAAGACCGAAATCCAGCAGCGGCAGCAGCACGATCGTGATCGGCAGCAGGATCGGGATGAACGCGCCGAGCAGCTGCGACCTTCCGAAGTTGTCGGGATCGAGCTGTGACGGGGTGATCTGACCGGTGATCGCGATGGCCGACACTGCCATCAGCAGGCCCAGCATCAGGGCTCCGCTGTCTCCCATGAAGAGCTTCGCGGGCGTCCAGTTCAGCGGAAGGAACCCGATACAGGCCCCGATGAGCGCTGCGGCGATGAAGGATGCGAGGTTGAAGTAGGTGGTCGCGCCGGCGTCTCGGACGAGCAGGTACGAGTACGCGAAGAAGACCCCGTTGGCGATGAGGGCGACACCGGCGACGAGCCCGTCGAGCCCGTCGATGAAGTTGACGGCGTTCATCACGATCACGATCGACAGGACCGTGAGCACGAAGCTCATCCAGCTCGAGCCGACAGTCAGCCCGCCGATCGGGAGCGAGAGGATCTGCAGCTTGCCGAACCAGGCGATGATTCCCGCCGCCGCGAACTGCGCGCCGAGTTTGATCATCCAGTCGAGGTCCCAGATGTCATCGGCGACACCGACGAGGACGATGAGCGTCGTTGCGCCGAGGATCGCCCACACCGCAGCGGGGTCTGCCCAGAAGATCGAGAAGAACGGATGCTGTGACGAGGCCAGAAACGCGGCGACGATGCCGATGTACATGGCGACGCCACCGAGCCGCGGCGTCGGCGTCTTGTGCACATCGCGCTCCCGGATGCCGGGATAGAGCTTGTAGCGCATGCTCAACTGCCACACCGCCCACGCCAACACGAGGGTGATGGTCGCGGTCAGGATAACGACGAACAGGTATTGCTTCACGCGGATCCGGCGTCGTCGGCATCCGTCTCGACCGGTGCGGCGGGGTCCTCGAGCAGATCGCCGATCACCTCGCGGATCTCATCGGCGCTCACGGCGCCGATCCGAAGGATTCGCGCGGTTCCCGGCTCGCGTCGCGCCAGTCCCGTGGCGTCGAGGATCGTCGAAGGGACTCCCGTGGCGACGGGGCCCGAATCCAGGTAGACGTCGATCCGGTCACCGAGCATCTGGTGTGCGCTCAGCACGTCGACGGCAGCGGCCTCGCCGGTCAGATTCGCACTGGAGACCGCGAGCGGACCGGTCTCTTCGATGAGTTCGAGAGCGATGCGGTGATCGGGCATCCGAACCGCAACGGTGCCGCGGGTCTCCCCCAGGTCCCAGGTCAACGAAGGCTGAGCGGGCAGCACGATCGTGAGCCCTCCCGGCCAGAACTTCTCGATGAGTCGCTCCACCGGCTCTGGCAGGTCGGCAACGAGTGCGCGCACCATGGCGGTTCCCGCAACGAGCACGGGCGGTGGCGATTCTCGGGTGCGGCCCTTGGCGTCCAGCAGCCGCTGCACAGCGGCAGCATTGAAGGCGTCGGCGGCCACGCCGTAGACGGTGTCGGTGGGGATGACGACGAGGGCGCCCCTGCCGATCGCTTGGCGCGCCTGTCTCATGCCGGGCAAGAGCTGGGCGTCGTCGCGGCAGTCGAAGATGTCGGACATGGCTTGCTCAGTCTACGGAAGCGGCGGGCGATTCCGGGAAGCGCGGACGCTGGGGAAGCGCGGGGCGCGGCGGGAAGCGCGGGGCGCGGCGGGAAGCGCGGGCGGTTACGGATGCAGCGCGGTGGTGACTCGGTCGCGGCGCGTGAGATCCATGTGGGTGGCGGGCGCGCGCCAGCCGTCGGCGCTCAGCAGCTCGCGGATCTCAGCGCCCTGGCTCTCGCCGTGCTCGATCGCGACGATTCCGCCCGGGTGAGCAAGGCGAAGCGCCGTCGCACTGACCTGCCGGACGATGCCCAAGCCATCTGGTCCCCCATAGAGGGCGGTCGGCGGATCGAACCACCGCACTTCGGGATCGCGGGGCACCGCGGCATCCGGCACGTACGGCGGGTTACTCACGACCACTGACGCCATCCCGTCGAGGTCGGGAAAGGCGCGCGCGAGATCGATGAAGGCGAGGGTGGCGTTCTCGGCACCGACGTCGGCGAAGTTCTCCTTGGCCCAGACGAAGGCATCGACGGCGTTCTCGGCGGCGAAGACTCGGGAGTGCGGAGCCTCCGTCGCAAGCGCGAGGGCTATGGCCCCCGAGCCGGTGCCGAGGTCGACGGCGATCGGTGACGGTGACGCTGCCGCGAGCAGCGCATCCAGCGCGATCTGCACGAGCGTCTCGGTCTCGGGCCGCGGTACGAACACCCCTGGCCCTACCCGCAGCTCGAGGTGGCGAAACGGCGCGGTGCCGGTGATGTGTTGCAGCGGCTCCCGACTCGCACGGCGTGCCACAAGGTCTCGGAAGTGCGCGTCGGATGCCTCGTCCAGGGTGTCGCCGCGAAGGGCAGCTGCCTGCAGCTCACCGCGGCCCACATCCATCACGTGTGCCAGCAGAAGCTCGGCATCAACGCGGGCATCCGCGATTCCGGCAGCAGTGAGCGTATCGGTGGCGTCCGCGACAGACACGGCGATCTCGCGGGGACGCATGTCATCGGAAAGATTCTGGGCAGGCATGAGCGCCCCAAGCCTAGGACCCCGGGACGTTCTTCGTCACAATCGGGCCCCTGCCGGTGAGGCTCGCCTAAGCTGAATGGTCGTCACCCACGTCGCCCGAAAGGCCCCGAAATGACCGGCATCCACAACGACATCACCAGTGCGTTCGGAAACACCCCGCTCGTCCGCCTGAACCGCGTCGCGGAGGGCGTCGATGGCACCGTGCTGGCAAAGCTCGAGTTCTACAACCCCGCATCCAGCGTCAAGGACCGCCTCGGCATTGCGATCGTGGATGCCGCCGAAGCCGCGGGCGAGCTCCCCCCGGGCGGCACGATCGTCGAGGCGACCAGCGGCAACACCGGAATCGCGCTGGCCATGGTAGGCGCGGCACGCGGCTACAAGGTCATCCTGGCGATGCCCTCGTCGATGTCGACCGAGCGCAAGCTTCTGCTCAAGGGTTACGGCGCCGAACTCGTGCTGACCGACCCGGCTCAGGGCATGAAGGGCGCTGTCGCGAAGGCCGAGGAGATCGCCGCCGAAACGCCGGGTGCGGTTCTGGCCAAGCAGTTCGCCAACGAGGCGAACCCCGCCATCCACCGCAAGACCACCGCTGAAGAGATCCTGCGTGACACCGACGGCAAGGTCGACTACTTCGTTGCCGGTATCGGCACGGGTGGCACGATCACGGGCGTCGGCCAGGTCCTCAAGGAGCGCGTGCCCGGCGTCAAGGTCGTCGCTGTCGAGCCGAAGGATTCCCCGCTGCTGACCGAGGGGCGCCCCGGTCCCCACAAGATCCAGGGCATCGGCCCGAACTTCATCCCCGAGATCCTCGATCAGGATGTCATCGATGAGGTGATCGACGTCGAGTTCGACGACGCGATCACCACCGCCCGCGCCGTGGGCACGAAGGACGGCATTCTCGTGGGCATCTCCAGCGGTGCTGCAGTGTGGGCTGCCCTCCAGGTCGCGGCCCGACCCGAGGCTGCGGGCAAGAACATCGTCGTGGTCATCCCCTCCAACGGCGAGCGCTACCTGTCAACTGCCCTGTTCGAGCACCTGCGCGAGGACTGAGCGTGGGAGTGCTCCACGTCGTCGGCCGCGTCCGCGAGGACATCGCTGCGGCGAAGCTTCGAGACCCCGCAGCCCGCAGCGGTCTCGAAATCGCGGTGCTCTACTCGGGCCTGCACGCGATCTGGGCGCACCGCATCAACCACTGGCTATGGACCCGCAACGCGCGCTTCCTTGCGCGCGCCGGGTCACAGCTCACTCGCTGGCTCACCGGCATCGAGATCCATCCCGGAGCACGGATCGGTCGCCGCTTCTTCATCGACCACGGCATGGGCGTCGTGATCGGCGAAACTGTCGAGATCGGCGATGACGTCCTGCTCTACCACCAGGTCACGCTGGGCGGACGGCAGCGCGAGGGCGGCAAGCGCCACCCCACAATCGGCGACGAGGTGGCAGTCGGCGCCGGCGCGAAGATCCTCGGCCCGATAACGATCGGCGACCGCTCGGTCGTGGGCGCGAACGCCGTGGTCACGCGGGACGCGCCGGCCGACAGCATCCTCACCGGCATCCCGGCGAAAGCCCGCAAGCGCAAGGACGGCATGGACACCCGCGCCATCCTGACCATGCCCGACTACCAGATCTGAGGGCGCCGATAGCGCGGCACGGCGCTGATCAGGCGCGGGCGGCGCGCGGTCGTTCGGGTGGTACCGCCGCCAACAGTTCGCGGGTGTACTCCTCGCGAGGGTCGGCGAAGAGGGATGCCGCGGGACCCGCCTCCTGGACCCTGCCCTCGCGCAGCACGACAACGTCGTGACTCATCTCCTGAACAATCGCCAGGTCGTGGGCGATGAACAGGTAGGTCAGTCCGAGATCTCTTTGCAGCGCACGGAGCATCTCCAAGACACGCGCCTGCACCGACACATCCAGCGACGCTGTCGCCTCATCGAGAATGATCATCTCGGGTTCAAGCGCGAGGGCACGGGCGATCGATACCCGCTGGCGTTGCCCGCCGGAGAGCTCGTGCGGGTAGCGGAAGCGGAACGCCGGGTCAAGATCCACCAGCTCCAACAACTCGCAGACGCGGCGCTCGCGATCGCGCGTGCCGCGTCCCGCCAAGCGATGCACGCGGAGCGGCTCCGCGATGGCATCAGCTACCGATCGTCGCGGGTCCAGCGACGCGAACGGATCCTGGAACACCATCGCGATCCGCCGACGGTCCTGCCGCCGAGTAGCCAGAACGTCGCGTCCCGAGAGTGTGGCGGACCCGGCATCCGGTGATACCAAGCCGGTCAAGGCCTTCGCGATCGTGGACTTTCCCGACCCCGACTCCCCCACGAGGGCAAGTGTCGTTGCCCGGTGCACAGTGAAGCTGACGTCGTCCACCGCGTGGATCTCGCGTTTGCCGACCGGTGTCGGGATGGTGAACCGCACATCCAGGTCCGTTACTTCCAGCAAAGCAGGAGCGTCAGGGGCGGGCACGGGTCCCTTCCCCGCGGTGACACGCGGCCTGGCACGAAGGAGCTCGACCGTGTACGGATCGGAGGGACGGTCATACACCTCGAGCACCGATCGGTGTTCGAGCGCTTGCCCCTCACGCATCACGATCACATCGTCGGCAACCTGCCCGATCACGCCGAGATCGTGGCTGATCCAGACCACCGCAGTTCCCCGTTCCTGCTGCAGTGCGCTCACCAGATCGATGATCTGCGCTTGCGTCGTCACGTCCAACGCAGTGGTGGGTTCGTCGGCGATCAGCAGAGCGGGATCGCACGCGATCGCGATGGCGATCATGGCGCGCTGACATTGCCCGCCCGACAACTGATGGGCGTAGGCATCCACCCGCTCCTCCGGGTGAGGCAGCCCGACAGCGTCGAGGAGCTCGATCGCGCGGGCACGCGCGCGACGGCGTGTCAGGCCGCGGTGAGCCTCGAGCGACTCGGTGATCTGATGGCCGATCGTGAGATAGGGATTGAGCGAACTAGACGGGTCTTGGAAGACGAACCCGATGGCGTCACCGTGCACCCGACGCAGATCTCGGGCCGACGCGGTCACCAGGTCCACTTGCTCCCCCGCCCGGGAAAGCACGCTCGATCCGCTCACCCGCCTGCCCGGCACATCGATCAGACCCGTCGCCGCGAGAACCGTCATCGACTTTCCTGATCCGGACTCACCGACGATGCCCACGGTCTGCTCACGTGCGACGTCGAAACTCACACCCCGTACGATGGGCGCGGCGCCAACCGATACGCGCAGGTCCTGCACACGCAGAATGGGTTCGCTCATCGGGATCTCCTCGCTTCGATCCGCGTGCGCTGCCGAGGATCGAGGACGTCGCGAAGCCCGTCACCGAACAGGTTGAACGCGAGTGCCGTGATGAAGATGGCGGCTCCCGGGAAGACGCTCATCCACCAGGCCTGGCCGAGGAAGCCCTGCGCGGTGAAGAGCATCCCACCCCAGGACGGTGATGGTGGCTGCACCCCGAGGCCGAGGAACGACAGCGCTGCCTCTGACAGAATCGCAAATGCCAACGACAGAGATGTCTGGACGACCAGGGGCCCCGCGATGTTGGGCAGCACATGCCGCGCGACGATGACGGGCCCCGGGGTGCCCATTGTCTGCGATACCTGAACGAAGGGCGAGGTGCGCACAGCGAGCGTGCTGGCGCGGGCCACGCGGGCAAAGATCGGCGTGTAGACGATGCCGATCGCAAGCGTCGTGGTCAAGACCCCCGGCTGGAAAATCGCGACGATCGCCAGCGCGAGAAGGAGGACCGGAAACGCGAACATGACATCGACGATCCGCATGAGCACCAGGTCTACCCATCCGCCGCGGTAACCGCCGGTGACGCCGACCAGGACGCCCACCACGACGGCGAACGCGACAGCCGCTACCGCAATGGACAGAGAGGTGCCGGTCGCGATGATGACACGGCTGAAGACGTCTCGGCCCAGTTCGTCGGTGCCGAACCAGTGGGCTGCGCTCGGCGGCTGCAGCTGGCTGGCAACGTCGATGTCGTTAATGCCATACGGCGCGATCCACGGGCCTGCCACGGCCACAATCGCGACGATCGCGAGAATGACCGCACTGATGACCGTAAGCGGGTTGGACGCGAGTAGGCGCCACGCTGACAGGCGGGCGGATGCAGCCGAGACGGGGGCGACAGGAGCACTCATGAGACGCGGATCCGGGGGTCGACCACGGCATACAGGATGTCGACGAGAAGGTTGACGAGGATGAACATCACGGCGATCAACAGGATGGCGCCCTGGATCAATGGGTAATCCCGGGCGGCTACGGCATCGTAGACGAGGCGGCCAAGACCCGGCCACGCGAAGACAACCTCCACGACGACGACCCCACCGAGGATGGTGGCAAGTTGAATTCCCGCGATCGTGAGCACGGGAACCAGGGCTCCGCGGACGATATGTCCGAACGTGATCGTTCGCGGAGCCAACCCCTTGCTCACCGCAGTGCGCACATAGCCTGAGGATGCGATCTCGAGGACGGCGGCGCGAATGTAGCGGGTCATGATGGCACCGGCAACCAGGCCGACCGTCAGACCCGGGAGCGCGACGTGACGCAGCCAGTCCAGCGGGTCTTCTGTCAGCGGGGTGTACCCGCTCGCCGGCAGAAGGCCGAGCGTGACTGAGAACACGGAGATGAGGATCATGCCGAGCCAAAAGTCTGGGATCGATACGCCGAACTGGCTCGACGTGCGAACGATGATGTCGCTGACCCGCCCTTCCCGTAGCGCCGACCAGATACCGGCGGGGACGGCGATCACGAGCGCGACAACAACGCCGAACAACGCGAGGGATACGGTGGCCGGCAGCCGCGACATCAGCGTCGCGGTCACGGGTTCGCCGTTACGGAAGCTGACCCCGAGATTGCCGGTAATCGCGTTCAGGAGATAGGTGCCGAACTGTTCGTACAGTGGGCGGTCGAGCCCGGATGCCGCTCGCAGAGCTTCGTAGGCTTCGGGTGTGTAGCGGGTGCCCAGTGCCAAACGCACCGGGTCGCCGGGCACCAGGTGGACGAGCGTGAAGACAACCACCAGAACGCCCAGCAAGACGACCGCGGACGAGAGGAGGCGCGTGGCGACGAACCGCGTTACACGGCGGGGCTGCACACTCGTCATCTCGGCCTCCTCTCGTCCTGGGTCGTTCGATCGCGCGGGGAACTCAGCCCGCGAGCGCAGTGTCCCGGAACCGGATGGCCCTGTCAGCGCGTGTCTCGTATCCGGTGACGGACAGAGACCAGACCTGGATCACGGAGGGGTTGTACAGATAGATGTAGCTGGCGTCATCGGCGATAATCCGCGCCGCCTGAGCGTACAGGTCCTTGCGGGCGTCCCGGTCGGTTTCGACCCGAGCACGATCGAGCAGGTCGTCGACCGTGGGGTTGGAGTACTTCTGTGCGTTGCTGGCACCGTCGGTGTGGTGCTGAGCGTAGTAGAAGTCATCCGGGTCGATGTTGCCGAGCCAGCCCATCATCAGCATGTCGAAGCTGCCGCTGTTCTGTTCGTCGAGCCACGTCGAGAAGTCGGGTTGACGGATCTCAACGGTGATCCCGAGCGGCTCCAGCGACGCAGCGATGATCTGCGCCGCGGTGACCGTTTCGGGGTAGTCGCTGGTGGCGAGCATATCGAGGGTGCCGCCCTCGAACCCCGCCTCGTCGAGCAGCGCTTGCGCCGCGTCGAGGTCGGTGGAGTACTCGTCGTAGTTGGTATACCAGAAGCTCTGCTCAGGAATCGCGAGCTGGTTGACCGCCGCCGTTCCGTAGCTGACCGCCTGCACAATGGCGTCTCGATCGATCGCGTACGCGATTGCTTGACGCACGCGCGGATCGTTCCACGGCGAGCGCGCCTCGTTCAACGCCAGATACCAGTAGTCGCTGGAGGGAGTGAGACCCAGGGTGACCTCGCTATCCGTTGCCAGCGCGTCGACCTGCTGCGGGGGAACCACGTCGGTCCAGTCGATGTCGCCGGCGCGGAGAGCAGCAAGGGCGGT
>Ga0207881_1000482_pt1 | contig 15974 bp, 11 predicted proteins | sample MalvirmetagMSP97_FD_184227 | JGI IMG/M metagenome (GOLD analysis project Ga0207881, IMG submission 184227) | Marine viral communities from the Deep Pacific Ocean - MSP-97 (SPAdes) | ecosystem: Environmental > Aquatic > Marine > Oceanic | place: Pacific Ocean | collected 2011-05-03 | reverse complement strand
GCATGGCTTCCAGAAGGGCCGATTGCACCTTAGCCGGCGCCCGGTTGATCTCGTCCGCCAGCACCAGGTTCGCGAAAATCGGCCCCTTGCGCGGGGTGAACTCCCCGTTCTTGGGGTCGTAAATCAAGGTGCCAATCAGATCCGCTGGCAGCAGGTCGGGCGTGAACTGGATCCGCGAGAACTTCGCGTGCATGGCCTGCGCCAGCGTGGTCACCGTCAGCGTCTTGGCCAGGCCGGGAACGCCCTCGAGCAGCACATGCCCGCCCGTCAGCACGCCGATCAGCAGGGCACGGACCATCCGGTCCTGCCCAACCACCACCCGCCCGACTTCCGCGGCCAGATCGCGGACCGGCGCGGCGATTTCAAGGATCTCGGACTCGCTTGCGATACCGGCGGTCGTCACGGGCGACACCCTCCTTCAACCGGCCCAGGATACTCCAAACTGTTGCCGACCAGCCCGCATCCTCACCCGACGCGCGGCCCGGCGGACGACCGGACGCCGCCGAACGCCGTTCCCGTCACCATTACGTCAAAAAATCGGGCGCTGTTCACGCCACGGGCGGTCTTTTCCGGCTCGATCAGACCTGCTCGCCGGCGCCCGGGCCGGGCTTGGCGGCCGGCTGGCCCGGGTTCAGCTCGATCTGCCCGAACTGCTCCTCGTACTGCCGCACGGCGTTGCCCAGGGACATCACCAGACGCTTCGCACCCGCCCAGTTCATGATGACCCGGGATCCCACGCTGAACACGATGGTCGGCGGCTGATTCGGGATCTGCATCGGCAGGTTCAGACCGAAGTCCATCACCACCTCGTCCTGCGTGTTTGAGGTCCGGATGGTGTTCGCGTAGGTCGAGTGCATCTTGCTCTCGTCGATACGGAACTGGATCTGCTGCTGCTGGGGCTGGTTGTCGGCCATGGTGGGGGGTCCTTCTCGTTTCTCTCGCGTCAACGCCGCCGCCGGGCTCCGGCCCGGCCGGTGGTCCCGTTCGGAGCAAACTCTATCCGGGAAATGCCGGAGGGGGGACTTGAACCCCCACTCTGTTTCCAGAAGTGGATTTTGAATCCACCGCGTCTGCCATTCCGCCACTCCGGCGAGGGGCCGACATCCTATGCGCTTATCCCGGGCAACCGCGGGAGGACTCCAGCGAATCTGATCGCGGCCACGAGGCTCAGCCGGCCGATCGCGGGCGCACCGCCCGCTCATCCAGCCAGCGGTACAGCGCCGCCTCAAGCTTGGCGGCCGAACGGTCCCAGTCGAACTCTCGCGCAATCGCGTAACTTGATGCGCTCATCGCCCGCCAATCCTCCGGGTCGAGCCGGAGCACCCGCTCGATCCCGTCCGCCATCGCCTGCGCATCGCCCACGTCCACGAGGTATCCGTTCACGCCATCGCGCACGTAGTCTTCCGGTCCGCCGCATCGTGTACTCACAATCGGGCAGTGTCCCGCGGCGGCTTCCAGGCCCGGCATCCCGAACCCCTCGGCCGCAGACGGAACCAGCCAGCAGTCGCAGCGCTGATACAGCTTCGGGATCAGGTCCTGCGCGGGCTGGAGGTGGTACTCCAACCCCTCCGGCAACGTCCAACCGTCCGGAATCGGCTGCTGCCCAAATCCTATAAAACGAACGCCCGGCACCCGCTCCTGCACCCGCCGCAACGCCTCCAGCCCGACCGGAGTGTCCTTGAACACCGCGTCACGCATCAGCATCCCGACAGTGGGAGGATCGGACTTTTCTCGCGGCTCCGAGTCGAACTGCTTCCAGTTCACCCCGTTGGGCACCCTCAAGATTTCCGTGTGCCCGTATCCCTCCATCACCCGGGCCAGCCAGGACGAGATGACCACCTTCGGCCCTGGGATCGCATACGCCGCGTGGACCTCCTCGATCGGCCCGCCGTGTGTCTCGTGATGGCGCGCGTAGTGAATCTTCAACCCCTTGGAATCGGGCCACCCCGCGACCTCGCGCCAGACTCCCCACCAGCTTGAAAAGAGGACGTCCGCGTCGGGGACGACGACCGGGTCGAGCTTCCGCCGGGGAAACTGAACCCGCGGGATTTCTCCGTGTTCGAGGTGATGCCGGTACCCGCTCTTGTGATGCTTGAACGCCAGCCCGAGTCGATGAAGAAACAGTCTGGGATGACGAAGGGACGGCCACCCGCGGCTCGGCGGGAGGTGAAACGTGGTCACCCGGTGGCCCCGGCGTGCCATCGCCTCTGCGATGAGCCGGTTCGACTTGATCCCGCCAGAAAGAGAGGGTCGCCCCTCCACCCAGTGGATGGTCAGCGGCCGTCCGTCAGGCATTGGACCCTCCGCCCATTTCAGCCCACGAGTGGTCCGGCGCGTAGCCCAGAGCGATCAGCAGCTCGCCGGCGATGTCTACGAACGTGGCACGCTCCTCCGGACGCAGGTCTGACACCCAGCGACCGACACTCCCGGACGAGATCGGCCCGGCCGCGCGATCGTTGTTCATGTTCTGCCCGGGCCGCGCGGCAGCGTCTGGGGTCGCGGTCATCATCCCGGCCTCGAACGCCTCGCCCACAAAGTCGCATACCCGGTGCATCTCACGCTCAGGATCCGCGACGAGTGACTCGTACCGCACTTCGAGGCATCGCGGGTGCTGTCGGAATGCCAGGCCGCGCATGGTGTCGCTCAGCCACCGCCGCGCGCTCAGGCCGACCGGATTGGTCACTCGGACCGGCACGATCTTCCCACCCCTGACCCGTTCCTTCGGATGATGGCGGAGCGAGCAGACCACATCGCGGCCGTCTCTGACGACATGAATGAAGCGACCGTTCGGATACCAAGTCAGCAGCCGCTCGATCGCCCTGACATTATTCGGAGTCTTCTCCACCCAGCGCGCTTTCGACTCGGCCGCCAGAAATGCTCCGGCAAACTCATCGGCGAACGCAACCAGACTGCCGGACCGTGCACGCATGACTTCGAGCTCGGCCATCGGAATGCCCCATGGCGCGGCGATGTTCTCCAGCCTGAACGGGAGGCCGTACAGCGATGTCTCCGGCCCGCACGCGAATCGCGAGTGCCGATTCAGCAGCTCTTTAAACAGGGTTGTGCCCGACCGCCCACAGCCGCCGACAAAGACCGCGTCCATTTCGGACCGCGACGAAAGGTCGTACCAGCCGCTGGCCTTGAGCCGTGCATCCGCTCTCAGATGCAGGCGTTTTCGCAGCCGTCGGCTCAGCTTCACCGGAATCTCGCTCATGAACTCGGCTCCGAGGTTTCAGTGGACCGTCGCTCGATTCCCTCCAGCCACAAGCCAAGCTGGAAGGCGATGTGGTTCGAGGTGGACGGCAGGTCGTCCTGATACTCCGATAGTACGGCCTTGCCCCCTCTGGCAATCACACCGTCGAGGATCTCGGCCGCGCAGGATCGCGCCAATCGCTGCCGCCCCTCCACCCAGAAGGCAGACCGTCTTTGCATCACCACCGGGTTGACCCAACTCGTTTCGACGTCGTTCCAGTCTTGTCCGGCTCCCGCCGAATACTCCCCCCTCGCCCGTGACTTCCGATCCCGACGAATCCGCGACGGGGACGCGTTCGCAGGCAACCCCGTATTCGCATTCTCTATGTCCGCAAGCACACCGCACAGCTCACAGAAGACCGAGTTAGTCAGCCGGCCGTCCACCCGAAGTCGGGGCGCAAACTCTCGGGACACGTCGACGACCGCCTGATGGGCGAAGAGCGTATCCGAACAAGTGATCCGGCTGTTTCCGAGCGTATGAGCCGAATCGTCCTGCCGGGAACACGGCCAAAACCGGTGCCATTCATCTGCGGTCGTGGGGCGGACCTTGCGCACCACTTCGAGCCTCGTCTCTTTCCGATCACGGACGCGCCGGCGAATCTCAGGCACCAGCGCCGCCTCGATCGCCTCTCTGCCGGTGGTGTGTCCCGGCCCAGCCCGCTTGGCTGGCTCGGGCCCTTTCACCGTGCGACGGAGCATTTCGCGCACTCCGACGGGGCGCAGCGATTGTCTCCTGTCCAGAGGCATGAAGTGATCCTTGAGCAGCGTGTCGCTGAGTTGCCCGCCGATGATGACGTCGAATGAATTCGCCAGGCCGTTGTCGAACAGGCACACGCCGTGGCAGTTGGCCCGGAGTTCCATCCCGATGAGATCCAACCCCCGGCCCACGAGCGCGGGAAAGTAGTCTTCACCCCGCAACACTGCGACGCGGTCAACGCCCGCGGCCCGCGACACCTCCGACGCGACCCGGGTTTCCCGATTCTCCCGCGTGACATAGGTCAGCGCCGTCACGTCACAGCCGGCGGGCATCGCCGCGAGTACCGCTCGCGAGTCGAATCCGCCACTCAGAAGGACACCAACGCGCTCACAGTCCCGAACAAGATCGGCCCCGGCCTCCCGGAGAGCGGAACCGAGGCGATCGCGGATTGTTGACCGGCCGGGAAACGACGCCGGTTCGGTCGGTTCCCACATCACGCGTGAACGCAGCTCCCGCTCGATCGCGTCAACGATGACGACCGAGCACGGATCCAGCTCACGGATTCCGTTCCGAGACGTGAAGGGAAACGTGACGTAGTTGTGTGCGAACAGCTCCCCGACCGACACCGGGTCGATGTCCGAATCCAATCCGGTGGCCACCGCGAGCGACTCCAGATGCGTACCCAGCCCCCGCAGCGAACCCGCGGAATCACGCGCCGCGTACACCGGCCGAAACCCCATGTGATCCGTTATCACCACAACAGAATGCTCACTGATCTCGAAGATCGCGTACATGCCGGAAAGGGCGTCAGAAACGCCGTCTGCGCACTCCGCCACCGATCGACCGCTGGCCACACGGTGAACCCAGGCGCCGAACGCGTCAGAATCGCGACCCACGCCCGTGCCACGGACGGTCGGGCGCCCGACGCAGGCGATGGTCCGGCCCCCGGTCGTCGAGGGCGCAAAGCCCCGTCCCAGGGGCTGCTGCAGCACCGCCTGGCCCCATGCAAACCGCATCTCATGGATTTTGTGGCCCCTCATCCCGGGACGTTCACGCAGCGACGCCCGACCCCCGGCCGCGTCACGTCCTTCACCAAACAGAATGAGGATGTCGGCCATGGTTCTCCTCGATCATACAACCCACACCAGATCCCTGTCGCTCACAGATCCCGGCAAGTCGGACGGAATCGACTTCACGAGCCCGCCGTCCGACACGCACATCGGAATCATTCCATCGATGCCCGCATCTTTCTCCGCCGGATCCGCACCGGCCCTCTCACCAGACCGTCACCGCCTTCACAAGAACCGCGGCAAGAAGCACGACCAACAGGATCTGGTCGCTGGTGGCCTTCAGTTCGGGCACGGTCCGCCGCGTCATCGACCGCTGGAAGAGCAACGAAACACCCTCCGAGATCGCCATGCCCGCGCAGAAGCCCTCCAAACCGCCCGTCCAGACGGACATCGCCGACGCGAGCGGCAGCGCCGCGAGCACCCGCACGGCGTTGGAGAGCATCGCCCGTTTCGAGTTGCCGGCCGCGAGCATCAGCCCGAACTGGCTGGCCCGCATCATCGCGAAGTAGCCTCCGACGGAAAGGATTGTCAGGGCGGGACCCGCGCCCGAATAGCGGGAGTCGTACATCACCGAGACGAGCCACTCGCCGAAAAACAACAGCAGCAGCGGGACCGCGAAAGCGGGCGCGGACAGAATTGAGAACTTGGAAGTGACCCTGTTGACCCGTTCGGTGCCCCCCTTGTTGAGCACCTCCGAGTAGACAGGCAGCAGGACCTTGCCCGCGATCTGCCTCAGGACGTTCATCGGGATGAGCAGGAACGTCATCGCAAGCGTATAGAACGTCAAATCATTGATGGAGAGAATCTTCGGCAACAACAGCCGGTCCCCGCTCTGCGAAAGAAACGTCAGGGCCGTCGAGAGAAAAATCCACTTCCCGAATCGGAGCAACTCCCTGACCGCCGTGGTGTCCCAGCGAAGGCGGTGGGGATGCGTGCTCAGCACCCGAAACCCCAGCAAGATGCTCAGCGCCGACGAGACGATCGCCCCGCCGGCCAGCGCCCAGACCGTCGGATGAAAAACGGCCCAGACGATGGTCGCGACAATACCAACAACCTGGGTGATCAGCTCCACGATCGTCAACTTGCCCAGGCTGAGCCGCCGATTCGCCGTGGCGTATCCGGTCGTCTGAAACCCCCGAATAGCCGCGGTGGTGCCGATCACGCAGAGCACCGGGAAGAGCGTCGCGTTCTCGTACAGCAACGCGACCGGATAGGCGATCGCGCACGCGATCGTCCACAACGCGAAGCCGCGGATGATCTGGATCGTCCATGCGGTATTCAGAAAGTCGGGGTCCTCCCCACGCTTGTTCTGAATGATCGATGGCCGGATTCCGATGTCGCTGAACATCTGCAATCCCACCATGAAGACGTTGGCCAAGGCCATGATGCCGAACGCCTCTGGGAACAGCAGCCGGGTCAGGATGAGCGTTGATCCCAATCGGATCACCTGCTGCGCTCCGAAACCAGCCAGCGTCCACGCCGACCCACGGATCGCCTTCGCCCTGAGCTTGTCCCCCCGCATCGACCGCGCCGCCGGATGCTCCATCAGGCGCTCGCGCAAACCCCTCCCCCGCGCCGGCAGAACGTCTTCTGCCTGCTCCGAACCGTGGGCGCTCACGACCCAAACCCCCGGTTCACGACCTGCCCCGGGCAACATTCATGTACGTAGTCGGTCGCCACAACCGAATCCTCTCATCCGCCCGCCCGGGCGACGCCCGGGCCCACGAACATCGGCAGGATTCCGCCCATTCGGACACCGCAACCCCAGAAGCCATCCTTCACCAAACTCACCCCGGACGCAGAGCCGATACCTGACTCCCACCCTACACTCTCTCCCCCCGATCCAACCCCGGGGGCCGGCCCGGGACGGACGCGTGCCCAGGCGGGTCGGAAACAGCACCGCACGCACCCATTCTGATCGGAATCACCCATGTCGAGCCAGTCCAACCAGGTCAAAATCGAAGACGCCGGCCCCTGCCGCAAGAAGATCTCCATCGAGATTCCCTCCTCCGCGGTCGACGAGACCATCCAGGAATCGTACGCCACCGTGGCCCACGAGGCGTCGCTGCCCGGCTTCCGCAAGGGCCGGGCCCCCAAGCGTCTGATCGAGAAGCGCTTCGGCGGCTACGTCCGCAACGAGGCCCGCGGCCGCCTGCTCAGCCAGGCCTACCAGGACGCCGTCGAGTCCAATAACCTCAAGGTCCTCGGCCAGCCCCCGGCCTCCGCCTTCGAGAACGTCGAGGTCGAGCCCGGCAAGCCCATCAAGCTCGAGCTCGAGGTCGAGGTCATGCCCGAGTTCGAGCTCCCTGAGCTCAAAGGCATCAAGGTGCTCAAGCCCGACTCGACCCTCCCCGAGGGCCTGATCGACGAGGAGATCAAGAAGATCTGCGTCAACGAGGGCACTCTCGAGGACCGCGAGTCCCCCGAGCCCGGCGACTACCTCATGGGCAAGGCCGTCATGACCGACGCCGACGGCACCGAACACTACAACATCGACGGCGCGGTCGTCCAGATCCCGCCCGCCGACGGCGACGGCTCGGGCATGATCCTCGGCGTCCTCGTCGCCGACTTCGCCAAGCAGATCGGCACCCCCAAAGCTGAGGACGAGGTGACCGTTAAGGTCACCGGGCCCGAGAACCACGAGGTCGAGGCCATCCGCGGCAAGGCCCTGACGATCACCTACAGCGTCGCCAACGTCTACAAGATCATCCCCGCGCCCATCGCCGACATCGTCGCCAAGTACGGTCTCGCCAGCGATGAGCAGCTCCGCGAAATGGTCACCTCCCGCCTCCAGCAGCGGGCCGACGTCCAGCAGCAGGGGGTCATGCGTCAGCAGGTCGCCAAGCACCTCGCCGACAACACCAAGATCGATCTGCCCGAGGGCCTCACCAGCCAGCAGGCCGCCCGCAACCTCGAACGCCGCCGCATGGAACTCATGTACCGCGGCGTCGACCAGCGCGAGATCGAGACCCACATGGCCGAGCTCCGCGCCGCCTCGGCCGACTCGGCCGTCCGCGAGCTCAAGCAGCTCTTCATCCTCAACAAGGCCGCCGAGCAGCTCGACGTCAAGGTCGACGAGCAGGAGCTCAACGCCCAGATCGTCCGCATCGCCGCCGAGCAGGGTCAGCGCCCCGAAGCTGTTCGCGACTCCCTGATCAAGAACGGCCAGATCCAGACCCTGTTCCAGCAGGTCCGGGAGCATAAGACCATGGACGCCATCCTCGCCGACGCGGTCGTCGAGGAGGTCTCCGCCGACGAGTTCAACAAGCGGATGAAGGACGCCGCCGACTGACGCCGCTTGGCAAGCGCCGCCTGCCCGTCCAGGTCACGCGTCGGATCACCAAAACGACTCCCCACGCCCGGCCCCGCCGGGCTTTTTTATTGCCCGCGCCCGATCCATCCACCAAAGGGCCCGGCCCCACGAAAGGGACCGGGCCATCCCACCTTGAACTGGATACGACCGTGCGGATCAGTTGTCCGAGTCCGCCGACGCGCTCGCCGATTGGCCTCGGATGCGGCTCACGTCGATCACGCTGCGCCCGTCCATGGTGCGACGGGTCCCATCGATGCGGACCCGGTCGCCCTTCTTCATGCGCAGCCGCTCGGCCTGCTCACTCTGAACGGCCAGCACGTAAGTGCCGCCCTCGGCAAGCTCGACCTTGTACAACGCATGCCCGGCAACGTCACGGGCGGAACGCCACACGTCGCGGACGCGCCCTTCGACCGACATCGCATCGCCCATCGACGCGTTCTCGGCTCTCCAGGCCCGATCACCCGAGGTGCCGTTGAACTCGCGGTCACGCCGGGCGGAATCGCCGTACGCGTGGCTCGGTTCCTTGCGCAGCTTCACGGTCTCGTCGCCGACCCGCAGCTTCTGGACCACGACGTGCTGGCCGTCCGAATGGTCGCCCCGCTCGCCGATCAGCGTCACACGATCGCCCTTCTCGAACGGCAGCCGGTCCCGCGTCATCTTGGGCCCCAGGTCGGCCACAACGGCCTTGCCGTTGTCCATCTGAAGCTTAACGACCAGGTGGTCGTCCGGAACGCCGTCCGGGTTCACCCGGGAGATGCGTTCGATGCTGCCGCGCTTCTGGACCTTCCAGGACATGTCGGCCTTGGGCGTAGCTCGATCCGACGAACCATTCGCGCGGTCGCCGCGCCGGCGTGTGTCATCGCGAGATCGCTCGCGCGACGCCTGCTCGCTGTCGGCCGTGCGGATCGTTCCAAAATAGTAGTACGTCGGGTCGAAGGTGTACTCGGACCCGTTGTCGTAGAACCCGTCGTAGTAACCCTCTGTGTACGCCGTGCTGTAGGCGCGGGTCCAATCGGCGTCCCAGTGGTCATAGCCGAACTCGTCGTCGTAGTACCCGTCGTAGTAGCCGTCGTAGTACGCGCTGTAGCCGTACATCGACCGGTCATTGCCATCAGACCAAACGTAGTACGAGGTGTCGTAGTAGCCATCGTAGTGCCAGTCGTCATCGGTGGTGTCGTAGCCCCAGTCCTCGTCGTCGAACCAGTCGGAGGGGTCGTACCACTCCTCCTCGTGCCACCCTTCATCCGGCTCGTACTCGTAATCGGTCTGGGCCGAGGCCGCCTGCGTCAGCGCCAGCGGCGTCGAAGCGGCGAGCATCAGGGCCAGTGTGGTGTTCATGCGTGCCATTGAGATTCTCCTTTCAGTTCAGTTCACAACCCCCGCGCCTGACAAGTCACGCCGGGGAGCACCCCGCCCGGCCCGCCGTCGGACCGAAGCCGCGGGGCCGCAGGTTGCAGCGTTCCGGGTAACCGCGTCAATCCGCGGCCCGCACCGCCCGCCGCCCCTTTCGGACAGCCGGCGACCACGGGATCCCCTCCCATCCCGGAACCAATGTCACCCTCACACGAGCCCATGAAGACGCCGTGAACACGCGGTGAAAGTCCGAAAAGACTGCCCCACCCGCCCGCCCGAGGCCCGAAACCACCCCCCCATCCGCACCCGTCGCGCCCCGCCCCGAGGCCCCGTCCGGCCTACAGTTCGGGCCAAATCACGGAGACCAGCCCGCCATGGCCGACACCCTGCATTGCCGCCTTGTCACTCCCGACGCCGAACTTCTCTCCGAAGCCGTCACCTACGCCTCCGTCCCCGCCTGGGACGGCCTCATCGGCTTCCAGCCCGGCCGCGCACCCCTCGTCGCCCGCCTCGGCATGGGTGAACTCCGTCTGGACTTCCCCGCCGCCAAGGGCAGCGGCTCCCGCCACTACTTCATCGACCAGGGCTTCCTCAAAATGGGTGACGGCGAGCTGACCATCCTCGCCGAGAAGGCCGTCGCGGCCGAGCGGCTCGTCGAAGCAGACGCGAAAGCCGAGCTGGCCGCGGCCGAAGCCCGCACCATCCCCGCCGATGCCCCCGACCGCATGACCGCCCAGGAAAAGATCACCCACGAGCGCAACGCCGCCCGGACGAAGCTCCGCCTCGCCCAGTCCGCCAAAAGCCGTGGCATCTGATCCCGCCGGGCAACCCCCCATCCATCCTGCGCCCGACCGCTCCCCTGACAGTTCGCGATGATTTCGCGATTGCGTTGCGTCGCCGCGCTGGTACATTAAGCGTGCGCCCCCGGTTCACCCCGGACGGCGCTGCACGCGGCATGCACGTGGGGTCCGCCGCACAGGAGTCCAACCGAATCCGACGCGCCGTTCACGCCCGCTGAACGGCCCGCCCGACGCCGACGACCCGCGCCCCTGCGGCGCGGTATGACGTGCGCGCGTCATAAAGAGTTCCTCCGGGCGTCCCTCGGTCCAAGCAGGACTGTCGGTCTTCGCCGAGGCCGTCCCACGCACAAGGAGTGACACCATGAGGTGGCACGCAGCATTGTTCGCGGCCGTGATCGCCGCGCTCGTCTCGCCCGCCGCCGCGCAGGGCGATGCCTGTTCGACCGATTCCATCCAGCTCAACTCCGGTTTCCAGCACACCGGCAACGGAGGCGGAGCGGTCTACCCCATCGGTGCCCAGGACGCCTGGTACCGCATCCTCTACGACCCCGACCCCGGAACCACCGAGCCCCGCCCCGCCGGCGTGATCCAGAAGCACCCAGCCTGGGCCAACCCCGAACCAAACACGCAATGGCTCGGAGCCTACCCCGGCTCCTCCGCCTCCATCAACGGCTTCTACGTCTTCGAGGTCTGCTTCTGCCTCCGCGAGGGGTTCCAGAACGTCACCCTCACCCTCGGCGCCAAGGCCGACGACGCCGTGGCCGTCTACCTCAACGAGACCCTCAACGACGTCATCACCAACGTCGCCACGCCCATCCTCCCCTCCGGCGATGGCTTCACCTCGCCCACCATCACCACCATCCAGTTCACCGACCAGTCCCGCTTCCGTGTCGGACGCAACTGCCTGCTCTTCCGCGTCGAGAACCAGGGCGCCGTCGCCATGGGCCTCAACTCGCTCGTGACCGTCAGCTCGCCCAACGGCCTGGTCGAGGACCCGAGCTGCTGCTCCAACGGCTCGATCATCTCCGGTCAGAAGTGGAACGACCTCAACGGCGACGGCGTCCGCGACACCGGCGAGCCCATCCTCCCCAACTGGCCCATCACTCTCAACCCCGGCGGGACGATCAACACCGACTCCAACGGGTACTACTACTTCATGGGCCTCACCCCCGGCGCGTACACCGTCACCGAGGGCTCCCAGAGCGGCTGGGTCCAGACCTTCCCCTCCTCCGGCCAGCACAACGTCAGCCTCGGCCTCAACGAGATCAAGGACCACCTCGACTTCGGCAACGTCTTCCGTCCCTGCGGCGAGATCGTCGAGGAAACCATCATCTGCGTGCCCGATGACACCGGCTGGTCCGGCTGCTACGACTACACATTCGTCTTCAAGAACACCTCGGGCGTCCCCGTCTCCTACGTCCTCAACCCCGACCCCAACGCCACGCCCAACATCATCCCGCTCAATCCGCCCGTCCCCGACGGCGGCACGAGCGACCCCATCACCATCCGCATCTGCCCCCCGGCGGACGGCACCCCGTGCTACCCCATCCGGCTCATCCTCGCCGACCAGTTCCTCGAGGAGTGCTGCCGCCTCGACGCCTGCATCGAACTGCCCGACTGCCACTGCGTCCAGTTCATCGACGTCTCGGTCGCCGGCCCCTCGCCGGACCTGCTCAACTATTCCGTCACGTTCTCATTCACCAACCTGACCCCCGACGTCCTCGAGCACATGTTCATCGTGCCCGAGCCGTTCGGCGCCTTCAACATCACGCCCAACTACTTCGACATCCCCGCCACCGGCCCGGGCCAGACCGCAGGGCCCTTCAAGTTCTTCGCCGGCCCCCTCGCCGCCGGTGAAGAGTACTGCGTCCGCGTGAGCGTCCACAACGAGGACCTCCAGGAGTGCTGCTCCATGGTCTTCTGCTTCACCGCGGCCGAATCCGGCAACGGCCCGCCCGACTGCCGCGCCGATCTCAACGAGGACACCCAGCTCAACTTCTACGACATCGCCCAGTTCATCGGCCTCTACGTCGCCCAGTCCGCCCTCGCCGACTGGAACGCGGACGGCCTGTTCAACTTCTTCGACATCCAGTCCTACCTCGGCGACTTCCTCGCCGGCTGCCCGTAACCCAACCCGCGGGCGGGCCCCAACAGGCCCGCCCGGCCTTCCGCCATCCACGTAGAGTTTGCCCGACCGCCCGTTCCACGCCCCGCCGGGCATCCACCCATAGCATCCGGCGATCCATGAACTGGACCGCCCTGATCCCCGGCATCCTCTTCCTCCTCCACTGGGGCGCGGTCGCCCTCGTTGCCCTCCGCGTCATCTCCAAACGCCGGTCACAGGGCGTCAGCCTCGCCTGGCTGGTCATCCTCGGCTGGATCCCCATTGCCGGCATCGTCCTCTACGTCTTCTTCGGCGAGTCCTGGCTCTCCCGCCGCCGCGCCCGGCGCATGCAGGTCCTCGAGGCCGCCGCACGCGCCCGCTTCGAGGCCCTCGACCCCTTCGCGGCTACCGAAGACCCTACCAAACGACCCTTCCTCGCCCCCCTCAACCGCCTCGCCCGCAAGTCCAGCATCATCCCCGCCCTGTCCGACAACAAACTCGAACTCCTCGACGACGCCGACGCCTTTTTCCCCGCCCTCCTCGAAGAGATTGAAAGGGCCGAACGCACGATCAGCCTCCTCTTCTACATCTACGAGCCCGGCGGCCGCGTCGACCAGGTCACCCAGGCCCTCGCCGCCGCTGCCAATCGCGGCGTCCACGTCCGCGTCCTCGCCGACGCCGTCGGCTCCGCCGCCTTCTTCGCCGGCAAACAGGACAACTTCCTCCGCGCCGCCGGCGCCGACGTCCGCGCCTCGCTCCCGGTCAACCCCGCCCGCGCCTTCGTCTCCCGCATCGACCTGCGCAACCACCGCAAGCTCGCCGTCTTTGACGGCCGCACCGCGATCACCGGCAGCATGAACCTGGCCGACCCAAAGTTCTTCAAGCAGAACGCCGGCGTCGGCCCCTGGGTCGACATCATGGCCCGCGTCCGCGGCCCCGCCGTCAACGCCCTGGACCTCATCTTCGCCCTGGACTGGTGCGTCGAGCACCCCGACGACTCGCTCCACGCCGAACGCCCCTCCGAGCCCGTCCCCGCCGGCGACACCGCCATCCAGATCCTCTCCTCCGGCCCCGGCGACAACCCCGACGACCTCCGCCGCGTGCTCCTCCAGTCGATCTACTCGGCCCGCGAGGAACTCGTCATCTCCACGCCCTACTTCGTGCCCGACGACACGATGCTCACCGCCCTGATCACCGCCGCCCAACGCGGCGTGTCCGTCACCCTCATCGTCCCCGAGCGCGTCGACTCCCGCTTCGTCCGCCACGCCGCCCGGTCCTATTACGACGACCTGCTCAAGGCCGGCGTCGGCGTCCGCCTCTTCCGCCCCGGCCTGCTCCACGCCAAGACGGCCGTCATCGACCGCCGCCTGGTCCTGATCGGCTCGGCCAACATGGACCGCCGGTCCCTGTGGATCAACTTCGAACTCTCGATCTTCGCTCACGACGAGGAGACCGCCGAACAGCTCCGCTACATCCAGCAGCGCTACATCGCCCAGTCCCGCAACCTCAACGACGAGGCCTGGCACAAACGCCCCGTCCTCACCCGCCTCGTCGACAACGCCGCCCAACTCCTCGCCCCGATCCTCTAACCCCTATCCAAGCCGAGGTGCGTAAGCACCCGGTCACGGCGACGAATCGGCCAAAGCAACCCCATCCCTCCCCGGCGGAGGGCTTCCAGCCCTCCGTTCGAGCGCTACTCAAACCCAAGCCCAGACCCAATCCCCAAACGGGCCGCGCCCAACAGGAAGCGGGCGCAAACCTCACCCGAACACCCTCGCCTCCCCGCCACGCCTGCGGCTATCGCTGTTCAAGAACCAAAACCAACAACCCCACCCGACCACCGAACCACGCCAACTCTCCACCTCGTCCCAACCTCGCCCAATCGCAAGCACAGGCCCCCCGTGCATTCGCAGCGATCCGCCCAGTAAACCACAAAGCCCGCGTCCAACCGGACACGGGCCTCGCAACGCCCCGAGCACAACGGTTTCAAACCGTTAGATTGTGCCCTAGCGGGATGGAAATGGGGTCTTCTTGCCGCCGCGTGCGTGGTGGGGGAGATCGAGAAAGCGGGGCTGCCCAAGCCCACCATCGTCCTCCGGGACATCGGCGGCAAGTTCGGGGGGCGGGTTCGATGCCGAGCTGGCGGGGCAGGGGATCAGGGCCGAGCGGCTGCCGGTACAGGCCCCGCTCTGCAACGCGCACATGGAGCGGCGAATACAGTCGCTGCGGCGTGAATGCCTGGGCCACTTCGTCCCGGTTGGCCTGAAGCACCTGGACCATCTGGTGGCAAGGTACCTCGAGCATTACCAGGAAAGGCCGCACCAGGGGATGGACAACAAGTTGCTCGGCAATTCTCAAGCAGCCGGGCACGACCCGCGCGGGGACGAGGGTGAGGTGGTGTGTCGAGCAAGGCTGGGCGGGGTGCTCAGGCAATACGAACGGCGACCGGCGGCCTGAAACAGGAAGGGACCGAGTATTTGCACCCCGCTGAAGGAAGGCATTTAAGGCTGTAGGCCGCCACTTCGTCTCGGATCAGTTTTGCATACGACGGGCTGCGGGATGGCTTTCAGACTTAAAGTTGCCGCTTTCGTCCCGGCCTGGTTTGCATGCGACGGTGTGCCTACAAATCACGGCGAGATTGCAAATCTCGCAATGATGCGAGCGTGCATACCAACAAATATATGCCTCCAGGATCTATAAAAAGAGGAATGAAAGCAATATAATACGGCCACCCTAGCATAAAAATTGACAGTAGTCCCAATAGGCCACCTAAAAAGGGAACAAAGGATCCCGACTGGCCCTTCGTAAACCATAGAAACACTACCTGCCAGTTGCTTAATATGCAAAGCAGTGAGAAAAATCCAATAACGTAAGCGACTATCGTCATGGCCAGTACCGTTTCTGTCCGAACAGCCACTTGGGCCAATTTAACGGATTAAGCAGGTTCGGATTCTTAACTGCAGGTCTAGGCACTATGAAAGACTCGCATTGACTAAATCCTGACTTTTTGTTGAACCAATGCTTCTCCCACTTTCCGCTGCGTATATAGTTCCACCAAGTCTTGCCGCCCTTCATAACCCAGTCGCCCGGCCGAAGCCCGGGACGGCCCCACCTTGTAACAACCACAACTCCCGCTCGCGTTGCCGCCGTCCCTGTTATGGCCTTGACTGAAACTGGGGCCGTGACGACAACCACGACTGTGAGTACAAATGGAGTTGTAAAATGATCTTCATTGCCCGTCCGCGTTGCGCGCTCCTGATCCGTTTCGGCACCTGCTGGGCGGTCATTCCTCCATGTGCCCCAGCCTGTTCCCCAGTCATCTCCCATCCTACCGACGTCTAAACCGGTCGGATCCACCTCGCGAAGCGGAGTGAGTCGCGCATAC
>Ga0207881_1000479_pt1 | contig 16035 bp, 16 predicted proteins | sample MalvirmetagMSP97_FD_184227 | JGI IMG/M metagenome (GOLD analysis project Ga0207881, IMG submission 184227) | Marine viral communities from the Deep Pacific Ocean - MSP-97 (SPAdes) | ecosystem: Environmental > Aquatic > Marine > Oceanic | place: Pacific Ocean | collected 2011-05-03 | reverse complement strand
CGCGTCGCACGCATCGGCCTGCGTGGCCGCGGGGCTGTGCGCCCTGCCCGCGATCCGTCGCGGCGAGGAGAAGCGCGTCGCTCTGTCCTCGTGGAAGCCGTACCAGACGCGGCTGCCGTCTGGCGAGGAACTGGGATCGTGGTTCAACCCCGAATCGTCCCCAACCGCGATGTGCCTCGTGTGCGGGGCGGTCTCGGGCCACCTGGAGATGATCGACTTCGACAACTGGGACGGCGGGGGCGGCGAGGCCTTCGGGGCGTGGCGCGAAGCGGTCGAGGCGGCAGCGCCGGGACTGCTGGAGCGGCTGGTCATCGAGACGACGCCGTCGGGTGGCAGGCACGTTGTCTACCGCTGCAAGACGCCCGTGTCGGGCAACACCAAGCTCGCCCAGCGCCGGATCGATGTCGATACCGACGAACCGGTCGTCGTGGGCAGCAAGGAGTACGCGCCGAGGCGCGACGCGTCGGGCGCGTGGGTCGTCACGGTGACCATCATCGAGACCCGGGGCGAGGGCGGGCTGTTCCTCTGCGACCCCTCGCCGGGCTACGAGGTCGTCCAGGGCGACCTGTGCGAGCCGCCGTTGATTAGCGCTGACGAGCGGGATGTGCTGCTCGGCTGTGCGTGGGCGCTGGACGAAACGCCCCAGCCGGTGATTGGCGGTGATCTCGCACCCTCCAACTCTTCGGCATTCCCGAACAGTTGCCCCTCCCGCCCCGGCGACGACTACAACGGCCGCGGCGACCCGCGCGAGATCCTGCTCCGGCACGGCTGGGCGCTCGTTCGATCCGGGGAGTTGGGGGGGAACGAGCACTGGCGTCGGCCCGGCAAGTCCGCGGGCACGAGCGCGACGCTCAAGGAACGGGTCTTCTACGTCTTCAGCACCAACGCCGCGCCGTTCGAGGCGCACAAGGGCTATTCGCCGTTCGCGCTCTACGCGCTGCTCGAGCACCACGGCGACTTCGCGGCCGCGGCGTCGGCGCTCGCGACCGAGGGCTACGGCTCGCGCGAGCACACGACCGGCGTCGATCTCTCGGCGTTCATGACCGACACGCCGCCAGCGACCGGGCCGCTCGAGCCCTGCCCTGTCCCCGTCGGCGAGCTCGTCGCGGCGTACCCGCAGCTGCGCGAGCCCGTGATCCACGGCCTGCTCCGCGCCGGCGAGACCATGAACGTCATTGCCAGCCCCAAGACCGGCAAGAGCTGGCTCACGCTCGACCTGGCGATCGCTGTCGCGACCGGTCGGCCGTGGCTTGGGCGCTACCAGACCGAGGCCGGGCCGGTCCTGATCATCGACAACGAGCTGCACCGCGAGACGAGCGCCCACCGCCTGCCCAAGGTCGCCCAGGCCCGGGGCGTGGCGATGCGCGAGATCGCCGAGCGCATCTTCGTGGACAACCTGCGCGGGCGGCTCCAGGACATATTCACGCTCGCCCCGTACTTCGAAGCCCTCGAGCCCGGGCGGTTCAAGGTCATCGTGCTCGACGCCTTCTACCGCTTCATGCCCGCCGGCGGCGACGAGAACGACAACGGCACGATGGCCAACATCTACAACCGCATCGACGCCTTCGCCGACCGTCTCGGCTGCTGCTTCGTGCTCATCCACCACTCGACCAAGGGCAGCCAGAGCGGCAAGAGCGTGACCGACGTTGGGGCCGGAGCGGGCGCACAGAGCCGGGCCACCGACACGCACCTGGTCCTGCGGCCGCACGAGGAGGACGGCGTGGTCGTGCTCGACGCGGCCGTGCGGTCCTGGCCACCCATCGACCCGACCTGCCTGCGGTGGGACTTCCCGGTGTGGTCGGTCGACGACACGCTCGATCCGGCGTCGCTCAAGAACGAGCGGCCGGGCAAGAAGAAGGATGCCGCGTCGAAGGGCGAGAAGCCCGCGGAGCCGTCGTGGGGCGTGGAGCGGTTCGTGGCGGAGTTCATCTCCGATGAGCCGCTGTCCCTGGCCGAGCTCCGTGAGCTTGTGAAGCCGGTCAAGGACCTGCCCATGCGACGGGCCGAGGACCTCCTCAGCATCGCCGAATCTCGCCAACTCATCGAGCGCCGCAAGCTGCCCGGACGAGGCGGGCCGGTTGGTTTCGTGCTGCCGGGATCCGAGCCGGAAGGAGGCGCATCGTGAGTCTCTCCGGATGCCGTCGAACCAACCAACTGCGCGCAAACCCGGTGCTTCTGTGCGCGCGGTTGGTTCGCTTGGGGAGCGCGAACCTCGCGCACCCCGTCGATCCGGTGCGCGAGGTTCGGCACCCCACGGGGGTCAAAATGGCCGAACTAACTAACCGCGCGCACCCCCCCATACCCCCCCGGGGTGCGTGCGGCCAGTTGGCCGCCGCAGCCGAACCAACCGCGCGCGCTTGGTTGGTTCGTGCGGGAGGTTCGAGGTTCGCGCGGTTGAGGCAGGGCGCGATCCGCGTCGTTGCCCCGTGTGGCGGCGAGACGCGGGTGGCCCAATGGGCCAATCCGGCCGACAGGACGCGACACGGCGAAACGTGGGCCGCGTGGGCGGGCCGTGAGCGCGAGAGCGCGGGCCGGGACGGGCGGCGTAGGTACTTCCCAGGGGGGATGGCCAGCCGACGCCCGCGGGAACAGCCGCAATCCCCGACTGAGTTTGTTTCGCCTGTCCGGTCCGCCCCGCAAGCCCTCGCCCGTCCGGCCACGGGTCGCCCCACGTTGGCCCGTGTCGCGCCCGGCGGCGGGCCCCCGATCCAACCCCCGATCCCGCCAACCGGCCCCGCACGGGCGAACGTCGCCCGCCGGTCCGCCGGCCTGCTCACCCCGATCCCCAACCCCGAAGCACGGAGGCTCCTGCCATGAAGATCGAACTGCGTCCCGTCGCCGACATCACCCCGTACGAGAACAACCCCCGGATCAATGACGGCGCGGTCGATGCTGTTGCCGCGTCGCTGCGCGAGTTCGGGTTCCGCCAGCCGATCGTGGTGGACACCGAGGGCGTCATCGTCTGCGGCCACACCCGCTACAAGGCGGCGCTCAAGCTCGGGCTGGAGAAGGCCCCGGTGCATGTCGCCAAGGACCTGAGCCCGGCGCAGATCAAGGCGTACCGCATCGCTGACAACAAGAGCGGCGAGCTGGCCGAGTGGAACTTCGACCTGCTGCCCATCGAACTCGGCGAGCTGCAGGCGATGGAGTTCGACCTCGCATCGCTAGGCTTCGACGAGAAGGAGCTGACCAAGCTGCTCAACGCCGGCGGGAACGCCGGGCTGACCGACCCCGACGAGGTGCCGTCGCCTCCCGATGAGGCGACCACGCGCTCGGGCGACCTGTGGATCCTCGGCAAGCACCGGCTGCTGTGCGGCGACAGCAGCAGCACCACGGATCTGGATCGCTTGCTCGATGGGCAGGTCATTGACCTCGTGAACACCGACCCGCCTTACAACGTGAAGGTCGAGCCGCGGAGCAACAACGCCATCGCGGCGGGCAACAGCTCGTTCAGCAAGCAGGCCGGGAAGCCGCAGACGCATCACCAAAAGCTCGACCTCGCTCGGCACCCGGAGAAGGCGAAGCCGACCGGCAGCAAGATGCGGGCAAAGGACCGGCCGCTGGCCAACGACTTCGTCACCGACGACGCATTCGACGCGCTGCTGCTCGCGTGGTTCGGCAACGCGGCGCGGGTACTCAGGCCGGGAGGGTCGTTCTACATCTGGGGCGGCTACGCGAACCTCGGCAACTACCCGGGACCGCTCGAGGCCTGCGGGCTGTACTTCAGCCAGGGGATCGTGTGGGACAAGCAGCACCCGGTTCTGACCCGCAAGGACTTCATGGGTGCGTTCGAGATCTGCTTCTACGGCTGGAAGGAGGGTGCGGGCCACAACTTCTACGGCCCGAACAACGCAACGGACCTCTGGCACGTCAAGAAGGTCAACCCGCAGAGCATGGTGCACCTGACCGAGAAGCCCGTCGAGCTCGCGGCCCGTGCGATCCAGTACTCATCGCAGCCGGGCGAGAACGTGCTCGATCTCTTCGGCGGCTCGGGCTCGACGATGATCGCGTGCGAGCAGCAAGGCCGGCGCGGCTTCCTGATGGAGCTCGACTCCCTGTACTGCGATGTGATCGTGCAGCGGTGGGAAGCGTTCACAGGGAAGAAGGCCGAGCGGGTTCCAGCGAACGCTGTGGCCGAAGAGAAAGCCCCGGCGACGGCCAGGGCGTGAGGGAGGGGGACGCGATGCGGTCAGTCGCTCGGGCCCTTCTCTCGGAGGGCGTGGTATTCGGTCAGCCCGTCGAGATGGACATCGGTCGTCGCCGGGAAGTTCCGCCGGCGCTCGGTGGTGACGATGCCGCGCTCGAGCAGGAACGCCAGCGCCGTCGCGGCCTGGGTGACCGGGATCTGCGCGGCGGCGGCGAGCGTCTCGACGGTGTCGCCTTCGCCGTGTTCGTCGAAGCGCCAGCAGACACGCTTGAAGGCCCACATCGTGCATCGGTGCTCGTAGGGCGAGCCGACCCTGGGGACGACGCTGCGCACCAGGCTGCCGTCGGTGTCGACTCGGAACGACTCGGTGCGCTCGGGCCGGGGCTCTTGGTCGGGCCGGTACATTCAGCGGCCCCCCTTCCCGGTGGCGACGAACAGGCCGCGGTCGGTCTTCTTGAAGCGGGCCGCGTCGCCCTTCTTGGAGATCTCTCGGATGATCGCGGCGTAGAGCGTGGCGTGCGGCGTCTTGCCGCTGGTGGTCCAGCCCGCCGCGATCGCTCGCTCGGCGATCGCCTTGGCGGCCAGCGGCTCGCCCGCCTCGGCGAGGACCTTCGCGGCGAGGTCGAGCCCGCTCGGCTTGCGATCCGTCGCGGGCTTCTTCGGGCGCGGCTGCTTGGGGGCTTTGCCCTTCGCGTACGCCTCCAGGTTCGCGTCGTTGGCGATCTCCTTCGGGCTGGGCACCTCGTGGTCTTGCGGGGCGGTCTTGGCCTGCCGGGCCCGCTTGGTCTTCGCCGCGCCCTCGGCGCGGGCGGCGCTCGCGGACATGCGGGGCGTCTTCTTGGCCGGGGTCTTCTTCGGGGTCGCCTTGGTGCTGGCGTTCTTGGTGGTCGTCTTCTTCGTCATGTCGGTACTCCTTCGTGTTCCAAAAACAGCGAAGCCCGCAACGAGCGGGCTTCAGAGGGGTCGGATCTCAATGTCCCGGTTGCAGGCCGGGCATGTGGTTCGTGTTGGCGGGGCCGACTTGCGGCCCGCTTCGTACGCCCGTTCGAGCGCTTCCTTGATCGACCAGACCGAGAGGTCGTGGAAGTCGAGGCTGTCCATTTTGCGGGCCTCGAGGGTTTCGAGGCCAAGGGTCTCGCGGGCGATGCGGTTGATGATGGTGTCGCGTGCTTTGCTCATGGTCGTCTGCTCCTTTGGGACGCGGTGCGTTCAGTTGGCGTCGGCGTCGTCCGCCTCGGTCAGGAAATCCTCGATGCGCTCGCGCTCCATCCCGCTCATGCTCATCACCAGCTCGATCAGCCCCTCGCGGATGCGGCCGAGGTCGCCCGGGTAGCCCCAGTGCGTGTCAGCGAGCGCGGCCCGCTTGGCGTGTGCGTCGAGCTCCATCTGCAGGACATCGATCAGGCGGTCGATGTCGCTGCGGCGCTTCGCGTAGGCCTGGCTGGCGGTCTCGTTCGTGGTCGTCATGGCGTGGTCTCCTGCGGGTGGTCTATGCCGCGGGGATCCGCCCCGCGTGTCACACATGAAGCCATGACATCCGGCCGAAGGGAAGGCGTATTGGCCTGCATTTGCAGATGTTTTCGAGATTCTGCGGCGATGTGGGGGGCGATGTGGCGGCAAGGTCCGGGAGGTGCGCGATGACTCCCGAACACGCGCCTAGCGACGCCGGGCCGCAGCGCCTCAACCCGGCCGCGATGTCCCCGGCCGATGCGGCCCGCGTGCTCACGCGCGTGGGCGGAAACCTCGTCACCGAAGACATGCTCCGGGCGGACATCGACGCCGGCGCTCCGACCAACGCGGACGGAAGCATCAACCTCGTGCACTACGCCGCGTGGCTCGTGCAGCAGATGAGCGCCGGGGGTGGCCGTGGCGAATGATTCGAACCAGCCTGTCCAGCCGAGGATCGACCCGCGCTCGCTCAAGCCGTCGGAGACGTGCCGGCTTCTGAACTCGACCCCGCTGGGCGAGGTGATCAACGAGCGGCAGTTGCACCGCCATCGCACGCGGGCGGGGTTTCGGATTGGGGACGGGAAGACCGTCGACCTGTTCCGATACACCGCCTGGCTGGTCACGACGCGGCACGAGCCGAGACCCGACCCAGCGGAGGATGAACTCTCGGGCTACGACGCGGTGCGCGAGCGGGCGCGCGAGAGGAACAAAGCCCTCTCGCTCTCGGGTCGGAACATCGGCGAGCTTCCGCCGGTCGGCAACCCCGAGCGCAAGCGACGCTGCATCGAGTCGTTCAAGGCGTTCTGCGACACTTACTTCCCGCAGACCTTCCACCTGCCTTGGTCGGACGATCACCTCAAGGTGATCGCCAAGCTGGAGACGGCGGTACTCGAGGGCGGCCTGTTCGCGATGGCCATGCCGCGGGGCAGCGGGAAGACCACCCTCTGCGAGACGGCCTGCCTCTGGGCCATCCTGATCGGGGCGAGGCCGTTCGTCTGCCTGATCGGCTCCGATGAAGAGCACGCGGCCTCGATGCTGGAGAGCATCAAGAGCGAACTGGAAAACAACGACCTGCTCGCCGACGACTTCCCGGAGGCGTGCTACCCGATCCGCAGCCTGGAGGGCATCCACCAGCGGGCCTCGGGCCAGCTCTACAAGGGCGAGCCGACGCACATCGGGTGGACCGCCAAGGAGATCGTCCTTCCCACCATCGAAGGATCCGCCGCGTCGGGTGCCATCATCGCCGTTGCGGGGATCACCGGACGCATCCGCGGCATGAAGCGCAAGCGCCCGGACGGCCAGAGCGTCCGCCCGTCGCTCGTGCTCATCGACGACCCGCAGACCGACGAGTCGGCCCGGAGCCCCAGCCAGTGCGCGGCCCGGGAGCGCGTGCTCGCCGGTGCGATCCTCGGTCTCGCCGGGCCCGGCCAGAAGATCGCGGGGCTGATGACGGTGACGGTCGTCCGCCCCGACGACCTGGCCGACCGGCTGCTCGACCGCGACAAGCATCCCCAGTGGCAGGGCGAGCGGACGAAGATGGTCTACGCCTTCCCGGCGGACGAGGCGCTGTGGGCGAGGTACGCCGAGATCCGCGCGGAGGGCCTGCGGGCCGACCGGGGTCTTTCGCAGGCGACGGCGTTCTACAAGCGGAACCGCAAGAAGATGGACACCGGCGCATCGGTCGCCTGGCCGGCCCGGTTCAACCACGATGAGCTGAGCGCCGTCCAGCACGCAATGAACCTCAAGCTCCAGGACGAGGCCGCGTTCTGGGCCGAGTACCAGAACGAGCCGCTGCCCGAAGTCGCGGCCGACGACGACCTGCTCACGCCCGAGCAGATCGCCGCAAAGACCAACGGCATGCCCCGGGGTGTTGTGCCCATCGGCTGCACGCGGGCAACGGCGTTCATCGACGTGCAGGGCAAGCTGCTGTTCTGGCTCGTCGCGGGCTGGGAGGACGACTTCACCGGCTACGTGCTCGACTACGGCGCGTGGCCGGACCCAAAGCAGCAGTACTTCTCGCTGCGCGACGCGCGGCGGACGCTGCTGGCCGAGTTCCCAAGGGCGGGCCAGGAGGGCGCGATCTACGCGGGGCTCGAGGCCCTGACCGGCGAACTGCTCGGCAGGGCGTGGCGGCGCGACGACGGGACCGACCTGCGCATCGAACGCTGCCTGATCGATGCGAACTGGGGACAGTCGTCGGACGTGGTGTACCAGTTCTGCCGCCAGTCGCACCACGCCGGGATCGTCATGCCCAGCCACGGTCGGTACGTGGGCGCGAGCAGCATCCCCTTCAGCGACTACAAGCGCAAGCGCGGCGAGCGCGTCGGGCTCAACTGGCGCGTGCCGCTGGTGACCGGCAAGCGAGCCGTGCGGCACGTGGTCTACGACACCAACTACTGGAAGAGCTTCGCGCACGCGCGGCTCGCGGTGCCGATGGGTGATCCGGGCTGCTTGTCGCTCTTCGGCAGCGAGGCCTCTCGGCACCGGCTGCTGGCCGACCACCTGACCAGCGAGTACCGGGTGAAGACCGAGGGCCGAGGCCGGACGGTCGACGAGTGGAAGCTGCGGGTCGCGGGCCTCGACAACCACTGGCTGGACTGCCTGGTCGGCTCGGCGGTGGCGGCCTCGATGCAGGGTGCGGTGCTGTTCGGGACGGACCACAAGGTCGCGGTACGGCCTCGTGTGCGTCTCTCCGAGCTCAGAAGATCGCGATCGTGATCAGCTCGCAGCAATCTCGGTGAAGCGATCGATCTCCATCGTGCGTCCGTCAGGAAACTCCATCGTAAGGCAGAGATCGCCGCCAAGCGATCGCACATGTTTGCGGAGGATACTGAGGTAAATATCGGTCTGGTGTTCGATGCTTGTGACTTGGTTTCGAGCCGCATCGGCAGAGCCGGTGAGCTCGCCTCGCGTCAGCCGCATAGCTTCGCGGAGTTCGACGATGGGCATCGAGGACAGCGTCTCACGTGTACGGTCATCCACCCGCCTTTGAGCCTCTGGAGTCATCGAGGCCTTGAGCGTGCGCCAGTTGTGGGTCTGTCATGGCGGTTCTCCGGGAGGGGTTCTCGGCGCGAGGGTAGCCGTAATCGTTTTTGGGCGAGAAGGCCCTCTGGTAACAGTTTTGCGACGGTGGCTGGCTGAGCAAGTCCGTCGGGTAAGGGGGCGGTCAGGCCATTGCCTCCAAGTACGGACGAACGACTGTCGCCACGCCACACAGCTTGGCGTAGCGTTCGATCTCACTGGGCGTGCACCGCCGCCTGCGAAGGACATCTCGCATCGCCTCGATCGCCGCTTCAAGCCCGACATGCCGACGGTAACGGAAGCAGTCCACGACGGTCTTGGCGGGGTTGAAGACCCGCACAACTCGCCCATCGATCGTGACTTCGGTGATGCCCTCTTCGAGCGTCGCGTCAGACGCGAGCACGAACCGCATCGGCGGGTGATCGACCTTTGGTCTGTGGGCTCTGCGATCGATCATCATCCACACCTCGTGGGGCAGCTGCGTGCCGATGCCGTGGTACGAGAGGGCCGAGAGCAGGCAAACCACGCCGTGGGGAACACGTGCCGCCGCCTGCGCCAGGCTGACATGCTCCGACGCATCCACCGCCACGGGGGTGTACATGCCTCGTCCGCTCTTGACGAGCTTGCCCGCTTTGACCAGACGGCGAAGGACTTCTGGGTGGATGCCCTGCGCGATCGCATCCCGCACCCTCAGCACCCCAAGGCTGGTCGCCAGGGCCAGTGCTTGCTCGGCATGGGAGGTCGTGGGCATTCGTGCAATAGTATTGACTGCTAAGCGTAATAGTCGATGTTTTTACACAACGGATCTCGCAGTAGCGCTCCATACGAGAGGCCTCGGGTGCGACGCTCCATACGGATCAAAACCACCACAGTTGGCAACAAGTATGGTGGATTTGATCCATCGCAGATGGGTTCCCCGCACCGGGTCATGGCTACTCACCGCGATGCTGCCGGACATTCTGGGCTTTCCATGCGATCAGCGGATGCTCGGCGATGCGCTCAGCAAGATCTGAATCTGCGGCGATCAACTCCGGCCGGGCTTCACCGTGATCGAGCAGCCGATCGAGGAACTCCCGCTCATTTTCCCGGAAGGGGAGCAATCGCTCCAGGCCCTGTTGGCACTCGGATACAAGACGCCGAGCCCAGTCCTCAAAGTCCCCGGCCTGCTCGCGTGTTTGATTGCGGAGTACCGGGACCAATTGGTCCTGCAGTTCCTGCGGTTCAAAAGCGATGTCATCGAGCGTGACAGTTCTCCAGTCCTTCCGATTCATCGCACCGATTGCGACGAACCCACTACGCAGTCGTGTGTCGTCAAGATCGCTGCGCCCGAGCAAGGCGTGGGCATCGAACAGATCCCTGCTGGCATGCCGAGCGAACAGCGCCGCGAACTTCCCTGCGGCGATCTCGTGGATGTCGAGGACCGGTACCCGCTGGGCGGAGAAGTGGCCGAGCGGGCGTGAGTCCATGGGCCCCGCCGGCCACAGCGGGATCCGGAACATGAAGTTGAGATCGACCTCGATGTTGCCGTTCCCGCCCAGCACGCTCTGGTATCGCATCCGCCACTTGCCGCCCGCGTGGTCCGCGGGCGCTCGGGTGATCGCGAGCCCTTCGGCCTGGCTGACTACTTCGATCGCGCGCTCGACCTCGGGCCGCTCGGCGAGCATGGCCTCACGGTCCGTCGAGCCGATGTAGTTCAGGTCGATGTCCACCGACAGTCGAGGCACATCGAACAGGAAGAGATTCAGCGCTGTGCCTCCCTTGAGCGCCACACGCTCCTTGAGGTGCGGATGTTTGCGGATCGCTTCGAGCAGTGATAGAAGTCGCGCGACTTTCTCCAGGATCTCTGGGCGGAAGGACAGCGAGGCGGACTCGGCGAGCAGGCGCTCTCGTGAAAGATTCATCCGACCTCCTTCCACGTCTGCTCGGCCAGTTCCAGCGGCACGACTATGTTCCATGTGCTGACCATGCGGTTCGCCTTGGTCGCGGCTCGCTCGATGTAGTGCGGTGACTTCGGTCGCTGCCTGCGGAGCGTTTCCAGGTGCACGGGCTGGACGGCGAGTCGGCTGGCGTGCATTTCCAGGAAGTAGCCGACCTTGGCGACGGTGGTGGCGGAGCCGAGCCGCAGCGCGTACTCGACAAGCTCATCGAGGTCGAAGTACGGCACGGACTCCAGCGAACGCCAGACCTCTTCCAATCCGCCAGAGAGATCGAGCCGGTCGAGCACGTCGACGCAGGTTCGTTCCAAGGTGGTCACGCGAACATCCAGACCGAGCCGGTCTACGACACGGACGCCCATCCGGTGATCGTGATCGAGCGCCTTGGGCACGCGGACCGGCTGGAACGAGAACGACCGCACTTTGGCCGGGCGGCTCGAGGTCCTGGTGAGGTACTGGTATTGCTCGAAGACGCTGTGGGCATATCCATGGAGTTCGAGGGCCGTGTGGTATGCGAGCACCGCGTCGGGAGCCATGCGGGAGGCGACCAGATACGGATCGACGGAAGCCGTCGCCGGATCGCTGCCCGGTGGTACGGTCATGTAGAGGCCGCGTCTGAGCCGGACGATGCGGCCTCGTGACTCATGGTGGGCCAGAACGGACTGCCGGGTCGCGCTGTGGCCCGAGCCCATCTGCCGGTGATGCTCGGCAAACTCGTCGGTCGTGAAAACCGGATGGCGTGCGAAGAAGCTCTCGGGGTCCATCATACTTGAAATCCTTTGCGGAAACCCAGTCCAATGGTACTGGTATCGGCAATCGGAATCAAGTCATTTGAACCGAAGACTTGATATGGTGTGCAGAAACATGGCCCAGTGGGCATAGTATCAGCAATCAGAATCAAGTTCTGGTGCTTTGGTGGGGCTCTGCGGGCCTAGTCCGCCCCCGTTCGGCGTGCAGGGGAGGATTTCACGGCATAGGTGACCCGAGAGGCCCCCGCGAGGTGCGGGGGCACGAGGTTGCCGTGCCGGATCCCAACCCCAATCTCGAACAGGCGATCGCCGACAACGCCGCCGGGCCGGCCAAGGCCTCGGTGGACGGGCAGTCGGTCGAGCAGCACGCCATCCGCGACCAGATCGAGGCGGACCGCTACCTCGAGTCCAAGCGGGCCACGCGCAAGCGCGGGCTGGGGATCCGGCTGTTCAAGATCGTGGCCGGGGGGGCCGGCTCGGGACGGGAGGGCGGATGCTGAAGCGTCTGCTCGCCCCGCTCTCGCGCCAGACCGATCCGGTCCGGGCCGCCTCGGCGACTATGCCTCAGCGGGCACGGATGGTCCGGGCGCGATTCGACTCGGCCCAGACCACCGCCGACAACCGACGCCACTGGGCCGCGGCCGACGGGCTCTCGCCCAACGCGGCCGTCAGCCCCGAGGTGCGGCGCATCCTGCGCAACCGCGCCCGCTACGAGGTGGCCAACAACTCCTACGCCAAGGGCATCGTCCTCACGCTGGCCAACGACACCATCGGCACCGGGCCTCGGCTGCAGATGCTCACGCCCGACGCGTCGGTCAACGCCCGCGTCGAGGAAGCCTTCGAGGCCTGGTCGGCGGCGATCGACCTGCCCGGCAAGCTCCGCAGCATGCGGATGGCCCGGGCCGAGAGCGGCGAGGCGTTCGGCCTTCTGATCTCCAGCCCCGGGCTCGACACACCTGTCAAGCTCGACCTGCGCCTGCTCGAGCCCGATCAGATCTGCACGCCGTGGTTCGGGCGTACGCCCACCGGTCAGGGGGTGACCGATGTCGACGGCATCGTCTTCGACGCCAGCGGGCTGCCGGTGGCGTACCACGTGCTGCGGCACCACCCCGGTGACGGGGCGTGGCATGCCGTTCGAGACCACGACACCTACCCGGCCGCCTCCGTGCTGCACTACTTCCGGCCCGACCGGCCGGGGCAGTGGCGCGGCATCCCGGACATCACACCCGCCCTGCCGCTCTTCGCGCAGCTCCGCCGCTACACGCTGGCGGTGATCGCCGCCGCCGAGACGGCCGCGGACTTCGCGGCGGTGCTCTACACCGATGCGCCCGCCAACGGCGAGGCCGACCCGCTCGAGCCGATGGACGAGGTCGAACTCGAGAAGCGGATGGCCACCGTGCTGCCCGGCGGCTGGAAGCTCGGGCAGGTCCACGCCGAGCACCCATCAACGACCTACGGCGAGTTCAAGCGCGAGATCCTCAACGAGATCGCCCGCTGCCTGAACATGCCCTTCAACGTCGCGGCCGGGAATAGCTCGGGCTACAACTACGCCTCGGGCCGCCTGGACCACCAGACCTACTTCAAGAGCATCCGCGTCGAGCAGCACCGCCTCCAGCAGACGGTGCTGGACCGCTTGCTCCGCGCCTGGCTCGACGAGGCCGCGCTGGTCGAGGGGCTACTGCCGCAGGCGATGCGTGTGCGCGGCGCAGCCACACCGCACGTCTGGTTCTGGGACGGCGTTGAGCATGTCGACCCAGCCAAGGAAGCCAACGCACAGGCAACCCGCCTGGCCAACCACACCACAACGCTCGCGCACGAGTTCGCACGCCAGGGACGCGACTGGGAGGACGAGCTCCGCCAGCGGGCCAAGGAACTGGCCCTCATGCGCGAGCTGGGGCTGCCGGTCACCACCAAGGCTGGCGGCCCGAGCGACACAACGGGCGAGCCCGATCCCGACGACACCAACCCCGACACCGACGAGACCGTCACCGACGAAGCCACCAAGGAGGCCGCGTAGCGATGTCACACCACCGCATGATCCAGGCGTCCGCTGCCCCCGCGCAGCCCACTGCCCTTGCCCACCCGAACCCCGTCTCGCACCCCAAGACGCTGGCGCTCACCGCGCAGGCGGAGTTCGAGATCGAGGGCGCTGACACGGTCAGCGGCGACGGCGGCGCTGCCGCTCCCCTGCCGCGGTTCCGGATGATGGCCTACAGCGGCGGGCCGATGCGCGTCTCCGGCTGGCGTCACCCGGTCGTGATCGACCTGGCCGGGCTGGCGATCCCCTCGCCGTCGCGGCCGATCCGGTTCGGGCACGACGCGACGGCGGGCGTCGGACACACCGACCAGGTGATGGTCGAAGACGGTCGGCTGGTGGCCACGGGGATGATCTCCCGCGACACGCCCGCGGCCCGCGAGGTCGTGGTCTCAGCGCGCAACGGCTTCCCCTGGCAGGCGTCGGTGGGCGCGAGCGTCGAGGCGTTCGAGTTCCTCCGCGAGAACCAGACCGCGACGGTCAACGGCCGCGAGGTCGCCGGCCCCTTGAACATCGTGCGCAAGTCCACGCTCGGCGAGATCAGCTTCGTCGACCTCGGGGCCGACGGCTCGACCTCAGCGACCATCGCCGCGGGAGCTGCCGCGGGGGACGATGCATCCGATCCCGTCCAGGGCGCGGGCAACCCTGCGCCCGAAGCGAACCAACCCGCGATCACCGACCCGGTGCAGGCCATGCGGCAGCAGATCGCCGCCGAGAGCGAGCGGATCGCCGCCGTGCGACGCCTGTGCGCGGGCCAGCACCCCGAGATCGAGGCCCGCTCGATCCGCGAGGGCTGGGACGCGACCAAGACCGAACTGGAGGTTCTGCGGGCCAGCCGGCCCAAGGCCCCTGCCATTCATGCCCCGGCCGCGCCGGCGGTGAACCAGCGGGTGCTCGAAGCCGCGTGCGTGCTCTCGGGCCGGTTGACCACTCCCGAGCGACACTGCGCGGAGCAGGATCTGGAAGCCGCGACGCGGGCCTTCGGGCATTCGATCGGGCTCCAAGAACTGCTTCTGCACGCCGCGTGGGCCAACGGCTACACCGGCCGGACCTTCCGCGACTGGCATGGCGTGATGGACGCGGCCTTTGGACGCGGGATCGAGGCGTCCAACAGCACGATCAGCATCGGCGGCATCCTCTCGAACGTCGCCAACAAGTTCCTGCTCGAAGGCTTCTTCAGCGTTGAGCGCACCTGGCGGAACATCACCGCCGTGCGCAGCGTGACCGACTTCAAGGCTGTCACCAGCTACCGCCTGACGGGCAACGACCAGTACGAGCGCATCGCGCCCGGCGGCGAGATCAAGCACGGCACGCTGGGCGAGGAGACCTACACCAACCGGGCCGAGACGTACGGCCTCATGCTCTCGATCGACCGCACCGACATCATCAACGACGATCTTGGCGCGATCACCAGCGTGCCCCGCAAGCTCGGCGCGGGTTCGGGCAAGACGATCAACGACATCTTCTGGAAGACCTTCCTTGCGAACTCGGGCTTCTACACGGCGGGCAACAACAACTACCTCGCCGGCGCGGACACCGCCCTGTCGATCGACGGGCTGACCAAGGCCGAGGTCGCCTTCATGGACCAGGTGGATTCCGACGGCAAGCCGCTGGGGGTGATGCCGCAGGTGCTGCTGGTGCCCACAGCGCTGTCGGCGCTGGGCAGCCAGCTGTTCAAGAGCATGGAGCTGCGGGACAACACCTCGAGCGCCAAGTACCCGGTGACCAACCCGCACCAGGGCAAGTTCCGCGTCGAGGTCAGCCGCTATCTGGGCAACGCGGCCTACCCGGGCCACTCGAGTAAGGCGTGGTACATGCTCGCCTCGCCGGCGGACCTGCCGGTCATCGAGGTGGCGTTCCTCAACGGACAGGAGGCCCCGACCATCGAGACCGCCGAGCAGAGCTTCAACCGGCTGGGGATCCAGATGCGCGGCTACCACGACTTCGGCGTCGCGCTGCAGGACCCGCGCGGCGGTGTGAAGAGCAAGGGTGAGGCATGACTCAGTTCGGCGGCGGCGGGTTCGACCCTGTCGACCCCGGTGACACAGGCAACGGCAACGGAGGCACAGCGATGGCAACCACATTCGTACAGCAGGGCGCGGCGATCGACTACACGCCGGGGGCGGATACGCCCGCGGGCACGGTCGTCGTGCAGGGCGATCTGGTCGGGGTCACCCGGGTGGATCTCAAGGCGGGCCAGCTCGGGGCGCTGGCGGTCGAGGGGGTCTTCGACTTCCCCAAGGCCACCGGAACCGGCAACGGGTTCACCGCCGGGCAGCTCGCCTACTGGGACAACACCAACGACGTGGCGACCAAGACCGCGACGGGCAACAAGCTCATCGGCAAGGCGGTGCGGGCCGCGGCGGAAGCCGACGCGACCGTCCGCATCCGGCTGTCGCAGTAACCGGCCGCATCGATCGGAGGCTGAACCGTGGCGGACCTGCTCGAACAAGGCGCATCGCTGCTCGATACCCAGCGGCACGCGTACATGGCGCGGCCGGTGGTGTACCAACGGGGCGCTGCGCAGGTCGAGCTCAACGCCACGATCGGCCGCACCGAGTTCGAGCAGGCCGACGAGGCCGGGCTTATTCACCGGATCGAGTCTCGCGACTTTCTTGTCCGCACGGCTCATCTGGATCTGGGCGAAGGCCCCGCCCTGCCCAAGGCCGGCGACCGCGTCCGCGAAACCGTCGGGACACG
>Ga0207881_1000478_pt1 | contig 16050 bp, 16 predicted proteins | sample MalvirmetagMSP97_FD_184227 | JGI IMG/M metagenome (GOLD analysis project Ga0207881, IMG submission 184227) | Marine viral communities from the Deep Pacific Ocean - MSP-97 (SPAdes) | ecosystem: Environmental > Aquatic > Marine > Oceanic | place: Pacific Ocean | collected 2011-05-03 | reverse complement strand
CCGTGGAGGATCTCAACCGAGAGCTTGTCGAATGCCGGATGCCGCGACAGCAGTTCGGCGACCTGCACCACGCCCCAGCGCGTCTTACGCGAGGACTCCTCTGCCGCGGCTGTGGCAGACTCGGCTGCCGGAACCTCGGCTACCTCGTCTGCTGCCGGCTTGCCGGATGCGGCGGCATCGATCGACGGGCACACGACGAAGGCCTGGCGCCCCTGGGCCACCTCCTCGGCCACGCGCTCCCACACGCGCGCGAACCACGCGGGGCGGTCGGCGACCGGCGCGACGAACGATTCGATACCGGCTCGTCCCGCGGGCATCGACCGAATCGTGGAGACGTCGAGGTCACCGAAGACGGTCATCGCAACCGTTCGAGGAATCGGCGTGGCGGTGAGCACGAGAGCGTGCGGGGTGGTCCCCTTTGCCCGCAACGCCTCACGCTGGTCCACACCGAACCGGTGCTGCTCGTCAACGACGACCAGCCCGAGGTCGGCAAAGGTCGTCGCGTCGCTCAGGAGCGCGTGCGTGCCCACGACGATGCGCGACTGCCCGGATGCCACGCGCAGCGCCGCACGACGCCGCTCGGCCGCCGTCAACTGACCGGTCAGCAGTGTCGGCATGAGCTCGACCGCCAGGTCGGGGCCGAGCATCCGAGCGATCGAGCGCAGATGCTGAGAAGCGAGCACCTCGGTCGGAGCGATGAGCGCGGACTGGCCGCCGCTCTGGGCCACCTGCAGCATCGCGCGCAGCGCCACGAGCGTCTTGCCCGACCCGACCTCACCCTGAACGAGCCGATTCATCGGCCACTCGCCGACCAGATCCCGGGCGATCTGGTCACCGACAGTGATCTGATCCGGAGTTCGATTGAAGGGCAACGAGGCGTCGAACCGATCGAGGAGTGCGCCGGGCTCACGCGGGGTCGCCGACATCGCGCGCACGAACTGTCGCTGCTGCAGCAGGGCCGTCTGCAGCACCAGCGCCTCATGCCAGCGCAAGGTCTGCCGCGCGGGCTCAACCTGGTCGGGAAAGTCCGGGCGATGGATGCGCTCGAACGCCATGCGATACGACAGCAGACCATGCGCCCGCCGCAGATCCTCGGGCAGCGGCTCCGGCAGATCGTCGAGGCCGTCGAGGACCATCCCGACGAACTTCGCGATCTGCCAGCTGGCCAGCGACGCGGTGGCCGGGTAGATCGGCACGGGAAGGTTAGCGGTGGCTTCTGCCGTCGCCCTCGCTCGGTCTTCGTCGTCGAACAGCTCATAGTCCGGGTGCGCGAGCTGCAACGAACGGCGGTACTCGCCCACCTTGCCGGCGAACACCCCGCGCCTGCCGGGGACCAGCTCTCTCATCCGCCACGCCTGGTTGAAGAACGTCAGGGTGAGTTCCCCGTTGCCGTCGCTGATCACCACCTCGAGCAGAGAACCCCGGCGATTCTGCATCCGTCGCTCGGACGCCCTGCGGACTTCGGCGACGATCGTGACCGGTTCGCCGATCGGCAGAGACGCGATGGGTGTGAGCTCTCCGCGGCGCGCGTAACGGCGTGGGTAGTGCTCGAGCAGGTCACCCACCGTGCGCATCGCAAACGCACGCTCGAGTGCCTTGGCCGTTTTGCCGCCGAGCGCGCCGTCCAGTCGCGACGACAGCGTGAGAGCGACCATGCACCTGAGTTTAGGCAGAGCCTCCGACGCGCGAAGACCGGGTGAGCGCCCGCGGCGGCGCTGTACCGGTTTGTACAGTGGACGCGTGACACGGATCATCGCCGGGGCCGCCGGCTCCCTGAGCCTCGAGGTTCCGGAAAGCGGCACGCGACCGACCAGCGACCGGGTCCGCGAATCGGTCTTCGGCTCGCTCGACGCGTCAGGGGCCATCGCCGGCGCCCGGGTACTCGACCTCTACGCCGGGTCGGGGGCGCTGGGGCTGGAAGCGCTCAGCCGCGGCGCGGCATCCGTCGACCTCGTCGAGAAGTCGCCGCGGGCAGCGAGCGTCATCGAACGCAACGCGGGGCGCGTGCGGCACGCTGTCGGCGGCGCGTACCGCGTGCATCGAACCGCAGCGGATGCCTACCTCGCCGCCCCGCACGAACCGTACGAGCTCGTCTTCATCGATCCCCCGTACGACCTCGGTGAGGACGACCTCGCCCAAACCCTGCGGCTTCTCGTCCCCTCGCTCGCGCCGGATGCGATCGTCGTGGCCGAGCGTGCCGCACGATCGCCCGAACCCGCTCTTCCGGCCGGACTCACGCTCGCGCGTCACCGCCGGTACGGTGACACCGCGATCTGGTGGCTCCGGTGCGCACCCAGCGTCGCTGACGCCGACGATCAGCCGCGCGACGAATCCCAGTCACGATAGGGATCCCACCCACCGCTGCCCTCGAAGGGTGCCCCGTCGACCAGGACCGGCGTCTCTCCGTGCTCGCGGACCACCCCGATGATTTGGAAGGCGTCGGGCACAGCATCCGTCGCCGGGAACGTCGCGAGCAGGCCGTGGTCCTCACCGCCGGAGAGCGCGTCGTCGGGGTGAGGCCCGAGCGCGTCGCGACGCAGATCGAGGGTGACACCGGATGCCGCGGCCATGCGCCCGGCGTCGAGGACGAGGCCGTCCGACAGATCCATCATTGCCGTGGCGCCGGCGAGGGCTGCCCGCACCCCGTCGGTGATGCCCGGCGCGGGCCGCAGTTGCGCGTCGAGTTCCCGAGCCTCGTCGGCTGTCAGATCCGCCCGGTCCACGGGGACCGGGTTGCCGGCGGCATCCCGGAAGCGGTCGAAAAGCAGGCGCAAGCCGCGAGCGGCATCCCCGAGACGCCCCGTGGCAGCGACGACGTCTCCAGGCCGAGCCCCTGACCGGCGCACCGCGGGGCGACCTTCGAGGGTGCCCAGCGCGGTCACCGCGACGGTGAGGACATCCGATACCGTCAGGTCGCCGCCCTCCACGACGCAACCGGGTGCGAGGGCTTCACACCCGGCACGAAGCCCGCGGGCAAGGTCGACGACAAAGGAGAGGCGGGTGGCATCGGGCATTGCGAGGGCGACGAGGAGCGATGTCGGGCGCGCACCCATCGCGGCGATATCGGCGAGGTTGACGGCTGCCGCTTTCCATCCGAGGTCGAACCCACTCGACCAGGCGAGGCGGAAGTCCGGACCATGCACGAGAGTGTCGACCGTCGCGACCACGCGACCATCGGATGCCGTCAGCACTGCCGCGTCATCACCCGGCCCCACCTCGGCCGCCGAAGGCCCCAGCTCCCGCAGGATTGCTGACAGTATCTCGCCCTCGGAGAGCTCACCAACCCAGGGATCCTGCATCGTCCCACGCTACCGCGGCGGTAGATTGGACCAATGCCTCTTGCCCGTCGCACCATCGCCGTGATGGTGATGTGCGCGACGAGCATGGTCGCCCTCGCGGCGTGCAGCACGACGGTCTCGCTGCAACCGGCGCCCGACGCGAACAACCCGCGCTGTGCTGAGGTGACGGTACGGTTCCCGCAGACCCTCGACGGTTTCGAGCGTCGCTGGACGGATGCCCAGGCGACTGGCGCGTGGGGAGAGCAGGGCGGCGGCAGCAACATCATCGTCGCCTGCGGCGTTGATGTTCCCGGTCCGACGACCCTTCCGTGCTCGACCCTCAGCGGTGTCGACTGGATCGTCGACGACACCGACGCGCCCTACTACCGGATCACCTCGTTCGGCACCGATCCCGCGGTGCAGGTCTACCTCGACAGCGACACAGTCTCGAGCGCCGAGGTCCTCGACACACTCGGGAACATCATCGTCGACACGCTCCCCGTGAACGGTCTGCAGTGCACTGACCAGGTCAGCGGCTCCTCATCCGCCGAGGGCTGACTCCGCGCCGGCTTCGATGCGTGGCGGTCAGGTGCGCGCGAGGGCGGTGTCCAGAAGGTCGCTGATCAACTCGGTGTAGGTCATCCCCGAGGCGATCCAACACTTCGGGAACATCGAGATCGGCGTGAAGCCGGGCATCGTGTTCAGCTCGTTGACGTAGATCCCCGCGGGAGTGAGGAAGAAGTCCACGCGCGCGAGTCCTCGCCCGCCAACGGCTTCGAAGGCACGGACTGCCGCCGCCTGCAGCGCCGCAACCTCGTCTTCTGTAAGCGCGGCGGGGCACACGACCTCGGCACCGTCGCCGCCGAGGTACTTGCCTTCGAAGTCATAGAACTCGCGCGTTGTCAGCACGATCTCGCCCGGCAACGATGCACGTGCAGGTGCCGCCCCCGGCGACGCAAGCACGGCGACCTCGATCTCGCGCCCGACGATGGCGGTCTCCACGAGCGCTTTGTCATCTTCGGCGAGCGCGAGCTCGACAGCGGCGTCGAACTCATCCCAATCGTGCACCTTCGAGACACCGACGCTGGATCCGGCCCGAGAGGGCTTGACGAAGTTCGGAACGCCGAGAGCGCGCGCAGCCGCTCGCGCAGCATCCGGATCCGCCGCCCAAGAATCGCGTGTGATCGTCACCCAGGGCGCGACGGTCACCCCGGATGCCTGCAGCACGATCTTCATGAAGTGCTTGTCCATGCATAGCGCCGAATCCAACACACCGCCTCCCGCGTACGGGATGCCGAGGGTGTCGAGAAAACCTTGAACGGTGCCGTCCTCGCCGTGGACTCCGTGGAGGATCGGCAGCACAACCTCGAGTGAACCGAGCGTGTCGACGCTCCCGTCAGCGTGGCGTACGCGGAGCACGCGGTCGGCACCGCCTTCGGGCCAGAGCACGCGCGTGCCGTTGTCGCTCACCTCGGGAAGGTGCGCAGCGTCGAGCGCGAACTTGTCGGGGTCGTCCTCTTCGAGGACGAAGATGCCGTCGCGGGTGATGCCGACCGGAATGACCCGGAAACGCTCACGGTCGAGTGCCCGCAGCACCCCTCCCGCCGTGACGGAGCTGATCGAGTGCTCGCTGGAGCGACCGCCAAACAGCACCGCCACCGTCGCCTGTGCCATTCTGCGTCCTCTCGCCCTGGGGTTCGTCGTCATCCGTTGTGAGGTGCGGCGCGATATCGCGGGGATTCATCGTGCCGTCCAGAACCATCTTCACCTGCTCAACGATCGGCATGTCGATGCCGGCCTCGGCGGCAAGCGCCAAGACGGGGGCAACAGACGCAAGACCTTCGGCGGTCTGCTCCATCTGCTTCACCACATCCTGGAAGCTGTAGCCCTGGCCGAGAAGACGGCCGGCTGTGTTGTTTCGGCTGAGCGGTGACTGGCACGTCGCGATCAGGTCACCAAGCCCCGCGAGTCCCTGCAGGGTAGCGGGGTGGGCGCCCTGTGCGACAGCGAAGTCTGTCATTTCGACAAGGCCGCGCGTGATGATCGACGCCTTCGTGTTCTCGCCGTAACCGACGCCGTCGACGATGCCGATCGCGACGGCGATCAGGTTCTTGAGCACGCCGCCGAATTCTGTACCGACGACGTCAGTGTTCACGAACGTCCGGAAATACGAGTTGCGGGCTCGCCGGGCGACGGCATCCGCTGTCTCCTGGCTGCTGGATGCGATGACCGCCGCGGTCGGCTGTTCTTTCGCGATCTCCAGTGCCAGGTTAGGCCCGGATGCGACAGCGATGAGGTCAGGATCGCACCGCAGCTCCTGCTCGAGCACCTGACTCATCCGCAGACCGGTCTTGCGCTCGACGCCCTTCATCAGCGACACGACCGGAACACCGGCATCGGCGATGAGCGGACGGATCGTCTTCAGGTTCTGCCGAAGGGCCTGGCTCGGCACTGACAGGTAGATCTGCTCGGCCCCCGCCAGAGCCTCCTCCAGACGGGAGGTCGCGGTCATGTGCCGAGGAAGGTTTATGCCCGGCAGGTAGTGGCTGTTGCGCTTGGCTTCGGTGATTTCAGCGGCAAGCTCGGGGCGCCGAGCCCACATCGTCACACGGGCACCACCGTCGGCGAGCACCTTGCCGAAGGTCGTGCCCCAACTGCCGGCACCGACCACGGTCACCCGGGGACGGGCGGCATCCTCTTTACGACTCAAGACGCCCGGTCTCCTTCTGCCCGTGGGATGCCGGATCCCAGCGTTCCGCTGGAGGGGTCTCGCCGCGCAGCACGCCCTCGAGACGTGCGATCTCGGCCATCAGCAGATCGGTGGCCGCGACAAGGGCGGATGCCTCGCGCGTCCGCCCCGCGAAAGCCGAGAGATCCAGCGGGTCGCCCACCAGCACGCGTACACGCTTGCGCAGCGGCCACAGGCTGAGCTTGCCGTAGCGCGGCAGGATGCGCTGCACACCCCAGTGCGCCACAGGGACCAGCGGGATGCCGCCCTCGAGCGCCAGGCGCACGGCTCCGGTCTTTCCCCGCATGGGCCACAGGTACGGGTCGCGCGTGAGGCTGCCCTCGGGGTAGACGATCACGCCGCGACCTGCCTCCACCAAATGCTCCGCCTGCGCCATGGTCTGCTTGGCAGAGCCGGCAGACGATGCGCGCGCTACCGGGATCATGCCTGTGGCACGAAGGATCGCGCCCAGGACAGGGACCCGGAACAGGCTCTCCTTGGCCATGAAGCGAGGCGCCCGTCCCATCCCCCACACGGCGCGCGCAACGATGATCGGATCGAACTCGCTCATGTGGTTGGGCGCGAGCACGAATGCTCCTTCGCGGGGCAGCTTGTGGCCATCGGTGATGTCGACACGCGCCAGGATTCCCAGCAGCGGCACGACAATGGCTGCCAACGGCCAGAAGAGGCTGGGCCGCGTCTTCTCCGAGGAGGCTCGCGGTTTGGGGTCGCCCATGTCAGCCGACGATATCGAAATCTGCGCCGAGCGCCGAAAGCTTCGTGAAGAGCTTCTCGTAGCCGCGGCTCAGAATCCCGACGCCACGGACGGTGGATTCCCCGTCGGCGGTGAGCGCCGCAATGAGGTGGCTGTACCCGCCGCGCAGGTCGGGCACGACGACGTCAGCCCCGTGCAGCGGCGTAGGACCGGTCACGACGGCTGCCTGCTCGAGAGCGCGCCGCGGAACGCGACGGTACGGCGCGTCCAGGCCATCGCGGTGCACGGCGATGCTGGCTCCCATCTTGTTCAGGGCGTCAGTGAAACCGAACCGGTTCTCGTAAACCGTCTCGTGCACGACTGACTCGCCTTCGGCCTGCGTGAGCGCGACGATGAGCGGCTGCTGCCAATCGGTCATGAACCCGGGGTGCACGTCGGTCTCGACGATGACCGGCTTGAGGGGTCCGCCGCGGCGGAACTGGATGCCGTCCTCGCGCACGTCGAACCAGCCACCGGCCTTGCGGTAGATGTTCAAGAAGGTGAGCATCTCCTGCTGCTTCGCGCCCTCGACGAAGATGTCACCATCGGTCGCCAGTGCGGCGGACGCCCACGACGCGGCTTCGTTGCGGTCGAAGATGCAGCGGTGGTCGTACCCTGTGAGCTCGTCGACGCCCTCGATGAGGATGACGCGGTTGGGCTCGTAAGAGATGATCGCGCCCATCTTCTGCAGCACAGCGATCAGATCCATGATCTCGGGCTCGATAGCCGCGCCCCGAAGCTCGGTCACACCGGCGGCACGCACGGCGGTCAGCAGCACCTGCTCGGTGGCTCCGACGCTCGGGTAGGGCAGTTCGATGTTCGCGCCGTGGAGCCCCTCGGGCGCCGAGAGCCGGATGCCGGTCGGCAGCTTCTCGACGACCGCTCCGAACTGACGAAGTGCATCCAGGTGGAAGTTGATCGGGCGGTCGCCGATTCGGCACCCGCCGAGGTCGGGGATGAACGCTTCACCGAGCAGGTGCAGGAGCGGACCGCAGAAGAGGATCGGAATGCGGGAAGCACCGGCGTGGGCGTCGATCTCTTCCATGTGGGCCGACACGGCATCCGTCGGATCGAGCACGAGCGAGCCCGGTTCTGCTCCGTCGCTGACCTTGACCCCGTGAACTTCGAGCAGCGAACGGACGACCCGGACATCGCTGATCTGCGGCACATCGCGCAGGGTGCTGGGAGAGTCGCCGAGCAGCGATGCCACCATCGCCTTGGTCGCGAGATTCTTCGCGCCAGTGACGGTGACCCGTCCCCGGAGCGGACGTCCGCCGCGCACCAGCAGCACCTCGCCGGTCGGTTCGGTAGCTGCCGCCTGCGCGGCGTCGTCGCTCAGAAGCGTCTTCATCCGGGGTGAACCTCACTTGTATCTCGGCATCGCTGGACCGATCGGGTCTGCTGATGCCTCGGTAGTCGGCTACGGAACGGGGAGGGTTCGCGGCCGCCAGGATGCGCGGCGCGACTCGAACTGGGTGATCGCTTCTTCGTTTCGCAGTGTGAGCCCGATGTCGTCGAGCCCCTCCAGGAGCCGCCATCTAGTGTAATCGTCGATCTCGAAAGCGACCTGAAGGTCGCCGATCGTCGCGCTGCGCGCCTCGAGGTCCACCGTCATCTGGACACCGGGCTCGGCGTCGATCGCGGCCCAGATCGCCTCGAGGTCGCTCTCGCTGATGACACCGGTGAGCAGGCCCTGCTTGCCCGAATTGCCGCGGAAGATGTCGGCGAATTTGGGACTGAGGACAACCCGGAAACCGAAGTCGCGGAGCGCCCAGACCGCGTGCTCACGACTGGATCCGGTACCGAAGTCGGGACCGGCGACAAGGATCGAAGCGTTCGCGAAGGTCGGCTGGTTCAGGATGAATTCGGGATCCTGACGCCAGTTTGCGAACAACGCGTCCTCGAAGCCGGTCTTCGTGACGCGCTTCAGGTAGACGGCGGGGATGATCTGGTCGGTGTCGACTGCCGAGCGCTTCAGGGGCGCAACGACACCGGTGTGAGTTGTGAACTTGTCCATGTCAGGCCTCCGCTCCGCTGGCAGTAACCGTTTCGCTGACCGCAAGCGGCTCGAGATCGCTCGGGCTCGACAGCGTCCCCCGTACAGCGGTGGCTGCGGCAACGAGGGGCGAGACCAGGTGAGTGCGCCCACCCTTGCCCTGGCGACCCTCGAAGTTTCGGTTGGAGGTCGACGCGCACCGCTCACCGGGCGCCAGCTGGTCGGGGTTCATGCCCAGGCACATCGAGCACCCCGCGAAGCGCCACTCGGCGCCGAAGTCGGTGAAGACCTTGTCGAGACCCTCAGCCTCGGCCTCGAGTCGTACCCGAGCCGATCCCGGAACGACCATGACCCTGACATTCTCGGCCTTTGTGCGCCCCTGGATGATCGATGCGAAGGCGCGAAGGTCTTCGATGCGGCTGTTGGTGCACGAACCCATGAACACGGCATCCACCGGGACCTCCTTCAGAGGCGTCCCGGGGACCAGGTCCATGTATTCGATGGCACGCTCGGCCGCGGCACGCTCGTTGGGGTCGGTGAACGACTCGGGCGAGGGTACGCGGTCACTGAGCGACACGCCCTGACCGGGGTTGGTCCCCCAGGTGACGAAGGGCTCGAGCTCGTTAGCGTCGATGAAGACCTCGGCGTCGTAGACGGCGCCCTCGTCGCTGGGCAGCGTTCGCCAGTACGCGACGGCATCCTCCCAGTCCTGGCCCTTCGGCGCGTGGGGACGCCCCTCGAGGTAGGCGAAGGTGGTCTCATCCGGGGCGACCATGCCCGCGCGGGCACCGGCCTCGATCGACATGTTGCAGATCGTCATCCGTCCCTCCATGGAGAGGGACCGAATCGCAGAGCCGCGGTACTCGAGGACGTACCCCTGGCCCCCGTTGGTGCCGATCTTCGCGATGACCGCCAGGATGATGTCCTTGGCCGTCACACCGGGCTTGAGCTCCCCCTCGACGGTGATCGCCATCGTCTTGAAGGGCTTCAGAGGCAGCGTCTGGGTAGCGAGAACGTGCTCGACCTCGCTCGTGCCGATGCCGAACGCCATCGCGCCGAACGCGCCATGGGTCGAGGTGTGCGAGTCGCCGCAGACGACGGTGATGCCGGGCATCGTCAGGCCGAGCTGAGGGCCGACAACATGGACGATGCCCTGCTCTTTGTCGCCAAGCGAGTGCAGGCGAACGCCGAACTCCTCGGCGTTGCGGCGCAGCGTCTCGATCTGGGTCCGACTGGTGAGATCCGCGATCGGCTTGTCGATATCGAGCGTCGGGGTGTTGTGGTCTTCGGTGGCGATCGTCAGGTCGAGGCGTCGCACCGGGCGACCCTCGGCGCGAAGCCCGTCGAAGGCCTGCGGACTCGTGACCTCGTGCACCAGGTGCAGGTCGATGTAGATGAGGTCGGGCTGACCGTTCTCGCCCTTCACGACCAGGTGGTCGTCCCAGACCTTTTCGGCCAGGGTGCGGGGGTGATCGGGAATGCCGACATCGACGGTGGATTCGCTCATGAGCTCTTTCGTTCCAGGAGGTGTGGTTCAAGCCCGCGACGAAACTCCGCGACGGGGATGGCCTGAGAACTAGGACCCGTCGCGGCCGCTAAGAAGGAGGCGAGCGATCCGCATTCGCTCAGAATACCACCGGTATCAGGGACGCTCGTTGGGGCGATCGGCTGGCGCGGACGGGTCGACCGTCGAAGGTGTGCCCTTCTCGTGCGCGACGGCGGATGCCGCATCCGCCGCGCCGGCAGCGTGTGCCTGAGCCTCAGCTCGACGCTCGCGCGAAGACGCCAGGAGGCTTGCCGCGGTGGCCACAACCATCGAAATCACGATCACGCCGAGTGACATGAGCGTCGAGATCTCGGGGGCCCAGTCGATCGGCTCTCCCCCATTGATGAATGGCAGCTCGTTGACGTGCATGGCGTGGAGGAACAGCTTCACCCCGATGAAGGCGAGGATGAAGGCGATGCCGTAATGCAGATAACGGAGGCGGTCGAGCAGATCGCCGAGCAAGAAGTAGAGCTGGCGCAGGCCCATGAGGGCGAAGATGTTCGCGGTGAACACGATGAAGGCACTCTGGGTGATGCCGAAGATCGCGGGGATCGAGTCGATCGCGAAGATGAGGTCGGTCACGCCGATCGCGACGAACACGATGATCATCGGTGTGAACATCCGCTTCCCGTCGACCGTCGTGCGGATCTTCGCGCCGTCATAATGGTCGCTGATGTCGACGGTGCGCCGCACCAAACGCACGACGAAGTTCTCCTTCTTCACGTCTTCGTCGTGGTCGGCGCCGGGGAATGCCTGTCGATACGCGGTCCAGACCAGGAACGCGCCGAAGATGTAGAAGACCCAGCTGAAATTCTCGATGATGGCGGCGCCGGCGAGGATGAACAGTCCCCGCAGGATGAGGGCGATGATGATGCCCACCATCAGCACTTCCTGCTGGTAGCGGCGCGGCACCGCGAACTGGCCCATGATGAGCACGAAGACGAACAGGTTGTCGATCGACAGGCTGTATTCGGTGAGCCAACCAGCAACGAACTGACCGGCGTACTCGCCACCGGCTATCAGCCACATCCCCCCAGCGAAGATCAGAGCGAGGGTCACGTAGAAGACCACCCAGAGCGTCGATTCACGCGTCGAGGGAATGTGGGGGCGCTTGAGGATGATGAGGAGGTCGGCGAGCAGGATCAGCGTCAGAACGACGAGCGATCCGATCTCGAACCAGAGCGGGAGGGTGAGATCCACGAGGGCCTTTCACGGCAGGCGGGCAGGTGCAGGGATCGAAAGTCTCTCCCCCGCCAGGTGACGGTGCGCGCCCGGGGCCGTCGGCCCGTGATGACGAACGCGCAAGAACGGGATACTCCCTCTCGCTCCCCCAGACTACCCGCCGGACGTCACGAGCGCCGACTCATAGGCGAGGATCACGAGCTGGGCGTCGCCGACGTGAACCGGGGGTCGACGATGCTTCCCACCGATCCGAGCAGGGCCAGCAGGACGATAGGCACCGTCACGCATGCCCCGTCAGTGAACCCCCGACGTCTGCTGCCGCGCACCGCGATATGAAACGCCGCGGCAGCCACCGCGATCGCGATTCCCGGCGAGAGCGTTTCCGGCCAGCGCCGCAGCGCCGAAACCCGCCAGCAGCACCAGCACAACGGCTAGCGGGCATCGGCGACGCCACGGCAGAAGCCCGATCTGCTCGTGCCGAACCCCTCGACGGGCGACGGGGCGAACACCAACGCTGCGACGATGAGCCCGAGGACCGAGCACCGCTCCTGTGGTTTCTCGATGTCGACGCCGTGAGACGAATCGCCGGATGCCGACACTGACGGGGTGAGAGACAATGAGGCGCGCCGACTCGCGGTGCGATACAGGGGAACCGATGACCGATTCAGTGACCACGGGCGATGCCGAACTCGTCGCCCGAGCCGCAGGCGGCAGCGAGCAAGCCTTCCGACTGTTGTATCGCGCCTACGTTCGGCCGGTGTACTGGATCGCGCACCGGCTCCTGGGCGATCCCTCAGACGCCGAGGACGTCGTGCAGGAAACCTTCGTCGTCGCCTGGCGCAAGCTCCCGGAGCTCGACCTGGCGTCAGACTCGCTGCTGCCGTGGCTGGCAACGATCTGCCGCTTCCAGTCGGCGAACCGGATGCGCGCACAGTGGAGGGATCGTGAGCACGCCGGCGCGGTGGCAGATGAGGCCCTCCCGGCGACGGTGGATGTCGAGCAGCAGATGATCGACGAGGAATACCTTCGCCTGATCGCCGCCGAGATCGCGACCCTCTCTGACACCGACCGTGAGATCCTGCGCCTGTGCGCGGCCGAAGGCTACGCCTACAGCGCCGCAGCTGAGCATCTCGGAATCCCGCACGGCGCTGTCCGCAACCGTCTCTCCCGCGTCCGCAGGCGTCTGCGGACCGTCGCCCAGGAGAGCACATGAACACCGAGAACCCCCAGCGTCCCGCCGCAGACCAGCTTCCTCTCATGAATGACGACCGCATCGCAATCCTGGAAGACCGCGTCTTCACCGCTATCGAAAGCGAGCGCGCGGCATCCGTTCGACGCTCTGTGGCTCAGGGCCGAGTGTGGATGGCGGGTGCGGCTGCAGCTGCCGTGGTGGCCGTCGCCGCCATCATCGCGCCGACCGTTCTCAGCGGGCTGAGCACGAATGAGGGCGCAGCAGCGGGCACCGTGTCCGCAGACATGTCCGTGGACGGCGGCATGTCGGGAGGTGAGATCGCACTCACGGACGGAGCGGTCGTCGACAGTTCCGTCGGTGGGAAGGCGATGGATTCGGCCATCGGCGAATCCGGTCGTTCGATCATCGCCTCCTCATCAGCCACCGTTGTGGTCGACGACGTTCGTGCCGCTGCTGACCAGATCGCGACCGCAGCCGATAGGCGCGGCGGGTACGTCGAGTCGATGAGTATCGGGTCCGATTACACGGGAGCGCCCGTCGATCTGGCCGACCCGGGCGTCGCCGTGACGAACGGGTGGATCATCGTGCGGGTTCCCGCCGATGACCTCGCCGACGCGATGGGCGACCTGGAGCAGGTCGGCGAGGTCACGGCATCCTCCATTGACCGGTTCGATGTCACCGACCAAGTGGTTGACTTGCAGGCACGGGCGGATGCCGCGCAGGCATCCGTCGACCGCCTGCTCGAGCTCATGGCGCAGGCAGGATCGGTTTCGGACCTCATCGCTGCGGAGTCCGCGCTTGCCGAGCGACAGGCAACGCTCGAGTCCTACCAGCAGCAGCTGGAAAGCCTCGAAGACCAGGTCGCGATGTCGTCGCTGAGCGTCTCATTCACTGTCCGCCACGAGGCGGCCGACGCAAACCCCGCCGGCTTCTGGGACGGCCTCGTGGCCGGCTGGAACGGCCTGGTCGCAACGCTCAACGGCATCGTCGTGGCGCTCGGGTTCCTCATCCCCTGGATTGCGGTGCTCGCGGTGATCGGCGGCGTCGTCTGGGGTGTGGTGGTGCTGGTACGCCGGCGGCGCGCCCCTCCGCGCAGGAGTGAGCTCGGGGCGGTCGCCAGCACGCAGCGCTCGGGACAGACCCCCAGGTAGCGCGTCAACGAGCGGCGTCGAGTGCGAATGCGGTAGCTCGCACCGCGTCGCTCGCAGATGAGGGAGCCATTGCCAAGAACCGGTTCACTCGCCGTCGCCCGCATCCAGATCTACGCTCGGCACCGCCGCCTCTACGACAACCGCCGCACCCAGGTCGGCGCCTGGGCACTGGAGCCCACGGCAGCCGAAACGTTGCGCCGCGAGCACAACCTGCAGCTCACCACGGCCGAGGCCGCGCGGTGGCTGGCAGACTACGAAGCGGCGTTTGGCGCGGCCTACGCACGGCGCGGCTACCTCGGCCCGCGGACCGTGCCCGCATACCGGCGACTGCAAGAGGACGCAGCAGGAACAGCAGGTCCACCGCCGCATCGCGCTCAACACTGGAGCACCGGGACAGCCCCGCAGCATCCTTGGACGCATCGGCCGGGCGATCCAGCGGCCTAGCCCGCCGTCTCCGCCCCTCCGTCAAGATCCACCTGGTCGGGAGCCGCCCGATGTCGGGCTCGGAGACGGTCCCGCCGATCTCCTCTGCGATGAGCGCACCGCATTCCCCTGTACTCGTCGACCTTCGGCTTGACGAATCGCTGGTAGGCGAGGGTTCCGACCACACCCGCGGCGATCAATCCCAGCGCAACGACGGGGTTGATCGAGTCGCCCCCTTCGCCGTCTTCGCCGTCTTCGCCGTCCTCGTCATCAAGGTCACGAATGATCGCTTGCGTGTCGAGGCTGGAGTCCCCTTCCGATCGTAGAAGAGGACTCTTGTCTCCGGGAGCGCCCATACGCGATTGCGAGTAGTCGGTGCCCTTGGGACGACCCACGAGCTTCTTCTCCCAGATCATGCCGTCGTCGGCTTAGAGGTCGCGCCGGTAGGTCATGGTTTTTGGGTGGGTCGGTTGTCCCAGCGGTAGCGGGTCCAGGCTTCTCGGATGAGGCGTCTTGTGGTGATGATCGTGGTGGCGAGGGCGATGAACGCGTCGATCACGCGGGCTCGGACCTCGGTGCAGATCTGGAGTTTCCGGAACCCGCGTGTATGCCAGCAGTTCGTTCTCTCTACGACCCATCGGGTTCCCGGCCTGGAGCGGCTCGCCCTTCTTGCTGATGACATAGTCGCAGCCGAGGACATCGAGCAGGTCGCGGGTTTTGCTGGAGTCGTAGCCGGCATCCAGGTGCACGGTGATCCGTTCGGGGAGGTCGAACTCGAACCGGTCGAGCTTCTCCAGCGTCGGCGCCAGCAGTGGTGAGTCATGACAGTTCGCGCCAGCGACCACGCAGCCGATCGGGATTCCGTTCCCGTCGACGAGGACCGAGCGTTTCGTGCCCTGTTTGCCGCGATCCACCGGTGAACGGCCCGCGGCCTCGCCACCGCACGGAGCCTTGACGATGCACCCGTCCACGGCCTTGACGTACGCGGCGCCGAGCACGAGCACCTGCACGAGCTTGTCGAACACGACCCGGTCCGGCACGCGAGGCCGGTGACAGCCCAGCGGATGCTCATCCAAGACCGGCGGGATGAGTGCTTCGAACTGGTGCCCGATCGGTTCAATGATCGATGATGAAACGGCGGGCACGAGGCGTCCTGGAAACCAGCGAGTTCTTCACACAACCGTGACCAACAGGTCTCGTGCCCGCGTCACCTCAACGCCACGCCGTCACCTACCGGCGCGACCTCTTAGTCCACCACCATGCCCGAATCCTATCGATCGCAGTTCGTGACGCGGGGGTCGTCAGCACTCCATGCGGCTCTATCCTGTCTGACGTCGGGCCTACCCGGTATCATAGGAGGATGGTGAACACGGCGCTCATGGAACAGGTCGAACGGCTCAGCCCATCCGAGCTGGTAGAGCTTCGTGACGTGATCCAGGCCAAGCTCGGCGATGACGTGCCCTCCGGTCAGTGGGCGATCTTGGAGCAGCGCGTCGCCGAGGCTGACGCAAACCCCGACGACTACATCACGCTCGACGAGTTGAAGGCGCGCCGTCGCGCGCGTCGGACTACGTGAGTTACACCGTTCGACTCCTCGCCAATGCTCAGCGTGACCTCACTGACATCGAGGCGTACTACGACGAGCAGGCTCCCCACGAGACGGAACGCTGTCTCGACGCGATCGAGGCGGTCATGGACTGGATAGCGGAACACGCGCACCAGCCGCCCGCCAGCCGGTTCGGGCTGCGCCACGTCAGCACCGAGACGTTCCGCTACCTCGTCTGGTATCGCCTGTTCGAG
>Ga0207881_1000474_pt1 | contig 16164 bp, 17 predicted proteins | sample MalvirmetagMSP97_FD_184227 | JGI IMG/M metagenome (GOLD analysis project Ga0207881, IMG submission 184227) | Marine viral communities from the Deep Pacific Ocean - MSP-97 (SPAdes) | ecosystem: Environmental > Aquatic > Marine > Oceanic | place: Pacific Ocean | collected 2011-05-03 | reverse complement strand
GGTGAGGTGTCCGAGTGGCTGCCAATGAGAGACACGCCTCACAGGCGAGCAAGGTATATAAAGAAACCAGATAGTTAAATTTCAGATTAAGGTGAGGTGTCCGAGTGGCTGAAGGAGCACGCCTGGAAAGTGTGTAACGGGTTAAACCGTTCGAGGGTTCGAATCCCTCCCTCACCGCCATCTAATAGTCCGGTAAAGTCCGGAGTCTTCCAAGAAGGCCGCTAACCATAAGGGTTGGCGGCCTTTTTCGTTCTATAGCTGTTCAAAAAAGACTTGTAAAATCCAGTCGTTTTGGGAACACTGTTGGGAACACCACTTCGTCACCTTTAACCTTGGTGTTCCCAAAATGGCTAAACAAGCAAAACCGCTGACAAATACAGAGATCAAACAGGCCAAGCCAAAAGATAAGGAGTACAACCTTGTTGATGGTGAAGGTTTAAAGCTTCGAGTTAAACCTAACGGCTCAAAACTCTGGCTATTCAACTACTACAAGCCCCACACCAGACAACGGGTTAATATCGGCTTTGGTGTTTACCCGGAAGTCTCTTTAGCGGAGGCTCGCCACCGGCGAAAAACTGCCCGTGAATTACTGGCCCAGGATATCGACCCCAAAACACATCGTGATAAACAGCATAAAGAAGCAAAGGCTGCGACCGAGCTAACGCTGGAGAAAGTGATCAACCAATGGTTTGAAGTTAAAAAGGACTCCATTACACCTGGCTACGCAGATGATATTTCTCGCTCACTTAACAATCACATAATCCCCCGTCTTGGTAAATTGCCTCTCCATCAGATTACGGCACCAGTTGTGATTGACGCGCTCAAGCCTCTCGCGAATACCGGCAAACTGGAAGCTGTTAAACGCATCTGTCAGAGACTGAATGAAGTCATGGCTTATGCCGTGAATACTGGTCTGATACACCACAATCCCCTGGCAGGGATTCGCCATGCTTTTAAAAGGCCAAAAATCACACATAACCCTACTTTGAAGCCGGAAGAATTACCGGAGCTGATGCAGACGCTGAAAATGGCTCACATTCGCCAAGTGACAGGTTATTTAATTCAATGGCAGCTTCATACCATGACTCGTCCAGGTGAGGCCGCCGCTGCCCGTTGGGATGAAATTGATTTTGATAATGCATTGTGGACTATCCCGGCAAAAAAAATGAAAAAACGCCGTGAGCATCTAGTGCCTTTATCCAGTCAGGCGCTCACTTTACTTGCTGCTATCAAACCAATCAGTGGTAAAGGTCAGTATGTCTTCCCTAGCGATATTAACCCGAAGAAGCACGCCAACGCTTCAACGGCAAATATGGCTTTGAAGCGCATGGGCTTTCAGGGACGCTTGACTGCTCATGGTATGAGAGCGTTAGCCAGCACTACGCTAAACGAACAGGGGTTTGATCCAGACGTGATAGAGGCGGCATTAGCGCACGTCGACAAAAATGCTGTACGTGGTGCCTATAATAGAGCCCAATATTTAAAGCGCCGAAAAGTGATGATGGATTGGTGGAGTGAGCGTATTGAGCAGGCAACAACGGGAGCGATGACTTTAAAATCTGGCGTAAAAACATTGAGAGTTGTTGGAGAGTAAATCGCTGGCAGTACTACTGGAACAGGAACTGCTTTAAATTTTTTGTCGTGACTCTACCCACTCGACAACGACATTTTCATACCACCCCACCGAACGGGCACCAGTCAACTTAACCTGCTTCGGGAAATTCCCCTTGGTAATCTCCGCATAGATGGTTGATCGGGAAAGCCCCGTCATGCGCTGAACTTCTTTCAGGCGCAAAATTCTAACGCTCATTCTGCATCTCCTTATTTGTGCATGGCTTCATGCTATGCAGAAATAAGGAGACCACAACAGAAAACCTTTCCATGTGAGTGAAAGGTTTTCTATAGATAGCTAGCTGATCCTTCCGTTTAATACGACCCAATGATCTGTGGCGACTACAGTCTTAGTCGCAACCCGCCCTTCATCAGTACATTTGATGAAGGCCAGGTGGTTCCACTGGAACCACTTGAGGATGAATGTCGGTTGCCAGGACAGGTACCCTTGGCCGGCAGTTCATCATTCATCCGCAAACCCATCTACTCACTACGACACTCAACAGGAGGTGATTAACGAAAATGAAAACTCAGGCGATCAGTGGGCTACCCGTCTCTGTGGCTCTTTACACAGAGACGGGTCTGGCAGACCCGCAAAAAACATCGCCAAAACAGGGTATTAGCGATATTACCGCTGATACAAAAGCTAACCAAAGCACCTATGCGGCCTGTCAAATAGAAGTATTCGACAGGCACAGCACGCAACCCGCAGACCTTAGTCTGTTCAGGCGCGCCAGGCATACGGTTGTAGCAATTGTCCATGCTGTCCATTTTCGGCAGTCGCGGGCTGAGCGAATCAGTCAAGCGCGACCGGCGCTCTATCCGGTTTAACACTCAACAGGATCAGGGTTATATGGACAAGGTTGGCGGCAATCGGAATTACGGCTACGGAAAACAACTCGCTTGGGCAGGCAAAAATGCATTAGCTGATCATTACGGTCACGGAAAGTTTAGTACCCGCGCTTCCCATGAGGAGCGCTGGCAGCAGTTTGTCAGCTTTCTTAAACATGAAGGCATCAAGGATGCCCGGCACATCAGCCTGCAAGCGATTGAGAACTATGCCACCCATTTAAGGCAGCTGGTTGAACAGGAGGAAATGAAAGTCGCCTACGCGCAAAACCTGTTATCAACGATTAATGTCGTCATGGAAGCCATGCGTAAAGATAAAGCTCTGGCTATCAAACCTTCCCAGTGGATTGATCAACGTTCCAACGTTCGCACCACCGTTCCAACAACGCTGGAACGTTCAAAAACAGACGAGCCATTTCGCCGGTTGTCCCAGAACGGTCAGGAACGGACGCTGTACGTTGCGCGATTATGCAGAACTTTCGGGTTACGCTTCAAAGAAGCCTCACTACTCAACACCAGGCAGGCGCTAAGACAGGCTAAACAGTTGGGCCGTATCAATATTACTCAGGGCACCAAAGGTGGCCGAGGCAAAGGAGTTGATCGCTGGGTACCGGTTGACCAGTACCAAATTGGCCTATTGCAAGAAGCTGCCAGGCTACAAGGCAAAGCAGACAACCTCATACCACCGGCTAACAGTTATATTCAATGGCGAGACCATGCCTACTACCAGTGGCGTACCGTGAACAAAGATACCGGCATCAGAGGTTTTCACGATATGCGCGCCGCCTATGCCTGCGAGTGCTATCAGGCACTGACCGGATTTCCCGCACCGGTAGTCACCGGAGTACGCCAGGCAGACAAAGCACTTGATATGCAGGCCCGTGTCATTCTATCCCAACAGCTTGGTCACAATAGACTAGATGTGCTGGCGGCCTACATCGGCAGCAGTAAATAAAGAGATCAGTGATGCGGCCCAGGGGTAAATATCAAGCCAGGCAGCATATGTTGCATCTGATGAAACGCCGTTTAAAAGGTAGCAGGCGTAAAATCAATGAGCATTACAATCGGACGCTGTATATGTCTGATCTGCTGTGGATAAAATTTCAAGTCGGGGCTTATCAGTACCGACTTAAACATCTGAGGTGGTATCTCGAAGAAGGCACCAAGCTTCTATTGCCCGCCACCCGTTACCGGCACTGGTTATCAGTTAAAATCATCTTGGAAGCACTCGACAAAGAGGCAGATTGGGCTCCCCAACTACAAGGCTCTTGGACAAGTTCAGCAGGTAATGAAATCGAGGCTCAAACTAATTCCCGGCAAGATGCGCTCTAAGGGCTCCGCCCTGGCCGCTGGGCCTTCCCGCCCTCGCCGGGGGCATATGGGCCAACAAGCTGCTAATTTCACATTGAACTTCCCTTTACTTGGTAACACAAAGCCCAGTATCCACTTGCAGTTGTTCATTCCTCAATATTCCTTTATTCTCCCAACACCATTTCCGTGGACGATGTTCATGAACGACGAAATATTGACCTTAAAAGAGGTCGCTGAATACATGAAGCTGGCTGAGAAAACCGCTTATCGCCTTGCTGCGGAAGGCAAATTGCCGGGCTTCAAAGTTGGCGGTAGTTGGCGGTTCAAGCGAGAGGATATCGACCGTTGGATCGAAGAACAGAAAAAGAAAGATAAAGCCAATCGCTAAATCACTTATTGGCATGAATTAGCCAAATTGAATTTGGAGCAGGAACGACAATATGACAAGCGCCCAACAACGTGCCGCTCTCCAGCGCCAAATCTGGCAAATCGCCAACGATGTACGAGGCGCAGTGGATGGCTGGGATTTTAAGCAATATGTACTCGGCACCCTGTTTTATCGCTTTATCAGCGAAAACTTTGCCAGCTACATTGAAGCCGATGACGAAAGTATTACCTACGCGGCACTGGGCGACGAAGTCATCACCCCTGAAATCAAAGATGATGCCATTAAAACTAAGGGCTACTTTATCTATCCCAGTCAGCTGTTTAGCAATATTGCCGCCGGTGCCAATACCAACGACAGCTTAAATACTGACCTTGCCGCGATATTTTCCGCCATCGAAGCCTCTGCTAGCGGCTACCCTTCTGAGGGCGACATCAAAGGCCTGTTTGCCGACTTTGATACCACCAGCAACCGCCTTGGCAATACCGTCAAAGATAAAAACAAACGCCTGGCTGATGTACTTAAAGGAGTCGCTGGTCTGGAGTTTGGCAGCTTTGATGCCAGCCATATCGACTTGTTTGGCGATGCCTACGAGTTTCTTATCTCCAACTATGCTGCCAATGCAGGCAAATCCGGGGGCGAGTTCTTTACCCCGCAACATGTTTCAAAGCTGATTGCTCAGCTTGCTATGCACAAACAAACTAGCGTCAACAAAATCTTTGATCCGGCCTGTGGCTCTGGCTCACTGTTACTGCAATCCAAAAAACATTTTGATGCGCATATTATTGAAGAAGGCTTCTTCGGCCAGGAGATCAACCACACCACCTACAACCTGGCTCGTATGAATATGTTTTTGCACAACATCAATTACGACAAGTTTGATATTCAGTTGGGCAATACCCTCATTGACCCTCATTTTGGAGATGAAAAACCCTTTGATGCCATTGTCTCCAATCCGCCGTACTCAGTGAAATGGATTGGTGGCGATGATCCCACCTTGATCAATGATGAGCGATTTGCCCCTGCTGGTGTGCTTGCGCCCAAGTCCAAGGCCGACTTTGCCTTTGTCTTGCATGCGCTAAGTTATCTTTCCAGCAAAGGCCGTGCGGCCATTGTCTGCTTCCCTGGTATTTTTTACCGGGGCGGTGCCGAGCAGAAAATCCGCAAATATCTGGTCGATAACAACTATGTAGAAACGGTGATATCACTCGCGCCCAACCTGTTTTATGGGACTACCATTGCGGTGAATATTCTGGTGCTTTCCAAACACAAAGCCGACACCAATACCCTGTTCATCGATGCCAGTGGTGAGAACTTCTTTAAAAAAGAAACCAATAACAACGTGATGCTGGATACGCATATCCAACAGATTATGGACATGTTCGACAACAAAGAAAATGTCGATCATGTGGCGCAATTGGTTTCCTACGACAAGGTTGCCGAAAACGACTACAACCTGTCGGTTAGCAGTTATGTGGAAGCTAGAGATACCCGCGAGAAGATTGACATAACCCAGCTGAATGCCGAACTGAAAACCACTGTGGCCAGGATAGATCAGCTTCGTTCAGAAATTGATGCCATTGTGGCGGAGATAGAGGCGTGAGCAGTTTATATTTTATTGAGAAGCTGCTTGATGGAGCGTCCGTCGAATATTTGCCATTAGAAGAGCTCGCAACAATTAAGCATGGTAAAGATTGGAAGAAATTGGCTGAGGGTAATATTCCCGTTTACGGTTCAGGCGGCATTATGGGGTATGTTGATCAATACTCTTATGATAAGCCAACTGTACTGATTCCACGCAAAGGAACAATCACAAATGTATTCTATGTAGATTCACCATTTTGGAATGTTGACACAATTTACTACACGGAAATAAGTGAAGAAAAAATTCTGCCCAAGTATCTCTATCACTTTGTAAAGACGATAGATTTAATGGCTCTTGATACCGGCACTGGAAGGCCGAGTCTGACACAAGCAATTTTAAATAAGCTGATAATCCCCATTCCCTGTCCAGATAACCCAAAAAAATCGCTGGAAATCCAGGCCGAAATCGTCCGCATATTGGACACCTTTACCGAGCTAACCACCGAGCTAACCACCGAGCTTAATGCCCGGAAAAAGCAATACAACTACTATCGCAATCAGTTGTTAAGTTTTGAAGACAAGGACGTGGTGTGGACCACGTTGGGGGAGATTGCTGAAATTGGTACGGGGAGCCATGACACCAAAGATGCGATTGAGGAAGGCGAGTATATTTTTTATGCGCGAGGTCGTGAGCCGTTAAGATTGAATGTGTTTGACTTCGATGAAACTGCAATCATTACTGCCGGAGATGGTGTTGGAGTAGGAAAGGTATTTCATTATGCTCAGGGAAAATATGCACTACATCAGCGGGCATACAGAATCGTTCCGGGTGAAAATGTCGAACCACGCTTCGTTTACCACTATCTTGTTGCCAATTTCTACTCCTACGTTAAGAAAACGTCAGTTCACTCATCCGTAACATCGCTGCGAAAGCCAATGTTCCTAAAGCTTCCAGTACCAATTCCGTCAGTCAAAGAGCAGGCACGGATAGTTGCTATCCTGGATAATTTTGATGCCCTAACGAACTCCATCACTGAAGGCTTGCCCCGCGAAATTGAACTGCGCCAAAAACAATACGAGTACTACCGCGAAGTTTTGCTGAGTTTCCCCAAGCCTGAAGAGGTAGCTGCATAACATGGGCAAAGAGCTAACGGAAATAGCGCAACAGCTAAAAGATGCCGATAAGAAAATTCAACTTATCTATGCCTTTAATGGCTCTGGAAAAACTCGCCTTTCGAGGAATTTCAAGGAGCTCATAGCGCCGAAAAATGAGAACGGTGATGAGGCTGATGATGCGGAGTTGTCCCGCAATAAGATCCTCTACTACAACGCTTTCACAGAAGACCTTTTCTACTGGGATAACGATTTAGAAAATGATGTTGAACCAAAGTTGAAAATTCAGCCAAATTCATTTACTGATTGGGTGTTGAGAGATCAGGGGCAAGATCGCAATATAGTATCCAGCTTTCAGCGTTACGCTAACCAAAATTTGACTCCGAACTTTAGTGAAGATTTTTCCGAAGTCATATTTACTTTGGAGCGCGGCGACAATACGCATTCTGGCAACCTAAAGATCGCTAAAGGCGAAGAAAGCAATTTTATCTGGAGTATTTTTCAGACTCTGGTCGATCAAGTCATTAACATTCTCAATGTCACCGAAGTTGGCCAGCGAGAAACTAATCAGTTTGATCAATTGGAGTATGTCTTTATTGATGATCCCGTCAGTTCGTTAGATGAAAATCACCTGATTGAGCTTGCGGTAACTCTGGCAGAACTTATTAAATCCAGCCAGTCAGATTTAAAATTTATCATTACGACACATAGCCCCCTCTTTTATAACGTGCTGCATAATGAGCTTAACCGCAAAGCATGTTATTTATTGGAGCGTTTCGAGGATGGCACCTTTGCATTAACCACAAAACAAGGTGATTCCAATAAGAGCTTCTCCTACCACTTATATTTAAGACAAACGCTGGAGCAAGCCATTGCGGAGAATACTATTCAAAAATACCACTTTACGCTGTTACGCAATCTCTATGAAAAAACTGCTAACTTTTTAGGTTATGAAAAGTGGTCAGATCTTTTGGATACTGCTCCCGGTGATAAACAGGGGTATCTAAATCGCATTATTCAATTTAGTAGTCATCGAACGTTATCCAGTGAAGAAGTCGCTCAACCCTCTGAACCAGAAAAGCAAATGGTTAGGTTGTTGCTGGATAATTTGTTGAATAACTATGGGTATTTGCAGCAGGTAGAACAAAATGGTTGATTACACCAAGCCCATTGCCGAATCAAATAACTTTATCGTTCTCGATAAGTACACCAAGGAATGGGCAGTTGCCGAGGGCTACCAAAGCGAAGATGCTTTGGAGCGGGAGCTAATTGAGGATTTACAAAACCAGGGCTATGAATATCTGCCTGGCCTGAACAACCCAGAAGCTATGCTTGCTAACGTGCGTGAACAGTTGCAAACACTGAATGACGTGCATTTTGCAGAAGGCGAGTGGCTGCGTTTTGTGGAAACCTATCTGGATAAGCCCAGTGACACGATTGTTGATAAAACCCGCAAAATCCACGATGACTATATACATGATTTTGTCTTTGACGATGGCCATATTCAAAATATCTACCTGCTGGATAAAAAGAATATTGCCCGTAATAAAGTGCAGGTGATCAAGCAGTTTGAGCAAACCGGCACCCATGTCAACCGCTATGATGTCACCATTCTGGTCAATGGGTTACCGTTGGTGCAGATCGAACTGAAAAAGCGTGGTGTTGCCGTTCGTGAGGCGTTTAACCAGGTACACCGCTACAGCAAAGAAAGCTTTAACAGCGAGCATTCTCTGTATAAATATTTGCAGTTGTTTGTAATCTCAAATGGCACTGACAGCCGCTATTTTGCCAATACTACCCAGCGCAATAAGAACAGTTTCGACTTCACCATGAACTGGGCAAAGGCAGATAACAGTCTGATTAAAGACTTAAAAGACTTTACCGCCACCTTCTTCCAGAAAAATACGCTACTCAATGTGTTGCTGCATTACTCGGTGTTTGACATTAGTGATACTTTGTTAGTGATGCGCCCCTATCAGATAGCGGCTACCGAACGTATCTTGTGGAAGGTGAAAAGCTCGTTTGAAGCTAAAAACTGGAGCAAACCTGAAGGCGGGGGCTATATCTGGCATACCACTGGTTCAGGTAAGACTTTAACCAGCTTTAAAGCGGCCCGCCTGGCTACCGAGTTGGATTTTATCGATAAAGTCTTTTTTGTAGTGGATAGAAAAGACCTCGACTACCAAACGATGAAAGAATACCAGCGCTTTTCGCCCGATAGTGTGAATGGCTCTGATAGTACTGCTGGCTTAAAGCGCAACTTGGGTAAAGATGACAACAAAATTATTGTCACCACCATTCAGAAACTCAACAACCTGATGAAAAGTGATGGTGACTTGTCGGTTTACAATCAGCAAGTGGTATTTATTTTTGACGAGTGCCATCGTAGTCAGTTTGGAGAGGCTCAGAGAAACCTACAGAAGAGGTTTAAAAAGTACTATCAGTTCGGTTTTACCGGCACCCCTATCTTCCCGCAAAACGCGCTAGGTGCTGAGACAACCGCCAGCGTTTTTGGTCGTGAACTTCACTCTTATGTCATCACTGACGCAATTCGAGATGAAAAGGTGTTGAAGTTCAAAGTGGACTACAACGATGTACGCCCACAGTTTAAGGCGATTGAGAGCGAGGAAGACGAGAAGAAGCTCACGGCGGCAGAGAATAAAGAGGCACTTCAACATCCCGACCGGATCAGGGAAATATCCCTGTATATTCTTAATAACTACCGACAGAAAACTCACCGTCTGCAACCCGGTGCAAAGGGCTTTAACGCCATGTTTGCGGTAAACAGTGTCGATGCCGCCAAGCTCTATTATGAGTCGCTGAACAAATTACAGGCTGACCCTACATTTAAAAACAGGGACAAGCCGCTGAAGATTGCCACTATTTTCTCATTTGTCGCTAACGAAGAACAGGATGCGATTGGAGATATTCAGGACGAGAGTTTTGAAGTATCAGCCATGCACAGTAGCGCCAAGGAATTTTTGAGCGCCGCAATTGCCGACTATAACGCATTCTTTAAGACCAACTTCAGCGTGGATAGTAACGGCTTCCAAAACTACTACCGCGATCTGGCCAAGCGGGTTAAAAGCCAGGAAATTGATTTGCTGATTGTAGTGGGTATGTTCCTTACCGGTTTTGATGCGCCCACTCTCAACACCCTGTTTGTGGACAAAAATCTGCGTTACCACGGTTTAATGCAGGCCTTTTCGCGAACCAACCGCATTTATGACGCCACCAAGACCTTTGGCAATATCGTTACTTTCCGTGATTTGGAAAAGGCTACTGTCGACGCCATCACCCTGTTTGGTGATAAAAACACCAAAAACGTGGTGCTGGAAAAAAGCTATACGGAATACATGGAAGGCTTTACCGATGCGGTTACTGGTGAAGCCAGGCGTGGCTTTATGGATGTGGTGAGCGAGCTGGAGCAACGCTTTCCTGACCCCTCTCAAATTGAAAAAGAGTCTGACAAGAAAGAATTTGCAAAACTTTTTGGCGAGTATTTGCGGGTGGAAAACGTGTTACAGAACTATGACGAGTTTGCCAGCCTGAAAGCCTTGCAGAATGTTGATATGGATGATTCGGACGCAGTTGAGGCCTTTAAAACTGAGCACTATTTAACTGATGAAGACCTAGCTGCATTGCAATCCATTCGCATTCCTGCCGAGCGAAAGATTCAAGATTACCGTTCCACCTATAACGATATTCGTGATTGGCTGCGCCGTGAAAAATCCGCTACCGAGAAAGAAACATCCACCATCGACTGGGACGAAGTGGTGTTTGAGGTAGATTTGCTCAAGTCACAAGAGATCAACCTGGATTACATTCTTGAGCTGATTTTTGAGCATCACAAGAAAACCAAAAGCAAGGCTGACCTGGTTGACGAAGTTCGCCGTGTAATTCGTGCCAGCCTCGGTCATCGTGCCAAAGAGAGCCTGCTGGTTGATTTTATTAACCAAACCGACCTTGACCAGATTGGCGATAAGGCCAGCGTTATTGAGGCCTTCTTCGCCTTCGCACAAGCTGAACAGCAGCGAGAGGCAAATGAGTTGATCAGTGCTGAAAATCTGAACACAGAAGCGGCCAAGCGTTATATCACCACATCACTAAAACGAGAATTCGCAAGCGAGAACGGTACGGAGCTTAATGCCATTTTGCCTAAAATGAGCCCGCTGAACCCACAGTACCTAACGAAGAAACAGAGCGTTTTCCAAAAAATCGCCGCTTTTGTTGAGAAATTTAAAGGTGTAGGTGGGGGGGTGTAGTTGTAGGGCAACTTAATCTTCTTGTGCTTCTTCGAGCATTTTTTCGTTTTTCCATGTAAGCAGAGTAAGCGTTTCACCCTCAACTAACTGTACAGTTTCTTCCCAAACCTCAAATCTGTCAGCTTTCCACCAATTAAACCATGCATCACCAGGAGCCATAACGCGATTAGTCTTATCTTTCTTGCCAAACAAAACTTCAATAGCTTCTGTCTCATGGTCTAATTGGTCATGAGGAAATAACCTTCTCGGTACATCTCTATTGCTGCGGAACCATTTTCTACCATTCTGTGTATAACACACGAGCATACAGGGAATGTTACCGTATTCTGCGTATCTAATTGCCGTACACGTTTTACTAACATCAAAAATGTCCGCAATTGAATAAATCGTATCGAACGTCGGCTGCTTAAACTGCCGGGCAACATCGGTAAACAAATAGATAGGCAACAGTAAATTGGCTGAATATTTATCTGCTACTTTCTCAGCCTCACTCGTTGCATTTACGCCAGCATAGTTACCAATATCCTCTGTCCGGCAAGCAAAAGATTTTCCCCTGTGATGATGCCAATGACCAAGTTCATGACCTATAGAAAATCGCTTTCTACGATTAATTGCTCGGTTATCAATTGTGATGATAGCTTTATCTCCAACTCCCAAAATTCGGGCTTCGCATCCATCCAGATTTCGATACTTGATTTCCGCTCCTTGATCGAAAGCTATCGCTTCTAAATCAATTTCATGGGGCTCAGTGATACCTAATGATTGTAAAAGTTCTTCTGAGGGGGTAAGCCTTTGCATTATTTGATATTTCCATCTTCATCAATTACTCCAAGATCAATAAGATCCTGTAAAAGTCCGTCAGCGTCAGACTCAGTCATTTCCTCCTCGTTCCTTGCCGCCAGTGTAAGGCTATCGACTGACTGTTTAGCCTGAGTGATCAACTTTCTCTTGTCTCCTATGGAAAGTGATAAGATGTTGGTTGGGTGATTTTGGTTCCTATTGCTATCAAGGTGTTCTCTGGCAGCAGCTAATTTGGACTTCCTGCTTTTCATAACAGCAGAATTAATGACATTCCTCGTATTGGAAATTTCTAATTCAACGTCACGATATTTTTCTTGAGCTTCCCTCATCACCTCATCGTCTGATAAATCTAGAATATCTTCAGCAAATGCGTCTGCTACTGATATCGGTAGTTTGGTTTTACGGTTGTCATTCATGATTCAGGCTCCTCTTCTTTGTGGGCGTTCCATTTCCTCCTCATTCTTCTTCGTATTGTGTTGTATTGCTTGGCGCTCCATCCTTCATTCTCCTGGATTTCTGGCGGGGAATGCTCATCTTGCAGATAGAAAATCAATAGTAGTATTTCATCGTCTTCTTCAAAAAATCGTTCCAATTCCTTATACAACTGCTTTTCTAAAACTTCATCTTCAACGTTCCTTCCTGGGTCATGTAGCTGGCAGTCATCGATGTCACATGAACTGCCCTGCCGCGCTTTTTTCTTCCGTTCACCGTCCGTAATACTCCTTATAACTCCTACTAGGAAATTCACGACCGGCAGATTTCTGGGGCACGTTTTTCGTTCTCCAGAAAGTGCTCTTACTACTGCCTCCTGAAGCAAGTCCTCGGCGTCCATATCATGGCCGCCGGTATATTTTTCAGCAATTGCTTTTAATCTGAGTACATCTTCCTTACTTAGCCCCAAAATGGCCGCTTCCAGCTCTTCATTCGATAGGTGGGTGCTATCCATATTCCTTACCTGATTGATTTTTTGCATGGTCATTCTACCCCCTGATTATTATGCAGGCGCACTGCAGACCATCATTCGGACAAATCATAGAAATATTTTTTGATGTCCGCGACCTGTTTTTTTATGCGCCTATACCTATGAGATGGCAATTGTCCATCCCCTGACTGATCAACCATTAACCATTTATAGGTGAACGACATGGCTAAAAAAAGAAATGAAACGACAAGCAAGCGAGCCGGGACAGCAGCATCTAAGGTGCTCCGCAGCAAAACTGCCAGCAAGGCGGCTAAGACTGCGGCGGGATCTGCTTTGACCCAACGACCAAACCGTAAGAAATAAGGAGTTTGAAAATGACTGATGTAGATGTACTTGACGAAATTGAAGTAGTAGACCTTGAGGAATACGCATGTTCTGACATGCCAATTCCCAAGCGGGTGAAGTATTACCTGATCAAGGTGGATAAGGAAAAAATCCGGGTTCAATCGCCCATTACTGCAAAAGAAATACTGATAGCAGCTGGTCTAGATCCGTGTGAATATCACCTCCAGCAAAAATTCAGGGGTGGTAAGCGCAAGAAGCTGGAACCTGATCAGGAAGTTGACCTCAGAAAGCCCGGTGTAGAGCGTTTCGAGACTGTACCAACGGAAGCGTGCAATGGTTGATCTGCGGCGAGACTTTCATCTCCCTGACGATGACATCCAGTACCTTGATAACCTGGGTTTGGGTTGGGAAGCCATACAGGATGGCAACGAGCGTGCTGTAGTCCTGCATGGTTTTCCCATGCCGCCACCATTTCAACCGGAAAAGCTCAATTTGAAAATCAAGTTACCCCGGGACTACACCAGCGGGGCTGCACTTGACATGTTTTTCACGGATAGACATGTCACAAGATCAGACGGCAAAGCCATCGAAAGGTTGACCGAATCCGGCCAGTTCGACAACAAGAAGTGGTGGCAATGGTCTCGCCATTACCCAAAGACCACTAAGTGGCGTCCTGGTGTCAATACGCTGGCGACACACATATCGTATGTCCAGCATATTCTGATCCAAGAGGGCGGAGGCAGGACATGGTGATAAAGCTGAGAATGACTGGTAAGCAGCACAGCGATATTAAATCCCATGTCACTGCTGAAGATGGGTTTGAGGCAGGATCACTTTTGTTGTGTGAACCTGTATTTCGGGAAAAAGCAACCATACTTCTGGTCAAAGAAGTAATGCACGTACCGTATGACGCGTGTGGATCACGTACACCAACATTTTTGTCCTGGCCCACTGAAGAATATTTATTGCCCTTATATGAGCGTCTTGAAAAAGATGGCCTCTCGCTAATCATGCTCCATAGCCACCCAGGAGGGTACAACGAATTTTCAAATACAGATACAGAAAATGATTTGAAGATTTTATCGCGGCTGACTGCATGTATAGAAGGAAAGCAACCTCACGGCTCTGCAATCATGTTGCCTGATAGCAGTGTGAAAGCGCGGGTAATGGGTGAAAATGAAGAATTTATTGCCATTGATATGGTTTCGATTGCGGGTGACGATATCCGTTACTTTGGTGATCTAGCCAACGCTGATAGCCACTCCGAATTCATGAAAAAAACCGCGCTGGTGTATGGATCAGGGACTACCAGTATTATGCAAGGCTTAAAAGCGGGTGTTGTGGGGTGCTCCGGTACGGGAAGTCCTACTACAGAGCTATTGCTTCGGTATCACATCGGCCACCTAGTTCCCATTGATTTCGACATCATTGAAATGGGTAATTTGAATAGGATGCTAATGTCTCGTATCGCTGATGCAAAAGCAGAAATACTAAAAGTGGAACGATGTGCGCAATGGGTGGAAGAAACCGAGCTGCCAACAAAGGTTACTCCAATTAACGGGCTTGTTCCCTCCGAAGAAACCATTGAGGCACTTGCAGATTGTGATGTGATATTCGGCTGTATAGACAATGTTGTTGCACGCCATGCACTTAATAAAATTGCCTGCGCTTATCTGATCCCATATTTTGATTTAGGAGTTGCCATTAAAGGCGATACGAACAACCCTGGAAATCTTCGACAGGCGATAGCCCGTTGCCACTATATACAGCCTGATCAATCCTGCCTGCTAGACCGAGGTGCCTATTCATCCGAAAGGCTAAGAGATGAAAATTACCGCAGGGACAATCCAGATTTTTACAAAGTGATCAAAGAGCTCGGCTATACAGGTGAGCAAAATGATGTACAGGCAGTTATGACATTAACAATGGAAGCCGCCACAATGGCAATTGACGATTTTATGGCACGATTGGGTGGCTATCGTATTGATCCTAACAAAGAATTTGATGAGCAAGAACGTTCGTTTACGCATGGTTACTATGAACACAAGTCTCATTCTGATGCGAACAATGCGATGCGATTGTTCTTAGCAACTGGCGATAAACATAAAAGGCTTTAAAAAATGATTGCTGCGGTTAGAAAGTTTTTTCAATGGATTGCTCGACCCTTATCGAAGCTATGGGATAAGCCGTATTCCATTCAGTATCATGAAGACCCCATCGATAACCCAAAGGAGAAAATTTTATACGTTATTGGCTCATCAAATGAGCCTTGGCAGGTTGAAATGCGATGCCCCTGTGGTTGTGGAGAAAAAATCGTATTACCTGTGAATGAAGAAACGACTCCCTGCTGGAGTTTACAAATAGTAGATCGCAATATTCCTACATTACACCCATCCATCTGGCGATCTAAGAATTGTAGGTCTCACTTTTTCCTTCGTAACGGTAAGGTAATCTGGGCTTAAATAATTACGATGGCAATTTATAAATATTAGTATCCGACAGGGGTCGATTGATAATTTATCATCTAACCCCGTATAGCGGGTTTCCGTGGAAAATTTATGACGTTGCCTTATCCGCGTCGTTGATCAAGGTCGATCCTGGCTCTGCCGTTCCTATTTCAATCCAGCCTGACAGTTGGCTCTAACCACCGTGTTCTCGCTTTGCTGTGAGCCGCGCCAGCATGAGCCAAAGATTGAAGCCCACTTATGTTGAGTTGATGGAGGAAAGCTGTGAATTCGCTGTGTAGGAACACTGTAAGGAACACCGGAATATAACGACTCCTATAAAACATATAAATATCAAAAACTTATAGATTCTGTTCTACTCCCTCCCTCACCGCCAAATAAATAAACCCGCGAAAGCGGGTTTTTTATTGTGAGGGAGGGTGAGAAGCCTCGTCAGGGTTCGACAAGCTCGCGATAGCGAGCGCAGCGCGGCCTGTTTTGTAAGGCCGTCCCGCAGGGATTCGCGAAGCGAAC
>Ga0207881_1000470_pt1 | contig 16280 bp, 15 predicted proteins | sample MalvirmetagMSP97_FD_184227 | JGI IMG/M metagenome (GOLD analysis project Ga0207881, IMG submission 184227) | Marine viral communities from the Deep Pacific Ocean - MSP-97 (SPAdes) | ecosystem: Environmental > Aquatic > Marine > Oceanic | place: Pacific Ocean | collected 2011-05-03 | reverse complement strand
GCGGACCAGACCGAGGTCGAACAACTCGGTGGGGCGTCCCTGGCGGTCCCCGTGGACCGAGGCCCGATGCCCCACGCGGCAGGCGAAGCGATCTTGGACGATCAAGGTGTCCCGGTTGCCTACAGGGTCGCACCCAACGACGTCATCTCGACGATCGGCGCCCGGTTCTGCGTCGGCGAACAGTGGCTCCACTGGGTCAACTACGTCCGCCGTGACGGCGATGCGCTCTACGCCGGAGACGTACTCAATCTCGACGCGCACACGATCCTCAGCGTCGGGGACCAGAACGGCGTCGTTCACGACAATGCGCTACCCGAAGGTTTCGTCATCCCACCGCAGCGCTAGGGAACGCTGATACCCCGCACTCAGGAGCGTTGACCGGTTCTGAGTGCGGGGTATCGGTGTCCTAGAGGTCGCGAGCTTGATGCGTAGTGGCAGCGCCTGGATTGCGTTCGAGTCCGGCTGAGACGGGCGTTACGTGGTGAGGTACACCCTCTTGCCTGTGAGTTCTTGCCCCCACGTGATGGTGGAGTACTTCGGGCTGTACGCCTCAGCGCAGACGGTGGAGCCGGAGTACAGCCAGCACGGCCTCGCGTAGTAGCCACTGGTGTAGAAGCTTCCGCGGTTCGGCCACGTTCCGGTCGCGCCGCTCCCATCGAACCCGTACCAGATGTGGGGTGACAGCCAGCCGTGCCAGCATGCGTGCCCCGTGTTGCAGATGCTGTAGACGCTGTTCGGTTGAATCAGCACCGGCGTTAATTCGACACTCTCGAAGGCGCCGGTCGCCGGATCGATGGTGATCGTCACCGGGTCATCGGATTCGAGCAGGGCGATCTCGTCGCTGCTGAGTTCGGAGAACTCTGCAGGCGTGTCCCCTTCGTCGTCTGCGTATGCCGGCGCGCTACCGAAGACGGCACCAACGAGCGCGAGCAATCCGATCGTCGCTCCCGCCAGTCGGGTATGTCTCGTGGTCGTCATAGCTCTCCCTTTCTTTCCGGTTCGCCCCGTCGCGGCCTGGACTGCGGGGCGGTGACCAATAGTCGCGCTGGTCGCTGTCGCGCTGAGGTGCAGCGCGTTGCTCAGTAGTGTTTGCGAAGTCGGGGAATCCTTACTTCTGGTCTGAATCCGGTCGCGCGGCCCTCGACATGTGATCTACTATCGTTATTCGATATATCGTTTTGCGATAGTTGGAGGGCAACATGCCGATCGCTTTTCGCTGGGCCGTGCGGGTCTTGCTGGTCCTGCTGTTTCTCTTCTCGTTGCTGGTCGAGGGGTATTTCGTGCCGCGCCTAGGGCTTGATGTCGTTCACGTCTTCCCCGAAGCGTGGGATCTGTTCGTTCCGGCGCTGGTGTGGTCGATCCTGTTCATCGGCTGCGGGCAGGCGATTCTGGTAGTCGTCTGGCGTTTGGTATCTCTGGTCGCGCGGGAGCGGATCTTCTCGTCGGCCGCCGTGCCGTGGGTTCGTGCGTTGATCGTGGTCGCTGTCATCGCGCTCGTGCTGCTGGTCGCAGCCTTTGTCGCACTCAGCGTGAGGGAGTACACACCGCCGCTGGCGATGTATGGCTTGATCGGACTGTTCTTGCTGTGCTTGACGTTCGCGCTGGTCGTGTGGACGATGCTCGGGCTGTTGCGACGGTCGACCCGTTTCCACGACGAGTTGGAGGAAGTGATCTAGTGCCGATCGACGTTCATCTCGATGAGCAGCTCAGGAGGTCCGAGCTCACGGTCGCCGAGCTCGCCGCGGCGATCGGCATCACACCCGCCAACGTGTTCGTCCTCAAGAACGGCCGCGCCAAGGCGGTGCGCTTCACCACGCTCGCCGCGATTTGCGAGGTGCTCGCATGCCAACCCGCAGACATACTGACGTATCGTGCCGACGACGACGGGACAGCCTCGCCCGGGGTTCTCAGCGAATAGTCAGGCGCGTGGGCACGGGGCGGCGTCTCACACCAATGGAGAGACCCGACCCGCGCGCCGCAAGACGACCAGACCTGCGTGATTCTCACAGGATCTGCGGGTTGATGCGCGTCGTCCAGATGTACATGATCGTCTGCGGGTCATCGAATCCGAGTGAGTCCGTGGCATACGAAACGACGTCAGGCCCCGATGACCAGTAGGAGCCGTTGCTGCTCGCAGAGGAACACCTCTTGTCAGCGATTCCGACGCCGGAGCGCTGGAATTGGATGCATACCTGGATGATTCGCTGACCGCTATAGACATTCGCAGCAGCCTTCGCGTGTCCCTCGTACCACACCCACGCGGTCTCGGTCGAATACGCATAGCTCGAGCCCCAGTACACCATCGGCGTAACCATTCCCGGTGGTGGCGTCGATGGCCATTCGACACCGACAGTCCCACCGGAGCCCGGCTCGGGGAGCACGACCCACTCCTCGGTGACCTCGACGCCGTCCTCCGGCCCGAATGTACGGCCATCGATGAAGACCGTGCCGGAGTCGTCCTGGTTGTTGTCGGTTCGGGTACCGGTGTCACCGTTCGCAAAAGCCGGCGCGCCGCCCAGAAGAGTACCCGCGAGTGCGAGCAGTCCGATCGTCGTCTTCACCAGTCGGGCTTGTCTCATAGTCCTCATGGGTCTCCCTCTCTGCCCTGGTTCGCTCCGCCATTGCACAGGGTTCGGCACGATCATCGGCAGCAGTATCGCCGTGCTCGCGGGCCCCGATCTGACGCGTGTGCTGAGTAGTGTTTGCGGGAGCAGGGAATCCTTACGTGCGGCGCGGCGGACGACTGCTGGGGGTGGGCCGCGGTCGCATTCGGGGTCTTCGAGAGCCGGTGTAAGGATTCGACGTTCTCGCCAAACAAGTCATGTGAGTGTGATTGGTCATGAACTGTGAGTGTGATTGGTCATGAACGCGGGGGAGTAGACGTGGAGCCGGACCCGGAGGACTTCACGACTCTCTACAAACGTAGCTACCGGACGATCCTGCGTTACATCTACCAGCGCGTGAACGACCATGCGCTTGCTGAAGACCTTACTGCGGAGACCTACGCCCGGGCCCTGGAGAAACAAAAAAATGGAGTGACCATTACGGTCGGATGGCTAATTCGCGCGGCTCGCAACCTGATCGGAAACGAGTACCAGCGACGCGACCGTGCCCAGGCTCGCATGCAGCGGATTGTGATCGAAGAACTCACCGCAGCGGCGCGGAACGAGAACGAGGACGACTTGGAGGTGAGAGCGGCGATGGCCCGGCTGCGCCCTGCTGACGCGCTGGTGCTGCAACTCACCTACTGGGACGGCCTGTCAGCATCTGAGGCGGCGACGTTCCTGGATTGCTCCACGGGGGCAGTATGGGTGCGACTCACTCGCGCCCGGGCAAAGATCCGTTCGATGCTCATGGAGGAGTCCCACATGAGCATCTCGCCGAGGTTGGTTGAGGGTGGTGATTTGGATGGATGATCTGAGTCGGCGCCTTCGCAAGGCCAATCCTCATGAGGGACAGCCCCTGCCCGAGCACGCGGTGAAAACGTTGGATGACTTGCTCACCGGACGCCGCACGCCTCAATGGGATCGATCAGCGCGGTCAGTCTCGCCGCGTCGTGTATGGCGGCCACTGGTGCTCGCCGGATCAGGCTTCGCGGCAGCCGTGACCGTCGTCGCCGTGATCGCGCTCGTGATCTTGCGGCCGGTGCCCGCCGTCGCGATCACGCCGGACCGGTTGCCGCTCGAACCGACTTCCTGGACTGTGGAGACACTGCTGGAGGAATCGATGACCGGTGTCCCAGCTCCTGAGGTTGCCGAGTCCCGCCGCGGTGCGGAGTGGGAAGGCTGGTTCGTGCAGCTCGACCTGGACAGCCCCACCGCGACATTCATACAGCCGCAGCGGACGCAGATCGAGTGGAACGACGATCTCTCTGGCACGAGTCGGGTCATCGCCGGAGTCCCCATGTCCGCCGACGGCTCCCCGATTGAACCGGTACCAGCGTCCGCGGAGGCGACAGGCACGATCCTCTACGAGGACAGTTGGGCGCCTGGCGAGCTCGTCACGCCGTTCCCCACCGCGCCACCTGATGACGTCGACGGCATGCGCGCCTACCTCCAAGCCTTCCTGAGGGAACAAGGCGGGACTGACGCTGACGCGCCGTCGGCGGGCGACTACGTCCTCGCGGTCACCTCCCTGATGCAAGTGTGGACGCTCAGCGAAGCGGCACAGCGCGCCGCGATCACAGTTGTCCTCGACGCGGCCGGTGTCACAGTGGCGGGGGAGACGACCGACCGGGCCGGTCGGTCCGGGGTAGTGCTGAACACCGAGCCCACCGACCTTCAGCCCGACTACCGCACCCGACTCATCATTGACCCTGCCTCCTGGCGAATCCTCGCGGCAGAGACCAACACGATCGACGGACTCCCGGACTTCGGGATTCCCGCCGGCGCCGTGACTGACTACACGATATGGAGATGAAATGACCGGTACCCGTTCTCGTCGACTCGCCGTTCTTGCCGCTGTAGGTGCTCTTGCCCTGGCTCTGTTCACGCCTGGTGTCGCGGCGTACGCGGACGATACCAGCGAGCTCCAAGCCCGCGTTGACGCCGTGCTCGCGGAGTTCCCCGGTGGATCCCAGACAGCACCCAACGAGGTCACCTGGGAGGACGGGGCGGTGATACTCACTCTTGCGGCCGACGAGGGTCTGATCACCACGATGGCGGTCGGGTCCTGCGCAACCGGCTACTACTGCGCCTACTCCGGGTACAATCTCTCGGGAAGCAAGCTCAGCTTCTCCGCCTGCAACACGACACAGTCAACGGGCGCTCTCAGCGTCGTCCGATCGCTCGCGAACGCACGCAGCAGCGGCTACGTGCAGGGCAAGAACTCCAGCGGCACCGTCCTCGCCACGGTCAGCGCCGGTGGCTCCCTCGCCTACGCTTCCACCAGCATCACGAAACTGACCTGCGTGAGCTGACGAACCCTCAGCGACACGTCTGCAGGCAACCAGCAGCTGGTGTACGCCTCATTGGGGGAGGGGGCGCGGCAGGTGCCTTACGGCGCGAAGGTCGCGCCTCCTGGCGCGAGCAGCAAGAACCATCCGATGGCCACGACGACCGCGCACCCCGCGGGCACAAGGCCGGCAAGAGCGAGAAAGAACTTCCGACGCTCCGGCTGTCGCCGCGCCTGTATTAGTGCCAGCACGAACGCAACGATGATCAGCGCAGCCGCCACCACCCAGAGGAAGCACGCGATGCCGTAGCCGATACCTGCCTCGGTCGAGTCGTAGCTTGTTGTCTCACGCAGCTCTCCGTTGTACCACGCGAGCCCCGTCATGCCGAGTGAGAGAATCCCGGCGAGGCCCGCAAGACAAGCGAGAACGCCGCTTGCGATAACGCCCGCTGTTCCTGGCGACCCCCCCTCATTTGACGAATCGTTCAGGTCATTGGAGCGACTCATCTCGTTTGGGGACTCGGACGAAGTGGTTCGAGCGGACGACCATGCCCGGGGCCTCGTCGTCATCAGCGCAGTTCTCCGGGGAAAACATGAGTGAGCAGGGTGAGGAGGGAGCTGGAGGGCTCTCCGTCCAGCGGGCATCTTGTCGTTGAGTGCTAGGCGCAACTCCGCCGAACCCTCGTGTCTCATCGATGCAGGCTAGGCGTAGAGGAAGAGCAAGAGCACCGTGAGCCCGATTGACGACGCGGCAATCGTCGCCCCAGCGCCCAGCCAGAGCCCGGATTGCCGGTTGTGTCGCCTCGATGCTCCGTACGACATGAGGATTGCGAATCCTACGAGGTGCACCGCAACCAGCGGTACGACACCAAAGAAGAGTGCGGTGCCCGTCATAGTTGTCCCCGAGGCGAGGGCCTTGGGCTGTTCGGTGGTCTCCTCTAAACCGACGATCGCGAGCCAGAACCAGGCCCCGGTCGTCACGACGATGCCCATCGCTGCGAGAAGCCAGAAGCCAATCGCGTGGCCGGTCGTCTTCCACCCGGAGAGCACAGGCTCCCCCACGCGGTCGAGACTGGCAGCGGTGGTCATGTGCCGATGATACGTGTGTGAGGTGCGGTCCGTATTCAGCATGTTTGGACCGGGGTCAGGGTGCGATGGGCGACGTTCAACGGAATGAATCCTCCCACCGCATGATCGTGTAGTAGAGCTGGGCGCGATGGCGGCCATAGTAGACGTCCCCGTTGTACCCCCAGCACATCTGGAGAACCTGGCTCGGAGTGAGATCGCGGAGGCTGGACGGAGCCATGCTCGAGCGGACCTCGGCTTGACGCATCATCTCGAACATCGCGGTCTCGATGTTGAACTCCTCGTCGTTGTGCAGACCTTCCCACACGTCGAACATGTCCTGCGGGACGCTCGCGCTGTACGGACCATCCGTGATGAAACCTCTGCTCCGCGCCCAGTTTCGAGCGTCAATGCCGGTTCGCGCGAAGATCTGACAGGGTCCCGTAGAACTGTCGTCGACGGACAGGGCTGGTGGGGCTTGACCCGCGAGCACCGCTGCGTAGTACGCGATCACCCGGCCGTCCTGGACATCGTCACCTATGTTGATAACCATCGACTCCCAGATCAGCGGGGTCATGATCAGCGCCTTGTAGATGTTGTACTCGCTGGCGAGGTTCGTGATGAACGCGTCATGGCTCTCCACCTTCGTCTTGACGTTCGACCGGTTGAGTGCCATCACTTCCAGCTGAGGGGTGGTGCTACCCAAGAGCTCGTCGGGGTAGCGGGTGCATGCGCCGTACCACTCCGACTCGAACGCGTCTAGCTGTGAAGAAGGTATCTGCGGATCGTCACCGACGCCGACCGCAGCTGCGAGAGCTGAGACAGCTGCGTCGCGGCCCGAGACGATGTTCTTGTCGATCTCGACCGCTCCGCTTCCGCTTCCGACGGTGATGGTCTGGATTTGATCGAAGGCCCAGTTTGCAGGCAGCGTATATGTGAGATTTCCGGCATACCCTGTGGACATGTCGGAGACGAAGCTGTACGTCGCTAGTCCCTCGCCAGAGATACGGGCGCACGCGTGGCGTGGGCCGTAGACCCCGACTCGCCAGTTCCTACCAAACTCATCGATCATCTCGTTGACGCCTTGGAAGTACGGGATGACGAAGTCGGTGAGTTCCCAGTCCTGCACATCGAAGTCTACGGAGAAGTAGATGACGGCATTGGCTGGCATGCGGTACCACCATGCGGCATTGGCAGCCTCCTCCGCGACCTCCTTGCCACGCTGGTAGGTGAAGTGCTCGAGCGATCCGCCGCCGGTCTGGAAAAGAGGGAAGATCTTCCCTCCAGCCGCGATGATCCGAGCGGCTTCGCCGGGTTTGAAACACTTGTCGGGGTTGTCATCTGTCGCGTTGGTGAGGTAGCGGCCAAAGTACTCGTACCCGGCGCCACGAAGTGTCGTGAGTCGGGCGCTGGTGAGCGTCGTGACACAGTCGGCTCCTGCGCCTGGCCGGTCTGCGTCGCCCGTGGAGACGAGGAGGGAGCCCCAGGTCTGGACGTCGGCGTTGCCGTTCTGCGGGAGTGCGACGAACTCTTGGAACGCGAGTGTTTGCGTTCGGGTGCCGCTTCCGTAGTTGCCGTCGTAGGCGACGCTGTAGCCGTTGAATATCAGTGCGGCCTGGAATAGGTGGACGAGATACCTTGTGGTGTCGGTGCTGCCGAGCGTGAGTGCGCCGTACGTTTGGAGCCCGGACTTGGTCGCCGGACCGAAGTTACCGTTCGCGACGCCGTCCGCGATTCCAACTTCGTATTGGATTGCGAACATCAGGGCACGCTGCACGTCACGTGTGTAGTAGCCATCAGTCGGGATGACGTAGAAGTCCTGTCGATGGAGGTATCTGCCGTTTAGTGACTGCTGGATTGAACGAATCGCGCTCGTACCGCCAGACACGAGAGTGAAGGCATCCATGTTCAGTAGTGCCTTGAACACCTTGGGCTCGATCGATCCGTCCCCGGCAGATAGACCCATGTTCGTTCGCAGTGACTGCATCCCCGCGACTGGGACCGCGTCCCATACGCCGTCCAGTGCGCCGTTGCCACCGTTGTAGCCCTTGCAATACATCGCACCTTGCGCGATGCGGATGATGTTCTTGTTCACGGTGCTGTCGTTTACCGGACTCACCGCGGTGAGGGCGGCAAGGGTGCCCGGTCCGAAATTGTTCGAGAGCGCGGTGATGCCGAGCTCGTGCTGGAGGGCTCGGATGAGAGCGTAGATCGTGTTCCATCCGGTCTGTCCGTCAACGACAAGCGGCAGGATTCCCAGCATGCCCGGGTAGGTGAGATTGATCCATTGCTGCGTGTTCTGAACCCATGGGTCGGACATCCCTTGTTCCTCGATTCTGGCTTCGGTCGCAATCGTCGATCCTGACGCTGGAATCGTTTGGTGAACAGTCGGAACCTTACGTGCGCGTCGTCTTCCTGAGCGCCAGGTATCCGGACATCGTCTCGGTCCTCACGGAGGACTCCGGCTAATTGACGTCGCTCGGCAGCGGTGGTCATGACTGCCGTCGCCGCATCTGCCTGTTGTTCGCGCCGCGCTCCGGAGCCCGGACTGCGGACCACCATGACGCCGTTGTCGCCGACCTCGCGTCAGCGGCACCACGCGTCTTGCAGATCGAGGTCGAGCGCCTCGCGAAGGCCAGTCTGCGAACGGAGATAAGGTGCGATCATGGCGAAGCGGCGACCCAAGCGGCAGCCTCAGCGACCTGAGGACAGCGAGTGGCTAAGGCGTCTGGACCGCATTTCGGATGTCGTTGATGCCTGGCGTAAGCGTGCAGAGAATCCGACATCGCCCGAGCCCGGTAGCTCGCTCGCAGCCGACTCAATCGACGGACTGAGCGTCGATAACCCGGTCTGGTACTCGATGTGCATCTCGTCCGAGCATCTGGATTTCGCAATCGATGCCATGCGGGCTACAAGCACGATGTACCCGACCGCCTACATGACCGTTGCGCGAACAGCGTTCGTGGCGGCGGTCAATGCAGTTTGGGTTCTTGCGCCGCCAACACGGCAAGAACGTCGTGAGCGCGCGCTCAGGCTCCGCGCTGACGACCTTCGCGTTCAGGTGACATCGTTCCGCGACATGCAGATTCCGGAGGGTAAGCCCGAGAAAGCTCGTACGGGCTTCCTGGAGCAACTGCGTGATCGGCAGACAGATTTGCAGAGGGTTGCGACTGCGCTCGGCGTGCAAGAAGACGTTACGAAGATTCGGTTCCACCAGACGGGAGCGATCGACTGGGTGGCGCAGCACATGCACGGCGTCGATGACGACCTTCTGATTGGGGCAACGCAGGCAATCTGGCGATCGGGTAGCGCCGCTGCCCACGCGCAGTACCACTTCGGCGTCATGCGACTCGACCGAAACAAGGTCGTGCACGAGGAGTCGGGCGGATCGATTGTGCGCCTTCGGGGTGATCTCGACAATGACGTGGGCCCGGCCATCGCAGCGGCGACTATGACCCTGAATGAAGCATTTCGGTTATACGATCTCCGGTCCGTAGCGCACATTCGCCGCTGAGCGCGGCTCATCCTCCGAAGGAGCACGAGAGCGATCTGATAGGCCTGCGCCTTGCAGCATGACGTGCTGGCAGACGCGCCGCCCACGAGGATTGCAGCCGCAACTGCCTGCCTATGCCGGCGCCAGTCTGAAACTTGCGCGTGCAATCCGAGCAGGTCCCTAGTGAGTTCGCGTGCACTGGTCTATCGCAGCGTCAACGCCGTCTCCGCAACCACGGAGGCCTTCGCCGCGCACGAAGTGCTGAAGACCTAATCCCGTGGTTGCGCTGGCGAAGAGCCTCGATGGAATCATCGCTCAGAGCGAACTTCTTCGGCACAGCGCCCTTGATCGCCTTGAGATGGCTTCCGACGACCTCGATGTCCTTGCCGATTCGCACGAGCGGATCGACGGGCAACTCGATGCGCTTCTCGATGTCGAGATCAAGGACGAACGTCTCGCGGAATGGTTCTGGAGACGCTGTTCCCGTGTACTCGGCTTCGACCTCCCAGCGGCGCGGAACCTCGGAGCCGCCATCGAACAACTCCGGCACGCGTCCGAGGAACCATATGTAGGTATTGCCGGGGTTGAGTGTCCGAAAGTGCACCTCTCCGTTGAAGGCCTTATTGACCTCAGCGAAGTGTTCACCCATCATCCCGGGGTTGAAGAACTTCTCCAGCGACGTAAACGGTGGACTCACGCTCAGTCGAACATCGCGTGCTGGACTCACGCCGATGTTTCGCACCGCGATGTAGAGCGTGCCCTTCACTGGTGCGCCACGATCCTTCTGAACGAATCGATCGGCTTCCAGGGCAACCTGCACCCGGGGCCTAACGGCTTCGATGTTGACCTGGCGTGCCAACTCGTTCGATGCGATCAGTGCCTTGTTCGACTGATCCACCTGCCGAATCTGGTACCAAGCGAAGCCGAGCGCTACGAGAGCTGAAGCACCGAAAACCGCAGACCACTCTTCGGCGGTCGGCATGGCGGGGAACCTCCACCACGATCCCCAGATCGCGACGCTGGCAAAGAACAGGCTGAACGCACCGACCACGACAGCAACAACTGTCAGGACGATGCGCGCGGACGGGGTCTTCACCTGCGAAGTTTATCGGCGAGGGTTACGCGGTGTTTGCGATCCCCGTAGGCGGTACGCCGCGGACACCTACGAGTATGACCGTTTCGATGCGCGTGATGAGCGCCGGCGACGGCTACAAGTACCTGCTACGCACCGTCGCTGCGGGCGACGGTGACAGGTCGCTCTCGACGCCGTTGACGCGCTACTACGCCGAGGAGGGAAGCCCGCCGGGTTTCTGGCTCGGTTCCGGCGTGGGGGCTCTCGGTGGCGGGCAGATCGCCCAGGGCGATCAGGTCTCCGAATCTCAGCTCCAGCTCTTGGTCGGCATGGGTCGTGATCCGATCACCGGGGCACCTTTGGGTCGGGCGTACCCCGAGTACCGGCCGGTGGCCGAGCGGGTCGCTGAGCGGGTCTCGGCCCTCGATCCGACGCTCGGGCCGCTCGCCCGGGCTGAGGCGGTCGCGGCGATCCAGGCTGAGGAGGCCATGCGCGGGACGCGCCGCGCGGTTGCCGGCTACGACTTCACGTTCTCGGTCCCGAAGTCCGCGTCCGTGATATGGGCAGTCTCAGACGCCGGGACGCAAGCCCTCATTGCAGACGCGCATCATGCGGCGGTTGCGGAAGTGGTTGCGTTCATGGAGCGTGAGGTTGCAGCCACCCGTGCAGGTGCAACCGGCCGCGACGGCGCGGTTGCGCAGGTCGATGTCCGCGGGCTGGTCGCCACAGCGTTCGACCACTACGACTCGCGCGCGGGTGACCCGCACTTGCACACGCATGTCGTCATCTCGAACAAGGTTCAGACCGTCCTCGACGGTAAATGGCGTTCTCTCGACGGGCGGCCGATGCACGCCGCCACGGTCGCGCTCTCCGAGCTGCACGAGGCGGTGTTCGCCGACCACCTGACCCGGACGTTCGGTGTGGAGTGGGAGTCGCGCGAGATGGGTCGCGACCGCAACCCCGCCTGGGCGGTTGCCTCGGTGCCGGAGGAGCTGGTCGCGGAGTTCTCGTCCCGGTCGCGGCACATCGAGGTCGAGAAGGATCGGCTGATCGCCGAGTACGTCGCCCGGCATGGGCGACAGCCGTCTGCGGCGACGATCATCAAGCTCCGCGCGCAGGCCACGCTCACCACCCGCCCAGAGAAGCAGGTCCGCTCTCTCGCAGAACTGACCGCCGAGTGGCGAGAGCGAGCCGGCCGCATCCTTGGGAAGAACGCAACCGGATGGGGGCGCACCGTGACGGCAAACGAGACGCCTCTGCTGCTGCGCGCGGATGACGTGCCGTTAGATGTGATCGGCACGCTCGGGCAGTCGGTTGTGGATGTCGTGGGCGAGAAGCGATCGACGTGGCGGCGGTGGAACCTCACGGCTGAGGCGGCCCGGCAGACGATGCGCTACAGGTTCGCGTCCACCACGGATCGGGAAGCGATCGTCGGCATGGTCGTGGATGCCGCCGAAGCCGCCTCCCTGCGGCTGACCCCACCCGAGCTCGCATCGAGCCCGGCCGTGTTCCGCCGGCTTGACGGGACCAGCGTGTTCCGGCCGAAGCACTCGGCGGTGTTCTCCTCCGAGACGTCGCTGGCCGCCGAAGACCGGCTCCTCGAGCGTGCCCGCACCACCACCGGCCCGACCGTCCCGCTCGCCACCGTCGAGAAGATCGCGGCGCAACCAGACCGGAAGGGCCACACCCTCGGTGACGATCAGGCCGCGGCGCTGGCGAAGGTCGCCGTCTCCGGCCGGGTCGTCGATGTCCTCGTCGGCCCGGCCGGGGCCGGGAAGACCACAGCCATGTCCGCGCTGCGCCGGGCGTGGGAGCACGAACACGGCGCAGGCAGCGTGGTCGGGCTGGCGCCGTCCGCGGTCGCAGCGCAGGTCCTCGCCGACGACCTCGGCATCCAGACCGAGAACACCGCGAAATGGTGGCAGAACCACCTCGTCCACTGCGAGACATTCCGCCAGGGGCAGCTCGTCATCGTGGACGAAGCGTCCCTCGCCGGCACCCTGTCCCTCGACCGCATCACGCACCTTGCCGCCGAGGCCGGGGCGAAGGTGCTGCTGGTCGGCGACTACGCCCAGCTCCAGTCCGTCGATGCCGACGGCGCGTTCTCCCTCCTCGTCCGCGACCGCGATGACGCGCCCGAGCTGGTCGACGTGCACCGCTTCGCCAACGAGTGGGAGAAGACCGCGTCCCTGGGCTTGCGGCATGGCCGCACTGAGGTCATCGACACCTACCTCGACTACGACCGCATCCACGGCGGTGGCACGGAGGCGATGGTCGATGCCGCCTACGCCGCCTGGCGGGCCGACCGGCAAGCCGGACGGGCGACAGTGCTGGTCTCCGACTCGAACGACTCCGTTCTCGCGCTCAACCAGCGTGCCCGCACCGACCTGATCCTCGACGGCACCGTGAACCCCCGCCGCGAAATCGAACTCCACGACGGCACCCGCGCCGCGGTCGGCGACAGCGTCATCACCCGCCGCAACGACCGCCGCCTGCGCGCCGGGCGCGGGTGGGTGCGCAACGGGGACAGGTGGACGGTCACCGAGGTCCGCGACGACGGGTCGCTCACGCTGCGTCGCGCCACGACCCGCTGGGGTGGGTCGGTCGTCCTACCCGCCGACTATGCGGCCGAGCACCTGGACCTGGGGTACGCCGTGACCTCATACCGGGCACAGGGCATCACCGTCGACACCTCGCACGTCCTGGTCGACGCGGCCATGACGAGGGAGAACCTGTATGTCGCGCTCACCCGCGGACGGCACACGAACATCGCTTACGTCGCCATCGACAAGCCCGACGACTCCCACGACGGCCCGCACCCCGGCGACAACACCGAAGCGACCGCGCGAAGCGTGCTGGTTGGCGTGCTCAGACACGTCGGCGCCGAGCTCTCCGCTCACGAGACCATCACCGCCGAGCAAGACGCCTGGGCGAACATCGGCCAGCTCGCCGCAGAGTATGAGACGATCGCCGCCGCCGCGCAACACGACCGCTGGGTCACACTCGTCTCCTCCTCCGGACTCACCGACGAGGAGACGGAGACCGCCATCCATTCCCCGGCATTCGGGGCACTCACCGCAGAACTGCGCCGCGCCGAGGCGAACCACCACGACATCGAGAATCTGCTGCCGCGCCTGGTGCGAGCGCGCGGGTTCCGGGACGCCGACGACATCGCCGCCGTCCTCCACTACCGCCTCGCCCGCGCGACCCAGCGGCCGGCGGGATCGGGGCGGATCCGGAAGACGCCGCGGCTAATTGCCGGGCTGATCCCCGAGGCCACCGGCACGATGGGTGCCGAGTTCCGACACGCGCTCACCGAGCGACGCGACCTCATCGAGGCCCGGGCAGACGCGCTCCTCGACACCGCGCTCACCGAAGGCGAAGGCTGGATGAAGGCGCTCGGCACCCCGCCGAAGGACACCAAGACCGCCGCGACTTGGCGGCGCTTTTCCCGCACGGTCGCCGCCTACCGCGACCGCTACGGGATCACGGACGTCACCCCGCTCGGCGCGGCGGTCGAGGACGACGCACAGAAGGTCGACGCGGCCCGCGCCCGCGCCGCGCTCGACAGGGCACGCGACCTCGCGCGAGGGGCGGGGGAGGAGCCGCAGCGGCGGCGTGGAAGGGAGCCGTTGCGCCGCTCGCTGTGACGCGGTGCTCTTTCCGATGTCAGAGCAGCGTCGTACAGTGGAGGACGAGGCGGCCTCTATATTGGCGCTGTCGCTCCCCGCGACGGTATGACCACCCCGCAACAGCGGGCGGTCCTTTCAGGTTCTTGTCGCCGAACCGCTGACAGGACTATGCCCATGTTCCGGCTAATCTGGGCGGCCAGCGTCCGCGCCCACACCATCCTCAGCTACGCGCCCACGAACCTCCTGATCGCCGCGACCCGCACCCGCCGCGGCCTGCGCTGGGGCATCCCGGCGATGCTCGCCACGATCCCGTACCTTCTCGCCGCCCACTGGTGCATCACGACCATCGAGCCCGGCGGCCCCGGCTGGCTCAACCTCCTGGTGCTACTGTGCGCGTGGAACTCGATCAAGCTGACCCTCAACGGACCGATCACCGTGATTCTGCTGATTCGCGCCCGCATCCGAGAGGCGGTCGCCCGGCGCCGTGCCCACGCAGTCGCAATCTGAGGCACTGTGGGGTATCCACGCATCGCAGCTGTAGCTCCAAATCGTGTACACGTCGTGGGGTCCCAGCGTTACAAGTCGCAGGACCACGATGCGACCCCGTGCACCGGCTGTCATCATGACGATATGGATCTCGACGTGGTGCGCGGGCTGCAGATGGCCGACCAGCTGACATACCTGCGCGGACGGATTCTTGAAGCGGCGTTGAGCATGGAGGCTGTCGTGCGGTACCTCCATGTGAGGCTGAGCGGCGGCTCAGATCTGGAAGAGGCCCTTCACACACCCCAACAGTTCCAAGTGCTCATCGCCGAATGTGCCGAGCACGCTGCGCGATGCGCGCGATTCAGCGACCGGACGCGGTCGCTCGCGATGGATGCGATCCACCAGGCGGCCAGGCTTTACGAACGACGCAATCGCTTTGTACACGATGCGCTCCGACTCAGTCTCGTATCAGAGCAACGGTGGGAGCGATCCAAGCTATGGCGCCCCAAGCGTGAGATCGGCGAGCCGCTGCCAGAGCCCGAGCCGGTGTCCGCCGACGAGATGGTCGAGTTGGTCTTCGACCTTATCCGGACGACGTGGCGTCTTCGCGGCGCGCTCTGGTGCTTGGTCGGCTCGTCGCAAGAGGCCTCGCCGTATCTCACCCATCCGTTCGAGCCACAGTGGGACGGTTCGTTCCTCCCTGTGCGTGGCGCTTCGGGCGAGTCAACGAGCTCGGCTGGACAGCGAAGGTGAGACCCGTCCGTTTCAGCGAGTTGCGCGTCTTCCGGATGTCGCAGCACGCGTTCTAGCGCCAGACGGAGTTCCTTCTTGACGGGCCGAGGGGAGTCCGGGGCTGCGGCGGCGTGCGCGTCGTCCTCTCGATCCTGCAGCTCTATGCGGATGATTGGACATGGCGGATCGACAGGAAACGCCCGTCATCGTCTACCTGGACATGAACGTGTGGGTATCGATGGCGCGAGGCACTTCTCAGGGCGACCAGAGGTGGACAGCGGCACGCTCCGCCCTGGAGGAGGCAGTCTCGCGCGGACAAGCGGTGGTTCCCCTCGCTGTCGCGCACTATCTGGAGCTCTGGCATCGACGCGATCAGCGGTCGCGGGAGCAGGTCGGCGCCCTGATGAGAGACGTGACGGGATACGCAACGATCCCATCGCCCTATCTTGTTCGCCGTCGGGAGGTGCGGGCGCTGGTGGCGCAGCTCGCAGGTGTGCCGAGCTCGTTGCCTTCGGCGAGCGACTTGCTTGGCCATGGTGCCGGTCACGCGTTCGGATCTCCACATGGTCGGTTCCGTTTCGTGGAGTCGCTCGCGTCGGCAGACAGCGCAGTGAGCGAGGGCCCTGCAGTCGCGCCGCCCGAAAACTGGGAGGCGCTGGAGCGAAGCGGGCCCGCTTGGGAGTGGCTCCAGCTCGTGGGCACACAGGCCATCCTCGAAAGCGAAGGAGTAGAGCGAACCCCCGAGCACCGATACGGTACAGCGCACATGCAGAGCGAGTTGAGGCTCCGCGAGAGCATCATTCGTGAACCTGGCACTCCTGCACAGTTGTGGGACTTTCTTGTCGCCGATGAGCTCAAGTCCTTGACGGACGAGATCAACGAGATCGCGGCGGAGTTGGATGTCGAC
>Ga0207881_1000464_pt1 | contig 16415 bp, 10 predicted proteins | sample MalvirmetagMSP97_FD_184227 | JGI IMG/M metagenome (GOLD analysis project Ga0207881, IMG submission 184227) | Marine viral communities from the Deep Pacific Ocean - MSP-97 (SPAdes) | ecosystem: Environmental > Aquatic > Marine > Oceanic | place: Pacific Ocean | collected 2011-05-03 | reverse complement strand
CGTCCTGCCGCTTCAGGCGCGATGCAGCGCGACCACGCTCGGTCTGGTCGAGGATCACCTTGCGGATCCGGACCTTCTCGGGAGTGACTTCGACACATTCGTCTTCGCGGGCGAACTCCAGGCTCTCCTCCAGGGAGAGCTGTCGCGGCGGCGTGAGCCGCTCCAGCTCATCAGCCGTGGAAGAACGCATGTTCGTGAGCTTCTTCTCTTTGGTGATGTTCACGTCCATGTCATCGGCTCGCGTGTTCTCGCCGACGACCATGCCCTCGTAGACCTCCTCGGTGGGCTGCACGAAGAAGCTCATGCGCTCCTGCAGCGCCATCATCGCGAACGGAGTGACGACGCCAGCACGGTCGGCCACGATCGAACCGTTCTGGCGGGCGACGATGTGCCCGGCCCAGTCGTCGTAGCCGTGCGAGATCGCGTTGGCGATCCCGGTGCCGCGCGTGATCGAGAGGAATTCGGTGCGGAAGCCGATGAGTCCACGAGAGGGCACGACGAACTCCATCCGCACCCAGCCGGTGCCGTGGTTGACCATCGTCTCCATGCGGCCCTTGCGCGCGGCAAGCAGCTGCGTGATCGCGCCGAGATACTCCTCGGGCGCATCGATCGTGAGGTGCTCGAAGGGCTCCTGCGTCTGCCCGTTCGGTCCCTTCCGGGTGACGACCTGGGGCTTGCCGACGGTCAGCTCGAAGCCCTCGCGGCGCATGTTCTCGACGAGGATGGCAAGCGCCAGTTCACCGCGTCCCTGCACCTCCCAGGCATCCGGCCGCCCGATGTCGACGACCTTGATGGAGACGTTGCCGATGAGCTCGCGGTCCAGGCGGTCCTTCACCATGCGTGCCGTGACCTTGTGGCCCTTGACCTTGCCGACAAGCGGCGAGGTGTTCGTGCCGATCGTCATCGAGATAGCGGGGTCGTCGACGGTGATCGCGGGCAGCGGTCGGACGTCCTCGGGATCGGCGATCGTCTCGCCGATGGTGATCTCTTCGATCCCGGCGATCGCGACGATGTCACCGGGACCGGCGGACTCGGCGGGGTAGCGCTCCAGCGCGCGCGTCTTGAGCAGTTCGGTGATGCGCGCGTTCGAGTGGGAACCGTCGTGACGCACCCAGGCGACGGTCTGGCCCTTCTTGAGGGTCCCGTTGAAGACCCGGAGCAGCGCCAGACGACCGAGGAACGGGCTCGAGTCGAGGTTCGTCACCCATGCCTGCAGCGGCGCTTCGTCGTCGTACGACGGCGCCGGAACATGCTCGAGGATCGCCTCGAACAGCGGCTCGAGGTCGTCGTTGTCGGGGAGCGACCCGTTCTCGGGGCGGTTCCGCGAGGCAGCGCCGGCGCGACCTGAGGCGTAGACGACCGGCACGTCCAAGAGAGCGTCGACGTCGAGGTCCGGGACGTCCTCGTGCATGTCAGACGCGAGGCCCAGCAGCAGGTCGTGCGACTCTTCCTCGACCTCGGCGATGCGAGCATCCGGCCTATCCGTCTTGTTGACGAGCAGGATGACGGGGAGCTTCGCCTCCAGCGCCTTGCGCAGCACGAACCTCGTCTGCGGAAGCGGCCCCTCGGACGCATCCACCAGCAACACGACGCCGTCGACCATCGACAGCCCGCGCTCGACCTCTCCCCCGAAGTCGGCGTGCCCTGGCGTGTCGATCACGTTGATCGTCACGGGGACCTCGGTGTGGACGCCGTTGTAGGTGATCGCGGTGTTCTTCGCGAGGATCGTGATGCCCTTTTCGCGCTCGAGGTCGTTCGAGTCCATCGCGCGCTCTTCCACGTGCGCGTGCTCGCCGAACGAGCCGGTCTGGCGCAGCATCGCATCCACCAGCGTGGTCTTGCCGTGGTCGACGTGCGCGACGATCGCGACGTTTCGGAGGTCCGAACGGAGGGCATGCGCCATGAGGGAATCCTTGCGGGTGGGGAGGCGGCCGGGATGCCGGCGCATCCCAGGATATCTCAGGAGCGCTTGCGGGCAGCTGAGCGCGGAGTCGTCCTCGTCTCAGGCCGACTTCTGCTCGGCCAGGAGCGCTGCCCGCGCCTCGCGGCGCTGCCGCTGCTCGGCAGGATCCGGAACCGGAACAGCAGCGATGAGGCGCTTGGTGTAGTCATCCTGCGGGTTGCGCAGAATCTGCTCCTTCGTGCCCTGCTCCACGATGCGTCCGTGCTGCATGACGGCGATGCGATCGGCCAGAAGATCGACGACCGCGAGGTCGTGGGTCACGAACAGCGTCGCGAACTGCTTCTCCTTCTGGATGGCCTGCAGCAGCTCGAGCACGCGCGCCTGAACCGAGACATCCAGCGCGCTCGTGGGCTCGTCGGCCACCAGCACAGTGGGGTCGAGGGCCAGAGCGCGGGCGATACCGATGCGCTGACGCTGCCCACCCGAGAGCTCGTGCGGGTACCGGTTGCGGAAATCGCGCGGCAGTTCGACGAGGTCCAGCAGATCCTCGACACGCTTGGAGATCTCTTTGCGCTCACGACCGGCGAGCTCCAGCGGCTCCCCGATCGACTCTCCGACGGGCCAGCGGGGGTTCAGCGAAGAACCGGGGTCCTGGAACACGATCCCGAGCTTGCGGCGCACCGCGCGCAACTCCTTGGGGCCTACCCCGACCATGTCCTGGCCTGCAACGCGAAGGCTTCCCTCCGCGATCGGTACGAGGCCCACGATGGCGCGCGCAATGGTCGTCTTGCCTGACCCTGACTCACCCACGAGGCCCAGCACCTCGCCCGGCTGAATCGACAGCGTGGCATCCGATACGGCCCGGAAGGCGGGTACCCGACCGCGCTTGGGGTACTCGATCGAGACGTTCTCCAGGCGCAGCGCCGCCGTCGAGTCATCCCGATGAGTGGCCTCTTCGGTGCGCGCCTCCCCCAGGCCCAGGTGGGGCACCGAAGCCATCAGCGCCCGCGTGTACGGATGCTCCGCTTCGCCGAACACCTGCGATGCCGGGCCGTACTCGACGACGTCGCCGTCTTTCATCACCATGACGTCGTCGGCCATGTCGGCCACGACGCCCATGTCGTGCGTGATGAGGATGATCGCCGAGTCGAGCTTGGTGTGGAGGTTGCGCAGCAGGTCGAGGATCTCGGCCTGCACTGTCACATCGAGCGCCGTCGTGGGCTCATCGGCGACGAGCACACGCGGCTCCAGGGAGATGGACTGGGCGATCATCGCACGCTGTCGCTGTCCACCGGAGAGCTGGTGAGGGTAGGAGTCGAACGCCTTGAGCGGATCGGGCATCTCGACCAGGCGCAGGAGCTCGAGGGCCCGCTCCTTCGCCTGCTTCCGGGTCATCCCCGGCCGGTGCGTCATGAGCGCCTCGGAGATCTGGAAGCCGACGGTGTAGACGGGGTTCAGGGCGGTCATCGGCTCCTGGAAGATCGCAGCGATCCCCTCACCGCGGACCTTGCGCAGCGCCTCGGGCCGCGCACCGATCAGCTCCTTCCCGGCGAGCTTCGCGCTCCCGGTCACCCGCGCGTTCTTGGGGAGAAGCCCCATGACGGCCATGCTGCTCGTGCTCTTGCCCGAGCCGGACTCCCCGACGATCGCGAGGACCTTGCCGGGCATGAGGTCATAGCTGACGTGCTTGGCGGCCGCGACCCAGGCGCCACCTACGAAGAACTCGACGCCGAGATTCGACACCGACAGCGCCGGGCCGCCGGTGGGGGTGGCGGCGGTGTCGGTACTGCGCGAGCGGCGGCCGAACCCGCCTCGAGCGCGGGACTGGTCAGAGGTCATCGTTCGTTCTCCCGTGTCAGGATGGGCGCATGCCCGAACCGGTCACCTTGCGCCCGCGCGGCGGCATGATCATCGCCGTGGCGGCCCTCGTGATCGCGGTGGCGGCCCTGGTCTTCATCGCCGTGGACGGCGGTCTTCTCGAGCTCGTGCGCTGGGCGTGGCCCGTCGTTCTCCTGGGCTGGGGTGCGTGGCTGGTCTACCTGCGCCCGTTCGTCCGCGTGTCCGAGGGCTTCGTCGAAGTGAGCAACATCGTGCGCACCTACCGCGTGCCGTGGGGGGACATCGCCGAGGTCGATTCGCGCTACGCGCTGACCCTCCGCACGAACGGCGGCCGGGTCATCCGTGCCTGGGCAGCTCCGGCGCCCGGCGCGCGCCAAGCCCTCTCCACCCAGCGCGTGGACGTGGCCCACACGCCCGGGGAGGGCGAAACGCGCCGCCCGTCGGATGCGGAGGGAACCGCCTCGGGAGACGCCGCGGGCCTGGTACGACGCGAGCTCGATCGCCACCGCCGCGAGGGCCTGACGAGCGTCAGCGGCACCGCCGTGACGTGGCATCCGCTGCTGATCGCCGGCACCGCCGCGCTGACGGTCGCCGCGGTGCTGAGCCTCGCGCTGCCTCACGGCTGATCACCCGGCCTGTCGCCGGTGTCTCCCCGGGCATCCGGCGGGGCCGACCGCTCCCCCAGATCGCTGAACTCGTCGATGTAGGGGAGATCGGAATCCGAGGTCGGCGCCTCGACCATCGTCACCGCCTGCACGGAAGGGATCGCGGCGACCGCGCGCGACGCCTTGCGGCGGCTGACCTTGGCCTGCTGACGCGGGTCGAACGCGTCGCGCAGGCCATCTCCGATGAAGTTGATGCACAGCGCAAGCAGGATGATGAACAGGCCCGGCCACCAGAAGAGCCACGGGCGTGTCCGGAACGCCTCGCGGTACTCGGAGATGATCTGTCCGAGGGAGACATCCGGGTAGCTGATGCCGAATCCGAGGAAGCTCAGCGCGGCCTCGGTCAGCACTGCTGCACTCATCAGGAGCGTCGTGTTGACGATGATGACACCCACGGCGTTCGGGAGGATATGGCGGAAGATGATCCGCGCGTTGCTCGCGCCCGCCACGCGTGCGGCATCCACGAACTCGCGTTCTCGCAGCGACAGGAAATCGCCGCGCACCAGCCGTGCGAGACCTGTCCAGCTCAGGATGCCGAGGAAGACGCCGAAGACGATCGCGTTGTTGCCGCCCAGGAGCTTTCCGATGATCGAGCCGAGCACGATGATCGGGATGATGATCACGACGTCGGTGAAGCGCATGATCAGCGAGTCGGACCAGCCCCGGAAGTAACCGGAGATCGCGCCGAGGCTCACGCCGACGATCAGCGACACGATGCCGACGAGGAACATGACGGTGATCGACTGCTGGGTGCCGCGCATCACCTGCGCGAAGATGTCCTTGCCCAGCGTGTCCTGACCGAACGGATGCTCGCCGAAACTGAGTGGCCACAGCGAAAGCGTCGGCTGACCGGCGTTGACCAGCGGGTAGGCGGTCCACCAGTTCAGCGGCCACCACCCCTCGATCCGCCATCCGTTGATGGTGAGCGTCCCGGACGCGTCGGCCTGCAGCGAGCCGGTGCCGCCGATGACCGTTCCAACAGAGGTGAAGGCGAGCAGGATGATGAACACGAGCACCACGAGCGCGGTCATCGCGAGCTTGTGCCGGAAGAACCTGCGGCGCACGAGCGCACCCTGGCTCAGGCCGGCGACCGCCTTCTGCTCGATCGTCTGCTCGGACCCGCGGTCCTCGGGAGCGTCGGTGGGAATCGGAGTCGCCATGGTCAGTTCACCCGGATCCGTGGGTCGAGAGCGGAGTAGAGCAGGTCGGCGATCAAGTTGAAGACCACCGCCAGAAGACCTGTCACGAGGAAGAAGCCCATGACGAGGTTCACGTCGCCGGCGTTGAGGCCGTCGACGAAGAGCGACCCCATACCCTTCCAGGCGAAGATCGTCTCGGTGATGACGGCACCGCCGATGAGCGCGCCGATGTCGAAGGCAATGATCGTCGCGATCGGGATGAGCGCGTTGCGCATCGCGTGGCGGACGACGACGGTGCGCTCGGTGAGGCCCTTGGCCCGTGCGGTGCGCACATAGTCCTGGTTCATGACCTCGAGGAGGCTCGACCGGGTGTAGCGCGTGTACGCGGCGATCGAGACGAGCGCCAACGCGATCGTCGGGAGGATGAGGTGCGAGAAGGCATCCAGCATCTGGAACCACATGTCGCCTTGCAGACCCGGAGTGCGCGAGCCGATCGTCGCGATGACACCGCTCTGCGGGATCCGCTGCACGTAGTCCGGGTAGACGAGCATGACGCGGTCGATCACGACAATGAGGAACAGGATGAAGCTGACGATCGCGGCCGTGCGGGCCGCCTCACGTTTGCCGTCGCCGCCGACGATGACCCCGACCAGGATGCCGATGCCGATCGCCGCGATACCGAGCAGCACCAGCATCCAGCCCTCGGCGACATAGAAGAACAGGTACTGCAACGGGTAGTAGACCGCCGCCCAGATCGCGACCGTGATCAGCGACGCGAGAAGTGAGCGGCGATTGGCCAGCCCCGTGGAGATGGCGGTCACCCCGACGGCGGCGCCGATGCCGGTGATGATCACACCGATTAGTCCAATCGTGGGGGTCGTGAACCATCCGGTGACCCCGAGGAACCAGAGCAGGCCGCCGGCGGCGACGAACGCGGAGCCGAACGTGATGAGCCGGGTCTTCCAGCTGCCACCGAGCAGGCTCATGAACAGGATGCCCGATATGAGGCCGGTGATGAGGATCGCCAGCCACGTGACGTTGGGATCGGCGAGGAACTCGTTGAAGCGGATCGCGCCGTACTCCTTGAGGAGCACCGCGACCCAGAAGATGGGGAGGGAGTACACGATGAAGGTGAGGAAGGTCACCGTGTAGTCGAAGCCGCTGTACTGGCGCAGGGCGGTCAGGATGCCGATCGTGATGCCCACGAGGATCGCGATGATCGTCGCGGCGGTCACCAGCTGGATCGTGGAGCCCGCGGCCGTGGCCAGCGCATCGGTGACCGGCTGGTTGGAGCGGCTGTAGGCGACGCCGAGGTCGCACTGGAAGATGAAGCACTGGGCGGCGCCGCCCAGCCAGGTGAAGTATCGGAGGACCGGCGGCAGGTCGAGGTTCAGGACCTCGATGCGGTAGGCGATCTGCTCGTCGCGGTTGGGGGCGCTGCTGCCGCGCAGGTCGCGGAGCGGATCGCTGCCGATCGCGGTGAGGGTGTAGACGATGAACGATGCGACAAGGAGCACGAGCAGGATCGCGCCCAGTCGCCTGAGCAGGAAGGTCAGCACGTTCGGCCTCGCGGGTTCGCGGACTCAGGTGTCATGGGTGTTCCGTTCGGGGCAGAGCTTTGCCCAAAGGTACTACGGCATGCGGTGTCGCGGCCGGTCGCCGCGACACAGCTGTGGGCGCCGAGGGGTCACCTCGGCGCCCACGCTATTGGTGTCGACGTCAGGGAAGCGGCCGGGCCGCTTCCCTGACGGAGGGATCAACCCTCAGCGTCGACCGGGGCCCACTCCCAGAAGTTCCAGAAGTAGTCCGGGCTCAGCGGCATGGCCTTCACTCCGGTCACGCGGTCGCTCGAGACGAGCAGGCCGGGGAACTGGAAGATCGGGATGGTGACGGCATCCGACCAGATACCCATTTCGGCCTCGTTGAGGAGGTCGGTCTGAGCGTCGTAGTCCGAGGTGACGTTCAGGGTCTGCAGTGCAGCCGTCACGTCCTCGTTGCAGTAACCGTTGTAGTTGCCACCCTTTGCCTCAGGCGTCTCGTAGCACGCGTAGATCTGGTCCGAGCCACCCACCGCGAGGCTGGTCTGCGACCAGGCGAAGATCACGGCGTCGTGGGGGTTGATCGGGTTGATCGACGGGTCGGTGAACTCCCAGTTCGGCTCGCTCTGGTCGACGAGCTGGAAGCCCGCCTGAGCAGCCGACGAAGAGATGAGCTCGAACTCCTGGCCACGACGGACGTTGCCCTCGGGGTACCAGAAGCCGACCTCGATCGGCGTGGTCACTCCCGCGTCGGCGAGGAGCTGGATGGCGCCCTCGATGTCGACGTCGGCGTAGTCGGCCGAACCATTGTCACCGGTGAGGATCGGGTAGCGCACCGTGTCCGCCGGGCCAACGAGGTTGGCGTTGCGCACCTCGGCGTCGGGGTTGAGCGGGACGATGATCTTGTCGACGATCTCCTGGCGCGGGATCGTCTTCAGGAACGCCTGGCGAACCGCGAGCGCGGTCGCCTCGTCGCCACCGTAGGTGGCCGGGTCGAACGGGCCGCCGTTGTTGACGGTCAGGTCGACGTGCTCGTGCGAAGCCTGCACACCGGTCTGGACCTCGGCGGTCGAGATACCCTCAGCGACCTGGAGGATGTCAGCGGTGGGCTGGCCCGTCCAGATGTCGAGCTCGCCGGCCTCGAGGGCCTGCAGCGCGGTGGTCGAGTCGCCGATCGCACGAACGGTGATGCGCTCGAACTTCGGCGAGGGTCCCCATGTGTAGAGCGGGTTGGCGACGAGGGTCGTGTACTGGTCCTCAGCCGTCTCCTCGATCGTGTAGGCACCGCTGGTGAGCGCCGCAGCCGGGCTGTCAGGCAGCGAGGTGTACGCATACGCGTCGCCCCATGCCGTGCCGAGGGCATCGAGGACTGCGTCATCACCGTTGGTGATCGCGTCGACCACCTTCTGCTTGGCGGTCTCAGCGAAGCTCTTGGCCGCCTCACTGTAGGCATCCCAGTCGCCCTGCTCGCCCGAAGCCGAGTAGGTGTCCCAGGCAGCCTGCACGTCGGCGTACTCGTCGGGGAACGCGAGCGCGTACGTGCCGTGGGCCGACACGCCGAGGGGGCTCACGAGCTCCCAGTCCACGTAGGGCTCGTCGTAGACGAGGGTGATCGTCTTGTCGCCGGTCTCGGGGGTCTGGGTGATCAGGTTGTAGCCAGTGGTGGCAGCGGGCGAGAACGCGTCGCTGACGTTTCCGGAGATCGCCGCCCACTGCAGCAGCATGTCTGCCTCGTCGATCGGCACACCGTCAGACCACACCGCGTCAGCGGTGATCGTGTACTCGACCGTCAGCGGGTCTTCGCTGACGACCTCATAGGACCCGAAGTCGGTGTTGCGCACCCACTCGGGAGTGTTGTTGTAGTAACCGAACGTCGTGTCGGTCATGTACTTGATGTTGCCGTTGGCGGTGTTGTTGCCAGCGGAGCTGTCGTCATTGAAGTGGAAGAAGCCCTCGTTGTACGCAACGGTGACCTCGGAGTTCTCCACGACATCCGACTGGTAGGGGTTGCTGCAGCCGGCGAGCACGAGTGCTCCCACCGCAACGACGCCTACGCCCGCCGCAAGACGTGCGATCTTCACATTTCCTCCTGTGCAAGGGGTTATGTGCCGGGGGCATGGGAGACCCCGGCACGGATGGAAAAACCCTAAGCGCGCGCTGTGAGTTGTTCAAAACCCGAGGCCGAAAAGTTACATACCCTTAACTCGGCGGGAGTTGCATGTGGCAATCTGACAAGGTGCACCCCCCGAAGCGGCCTCTCGTTGTGAGCGAAGTGCTGAACGTTTCGCCCGTTGACGGGCAAACACGTACGCGCTTGACGTGGGAAGTCTGGATCGTCCTTGCGATCACCGTCGGCCAGTCGGCGTTGTACAGCATCCTGTCGTTCACACGGTCGCTCATCCGGGCCGCTCAAGAGAACCAGACTCTCGCGCAGCAGCAGACCCAGCTCAACCCCAATCGGGACGCCGAAGCGCTGTGGAATGCGCTCTACCAGTTCTTGAACATCTTCTTCGGCCTGGCGCTGGTCGCGTTGGTCATCTACCTGCTGTGGGAGCCGGGGTCCAACGCGCTGCGGCGCATCGGTCTGGACTTCTCGCGGTTCGGTGGCGATGCCGGCCGCGCTCTGCTCCTGGGCGCCGTGATCGGCATCCCGGGGCTCGCCCTCTACGTCGCGGGCCGCGCGCTCGGGATCACGCTGCAGGTGAGCGCGTCGCCGCTGGATGCCGCGTGGTGGACCGTGCCGTTACTGATGCTGGCGGCGCTACGGGCGGGGCTGACCGAGGAGGTCATCTTTCTGGGCTACCTGTTCGATCGCCTCCGCCGGTTCGGCTGGAACTGGTGGGCGATCATCCTGACGACCGCCGGTCTTCGCGCCGCCTATCACGCGTACCAGGGCTTCGGTGCGACCGTCGGCAACTTCGCGATGGGTGTCGTCTTCGGCTGGTGCTACCGCCGGTGGGGCCGGGTCATGCCCCTCGTGATCGCCCACACCCTCATCGACATCGTCGCCTTCATCGGCTACCCCCTCGCGGTAACCCTCTTCCCCGGCGTCTTTTAGCCTCGCCCGCCGCTGATGCCGTGAGACACAGCCTGGCGCGACGCACGGGGGCACGTCCCTCGCGCGAGTGCACGTCTCACGGAGCGGGGTGGCCGGGAGCGGGGATCCTCCACGGGAAGAGGGGCGTGAGGGTTGTCCACCGATGGGGGCGTTGCCCGGAATGGGTAGGTGGGGAACTGCCGACGATGAAGGATGCCACCCAAGCTCGCGATTGCTCCGAGTCCCGTTGTCCTTCACGTTGCATCGGATGCCGCGCCAACAGCTCGACCGCGTGATGACCGCACGCTGGTGCCCGTACGACACGGCGTATGGGCGGATGCGGCGGCCTGGCGCGCTCTCGCGCCGTGGGATCGCTACCTCGCACGCGTCCACGCCGTCGCGCTGCTCCGACCGGACGCGTTGTTCTGCCGTGAGTCTGCCGCTGCCCTCTGGGGTCAGCCGATATTCGGTGAACCTCGCGACATCCATCTCTTGGATGGCCAGGCGACGCGCTCGCACCGGGTAGGCGATGTCGTTCGACACGCGAGCCTCACGACGTCGCGTTTCGTGGAGACAGGGGGCCTCCTGCTTACTGCTCCGGCTGACACCGCGGTCGCCCTGGCCCGCGCCCTTCCGCCCGCGTGGGGCTTGGCGGCCGTGGACGCGACGATCGGCAAGCGTCAACTCGGTCTGTGCACCATCGCGGAGATTCGTGACGCCTTCTTGCTGCAGGTGGATCGCCGTCACCGCCGCCGATGCGCATGGGCCATTGAACACGCCGATCCACGCTCCGAGAGCGTCGGCGAATCGGTCAGCCGCGCGGTCATCGGCTGGCTGGGGTACGAGGAACCTGAGCTCCAGCACCCGTTCCACTTCGAAGGGCAGAACGACCGTTGCGACTTCTATTGGCCGCGCTCCGACATCGCCGGAGAGTCCGACGGATACGGCAAGTACCGCACCCCCGCGGACCTTGCCGCTGAGAAGCGCCGCGAAGACCGCCTACGTCGCCACCTGCGCGGCTTCGCGCGCTGGGACTGGAACGACGCCATGCGCGCCGAGCCCCTGCGACGAACGCTCGAGGCAAGCGGCGTGCGCCGCATCCGGCCACCCGTACCCGCCATGCTCGCCACCCTCACGTCTCACTCACACCGCCCGAGACGGAACCTCGCGCGTGAGGCGGGCTGACGTTTCCCGCGCCAGGTTACGTCTCACGGCGAAGGGCGCGGGGCTAGACGAACGCGGAGGGGGGTGGGCAGGCGCAGACGAGGTTGCGGTCGCCGTAGGCCTGGTCGATCCGGCGGACCGGCGGCCAGTACTTCGAACGCACCAAGGAACGAACTGGATACACCGCTCGCTCGCGCGAATACGGATGCTGCCAGTCGCCGACCGCGATGGCCTCGGCTGTGTGCGGAGCATTCACGAGCGGATTATCGCCAGCAGGCCACTCCCCCGCAGCGACAGCATCGGCCTCGGCCTTGATCGCGATCATCGCCTCGATGAACCGCTCGAGCTCACCGAGATCCTCGGACTCGGTCGGCTCGACCATGAGCGTCCCCGCAACGGGAAACGACATCGTCGGCGCGTGGAATCCGTAGTCGATGAGGCGCTTGGCCACGTCATCCACCGTGACTCCGGTGGCGTCCCGCAGGGGCCGCAGGTCGAGGATGCACTCGTGTGCGACGAGTCCGTTCTCCCCCGCGTACAGCACCGGGTAGTGCTCACGCAGGCGGGCCGCGATGTAGTTCGCCGCCAAGACCGCACTGCCTGTCGCCTGACGCAGGCCGTCAGCGCCCATCATCCGGACGTACGCCCACGAGATCGGCAGGATGGACGCCGAACCGTACGGCGCACCCGAGATCGGCCCCCCGGCGAACACCGCGCCCTCGGCATCCGCGAGTGACGGATGCCGGTCCTGCTGTGCCATCGGATGGGAGGGCAGGAACGGCGCGAGGTGCGCCTTGGCGGCCACCGGGCCGACCCCCGGCCCGCCGCCGCCGTGGGGGATCGCGAACGTCTTGTGCAGGTTCAGGTGAGACACGTCGCCGCCCAGGTCCCCGAGACGCGCGTACCCGACGAGCGCGTTGAGGTTCGCGCCGTCGACGTAGACCTGACCGCCGGCCTCGTGCACCGCCGCAGTGATCGCCAGCACCTCGTGCTCGTACACGCCGTGCGTCGAGGGATACGTGATCATGAGGGCGGCGAGCGTCTCGGTGTGCTCGGCGATCTTGGCGCGCAGATCGTCGAGGTCGACGTTTCCTGCCTCGTCGCACGCAACGACCACGACGCACATCCCGGCGAGCACCGCGGATGCCGCGTTCGTGCCGTGCGCGGACGACGGAATGAGGCATACCGTGCGCTGTTCGTCGCCCCGCGAGCGGTGGTACCCGCGGATCGCGAGCAGGCCCGCGAGCTCGCCCTGGGACCCCGCGTTCGGCTGCATCGAGACGGCGTCGTAGCCGGTGACCTCAGCCAGCCACACTTCGAGCTGATCGATCAGCTCGAGATATCCCTCGACATCGGATGCCGGAGCAAACGGATGCATCCGCGCGAACTCCGGCCACGAGACTGCCGCCATCTCGGTAGCGGCGTTGAGCTTCATCGTGCACGAACCCAGCGGAATCATGCCGCGATCAAGCGCGTAGTCGCGGTCGGCGAGCGTCTTCAGGTATCGCATCATGGCTGTCTCAGACCGGTGCGCGTGGAACACCTCGTGAGCGAGGTAGGCGTCAGTGCGGCGGAGCGGCTCGGGGTACATGCGCACCCCGGCCAGCGAAGTGAAGGCCGAGCCGGCGAGAGAGTCCGCCGCTGTCTCTACCCCGTGGACCTCGCCCGCAGCACCGAACGCCGCGAGCAGATCCGCCTCGATCGACGGATCGGCAGCGCTGACCTCATCGATCGAGATCCCGACCGTGGTCTCATCCACGCGTCGCAGCAGGATGCCGAGCCCCGCCGCCGCTGAGGCAACGGCGGCGGCATCCGCGACCCGCACCTGGATCGTGTCGAAGAAGTGTTCCGTCAGCACCTCGACGCCGCGCGCACGAAGCGATCCGGCGACCAGGGCCGTCTTCGCGTGCACGCCCTGAGCGATCCGCTTCAGCCCCTCGGGCCCGTGATAAACGGCATACATCGCCGCCATGACGGCCAACAGCACCTGGGCGGTGCAGATGTTCGAGGTCGCCTTCTCGCGACGGATGTGCTGCTCACGCGTCTGCAGCGACAGCCGGTACGCGGGGCGACCGTCGGCATCCACCGACACGCCGACCAGGCGCCCCGGCAGCTGCCGTTCGAGCCCTGCCCGGACCGCGAGGTATCCGGCGTGGGGTCCGCCGAAGCCCATCGGCACACCGAAACGCTGTGTCGTCCCGACAGCCACGTCGGCGCCGAGTGAGCCGGGCGAGCGCAGCAGCGTGAGGGCGAGAAGGTCGGCGGCGACCACGGCAAGTCCGCCGTGGTCGTGGATCGCCGCGATGACCTCGCTCGGATCCCAGACTCGGCCCGCCGCCCCGGGGAACTGGATGAAGCCACCGAAAGCCTCGGGAACGGCCTCGGGCTCATCGAAGGACACGACCCGGACCTCGATCCCCAGCGCCTCGGCCCGGTGGCGCAGCAGCGCGATCGTCTGCGGCAGGGCGTCAGCGTCGACGAGAAACACGCTCGACGCGCTCTTCGAGGCGCGGCGAGCCAGCAGCATCCCCTCGACGACGGCCGTCGATTCGTCCAGCATCGACGCGCCGGCTGTCGCCATCCCGGTGAGATCGGTCACCATCGTTTGGAAGGTGATGAGCGCCTCGAGCCTGCCCTGCGAGATCTCGGGCTGGTAGGGCGTGTAGGCGGTGTACCAGGACGGATTCTCGAAGACATTGCGCGCGATCACAGCGGGCGTGAGCGTGTCGTAGTAGCCGAGGCCGATCAGCGACCGCGACACGCGATTGCGCGAGGCGAGTTCCCGAAGTTCTCCGAGCGCCTCGGCCTCGGTCGCGGCGAGCGGAATCCGTGATCCCTCCCGCGGCGCGGCATGAATGGATGCCGGAACCGCCGCCTCGACGAGAGCATCGACGCTCTCGTAGCCGAGCGCGTCGAGCATGGCGCGCTGGGCAGTGGCGTCGGTTCCGATGTGGCGCTCGGCGAAAGATCCGACGGTCATGCAGCGCCGCCGGTGAGGGCGACGTACGCGTCACGGTCCAGGAGCGCGTCGATGTCGGCGGGCGTGACCTTGAGCTTCATGAGCCAGCCGGCCCCGAACGGGTCGGAGTTCACGACCGACGGGTCATCGATCGCCTCGTGATTGACGGCGAGCACCTCCCCGTCGACGGGCGCGAACAGCTCACCGACCGACTTGGTCGACTCGATTTCGCCGCAGACCTGACCGGCCGATACGCCGTCGCCGACACCAGGGAGCTCGAGGAAGACGACATCGCCGAGCTTGTCGGCGGCGTAGTCGGTGATCCCGATCACGGCTTCGTCGCCCTCCAGGCGCAGCCATTCGTGTTCGGCGGTGTACTTCAGGGTCGTCAGGTCGGTCATGTCGTCCTCCGGTAAAAGGGCAGGGTCGTTACGGATGCAGGAATGAGCGTGCCGCGCACATCGATCGCCAGCTCGGTGCCAGGCGCGGCGAGTGCGGGCTCGACGTAGGCCAGGGCGATCGGATGCCCGAGAGTGGGGCTCAGCGCTCCCGAGGTCACTTCGCCGACAACGGGGGCACCGTCGACCGCCGGGTCGACGACCGCATACCCGGCGCGGCCGGCGCGACGGCCCTCAGAAACCAGCCCGACGAGCACGCGACTGTCGGCATCCGAGGCCTGCGGTGCCCGCTTGCCCACGAAGTCGGGTTTGCCGTGGGCGACGCTGCGGCCTAGCCCCGCCTGGGCGGGAGTCGTCTGGAGCGAGAGCTCGTGACCGTAGAGAGGCATTCCCGCCTCCAGTCTCAGGGTGTCGCGCGCCGCCAGCCCCGCCGGAACGAGCCCCAGCGGCGTTCCCGCCGCCAGCAGAGCGTCCCAGAGGGCACCCGCCGCGCGATGGGGCACGAGCAGTTCGAAGCCGTCCTCGCCGGTGTAGCCGGTGCGGGCGATGAAGAGGGGCTCTCCGCTGAAGGATCCGGCAGCCCAGGCGTAGTACCCGAGCTCAGAGAACGCCGGAGTGACCTCACCGATCTCGGGAGTCGCCTCGAGGACCTCCCGCGCGGCTGGCCCTTGGACCGCCACAAGCGCCAACTGGTCGGTCACATCCTCGATCTGGGCGGTGTCAGACACACCCGGAACGAAAAGGAAGAACGCGGTGCCCTCACGACGCTCGCGCGGAGCGAGGAAGGATGCCGCCACTGGCGCGCGAGCGGCCCGAAGCCGGAGCGCCTCGGCCACGGCATCCCGGTTGCCTGCGTTGGCGATGACGAGGTACCGATCCTCAGCGGTGCGGTAGACAATGACGTCGTCGACGATGCCGCCGTCTTCGGTGAGGACGAGCGAGTACTTGGCCTTCCCCACCCGCATGCCCGAGTGATCGCCCGAGAGGGCGTAGTCGAGGAACGCGCCGCTGGGCTCTCCCGTGACCAGGAACTCGGCCATGTGCGAGATGTCGAACAGGCCTGCTGCCTGCCGCACCGCGTGGTGCTCGGCGAGGTCGGATGCGTAGCGCACCGGCATCTGCCAGCCGCCGAAGTCCGTGAAGGCGGCGCCGAGCGCGACGTGTCGATCCTGGAGCGGCGAGCGTTTCGGTTCCGTGTCCGCGTGCGCGGTATCTGGTGGTGCAGGGTGTGACATGAGTTCTCCCGGTCGTCGGACGGGGGACGCCGTACGACGCCCGTGAACTCCCCCTCTGTCTGTGGCCTGAGAGTTTCGCGCGGCACCCGAGCGAACCGGATGCTGTGCTTTCACCGTCGGCGGCCGCCACCCGATGCGCGGGTGATGACGCTTTCCAGAGTGGCCGGACGTGCGCGGTACGCGGACCTGAGAGATTGGCGGGGAGGCTTGCTCCTTCGGTGCCCGGTGTAACCCGGGGCTCTCCCGCACCCGTCATGTGGCCGGATCTTCAGTTGCGCGGCCAGCATATCCCAGCGCCGGGTTCCCGCCAGCAGACGCGCGTCAGGGCGTGCAGGATCCCGTCGAAACCGGCTCCACGAGAGCGCTCGCTTGCTCCGCCAACGGCGCGAGGACTCCCGAGGTCACCGCATAGCCGACATCCGTCCCGTCGTCGGCGCGAGCGAACACGACACCCGCAGCGTCGCCGCCGGCGGTGAGCACCGGACCGCCGGAGTTGCCTGGAGCGACCCGAGCATCGAGCGCGTAGACCTCGCGACTC
>Ga0207881_1000434_pt1 | contig 17737 bp, 15 predicted proteins | sample MalvirmetagMSP97_FD_184227 | JGI IMG/M metagenome (GOLD analysis project Ga0207881, IMG submission 184227) | Marine viral communities from the Deep Pacific Ocean - MSP-97 (SPAdes) | ecosystem: Environmental > Aquatic > Marine > Oceanic | place: Pacific Ocean | collected 2011-05-03 | reverse complement strand
CACCGCCATCGCCCTGCTCGCACGGCCCGACTCTCTCTCCCCAACCACGGCGGCCATGATCGCCACCCCCACCCATCCGGACGCGGCACTGTGGCTCATGCCGGTCTGCGTCTTCGGGTTCCTGCTTTGCCCATACCTGGACCTGACCTTCCTCCTGGCCCGCCGACACACCAGCGGGGTCGCCGGGGGTCGCGTCGCCTTCGGGCTGGGGTTCTGGCTGTTCTTCCCGGTCATGATCGGGCTGACGGCGATCTACGCGGGCCCGATCATCGCGGTGTTGGAAGGCCGCCAGCCCACCAGCGTCGCCCCGTGGGCCGGGGCCGCCATCCTCTTCCACATCATCGCCCAGTGGACCTTCACCGTCCGCGTCCATCTGGCCCAGCTGGTCCCCGCGATGCCCCAAACAACCGCGGCAACTGAAGGATCCTCACTGATCGCCCCGCTTTTTCCGGCTTCATCCTTCGTTCTGCCCGCCACTTTCGCGGCCTGCATCGGAGCGGCCGGGCTGGGTCTGATCGCCCCGAGCCTGCCCGGTCACGCCGGCCTGACCGGCGGCGAGATCGTCTATCGCGGCTTCCTTTCCGCGTACGGCCTGCTCTTTCCGGTCTACGTCTGGTCCCGTGTGATCCCCCGCCGCCGCCAGCCCACCCATTCCGCCTGGATCACCGCGTGCGTGCTGGCCGCTCCGTTCTACTGGATGGGTTTCATCGAACGCCAGGGGGTGTGGCTGGCACCGGGCCTGCTGATCGCCATGGTGGTGCCGCTGCTAAAACGGGGTCCAGCCCCGACCTAGCCGCCGACATCACCGGGTGAACCGAGACTGTCGAGCGTCACACGGGCAGCCTCCCGAACCATCGACGATTCTGCTTCATTGCCCGCGATGACTTCGAGCCGGGCTCGCAACCCTGCCACCTCCGTCCGCTTCAGCCAGTTCCCCGCCACGATCACCGCGCTGCGCCGCATCATGTCCAGCCGTGCCCGCTTCATCGCGCTGCCCATAAACGCGGTCCGCCGGGCGTCCTCATCCCATTCCAGCACGGCCAGCAGATCGAACCGGTCCCGTTCTGCTCCATACGCCCGGTTCGCGGCCTTGCCCAAGGGCGCATCCGACCGCGCGGAGTTGTGGGGGCACACCTCCTGGCAGATGTCGCACCCGTAGACCCAATCCCGGATTCCTTCGTGCAACGCCGGATCCACCGGGTCCCGCCGCTCGATCGTCAGGTAGCTCACGCACCTCCTCGCATCCACCGAGTACGGCGTGATCGCCCCCGTCGGGCACGCGTCGATGCACCGCGTGCAACTGCCGCAGTGATCGGTCACGACCGCCTGATCCGCAGGAACCGCCAGCTCCAGCGTCGTCAGGATCCCACCGAGCAGGAAGTAGCTGCCAACCTTCGGATGGATCGCCAGCGTGTGCTTGCCCGTCCATCCCAGCCCGGCCCGCACCGCCAGTTCCCGCTCCATGACGGGCGCGGTATCGGTGAACACGCGGAACGTGCCATCGGGGAACTCGGCCCGCAGTTCGTCCGCGAGTTGCATCAGCCGCTTCTTGAGGACCGTGTGGTAATCCTTGCCGCGGGCGTACCGCGCGATCCGTCCCTGCCCGGGGTCCAGAGGCTCGTCGGTGTTGTCATCCCGGGACGCGTAGAGATCCGCAACCATCACCGCGGACCGGGCGCCCTCGAGCACGCCGGATGGATCCTCCCGCAAGCTTGCGTGCTCGGCGATGTAGCCCATCGAGCCGTGCTTGCCGGCATCGATCCACGACCGAAGCTCATCGGCAAACTCGGACGGCCCCGCGTCGCACACGCCCGCCATCGCGAACCCCAGAGCGTCGCACCGGTCCAGGATCCGCCGGGTGACATGCGCGGGTTGCGGTCCTCTGGTCACGGCGGCCGCCGATCACACGCCCACCGGCGCTCCGGCCCAGCCGTAGAGCCGCTCGGCCGCCTCGCGCAACACCCCGCCCGTCTCCCCGACTTCGGGACGCCAGAGCTTGGGATACTCGTAGACGATCCAGCCGCGGTAGCCGCGGTCCCGCAGCGTGCGGACGAACCGTTCGACGGGCAGGCGGCCGGCGCCGAGCAACGCGGGGCGGCCGTCCTCGCCGACGTCACCGACCTTGACCACCGCGAGGTTGTCCATCAATGCCCCGCAGGCCTCGACGGGATCTTCCCCCGCCATCCACGCGGGAACAATGTTGTACGCCATCGCCAGGAACGGCGAGTTCACCAGGCCGTGCGCCTCGGCCAACTCCGATGCACGGGCGAAGGAGCCGGAGTTTTCGATCAGCACGCGGACACTCGTGTTCCGGGCCGTCTGGGCGGCCAACGCAAGCCGGTCACTGACCCGACGCACGCCCCACGCCCGAGGCTCGCCGCCTGGGAGCTGGTGGCCGAAGACCCGGACATAGAACGCGCCCGATTCGGCCGCCTGCTCGACCGCCGCCTTGGTCTCGCCGACACCGATCTCCTCGCTCTGGAACAGGCGCCCGACCACGGGGGGCCACACCGACTTGTCGAAACGGACGCCCGTCGCCAGGCTCACCAGGTCCACGCCGGCGTCCTCGAAGAGGTCGTGCATCGTCTCCGCGTCGGCCCGCATGGGGTCCGACCCCACCGCCGTGGCCCCGACCCCGTCGGGGGAGACCCGCAGTTCGACGCCCTGATAGCCCCAGTCCGACGCCGATCGTGCGACCTGCTCGAGGCTCAGTTCGGGGCATCCGACGGTTGAAAAAGCGATCTTCATGGCGGCGTTCCTCGGTGGCCCACAGTATAGGGAACGCGGGTCGGCGCGGGGTGGAATCCGAGCATCCGCCGCCCCGAACCAACCACCGCTGCGGCTCTTTCCCCAGCCGGTTCCGTCGTCCGCCCCGGTCCGTGTCTCTATCCTCCCCCATGGCCAGAGACTTCGAGCCCACCCTCCACACCGACCTCCGCGACGAGATGACCTACTCGGGCTACTTGGGGCTGGACACCCTGCTCAGCAGCCAGCACCCCCGGTCGGACCACCACGACGAGATGCTGTTCATCATCATCCACCAGACCACGGAACTCTGGTTCAAGCTCATCATCCACGAACTCTCCGCGGTTCTGGACCACATCGCCCGGGACGAGCTCGAGTCCGCCTTCAAGATCCTGGCCCGTGTGAAGCACATCTTCAGCCAGCTCATCGATCAGTGGTCGGTGCTCGCCACGCTGACGCCCTCGGAGTATGTCCAGTTCCGCCACGTCCTCGGACACGCCTCGGGTTTCCAGAGCGTTCAGTATCGAACGGTCGAGTTCATGCTCGGCAACAAGGATGCCCGCATGCTCCGCGTGCACAAGCACGACCCCGCCGCCACCGCACAGCTCACCGCCGCCCTCAGCGCCCCGAGCATCTACGACGCCTTTCTCGCCCACCTCGCCCGCCGCGGGATGCCGATCCCGTCCGAAGTGCTGGGCCGCGATATCAGCACCGCGCACGAGAAGCACGCCGGAGTGACGGCCGTGTTCAAGACGATCTATGCCGACCACAAGGCGCACTGGGACGCCTATGAGATGTGCGAGAAGCTCGTGGATCTGGAAGAACAGATCGCGCTCTGGCGCTTCCGCCATCTGAAGGTCGTCATGCGGGTCATCGGGTTCAAGACCGGCACGGGCGGATCCTCCGGGGCCAACTTCCTCCGCCAGATGATCGACCACGAGTTTTTCCCCGAACTCTGGGCTGTCCGCACGGAGCTCTGAGCATGATCGCCGATCAGTCGATCCAATCCGCCGTCAACGCGTTGGGCGACGACCCGCTCGCAGAAGCCGGGCTCGTCGAGCACATCCATCCCCTCTTCTCCCGAGCGCTCGAACGCAATGCGGATGAGATCTACCTGGCCAACCACTCCCTCGGCCGCCCGCTCGACCGGACCGCCCGCGACGTGTCCGAGGCCCTGGATCTCTGGTACCGCGACATGGACGGGGCTTGGGAGCCCTGGCTGGCCGAGCGCGACGCCTACCGGGCCCGCATGGCCAGGCTAATCGGCCGGACGGACCCGAAGGCGGTCATCCCGAAAACCTCCGCGGCCCAGGGTATCCGGGCCGTCATCAACGCTCTGCCGAGCCAGATCCCCAACATAGTGGCCACCCGCGGTGAGTTCGATTCGATCGACTTCGTCCTCAAGGCCTACGCCCACCGCGGGCGTGCCCGCGTGAAGTGGGTCCCCTGCGACGACTCCGCCCGCTTCGAGGCCGACCGGATCATCGCCGCGATCAAGCCGGGCACCGACCTCGTCGTCGTCAGCCAGGTTTTTTTCGCAACCGGCCAGATCCTCGAGCAAATCGAACGCGTCATCGCCCACGCCCATGACCTGGGCGCCCGGGTCCTTGTCGATGCGTACCACTCGGCCGGCGTCATGCCGGTGAACATGGATCGACTCGGCTGCGACGCGATGATCGGTGGCAACTACAAGTACACCCGCGGCCTCGCGGGCGCGTGCTGGCTCGCCCTGGCCGACGCCATGCTCACACCAGGCGGCGTGCCCTCGCCCGACCAGCCGGCCCCCATCGATACCGGCTGGTTCGCCAAGGCCGAGCCCTTCGCCTATCACCGCACCGAACTGCCCGAGTACGCCGCGGGGGGCGACGCCTGGCTCGAGGCCACCCCGCCGATTCTGACCTACTACCAGTGCCGGGCCGGGCTCGACCTCACCCTCGCGCTCGGGGTCGAACGGCTGCGGGCGTACTCGCTCCGCCAGCTCGCCTTCCTGCGAGACCGATTGCACGACGCCGGCGTGGAAACCACCACCATCAACCCCGACACGGAGGGCCACGGGGCCTACCTCCTCATCCCAACGCCCGACGGCAAAGGAGCCGTCGGCCGGCTCAAGGCCTCGGGCGTCAACGCCGACGCGAGGCCGAGCCCCGCGGGCCGCCCGTGGTTCGTGCGGCTGTGCCCGGACATTCTCAACACCGAGGCGGAACTGATCGAAGCGACGGCCCGGGTCGCCGGGGTCATGCGGGGCTGACACCCGCGTCGGCGCCCGGAGCCCCGCCGACCGGAACCGTCAGGTAAAAATCAGACCCCACACCCGGGGTCGTGTGGAGTTCCAGCCGGCCCCCGTGGGCCTCGGCGATGCGGCGGGCGGTCGGCAGACCCAGGCCCGTCCCTCCCGCCCGGGTGGTGAAATAGGGCCGGAAGATCTTTTCGACCGTTTCGGGCGTCATGCCGGGCCCGGTATCGATCACGTGCAAGCGCACCGACGGCACGCCGTCGTCGTCGAACGGCTCGGCCCGCAGGATCAGATCCCGCGTGGTGATCGCCGGATGGTTCATGACCGACACCGCGTTGAGCATCAGGTTGAGCATCGCTTGCTTGATGTGGGGCCCGTCGATCTGCGCCACGATCGGGGTGCGGGGCGCCTCGACCCGGAGGCGCACGCCCCCGGCCCGCGCCTGCGGGTCGAAGAAATCGCCGAGTTGTTCGAGCAATGAGCCCACGTCCGCCGGCGCCACCGCCAGTCGCAGCTCACCGGCGTACTCGAGGAAATCGGACAGGATGCCCCGCAATCGCTCGGTCTCGAGCTTGAGCGCCCCGACCCGGCGGGTCATGCGGCCCTTGTCCTGCTCGGGCAGTTCAAGGTCGGCGATCGCCTCGCTCAGCAGTTGTGCGTTGAGCCCGATGGTCGAGAGCGGGTTTTTGATCTCGTGGGCCAGGCCGCCGGTCATCGAGCCGATCTCGGCGAGCCGTTCCGCGGAGCGGGCACGGCGTTCGGCCACACGGACCCGCCCGACCGCCCGGCGGACGATCACCCGGGACGCGACCACGCCCGCCCCGGCACCGAGCAGCAGCCCGACACCGAGCCCGATTCCAACCATGGCCAGTCCACCCATATGGGATTGTTGACCGCGGGGCGGGTCAGCGACGCGGCGACCGGGAGTAGGTCCGCCGGGGGACCACGACCTCGGGCACTTCCTCCTGCGTCTCCGACCTTGCGACCCGGGTCGCCCGCCAGCCCTTCTCGGACCGCTCGGCGTCATAGATGACGCCCGAACCGTCGCGGAGCACCCGGAACCCGTCGCCCTCGATCACGGTGAAGTGGACGAAGATGTCCTGACCTTCCGGACCTACGATGAAGCCGAACCCCTTGCGGGGATCGAACCACTTGACTTGTCCCTCGATGCCCTCGAGTGTGGTCGGGCTGTCTGACATAAGGCCCCCGATCGGGCGGACGGCGAACGACTCCCCACGAGCCGAGGCACGCCCCATAATGCCCTAGCCTACCAGACCTTGCCCGCGCGTCAAACACCCCTCCGGGACGATCCCGGAGGGGTGCGGTTGTAACCCTAGTTGAACCACCGGATCAGCCCCTTCGGGGCCTGATCCGACCGAAATCACTCGGCGGTGGCGGGCTCGGACTCGCGGTCACGCCGCGGGCCACGCCCGCGACCGCCACGGTCCCCGCCGCGTCCGCCGCGGTCACCCCGGTCGCCGTCGCGGTCGGACCGCTCCGGACGGGGGCCACGCTCGGCCAGTTCCTTCTCCCGCTCCTCGGGGGTCAGGGCGGCCTTGCGGCTGAGCTTGATGCGGCCCTGGTCGTCGACCAGGATCACCTTGACCCGCACGGTGTCCCCGACCTTGACCACGTCGGACACGGACTGGACGTAGCCCTCGCCGAGTTCGGAGATGTGGCACATGCCGTCGGTGCCGGGGGCGATCTCGATGAAGGCACCGAAGTCCTTGGTGGACACGACGCGGCCCTCGTAGACGGTGCCGACCTTGACGTCCTCGCAGAGGGCGCCGATCTCGGCCTGGGCCCGCTCGACGCTCTCGGCGTTGGGCGAGGAGACCAGCACGGTGCCGTCGTCCTCGACGTCGATGTTGACGCCGTACTTGTCCTGCAGGGCGCGGATGGTCTTGCCGCCGGGTCCGATGAGCTTGCCGATCTTGTCGACCTCGATCTTGAGCTGCAGCAGACGCGGTGCGTGGCGGCTGATCTCGGCGCGGGGCCCGGGGAGGACCTTCTCCATCTTCTCGATGATCTCGAGGCGACCGACCTTGGCCTGCTCGAAGATGACCTCGATCTGATCGAAGTTCAGGCCGCGGGCCTTAAGGTCGAGCTGGATGCCGGTGATGCCCTCGCGGGTGCCGGAGACCTTGAAGTCCATGTCGCCGAAGAAGTCCTCCTCACCGATGATGTCGGTGACGAAGACCTCGTTCTTGTCGTTGTCGTCGGTGAACCGACCGACCGAGATACCGGCGCAGGTGTTGGAGATGGGCACGCCCGCGTCCATCAGCGCCAGGCAGCCGCCGGTGACCGAGGCCATCGACGAGGAACCGTTGGACTCTGTGATGTCCGAGACCAGGCGGATGGTGTAGGGGAAGTCCTCGGGGCTGGGCAGCACGCCGAGCAGCGAACGCTCGGCCAGCGCGCCGTGTCCGACCTCACGACGACCCGGGCCCATGATGCGCCCGGCTTCGCCGACGCAGAAGGGCGGGAAGTTGTAGTGCAGGTAGAACTTCTTGGAGTACTCGGGCAGCAGGCCGTCGACGATCTGCTCGTCCTTGCCGGTGCCCAGGGTGCAGGACACCAGCGACTGGGTCTCGCCGCGCTGGAAGAACGCCGAGCCGTGGTTGCAGGCGAAGTAGCCGACCTGCATCTCCAGCGGACGGATCTCCTTGAACTTGCGTCCGTCGGCCCGCACGCCCTTCTCGATGATCAGCTTGCGGGTGATCTTCTTCTCGAGGGTGCGGAACGCCTCGCCAGCCTGGCGCCGGGCCAGGCGGGAAGACTCGGCCTGCTCGACGGTGCCGTCGACCTTCTCGGCGAAGTGCTCGTCGAGCATCTTCTTCTTGATGGCGCTGACGGCCTCGCCGCGCTCGTGCTTGCCCTTGATCTGGCGGGCCTCGGTCAGCTCCTTCTCGCAGGCCTTCTTGACCTTGGCCATGACCTCGTCGGGGACGATGTTCATGTGGTCGCCGAGGCGCTTCTCCTTGCCGACCTTCTTGGCCAGCTCCCCGATCAGTGCGAGGATGGGCTTGATGCCCTCGTTGTAGCCGAACTTGATCGCCTCGAGGATGTCCTCGTCGGGGACCTCCGCCGCTCCGACCTCGATCATGTTCACGCCGTCGTTGTGACCGGCGAGCACGAGGTCCAGGTCGGAGTACTCGAGCTGCGAGACGGTCGGGTTGAGAATGAACTGCGGACCGTCATCGGTGAAGATGCGGGCGACGCGGACGGTGGCCAGCGGCCCCTCGAAGGGGCAGTCCGACATGGCCAGCGCGGCGGCGGCGCCGGTGCCGGCGATCACGTCGGCGTCGTTCTCGCCGTCGTGGCTCATGACCCAGCACTGGATCTGGACCTCTTCGATGAACCCATCGGGGAACAGCGGACGGATCGGGCGATCGATCATCCGCATGGTGAGGACTTCCTTCTCGTTGGGAGCGCCCTCACGCTTGCGGAAGCCGCCGGGGAACTTGCCGCCGGCCGAGAGCTTCTCGCGGTAGTCGACCTGCATGGGGAAGAAGTCCAGACCGGGACGGGGGGCGGCCCGCATCACCGTGCACATCACGGTCGTCTCGCCGTGGGTGATGAGCAGGGCCGCGGTGGCGAGCTTGGCGACTTTGCCAGTCTCGATCCGCATCGTCCGGCCGCCGATTTCCTTCTCGACGACGATCGCTTGGGTTGTCATGTATTCCGCTTTCTTTGTTTGGCGGGACGTGAGGAGCCCCGCTGCGTCCGGACCCCGGGCCCCAGTGGCTCGGACGGACGCGGCTTGCCGACATGTTTGGGCCCGCCCTCACGGAACGAGTGGCAGAAGGCGTGGGACAGGGCTGTTGCGACCGATCGGTCCGGGGCTTCCGGGGCCGATCCCCGGTCTTCCGACGCGCCCCGTCGGTCGTGCTGTCCGGCGCCCACTGCCGCTCCCGCGGGCCCGATACGAAAACCCCGCGTGCCGTTTCGAGCACGCGGGGTCGAGGAGTTACTTACGCAGGCCCAGCTTCTGGATCGTCGCCTTGTAGGCGTCGTTATCCGTGCGGCTGAGATAGCGGAGCAGCCGGTTCCGCTTGGAAACCATCTGCACGAGGCCGCGTCGGTTGTGCGCGTCCTGCTTGTTCGCACGCAAGTGCGTGGCGACCTGCTGGATGCGGGCCGTCAGGATCGCGATCTGGACCTCGGGCGAGCCGGTGTCCTTTCCGTCGCGGGCAAAGTCCTTGATGATGTCGGTCTTCTTCTCGGGTGCCAGGGGCATGGATTCTCCTTGTGTCGCGGGCGTCCGTGCCGGGCCAGTCCCGACAAAGATCGCCGCCGAACCCCGCTGCGGGGGTCCCCAAGCATATGCAGGGGCCGATGTGGGGTCTAGACGCCCCGGGCGTATCGGCGTGCCAGGCCCCCCAGGCGCCCGGGAGTTCGGTTCCGGTCCCCAAACCCGCTCAGACACCCCTCAGGGGGCAGGCCCGGCCGGGGCCGGTCCCCGAGCCGGGCACGCCGGATCGGCCTCTTTCGTGCCTTCCGGCCCCACCCCCACTACCCTCCCCCACCATGCCGCACCCCACCCTCTCCCACCGCGTTTCTTCCCTGAAGCCCTCCGTGACGGTCGCCTTGAACAACCGGGCCAAGGCCATGAAGGCCTCGGGCGTGGACGTCATCGGTTTCGCGGCCGGCGAGCCGGACTTTGACACCCCCCGCTCGATCAAACAGGCCGCGATCGACTCCCTGCTGGCGGGCGACACCAAGTACACCCCCACCATGGGCGACATGGCCACCCGGAACGCGGTGGCGAAGAAGTTCACTGACGAGAACGGCATCCCGGGCCTGACCGGCGAGCACATCGCCATCGGGGCGGGCGGCAAGCACGTCCTCTATACCGCCATCCACTGCCTGTTCGACCCGCCCGCACCGGGCGAGGCTCCCTGGGAGATGCTCCTGCCGGTCCCGGCGTGGGTCTCCTACGCCCCCATCTGCGAGATGGCCGGCGGCAAAGTGGTCGAGCTCGAGACCACGCCCGCGACCGACTTTCGCCTCGACCCCGAGCAGCTCCGCAAGGCCATCAACCCCCGCAGCCGCCTGCTGATCCTCAACTCACCGTCAAACCCGCTGGGCACGATGTACCCAGAATCCGACCTGCGGGCCATCGCTCAGGTTGTGCATGATGCCCGTGAGGTCGCGCCGAATCTGGTCATCCTGACGGACGAGATCTACGAGAAGATCGTCTACGCCGACGTGCCGCACTTTTCGATCGGCTCGATCCCCGAAGTCGCCGAGCGGACGATCACACTCAACGGCATGTCCAAGGCCTTCGCCATGACCGGCTGGCGGATCGGGTTCGCGTGCATGCCGGGCGAGTTCGGCAAGAAGTTCATCAACGCCATGGCCACGCTCCAGGGCCAGATGTCCACCAACATCACCAGCTTCAACTACGCCGCCATCCGCCACGCGTTGACCGACCCCGGCGTGGCGGCCGAGGTCGAGTCCATGCGCAAGGCCTTCGCCAAGCGGGCGGACCTGATCATGGACCGCCTGGCATCGATCCCCGGCGTGACCTGCGTCAAGCCGCAGGGCGCGTTCTACGTGTTTCCCGACGTTTCGGCCCTGTTCGGCAAGAAGACGCCCAAGGGGGTCACGGTGGATTCGGCCCTGTCGTTCTCCGAAGCCCTGCTCGACGAGGCCCACGTCGCCTTTGTTCCCGGCGAGGACTTCGGCGGCTGCGGCAAGAACCACCTCCGCATCTCGTTCGCCTGTTCCGAAGACCAGATCAACAAGGGGATGGACCGGTTTGCCAAGTTCGTCGCCACCCTGAAATGAGCAGCGGGCTTCAGCCCCCGCGGTCGCCCGGGTTCCTCGCCCGGCCTCGGTCCTTCAACCCGATCACCCGGGGTACAGCGTCTTGACGTGCCGGACCGACCGCTTGATCAGTTCTTTGAGCACTTTCTGATCGACGTCCGCCAACGATTTCATGTACAGGCACGCCTTTCCTGTCTTGTACGTGCCCAGCCTGGCCATCAACTCGGCCTGGCCCTCGAACCCCCCGGCGATGTAGGCCGTGATCGCGTTCGCTCGCGACGAGAACCCGGTGAGGCACATGTCCCCCTCGCGCCCGGACTCGTAGACGTAGTGGTAGCTCCCGAAGCCCACGATGGACGGGCCCCACATCTTCGGCGCTTCCTTGACGACCGACTCCATGATGGCCGCGAGCTTCTCGCAATCGGCCCGGCGGTCCGGCGGGAGCGACGCCAGATATCCCCGAACGCTGGCCGTCGTCGCGATCGTTTTGTTCGCCCCGGCCTTCGTGGTGGTCTTCCTGGCGGCTTTCTTGGCAATCTTCTTCGCGGACTTCTTGGTGGTCTTCTTCGCCATCGGTGACTCCTGCGCTCGTTAGTCTTCGGCCTTCTCGCCGTCGGGGGCCATTTTGACCAGCTTGGGATCGAACCGGGCCACGGGTCGCACGAGGTCGGCCTGCTGCGCGATCACGCGCCGGATGTCCTTGTAGACCCCGGGGTTCTCGTCGATCCCGGCCGAGATCACGGTGACACCCCGCTCCTTGAGCAGTTCGCGGACCGCCGGCCAGCGGAACGTGTTCTTGGCGGCCGTCCGTGACATCACCCGCCCGGCCCCGTGAGAGGCCGAGGACAGCGAGCCGGCGCCGTCCCTGCCCACCACGATGAACGCCGGGTCCGCCATGGATCCGGGGATCACGCCGAGCACCCCAGCGCCCGCGGGCGTCGCCCCCTTGCGGTGGACGATCAGCGTTTCCTCCACCCCGTCGACCACGTGCCGCTCTTCCCACGCGAAGTTGTGGTGGTTCTCGACCCCGGCGATGACCTCCGCGCCCAGATGCTCCGCGATGTGATGGTGGATGCAGGCGTGGTTGGCGCTCGCGTAGCGCCCCATGAGGTTCATGGCCTCCCAGTACTCCCGCCCGGCCTCGGAGCCGAGGTCCAGCCATGCGAGGTGCTTGTGCTGCTTGTCGAGTTCTGGATGCGCATCCATCGCGATGCGCGAGTGGTGATCGCACACCGCCGCCCCCGCGCCGCGGGAGCCCGAGTGCGACATCAACGCCAGGTACGAACCGGCCCCGAGCCCGAGCGGCGAGTGTGCGTCGGCCTCGGAAACAGTCAGCACGCCGAACTCGACGAAGTGGTTGCCCGAACCGGAGGAGCCGAGCTGGGCGTGGGCCTTGCCCTTGACGCGGGCCGTGACCGGCGAGACGGCCCAGTCGTCGTCCATGACCGCGTGCTCGCGTTTGCGCCCGCCCCGCCCGCCGCCGAAGGCTGCCCCCATGCCGAAACGGGTCTCGGTCTCGATGGCGTCGGTCAACCGGTCGCGCCCGGCCTCGGAACCGAGCAGATCCACCGACAGGTCCAACACCGTGACTTTCATGCGGCAGGCGATGTCCACCCCCACCGCGTACGGGATCACGGCGCCCCGGGTCGCCAGCACGCCGCCGATGGGCAACCCGTAGCCGACGTGCGCGTCGGGCATCAAGGCCGCCGCGACGGAGATGGGCAGCTCGCACGCCCGGCGGGCCTGATCGACCGACGGCTGGTCGATGTCCTCGCCCACGCGGCCCCAGATGTTCAGGGGTGCCGGGGTGCGACGGAGCGCCGCCGCGCCGGGCCCGAGCAGCGCCCGGGCCACACCGCCCCAGATCGGATCCTCCGACGCGGCCTGCGGGTTTTCCAGAACACGACGGATCCCCTCCCGGGCGGCGTCGCGCTCGGGCCGGTGGGCCGCGCAGGCCTCGACGGCCGCGCGGAGGGCGTCCCCTTGGGGGAGACCCAGGTTGATGAGTTCGCGTTTCTTCACGACCTTCTCGCTTGATGCGCCGAGCGTGGCGCTCCGACCGATCTGCGCCGGCCGCGGATCGCGGAAACCGAGAATCTGAACGACAGACTACTCCTTGATCATGCCGAGCTGCCACATCATGAACAGGCGTTGGTCGGCGATATCGCGGATCTGCAGGTGCCGGGGCTTGCCGCCGCCGTGGCCGGCGTCACGATCGACCCACAGCAGGATGGGGTCCTGCGTCGGATCGGAGCCGGTGGACGCCTGCATGAGGGCCGCCATCTTCCGGGCGTGCAGCGGATGGACCCGCGTGTCGTTCTCGCCCGCCGTGAACAGGACGGCGGGGTACTTCACGCCGGGTTTGACGTTCTGATAGGGCGAGTAGGCTCGGATGTACTCGAACTGGCCGGAGTCTTCGCTGCTGCCATACTCGGGCACCCAGTAGCGGGCCATCAGGAAGTTCTGATAGCGGAGCATGTCCAGCAGCGGCACCGCGGAGATAGCCGCGGCGAACAGGTCCGGACGCTGGGTCACCGCCGCCCCGGTCAGCAGGCCGCCGTTGGAACCTCCGGCGATGCCCAGCTGCTTCGGATTGGTGTAGCCCTCTTTTATCAGGAACTCGCCCGCGGCGATAAAGTCGTCGAACACGTTCTGCTTGTTCTCGAGCATGCCGGCCTCATGCCAGGCCTTGCCGTACTCGCCGCCGCCGCGGAGGTTGGCCACCGCGTACACGCCGCCCTTCTCGTACCAGGGGAACATCGTCGAGCTGAAGCCCGGGGTCATCGAGATGTTGAAGCCGCCGTACCCGTAGAGGATGGTGGGGTTCTTGCCGTCGAGCGCCAGGCCCTTCTTATGGACGATGAACATCGAGACCTGCGTGCCGTCCTTGGACGGGTACCAGACCTGCTTGACCTCGATCAGCGAGGGATCGACCGGCACGTCCGGGCTGGCCCACAACTCGCGCTCGCCCGTGGCCAGATCGACGTGATAGATCGAACGGGGCATGTTGTAAGAGGAGAATGTCAGGAAGGCCTCGGTGCGGTCGTCGGAGGTCGACAGGCCCGCCGAGCCGATGCCCGGCAGTTCGAGATCACCCTTGCGGGTCCCGTCATAGGCGAAGAGCGTGATGCGCGTCCTGGCCTGATCGAGGTAATCCGCCGCGATGATGCCGCGCGCGAACGAGGTCCCGCTCAGAACCAGCTTGGGGTCCTCGGGGACGATGTCCTTCCAATGTTCGATCGCGGGGTTGGTCAGATCGACCATGACCACCCGACCGTTCGGCGCGCCGATGGCCGTCTGCATGTACAGCCGGTCGCCGCTGAAGTGCGTGGCGCCGACCCGGCCGGACTGGCCCATGACCATCGGGACAAGCTCAACCTCCCCGGTCCGACGCCAGGCATCTAGATCCGCGACCCACAGGTCAACGCCCGCGGTGCCGGTCCAGTAGCCCACCAGCATCCAGCGGCCGTCCTCGGAAGGAGTGGCGAACGGACCCCAGGTCGTCTTCAGGGCCGCGAGCTTCTCGTCGCTGTACCCCGCGTCCTTGTAGAAGAAACCGGTGTCCTTCTGACGGAACAGCACGGTGTCCTGCGAATGGTGTGTCCCGATGACGTGGTGTTTGTACACCCCCGAGTACGCATCGTCGAGGCTCTCGAGCCGGCGATAGATGAACCCCTTGCCGTCCGGGTCCCACCCCGCCAGATTGACCTTGCCCGGGATCTCGTCGGCGAGCCAGGTGCCGGTCGCCACGTCCATCAGGTACAACGTCGAGTTCTCGTCCCCGGACCGGTACATGCCGAACGCCATGAGCGAACCGTCGCGGTTCGGCGCGGTCCACGAGATCGTCGTCAGCCCGGTCGGATCGATCTGGTTCGGGTCCAGCAGCAACCGATCCTCGCCGTCCACGCCCTCGCGGACGTAGTGCAGCGACTGGTTCTGCGTGCCCTCACGCTTGGAGTAAAAGTAACGATTGCCGTACACGCTCGGCGTGCCGATCGAGGGCACTTCGAGCAGCTCGGAGATGCGCTGTTCCAGCGCCTTGCGACCGGGCAGCCGGTCGAGCACCGACCGGGTGAACGCGTTCTGGGCGTCGGTCCAGACTCCGACCTCGTCGGTCAGGCGACCCATGTTCTCAGCGTCGGAGTTGTCGCCCTCCAGCCACTGGTACGGGTCCTGGACCTCCACGCCGTGGTAGGTGTCCACCACCACGCGCGCCTCGGTCGCCGGGGGGGCTGCCGCAAAGGCAGGCACGGACAGGCAGGAAACTGCGATAAGCGTCATGAGTCGTTCTGGCATAAGGAGTTACCCCTCTTCGAGTCGTGTCGGAATGCTCCGATCTTACCACAGAGGCCCGCTCGGGTGGCAGAATCCGGCCGTTCGGCGAGGCGTGCTCCACCAATCCGAGCCCGCGCCATCCGCTGAGCGATCAGCGCCCGGCAAACACGAACCACCCCAACCCCACCGTGAAGCACCACGCCCCGTACAGGCCGTGCTCGACGCCCGCGGCCAGGGCCGATCGGGTCCGGTCGTACGTCCAGGCGAACAGCAGGCCGCCCGCGAACGTCATCGCCAGAGCGATCAGATTCCAGAATAACGCGTGCATCCACGCGAACACCAGGGCATTGACGAGCAGCATCACCCAGCGATTGGGGAACAGTACCGCGTAGCGGTGCCAGAAGAACACCCTGTGCGTGATCTCCTGCGGGTACGCGCTCACCCAGGGGTACGCGAGCCAGATGATCAGCAGGATCTCCGGTCGCTCGCGCGGCAAACGCATGAACCCAGCTTCCGGGAGCAGATCCGTCCGGAACGCGATGAACGCGGTCAGGCCCAGCAGCCCGATCGCGCCCACGCTCCAGAAGATCAGCACGCGGGGCAGCTCCGCGCGAGCCCGGCTCCACCCCCACAACTGAGAGCGATCGAACGAGCGATCAAAGAGCAGCACCGCCACGATCAACGCCGTGGTGCCCAGCAGCACCGGGAACACGATCCGTCCGGGCACCGCCGCGTAATCCACGAACCAGCCGAGGCCGCAGGCGTGCATGAAGGCGTGAAACCGGCCGTGCCGGTCGACCGCCGCGGCGAGCACCGCCGGCAAAACAACATAGAGCAGAAGCAGTTCGACCCAGCGGGCCGCGGCACGGCTTGGCGTCAGGCGGGCTGTCTGATCCGGGACTTCCGGCACGGGCGGAGGGTAGGCCGCGGGGCCGCAGGGGGGTCACCCGCCCCGCAGCCGCCCGGCGGCGTGCTCTTGTAGCAGCAGGTTCGCGTTGGCGCGGTTGGGCTTGATGAAAAAGTCCGCGACGTCACCGATCAGCGGGATCATCCCGATCACCCAGTCAACCCCCAGGTTCAGCAGCATCCGCGCCAGAACCCGCTTGCGGGCGCCCAGCCGGCGCGCATCGGCGAGAATGAGCAGCCCCAGGCACAGCGAGATCGTGTCCCCCGCCACCGGCAGCAGCCCGATGACCGGATCGAGACCAAACCGGAACCGGGTGCCCGGCACCCTGAACTTCGCGTCCAGCGCGTTGGCGAGCCGGACCGAGTGCGGGATGGGTGACCCGTCCACCTTCATGGTCCTCCCTGCCCCACCTCGGCGTAGAAACCGCCGCCCGCGGCCCGCAGCTTGCCCGCGGCCTCGAGCGCTCGCCACACTTCCGGCGCAAACTCGGACGGCGGGATGATCGCGTCGATGTCCGACTTCTTGCCGCCCGAGGTGTACCGACCGCCCAGCTTCGACTCCTGGTCCAGCCGCGTCAGCTTGAGCCGTTTGCGGAACGCCTTGAGCGCGGCCTGCATGTCGCCATCTGACACCCCCGCGTCCGCCCGAACGGGACGCGGGTTCTCCAGTTCTGTGACGAGCGCGTTCAGGCCGGCGTGGTCCTTGGCGGCCAGCACCCGGGCCGACTCCTGCTTGTCCACGGGGAACCTCGAGAGCAGCCGCCCCACGAGGGTCCAGGAATCGACGATAACCAGCCCGTTCGTGGCGGTGCCGATCGTGTCCGTGACCTCCCGCAGTTTTTCGAGCGCGTTCATACCCGGAGTCTATCGGATGTCGAGCGGCGGAACGGTGTCGATCAGCCCGGCGTCATGGGCACGGCGGTACAACTCCGCCAGGGCTTCACGGCCCGCCTGGCCCATGTCCACCGTCATCGGGGAGACGTACATGTCCAGGTAGCGGTCCAGCAGGTCCTCGTCGCTCCACTCGGGTTTGCCGGCGTTGTTCCGCCTCAGGTACGCCTTGGACGCCGCTCTTTCCCGGGCCGCGACCGCCACCGACTCGGCCAGCAGATCGCAAAGCCCCGCCAGATCGGGCAGGTCGCGCCGGACGACGTTCAACCCGAGCGGCAGCGCCCGGCCGGTCTGGGATCCCCACCACTGGCCCATGTCCGCGATGGCGCGCAGCCCCTGATCATCCAGCGTGAGCTGGGCCTCGTGGATCAGCAGGCCCGCGTCCGCCCGCCCGTCCGCGACCGCGCCCGGGATCTCCGAGAAGAGCATCTCCACCACCCGCACGCCCGGCACCGCCAAACGCAGTGTCAGGTACGCGGTGGTGTTCACGCCGGGGATCGCGACCAGATCTCCGGTCAGATCCTCGAACGAGTCGATCGCCGAATCCTTTCGAACCACGAGCTTCGGCCCGTAGTGCTCGCCGAACGACGCCCCGGACCGGGTGATGGCGTACCGGTCCGCGATGGCCGGGTAGGCCGCCGCGGAGATCGCGGTGATGTCGTAGTCGCTGCCGCCCGTGACGGCCAGCTTGTTGAGCTCCTCCACGTCGCGGGCGGCCAGCACGAACGACCGCCCCCCCGTGTCGAGCTGAGGCCCCGAAAACCGCCCCGCGTCCTCGTGGTTCTGGCCCGTCAGCGGCCACCACATCACCAGATCGTCCGCGTCCGGCGAGTGCGCCAGCGTGAGCGGTCGGGAGGGGTCGGCGGGCGGGGTGGTCCGGGCGGGCATGATCCCGGAGCGTATGCAGGCGGTTCT
>Ga0207881_1000413_pt1 | contig 18412 bp, 16 predicted proteins | sample MalvirmetagMSP97_FD_184227 | JGI IMG/M metagenome (GOLD analysis project Ga0207881, IMG submission 184227) | Marine viral communities from the Deep Pacific Ocean - MSP-97 (SPAdes) | ecosystem: Environmental > Aquatic > Marine > Oceanic | place: Pacific Ocean | collected 2011-05-03 | reverse complement strand
CACGACCGCGTCCCGCAGGCATCGAGCAGCGCCGCAACCTCCTTTTTTGTCAGCACTTCCGCCGGGAAACGCATATCGAGGCCTCCAATCGATGGATACGGATTGTCCGTAAACCCGTATCCATCGTGGTGTACCTCGGGCGGGCCGCATGGATCAAGGCGAATCGGCCGGATCCTCCCGCCAGCCCGGAGGCGGCTCGCCCCGGACGATGCGCACCACCAGGGGCGGGTTCCCGCAGCGGACGCACGGCGGCCGGGGCTCCTGGTCCTCGATCACCATGCTCACCCACGTCTTGCCCCCGCACAGCCCGCACGCCCCCCGGCGGCCCAGCTTGGTTTCCATGCGCCGCACGCGCGCCGAGAGCCTCACGCCCCGTCCCCCGGCCGCTCGGCCCGCTCAAGGCTCTCGACCCGTACGGCCAGGTCGTCCAGCTCGATGGCCTCCCGTGCGAACTTGAGCACCTGCGTGGCCGCCGCGACGCGGGACGACCACGTGGCCTTGGTGTCGTGCATCACCCGCAGCAGGGTGCCCACGGCGGCCGTGGCCGAGCGCTGCGTCAGCCCGATCGCCTGCGTGAACGCGTCCCGCCGCGCCCGGCGGTACTCGGCGACGAAGGCCTCCTCCTCCTTGAGCCAGCGGTGCAGGGTCCGCTCGCCGATGCCCGCCTTGGCGGCCGCCGCCGCGATCGACGGCTCGGTCAGCATGGCGATGATCGCCGCCTCCTGCGCCGGGGTCAGGTCGCAGCCGTCCTTGCGGTGGCTGGGACCCTCGATGGTCTGTGTGTCAGTGTCCGACATTCTGCCCCCTTTCACATGTCGCAGATTCTCTGGAAATCTCGGCGAAACGGCCTTGCACTGTCGCGCCGGTCATGCCTTCATGGGTCCAGCGCGGGGGCGTCCCCGCCGAGTTGCCCACACCCGAAGGAGACCGACCATGACCGCACCAGCACCGGTCGCACGCAAGGCCCGCGCCCTCAAGCCCGCCGACAGCGCCACCGCGCCCGCCACGGCCAAACCTCCCGCCAAGGCGGGCAGGAAGGCCAAGGCGGGGAAGAACGCCACACGGGCCAACGTCGCGGCCCGGGCGGGGAGGGGGGGGACGAGGGGGACGAGGGGGAAGGGTGCGGCTCGGAAGGAGCACGCTCAGCCCGCTCACGCCAACGCACGTGATCACCAGCCCGCCGCCCAGAAACACCAGGTAGAACAACGCGGTGCCACCAACGGACGCCGCCCGCTCAAGCCCGAACGCCTCAGCGCCCTCAACGCCGCCGTGCTGGTCCTGGCCAGCGCTCCCGACGAGGGCCTCTCGGCTAAGGACATGGTGGGGCAGATGGTCGCCCAGGGGCTCTGGCACAGCCCCGCGGGCAAGACCCCCGAGGCCACGCTGTACGCGGGGATCTGCCGGGAGATCGGCCGCAAGGGCGAGCGGGCCAGGTTCCGCAAGGTCAGCAGGGGGCGGTTCGTGCTCGCCGAGCCGGCCGACTGACACACCCGTCCAAGCCAGCCCCTCCGCCCCCGGCCCCGCGCGGGGGTTTATCATGAGTGTCATCGCTAGCCAAACTCTTCCAATCTCTAAGGTTTTGATCTGTTGAGGAGGTGCCGCATGAGCAGTGACGGGAGCGGGGATAGGGATCTGATCCGTATTTCTCCTAGATTGAAGCAGTATTTGACTGGTCGTGCGAACACTATTCACTGCTGGCAAGTTGTCTATTTCCAAAGGCACGACAGTGCGGCGAGTTCCTGGTTTTTCCGTTGGTCGGCTCCATTCGTCGTTGGCGGGCTGTTCTTGTTCGCTGCTTTTGGATTCTTCTTCTACTTGGAACGATTCGTTCCGGAGCCATGGCCATCGATCGCCCTCGGACTGTTCGTCATCTGGCTGCTGTGGGCGCTGGGGGGGTACTTCCGACACGCCGCGGCACGCCGGGCTTTGAAGCAACCCGGCCTTTCTCAAAAGGATCGGGAGAGACATCAACGCACTATCGGTCTCATGCCGTTGGGTTCCTCGCGTGCACTCTGGATCGCACTTTTTTTCGCTTTCAGCGCAGTCGCTACCCAGGCATCCTTGCTCATCTGGCGAGATCAAGCGATCGGCATGCAGGATCAAGGCCTCTGGCAGTGGATCCTGATGGACGCCTATCTTCTTGCCAGCGGGTTGACGCTGGGATTGTCCGCCATCTGGATTGACCCGAGCGAGTTTGTCGATGCCACCTTCATGGCGGACAAGATTCTCGTCAAGTGTCTTGAAATCTTCATGGCACTTGGGGCTGTCGCATACATTGTTCATTTTCTGCGTGTCTCCCGGGATGGCTACGAAACAGTCGAAGAGACACTTGGTGGATTGGCAGACTACCTCCTGTACGCCCACCACGCGGATCGCGACAATGTGCGCGTGTGCTATGTTGGCGAGAAGGCCAACCAGCACGCCCTTACAGGCGAGCATGCGGGGGCTGAATCCCTGATTCGGCTCGCGAAGGACCTCGGCCACGATTCGATCTGGACACGTCGTAAGACTGACAAGAAGTTCTTCGTGTTGACGGTTGCGGAGGCCATCCAGTGCCGAGGGGAGATCCCATGCTCCGAGTTGCGTCTGAGGGGCAGCACACCTGCCCCGGGGCCGATTCGCCTTCGGGTTCCCTGGGCGAGCGATCCGATCGAGACACAACTGCAACAAACTGATGGGATTGGAGTGGCACTGTGCTTGCAGCCAGGACTGATCGACGAACTCACGAACCGATTCAAGATGGAGCCGACTGACGCAATAGCGGTGCAATGGCAATCTCCGCGTACTATGCTGATTTGGCCCGCAAGATTCGGCGAGTTTGTGTCTGCGGAGGACAGCCTCGGCTGACCCGTGAGCTAATCGGTCACTGCTGGATGATTCATCAAGACTCCAGAACTTTCGATCGCTCGGCCTTCTTCCCCGTGAACGCCTCCCACCGCGCCACGATCACGTCGCAGTACGCCGGGTCGATCTCCATGAGCCGGGCCTTGCGCCCCTCCTGCTCGGCGGCGATCAGCGTCGAGCCCGACCCGCCGAACAGGTCCAGCACCCGCTCGCCCGGCCGCGACGAGTACCGCATCGCCCGGGCCGCCAGCTCGACCGGCTTCTCGGTCAGGTGGACCATGCTCTGCGGGTTGACCTTCTTGACCGGCCAGACGTCGGGGACGTTCTTCGGGCCGAGGAAGACGTGGGCCGCCCCCTCCTTCCAGCCGTAAAAGCACCATTCGTGGTCGCCCATGAAGTCCTTGCGGGTCAGCACCGGGTGCAGCTTGTGCCAGATGATCGCCTGGCTGAAGTACAGCCCGGCCTCGATCAACGCGGGCGGGTAGTTGGCGACGTTGGCGTACCCGCCCCAGATGTAGAAGCCGCGCCCCGGCTCAAGCACCCGCGCCGCGTTGTTGAACCACGCCCGCAGCAGACGACCGAACTCCTCGTCGGTGACGAAATCGTTGATCAGCGGGCGGTCCTTGGCGCGCATCTGCTTCGAGCCCGATCCCTTGCCGGTGGACTTGAACGAGCTGTTCCCAGCGGCGATGGCGTTCTTGGAGCGGGGCTCGACCTTGACGTTGTACGGAGGATCGGTGTTGACCAGGTGGATCGACTCGCCGCCGCACAGCCGGTCCACGACGGCCTCCGATGAACTATCCCCGCAGAGCAGCCGGTGCTCGCCGAGGATCCACAGGTCGCCCGGGATGGTGGAGGGGGTATCGGGCGGCTCGGGGACGTCGTCGGGGTCGGCCACGCCCGCGTTGGGCGGGTTGACCAGTGCGGCGAGCTGGTTGTCGGTGAAACCCAGGTGCTGGAAGTCGGCCACGTCGTAGCCGAGTTGCTCAAGGGCGGCCAGTTCGCTGTTGAGCAGCGCCGCGTCCCACGAGGCGATGCCGCCGGTCTGGTTGTCGGCCAGGCGGTAGGCCCTGGCCTGCTCCTCGGTCAGGTCGGCGACGTGGACGGGCACCGCGTCGAGCCCGAGCTTCTGGGCCGCCTTCCAGCGGGTGTGACCCACCACGATCACGCCTTGGCTGTCCACGACGATGGGCTGGCGGAACCCGAAGCGTTCGATCGACTCGGCGACGGCCGCGACGGCGTCGTCGTTGACGCGGGGGTTAGTTTCGTACGGGTTCAGGGACGAGGGGGGCTTCATCTCGATGTGCATTGGACACTCCTTTGATCTGCTAGAGTCAACCGCTCTCCGAGAGGCGCAATTCCTCGGACTGCCTTTTTCTGCAGGCTTGCGCCACTCCGGACGCATTGGACAGATTCTGTTGTTTTTGCCGGTTGAACAAACACCTTTACTCAGTAAGAGACTCAACCGGCAAATCGCTCTCTTTCCGTCCGATCCGTCCAGGGTTCTCAATGAGTTGGACGCCGGACCACGACCGCACGCCACGCGGCTTGACGGGTTCGCACCCGTGGCCGCGCAGCACGGACCCGATCGCTCTTGCACGCAGCGGAACATGGCTTCGCTCCTCGGCCCACGCCTCATAGGCCGCCGTGAGTTCGTCCGATGGCGTCACCGCGTCGCGCCTCAACTCGCAGCACTCCCTGAGGAAGATGTCCAGACTGTTGGGGCGGCCCCGGTACGAGTTGGTCGCCAGCCGGATCGACTCCGGAATGTCCAGCGAGTGGGCGTCCGGCGCAGGGCAACCACGGACCAGCCAGGCGAGGATGCCCGGGTACTCGCCGTGCAGTTTCTCGAGCAAGGCCGGGTCGCGTTCTTCGGGCGGGATCACCACATTGAAGGGCACCATCAGCACGCGCCGCCAGACCGCTTCGCTGTCCTCGACGATGGCCGGGCGGTTGTTGGTGACCAGGACCATCTTGTGCGTGCGCGGGAACTCCACAAAGTTCTCCCGCATGAACCGACCTTTCAGCCGGGCGTCGCCCGTCAGCCGCTTGAGGGTCTGGATGCGGAGTTCCGCGCCGGCCTCGGTCTCGCTAGCGACCACCATCCTGCGCCCGATCAGATCGGCGATCTCGGTGGGGTGCTGGGCGTGCTTCTGGCTGGTGAGCAGGTCGGGGGGAGCCTGGGCCGCGTAGTCGCCCATGACGCCCCCGATGGCGTCGAGCAGCACGGACTTGCCGTTGCCGCCCGCCCCGTGGTAGATGGGCAGGTGCTGGTGGCGGATGTCGGCGGTCAGGCAGTAGCCGTGCCAGCGCTGGACGAAGCCGATCAACTCCGCGTCCCCCTCGAAGATGCGGTGGAGGAACGAGTCGAAGCGCGGGCAGCGGGCGTTGGCGTCGTACACCACCGGAGCCAGGCGGGTGATCAGGTCGTCCGGGTCGTGGGGGCAGAGCGTGCGGGTCCGGAGGTCCAGCGTGCCGTTGAGGCAGTTGAACAGCCACGGGTCGGCGTCAAGATCGTCAGAGACCACCGCCAGCCGGGGCTGGGCCAGACTCGCCATGGCCGTGATGCGTTCGCGCTTCTGGCTGGCCTGGGCCCACTTGAGGAGCCCCTCCGACTCGCTGGACCGCGCCTCGGCGAGAATGGCGAGCGCCGTGTCCACGCAGGCGTTGACGGACGCACCCGACTGGTCGAGCGCCCAGCGCCGGCCGTCCCAGACCATCCACGCCCCTCGCTGGTAGGAATAACGAAGCCGGTGCCCGTGCCGCAGGACGAAACGGGCAGCGTTACCCACATCGGTCTGCTGGCGTGCGATCTCCTCAAGCGTCATGCCGTCGCAGCCCCCGGCCGTGCCCAGCCTGACCCCGAACTCACCCGCGTTCCGAACGGTGGATTCCGCCCGCTCGAGCTTGTGCTCGATCGCGGCGTCCGTCCAGCGTTCGCCCACGGTCTTGGTGTCGTTGAACCAGTCCATCACGACGCGGGCGTCAGATGCGCTCAGCCCGAACCGGAAGCACTCGCAGGCGGCCCGGAAGGTCGCCCGGTCGCCGCCCGCGTGGCACACCGCGTCCGGGCACTTGGTCAGATAGGCCTTGCACCGATCGACGCGGACATCCGCGGGCACATCCTCCGGGCGGGTGAAGCCGGCGATCCGCTCGGGACGCGCCGGTCTGGGAACCCTGCTGGGAGGGGGCGGCGGCCGGCGCTCGTGGCCCCGGGACCGGAGCACTGCTTCGTGCAGGCCTTGCACGGCGGCGACGAGGGTCTCGGCGTCTACTTCGGCGGGCTCTTCCGTCAGCAGGTCGTACGCCTCGCCGTCATCGGGATGGGTGCTCGGCCCGACCAGCGTCTGCTGGCCCGTGGAGCGGATCTCGACGGTGGTGTCGTCGGCAACCGGGTCCACCAGCTTCATAGCCTTCGCACCGGGGCAGCGGTACCACCAATGTGAGCCCGGACGGCTCGGCCGACCCGTGATGGCGGCGGTGGGGGGGAGGTGCTGCTCCGCGAGGCGGACCGCCTCCTCGCAGTCCAGGTCAACATCGATCAGCCAGCCGGACGGCTCGCCGAGCAGCAGGCCGATGTTTCCGGTGCAACCGAACAGGCCGTGCAGTTCGGTCGGCTTGGGACGGAGAGTCTGCCAAGCCTTTCGACGCGGGCCTTTGCTGCCCATCGGCACCGGGACGGGCTGGTAGCCCAGTGCGAGGTACATCGTGGCCGCGTCGAGGCGGGACACAACGGACTCTGGATGTGGTTCTGGGGAATCACGCACGGCGATGGCCTCCGTTCGATGTGGGCGTATGGGCGCTCCCGCCACGACCGCGCACGGCGGTGGTGGCCCCCGGATCGATGGGTTTGGCTGCGCTGGCTCCACGCCCGTACCTCTCAGCGCCGGGGCCTGAGTTGTCGCGCGGAGTCTCGTCCTCCGCGAGAAAATCCGCGAGGATCGCACGGAGCAGCGCGATCTCGCGGTAGACCGTCCCGCGGTGGACGCCGCGCTCGGCGGCGATTTGAGCCGGGGTCAGCGATCGCAGCCCGAACGCGACGGCACGGAGATCGAGAGGGAGCCGCTGTACTGCGGCTTCAAGATCGAGCCGCAGGTCACTCGATGGTCGGTGGTCGGGCCAGCGGGACGGCCAGGCTGGGCCCGGCCCCGCTTCCGGAACAACGCCAAGCCCACGTTCGGCCATCAGCTCGGCCCGCAGGTTGCGGTACTCGAAATCCAGGTGAAGCCGGATGAAGTGGTCCAGGGCGGCACCGCGTCCCGGCTCGTACCGGCCGGCGGCCTGGACGGCCCGCAGCCAGAGCTGCTGGCGGATGTCGTCGCGGGTGCTCTTGTCCAGCCTGAACACCCGGGCGAGCCGGCTGGCACGGTGCTGGATGCGAAGGTGGGTGAGGGGAGAGGGGTCCCATCGGCCCGCGGTGATCGAGTCGGACAACAAGTCCATTTGTGTCGCTGACATGGCGTCTGCTCCTTACTGGTCCACCAGCCGGTGGCCATTGAGCAGACGATGGCGGCGTGCGTTGAAGTCCCGTCACCCCTAGCGTTGAAGCATCGCTGAAGTTGTCAGCTGGTAGCCCCCGCCTCCAGACGGCGGCAGGATCCGGAGATCATCGATTCCAGCCTCTCGCAGCTTTCGATTGAGATTTGAAGCCGCCTTCTGGACGGATCGCTTTCCGACGACGTGACCGTCCCACACCTCGTCGATGATGGTTTGATAAGGCACGTAGTTGTTTGGTCTCCTTGCCAGTCGCTGAATGAGCCGAAATTCGTTCGTGTTACCGAGGTCACACCGCCGTCCAAGGTAGTGCACGGCGAGAGTGTCCTCGCAAACAGAAAACTTGTGCTTTGCAGCTCGTATCCGGGGCAGAGCGGAAGCCGAATGAGCTTCGCTCAGTTTCTGACCGCACAGAATCCCAAGTGGGGAGTCCAGCGGGACACTTCTTTCTGCAATTGCCGGGGCGTGATCGCGGATTACCTGAGAAATGGCATCGTGGATCTGGTTGGCATGTCGCTTGTGAAGCTCAAGGATGTTTCGAAGCATCTGATCCGGCTTCTCCGGTCCAAGCGAAAGCGATCTCGCCACCTCACCATATCGGGTCAGGAACGCTCTCTCGTCGGTCATCGCGCGAATCTCTAGGGATGCTCCAACATATCGGTCGAACATTGTCTTGTCGAGATCGTCGCTGAACGAATCTTGCCAGCCAGCCCCGTACATCTCCTCTGGATTTGCAGTTTCGTCCAGCCCGGCCGCGATGGAAACAAAGCGCCGGTCCACGCACTGGGAGCAACGGCCGCAGTGGCTGTGCTGCGTCGTGCGCAACATTGTGTGCGCACAGCTGATGGTCTTCGCGCACAGGTGGGCGTGGCCATTGCTTTTGAGCGCCTGAAGGATCTCCGTCTTGGTTCTCCACAAGAACGGGTTGTCGATGCCCATGGGAGATTGCAGCACGGCCGAGAGAAGTTCGGAGAGAAGTCGGATCGACTTTGGGTGGGTCGTGCGGCTTGCCCGTGCACCCACAATCTGTGAACTGCTGGGCAAATTGAAGCTGACGATCCCGTTCTCGTAGACCCGGAACCGCTCCCTGCCAACCGCGTGCGCCACTAATCCTGCAAACACCGCAAACACGAAAGATCTCGTCCTTTGCGTGAAGTCGCGCCCGAGCGACTTGTCCTTGTTCAAAATCACCTGAACATGCAAAGGCATCGGCGTTCCTGGCTCCGACGACCGACGGATGTCCGCGACGAGGTCACGTTGAGGCTTGCCGATCTTCTCTGTGGAGACATGGCTGACCAGGGCAACCTTGTGTCTCGAAGTAATGATCTCATGCACCGCGCCCGCAAACGAGTCGAGCCCTCCGGAGAAAAGCATCACCTCTTCGAAGCCAGATGCATCCCCCTTTGCCGGCTTGAACAGGTATTTCTCTCCTGTCCTTGGTTTCGTGGATTTGCGGAAGACAAACTCGTACTCGTCGTCTGAAAGGAAAGCGAGAGCTCCGACAAGGCACGCCTTGACCTCCTCCGATTGCCAAAGGTCGAGGTCTCGCACCGGGATCTCAAAACGGAAGTTTCGTCGCCACTTCTGCCCGTACTCGAACTCTCTTGCTCCTCCCCGGATACAAGCTTGATCCGCAGCGTACACGTACGCGGCGATTTCCATGAGGTCCAATGCAGCCGGCGGCATGTCCGTGATCAACTGGGAAGGGAGCGACTCGATCTGGAATCGCACCGCGTTCGATGCGCCGTTGATGTCCAGGCACACCGCGTTGGCGTCTGACCAGCGCTTCGGTCGCCTGCGATCGCGACCGCCCCCACAAAGGATCAGCCTGTCAGACTCCATCACGCTTTTCCCGGTGCTGGAGTTCGGCCTGGATCTTCGTGATCGAGTAACGTGCAAAGCCCTTCGCGGACGCCTTCGAGAGACCCGTCTCGTAGCGAGACTTCGCGTACCAACCGGCGGCGAACTCGCGAACGATCGCGGCCACCTGATGGCTGTGGCCACCGAGCTTCTCCAGGAATGCGGTGTGGTCCGACGGGTCGGCGAACCGCTGGTTGACGCCAACATGCATCGAGAGCTCGCGGCTCAGGTGGTACCCAAGGTACCGCTCGGTGAAGCGGCCGAAGAAGGAATGAGCTAGCTCGGCGAATCCCTTCTGCTTGGAAAGATCTCGAAGGGCTATCTGAACCGCGTCCGGCCCGGACGCAAAGAGGTTTGGCGAGCGATCGCCCACGAACTTGGCGATCGTCTCACACGCCGCCAGCTGCGCCATCTCGCCGATATCAGTCCGCGAATGGGTCTTGGACAAGAATGAGTCCATCGCGTCCGAGAAGCCGCCGATGAGGGCTGCGGAGGAGCTGCACGAGCCCGGATCGATGCCCACTCGGTCAAGCTCACCGGCAATATTCTCGCTCCGAGCCGCGTGGGTCAGTTGCGCCAAGAGCCACACGGCGTGGGCGAGCCCCTTGTCAGCTTTGGCCAGCTCGAGGCCGGCCTGGGCCGCTTTCGTGGTCGCCGCAGCGACGTCGCCGACATCCTCACCCTCGGCGAGTGCAGCGACCACCTTGCGCCATTTGATGGTGTCGGGCGGGTACTGGTTGCGGATGTGTCCCATGTACCTCCCCCGAAGTCTGAAATGTTTTACCAGAAATCCATCGTCGGTACAGTGGGAAGGCTCAGATTTTGGGCGTTGAGTCCGTGTTAAGTTGGTTCCACATCGTTCGTTGCCTGTTCCAATCCCATTCCTTCGAGATCGGCCTCAGGTCCCGCTCGGTGATCGAATCACGCCCCTTGCTCACACGGGGGAGATGTAGTACCTCCTCCTGGATGTCCGGGGCGAGGTGCAGCATGTTCATGATCTGGGTCACCCTGGCTCGGGTCACATGCCCGAGCCCCGCCAGGTCGGCCTGATTGGCCACCGCCCCGGACTCGATCAGCCCCTCGCACCGGATCGCCAGTGCCATCAGCCGGGCCACCCGGGGCACCCGGCCAACCGGGGCTCGGGCGGCCGCGGGCCCCGACCGGAGCTGCTTCCGCCCCCGGCCTGAGACCTTAAAGTGCACCTGGGTGGTCACCGTGGTCATGCCGCCGCCCCCTCGGCCAGCACGGCCTCTTCGCGGAAGGTGACGCTGACAGTCTCGGTTGCCGCGTCGTACACGACCCGCTCGATCAGTGACCGGACCAGCGTTTCTCGCTCGCGAACGGTCATGGCCTCCCACACCGCGTCAAACCCCTCGATGGCCCCGACCACCTCGTCGGGGTCGAGGACGAGGTCCGGACGATCGGCCGCGATCATCTCGGTCGCCCGCCGGACCACGGCGTCGATCGTCCGATCCCCGGCGATGGCTTCCTTGAGTGTCTGAACGACGAACCGCTCGAGGTCGGCCGCCGGGAGCGAGGGGGCGGGGCAGGCGTCCCAGCCTTGCTTGGCCGCGGTGGCGCACACGTAGTAGCGGTACCGCCGGGTGGACTTGTCCCCGGTCTTGCTGGCGAAGTGGTGGTGCATCCCGCACCCGCAGGCCCCGCACCGGACCAGACCCTTGAGCAACGCCCCGCGGAGGTTTCGGACCTGGGAGCCCCCGGCCCGGCCGTTGGCCTTCAGCTTCGCCTGCACCTGCTCAAAGACATCCCGCTCGACGATGGCCTCGTGCTCGCCGGGGTGGGTCTCGCGCAGGTGTCGCACCCGGCCGTCGTACAGGACATTCGTCAGCAGGGCATAGAGCGCGTCCTTGTCGAGCACCTTCCCGCCCTGCGGCTTCCCGGCCTTGGTGGTCCAGGGCTTGGTCGTCCATCCCCTCCGGGCGCAGTGGGCGACGACCGGCATCAGGCCAGCGTGACCGTTGAGATAGAGATCGAAGATGTCCCGGACCAGGTCGGCCTCCTGCGGATTGACGACCAGCTTGGAGCCTCCCTCACCCGGCAGGATGTCGTATCCGAGCACCGGCCGTCCCCCGCCCCATTTGCCCTTGCGCCGGGCACCGGCGATCTTGTCCTTGGTCCGCTCGGAGATGATCTCCCGCTCGAACTGCGCGAAGGACAACAGGATGTTGAGCGTCAGCCGGCCCATCGAGTGGGTCGTGTTGAAGTGCTGGGTGACGGAGACGAACGACACGCTGCGTTTGTCGAAGGACTCCATCAGACGGGAGAAGTCCATCAGCGAGCGGCTGAGCCGGTCCACCTTGTAGACGACCACGCAGTCCACGAGCCCTGCGTCGATGTCGGCCATGAGGCGTTTGAGGCCCGGGCGCTCAGTGTTGGCACCCGTGAATCCGCCGTCGTCGTACCGGTCAGGCAGGCACTCCCAGCCCTGGCTGCGGACATACAGCTCGGCGCTCTCCCGCTGGGCGTCGAGGCTGTTGAAGTCCTGGCTGAGCCCCTCCTCCGTGGACTTGCGGGTGTAGATCGCGGCCCGGACAGGGTGTGCGGCCGGGGGATCGTGCTTGGGCTTTGTCATGAGCGGGCTCCCCGGGCGGGCTTGGTCAGCCCGAAGAAGTGGTACCCGTTCCAGTGCGACCCGGTGATGGCATGGGCCACCGCAGAGAGCGACCGGTAGACCCGGCCCCCGTGCTCGAACCCCTCAGAGAGCACGACCACCCGGTGGTCCACGCCCCGGTGCGGGCGGACGAGGACCGTTCCCGCGATGGGAACGCGGCCGTCCGACCGGGCGACGACCTTGCCCGAGACGGTCCGCAGGCTCGCCCCGAGCCCCGGGCCCCGATCAACCGGCGGCCGGAGCCGCAGGTCCTCGTCCCGGGCCAGCTCGGCGGCCCGAGCCTTGGCTCGCTCGCTCAACCCGCCCTCGGCAAGGGCCTGCATCCGCCACGCGACGCGGCGGATCAACCACTGGCGGTTGTTCGAGCGGCTCGGCTCGTCAAAGACCTCTCGGTACGCCTCTCGGAGCAATGCCGGGGTCATCCCGTGCAGAGCCTCGATCTTCGCTGAAAGCACGTCCGTCATTCCGACCTCCCGCAGATAGCTGTCCCGGCATGGGTTACGGCCTCGGGCCGTTCACCAGCGGGGACACTGAGGCCCGCATTAGTGGGGGGGTCAAGGGATGTCGGCGGGAAATCCACGTCGGCCAGAATCCGGCTGAGGCCGCGGGCGAGGGCTTCAAGGCCCTCATTGAGCAAACGAAGGTGGAATCGAGTATCGAGATCGGGTGCCGCCATCGGGTAGTCCTCCGTGAAGGGGTCTCACCCGTACCTCTCTGTCAACCGGCGGGGAATGTCGCGCCAGGAGGAAAAATGGCTCAGATCACCGCTCAGTGAGGATTTTAAGTCCCTCCCAAACCGCATTGGCTACGCCTGAGGGCCGTTTTTGGTGTCAAAATGGCTACAGAAAACGGCTGCAACTCTGGGCCTATTTCACATACCCGCTTGTCGGGTTCGGGACTGTTAACCGGTCAGCAGGCTACCCGCCGAATCGACGACGAACGCCGGGATCGGCGGACTAGGAAGCATGTACTGGGCGCCACCGCATGGTTCTACTACTTGAAGTCCAAGTGCTTGCCGCAATGTCCGATCACGATCGCCTTCGCTTCCGCGTCCCAAACGAAGTGGCATCGGAAGGTCTCGGCCGCACTGTCCTTCACCCCGATCTTGAGGTGGGGCATCATCGGGGTGTCCTTCCCCTTGTACTGGAACGTCCTCAGTTTGGATGCATTCTTGTTGTTCTCGACTGTTTCCGACTCATTGGCAGAGAACGCATTCTTGCCGAAGAAGTCCTTGGCCGCATTGTCGCCCCTGCCTGCAACCAAGGCGTCGTAGTACTCACTGCAGAGGGTGGACAGCAGGCCAAATGCCTTCCGAGGGTTCTTGAATCCACTCGCCTTTCGAGCAGAGTTGTGCGCGGAGTCCAGGACTACGACACGTCCTTTGTACAGCCGCTCAATAGCTTGGAGGCAGCCCGCCAGATCCAGTCCTTCACTAATCGCACGTACGAGAATAACTCGGTCTGCGTCATTTAGACCCGCATCAGTGCTTGGCGTTGCGCTACTGGCTCGTGCCAACTGGGCCTTCAGGGCTATTACATCGCTCGCAAGCTCGCGCACCTTGCTCTCCGCTTCGGAACGCCTCGCCTCCTCTTCCGCCAGATCAGCAGAAAGCTGGTCGATCTTGTTGGTCTGCTCTTTGTCGACCTGTTTGTAGAGTGCTTCGAGTTCAGAGTCCTCGGTGGTCTTTGCTCGGGCGGCCTGCTCAAGCTCGGAACGCAGCGAAATCGTCTGGACTCGTTCTGGCGAGAGATGCGAGCGTGCGATCGCTGCATTCGAGCGATGGCCAATCATCGCGAGCAGATCAGACTCTGGGCGCTTGCCGTGTGCGTGAAGCGCCTCCAGTTCAGTAGCCAGCAATCGTGTCGAAGGGACGAACGATCCGCTAGCCTTGTGGACCATGGGCCAAAGCACGTTGATAGCACCGTGATATGCGGAGTACCTTGGCCCAAGCACATCCGCGAGAGCGAAGGTATCAGTGCCTTCGGGGATGACTACGACATCAGCGATTCCGACCAGAAGGTCGCTCAATCGCTTCGGGTCAACACAGTACCCACCTGCCTCGCGAGGACTCACCTGGACGATTGCATGTTTGCGATCTGGGTCGCCAACCATCCACTCGAATGCTTCAGAGTCTGATTCAGTGAGATGCTGAAGGCGTCCACCGGGAGTTTGACTCGCAAGCCTGCATCTACTGACAATTTCAGGGACCACCCTTGGCCGAGTCGTTTCAATGTCCGACTGGACCTGTGCACTCGCCTCTCTCGTGTGGAGCAGCACACTGCAGATCGATGATCCTTGACGCTGTTGGAATCCCACCTCGGTCAGCCATTCTCTACCGCGCGTCATACGGTCGGGGTGCGCGAAGCGAAACGCAAAGCTCTCCGAACCAGCATCTCCATACCGGGCAGTCTCGATGTAGGCCCCGTGGCCGAGACCAATGCGTGGAGGTTGCTCAAAGAGCGGAAAAATATCGCTCAGCCTCTTGCTAGTCTTGAGCCACGACTCAATGCCATCAGCCACTCGGCGCTGGGCATCGCTGTCCGTCAGTTCCAGCCGGGATGCATAGACAATCATGTCATTCTCCTGAACTAAAGGGACACGACATTTCCGGACAGAAATTTCATTCGCTTGCGACAACCTCGACAGGAATCGCTGTCTGCGTCGTCAACAGCGCATACAGGTCGATTGCTTCAGGAGGAGTCTCGATCGAAACTATGAGACTATAGCGGGCGGGAGAATCAACCTTTCCTAGAAAGGATCGCTCTTTCCACCACCCCGTGACGGGGTAGACGGCAATCGCATGGCTCCCAGCAAGTTGGGTCGCTGAGCCCTCCCACCAATCTGCTTGGAGAGAGCCTCGGGCTCGACCATTGACACCGATGATCCAGTCCCTTGACTCGCCCGTCGTGTCGATATCCGCATCGGGGTCGTCCCGCTCTGCAGCGGAGACCCGCTGTCGGAACTCCTCGACTGTTTCGCCAGGACGAAGCACGTCGAATCGGAGACCATGTGATGCGTAGCGAGTCCGAGGGATTCGGCCTCGACGCCCGGGGTTGGGCTCGATGAAGTACGACAAAGTGACCCGCATGCGGACTTGGACATCACCGAGGGCATACAGAGCATCGCTCGGCCATGGCAACTCGTGAAGTCCCATCTGGTTCGCCTTCGCTCCATTGCTACCGGTCGTGTACGGCGTGATCGCTGCTTCGGATACGAGCGTGACGGCATTCGACAAGCTCGACATGGCTCGCAATTCATTGGGGACGCCATACCCGAAAGTACGAACTCGGCGGCGAACGACTTCCTTTGTCGAGCCCGGCACCTGCTCCCGCATTGCATCGGTCCATTCGGCGGAGTGAACAAGAAGCGCCCGAATGGTCTCGGGTCTTAACGAGGGGTACTTCGCCATGATTCTGGCGGCCAATCGAGATGCCTGAGCGACCGCTGCGCTGGTTCCAGAGTTCGTGTCAAAGAGCGCGCCAGTAGTTGCGACCGATGTCGTCAGCAGTTCTGTTTCGGCGCATGGAGAGACCGCTGACGATGCGTCGGTGATCAAGTTGCCGCCCTCGAAAACGATGTCGGGCTTGAGCGGCCACGGAGAACGATTGCCTTGATCCCAGGCGGCGCTTGTGCGGCTCATGGGAGCAAGGCCGCCTACGGGAGCGATCGCACTCCATCCTGCGTAGTCAGGGGATAGCTGCGTTCGTTGAGTGAATGCACCGACGACCAGAGCATTCGACGCTTGGGCTGGATCGTCGAGAATGCCCGCTGCATCGAGATTCGACTGTGGGTAGGCGTACCCGTTCGTGTACTCCCGAATGTTCCCTGCCGATACGAGAACCATCCGAGTTGACTCCCCGTCGCCATATGCCAACTGGTCAATGGCAGCAGACCACGAACTTGGTGCGCCTTGACCAGATGCGTCCTTTGCCGTCACGGCGAGACAAACGGCCCTGCGACGAGCGGGCGCAGCTACCTCCGCGAGATAGACCGCCTGCTGCGTGATCTGTCCATAGAGCTCAGGGTCGTTGTTGCCCCGTCTTGGCAGAATTCTGACCGACTCAAGTCGGTGGCTCAAGCTGAGCGTCCCAGACTCTCGAAGACGTTCACCTAGGTCGCCGAAAAGCGCCGTGCCCGCCATCAGCGTTCCGTGAGGGCCGTGCCCCTCAGTCTCGGTATTGTCCGAAGATCCCCAGCCGCTCTCGACAACTTGCCAATCGGCTTCCAGAAGCGAGTCTTCTAGAAGTGGATGCCCTCGATTCACACCTGTGTCGAGCAAGCATACGGCAGGGGCATTTGGATGCGCGATGCGAATCCTCGCCTTTAGGCTGTTGACCCAGGCAGCCTGCTCGATTGGCGAGAGATTAAGATACGGTGCAGCAGGCTCGACGGGGGCTCGTAGTTCTGCCACGGTCTCAAGCAATTGACGGGATCGAGCCCAATCCGAAGCACGTGCTTTGACCAAGGTAACGAGCCGCTCTGAGAATGTGAGCCAACGCCGCCCGACTTCGATTCCAAGGCTCGCCGCCAACTCAATCAACGCGCCATGACTTTCGGTCGGCTGCTTGCCGTCGAGCGGAATCCATGCTTCCCACCAAAGCGCACCTTCGTCCGTGGGAAATGGCGTGGGGTCAGACCACAGGTCCTCCGCAATCGCCAACCGAATCCGCTCGATGCTATCGACGAGTCGAGCGTTCTTCGGCCTACCCTTTGCGGTATTGTCATTCTCGTACTGATCTACCCGATCGGACAGAGTGCCAAAGGCTGTTCGCGGGATAAAAATGACCGCTCGTTGAACATCGTCATCCTGGCTTACATGAAGTAGCTTGATGCCCTTTTGGCGATTCTCAAGGCTCTCAAGCCGCAGGTCATACCCCGCATGGCTCTCGATCACGAACTGCAAGCCAGCTACCGCATCGGGAGACGGTTGACCTTCGATCTCCGCTTGACCCTGTGCAAGGGCGGACTGAAGGCCCTGCCTCAATGAGCGAGCATGTCCAACCCGATCTCTAGGCGGAGTCTGAAACTCGCCAAATCCGGACTTGGGGCGTGTATATGGAACCCCGCTGACACCACCAATCAGTTGCAGATGCGGCAGTTGTGACATGCGACGATGTTACGCCGTTCGGGAGCGGTTCGCCCGAGGAGAGGGGCGCTTTCGAGCCTTGAGAGCGTTGACGATCTGGGCCGTTGTCACCACAGATTTGTGTCCTAGCACCACCGCTTTGGCAGCATCCTCGCAGGCGTTTACAACCTCGGCATGGCTTAGACCCCGGGCCGCTGTTGAAATGTCAGGCCAGCGAAGTTTCATAGGAGCGAAGGCGGCAAGCCTGTTCTCGACAAGTTTCCGAACGTCAGCAGCGCTCGGCTTGCCGAACTGGACGATGTCATCAAATCGGCGAAACAACGCCTCATCGAGCGTGCCTGCCATATTGGTGGCCGCGATGACGATACTCTCTGAGTCGTCGTGTTCGAGCAGTTGGAGAAAAGAGTTTACCACTCGTCGGGCTTCACCAACATCGTTGCTCGCTGATCGGCTGGTACCGACAACGTCGAACTCATCGAAGAGGTAGACGCCTCTGGTCGATGACATCGACTCAAAGATGGCATGGAGCTTCGCGCCCGTCTCGCCCATGTACTTGGTAATGAGGGCATGAAATTGGACCACGAGAAGCGGCAGTCCCGTTTCCCCCGCGATAGCTCTTGCCGTCATGGTCTTGCCACAGCCAGGAGGGCCAGCGAGAAGAACTCTTCTTCTTGGCTCGAATCCATGGGAGCGTAGCGTGTTCGCTGACCGGTTCTCTTCGAGCATCCGTTGGAGCATGGCCTTCGACTTTGCCGGTAGGACCATGTCAACAAACCGGGTCTTCGGATATGAAACCGTCAACAGCGACGCTAGCTCGCCCTCCGGACGGGATATCGGCACGGCCTTCGGGCCAACCGATGGAAGCGAGGATCTTCGGGATCGATCAACCATCGCCCGGACGGAGTTCGCCAGCTTCTGGTCCCCCGCTTTTGCCGCCGCGGCTGCGATGTCCAGTGCGACTGTACGAAAGCGTTCATCATCGCGCTCAGCGAAGGAATCAACCAGCAAGCGGATCTGTTCGGGAGAGATAGCCATCTTCGTCCCCATTCTATCGGCTTGGCAGCCGTGTCGCCTCGACCAGACCTCCCAGCTACTGCGCCATCAACCGTAGTCGTTTGCGAGGGGTCCCTTGTCGGCGGACTTTGCCGTCTCGGCCCCACCGAAAGCGTCTCGGACATCCGCCAGCGTCAGGTCCAACACCCGCAGATTGCCGCCCACCTCAGCCACTGACTCTATGTGACGGAACCACTGTCCATAGATCTCTGCGTAGCGGGCAAGGCCCTTGAGCTTGGGCCAGGCATCGGCAAGATGGGTGCCGTGCGGATCAACAATGTCGGCGACGATCTTTCCCTCTACTTCAGCGAAGAAGATAAAGTCCGGCCTGATGATCCGGGTGTCGTCATCCTCGACTTACGCGATGCCAAGAGAGTCCTGCCTCGGGCGATCAGGGTTCCGGTACCAGAACCTGAAGCCCTTACGTTCGCACTCGGATTCCA
>Ga0207881_1000408_pt1 | contig 18588 bp, 17 predicted proteins | sample MalvirmetagMSP97_FD_184227 | JGI IMG/M metagenome (GOLD analysis project Ga0207881, IMG submission 184227) | Marine viral communities from the Deep Pacific Ocean - MSP-97 (SPAdes) | ecosystem: Environmental > Aquatic > Marine > Oceanic | place: Pacific Ocean | collected 2011-05-03 | reverse complement strand
CCGGCGTGTTCGCTGCCGGTGACGTGCGCTCCGATTCGGCCAAGCGGGTGGCGTCGGCGGTGGGCGAGGGAGCGATGGCAGTGATGCTCGTGCACAGCTATCTGGCCAATCCATGAGTGCGCCGTGCAGTCCGGAAGAGTTGAGAACACTGTTCCTCTTCGAGAAACTCGACGACGAGCAGCTCGCGAGACTCTGCGCCGAGGGCAGTATCGAAACCATCGAGCCCGGGCCGGTGTACTCCGAGGGCGATCCGGCGAGGTGCTTCTACGTGTTGATCGAGGGCTCCCTGGTGTTGACGAAGCTCTCGGGCGGCGAGGACATCGTCATCAACCGAACCTCGCAGCGCGGCGTGTATGCGGGCGCGTGGCAGGCCTACCTACGTGATCGGGCGCCCCAGGTGTACCAGTCATCGATGCGCGTGAGCGCCACCTCGCGTTTCTTCGTGCTCGACGCCGACTGCTTCGCCTCGATCGTCTCCGAGTGGTTCCCGATGGCCCTGCATCTGCTGGACGGGTTGTTCTTCGGCAACCGCAACACCACGCAGCTCATCGATCAGCGAGAGCGACTGTTGGCTCTGGGATCCCTGTCCGCTGGTCTGACCCACGAGCTGAACAACCCCGCGGCTGCCGCGGTGCGGGCGACGTCGGCGCTGCGCGATCGTGTCGCACACATGCGCCACAAGCTGAAGATGATTGCGAACGGTTCGCTCGATCGGGCCTCGCTCACCTCCCTCGTCGGCCTGCAGGAAGAAGCCGTCGAACTCGTCGCGAAAGCTCCCAAGCTGACGCCGCTCGAGGCCTCGGACAGGGAGGACGAGCTCGGTGATTGGTTCGACGACCACGACATCGCAGGTGGATGGGATCTGGCTCCGACATTCGTGCAGGCGGGCCTGGATGTGGCATGGCTGAACAAGGTTGCCGCGACGGTCGACGAGTCGAGGACCCTCGAGGGCGCGGTTCGATGGCTCAGCTACACCGTCGAGACCGAGTTGTTGATGAACGAGATCGCCGATTCGACGACGCGGGTGTCGACCCTCGTCGGGGCGGCCAAACAGTATTCGCAGATGGATCGTGCGCCGTACCAAACCGTCGACCTGCGGGACCTGCTCGAGAGCACGCTGGTGATGTTGGCGCGCAAGATCGGCCCCGACGTCACCGTCGTCACCGAGTACGACCCGTCGCTGCCGCCGATCCCGGCATACGCGGCCGAGCTGAATCAGGTGTGGACCAATCTGATCGACAACGCGGTCCAGGCGATGGATGGTGCCGGCACGTTGACAGTGCGAACCTCGCTCGATCACGACACGGCCCAGGTGGACATCTGCGACACCGGACCCGGAGTGCCGGAGAGCATCCGAGGCCGAATCTTCGAACCGTTCTTCACCACGAAGCCCGTGGGCGAGGGAACCGGTCTGGGCCTGGACATCTCGTGGCGAATCGTCGTGACCAAACATCATGGTGAGCTGAACGTACGATCCGAGCCCGGTGACACCCGCTTCACTGTCAGACTGCCTATAGCGTCGGAATCAGCGCAGGAGGAATCATGAGCGAGGACATTCCCGGCATCGATGTCACCGCCGCGCCGTCGGGGCCCGGTTGCGCCGAATGCACAGCGACGAAGGGGTGGTGGTTTCACCTCCGCAGGTGCGCGCAGTGCGGGCACATAGGGTGCTGCGATTCCTCGCCGTCGCAACATGCCAGCCGACACGCCGAGAGCACGAGGCATCAGCTGATCAGAAGCTTCGAACCCGGTGAGAGCTGGTACTACAATTACGCGGACGAGCAGATGTACGACGGTCCCGAACTCGCACCGCCGCAGCATCATCCGCTCGACCAGCCGACGCCGGGGCCAGCTGGTCTCGTGCCCGCGAACTGGCAGCGTGAACTCAATTGAACGAGAACAAGACGCGTCCGACGGATGTCCCGGCCCAGGAGTTCCTCGCTGCCGTGGAGCATCCCGTTCGACGGGCCGACGGACTGGCCCTTGCCGAGATGATGGGTCGGGTCACCGGTGAACCCGCAGTGATGTGGGGCCCGACGATGGTTGGCTTCGGCACTTACCACTACCGGACCGGAAGCGGGCGGGAAGGCGACTACCTCGTCGTCGGATTCTCGCCGCGTAAATCGAATCTGTCGCTGTATGGGCTCACCTACGCACCGGAGTCGGAGGGGCTGCTCGAGCGGCTCGGAAAACACAAACGGGGAGCTGGATGCTTGTACGTCAACACCCTCGCTGACGTCGACTTCGGCGTTCTCGAAGAGCTGACCGCGGTGAACTACCCGCACATCGTCGAAAACATGAGCTCATGACACGGTCGGTGGGGATTCTGATGTTCGACGACGTCGAGGTGCTCGACGCGTGTGGGCCGTTCGAAGTTTTCTCGGTGGCCAACAGGGTGATTGTCAGGGACGGCGGGGAGCCCGCTTTCGACGTCGTCCTCGTCGGGATCGACGACAGTCCGGTCTGCGCTCGCGGTGGGATGCGAATCGAGGTCGATGGATCACTTGCGGACGGTAGGTACTTCGACATCGTGCTCGTTCCCGGGGGCGTCGTCGATGCTGTCACCGACAATGCCGCAGCCCTGGCGTGGATCGCACGACAGTCGAAGACGAGCGAGTTGACGGCGTCGGTGTGTACCGGCGCGTTCCTGCTCGCCGCCGCCGGTGTGCTGGATGAGCGGCCGGTGACCACGCACTGGGAGGATGTCGCCGAACTGCGTTCGCGCTGGCCCGAACTCGACGTCCGCGACGACGTCCGGTATCTCGATCAAGGCGATATTGCCACCTCGGCCGGCATCAGTGCCGGGCTCGATCTCGCGCTGCATCTGGTGCGGCGGTTCGTCGGGGCCGACGTTGCGACGCGCACCGCGCGCCAAATGGACTATCACTGGTCACCCGACCGACGAAAAAGGGCCCAGCCTGATCGGCCGGGCCCCTCCTCGTCGCTGTAGTTACTGCGAGTTGTTCTTCTGTGCTTGACCTTCTGCGGAGTCCGCGAACTCCGGGGTGTCGAAGGTCTCCCCGCCGAGCGGATCCACCGGAGCATTCTCGTGGGAGTACTCCACTTCCCCGGTCTTGGGGTCGACGGCCAGCGATTCGCTGGACACCTCGTGCACCGCCACCACCACGTGCTGACCATCCGGAGTCGCGAGACCGTCCGTCGAAGCGCTGAGTCCGGAGAACGTCGAAGAGATTCCGAATCGACGAGCCGGCTTGACGACCTCGTCGAGCGGAACGGGGGTTTCCCCGTTCGTGCTTTCGGTGTTCGGAGTGGTCGTCAAACGGATGTAGCGGGGTGTGGTGGCCACGTCGTAACGGAACGCCTTCAGTAGCGACACACACGCCAGCACCATGATGATCGAGAACGGCACTGCCGTGGCTATCGAGGCCGTCTGCAATGCCGTCAAAGATCCGGAACCGCCGACCAGCAGCAGGACTGCCGCCGCAGCGCCCTCCAGCGTGGTCCAGTAGATGCGAGTGATCTTCGGGGTTTCCAGATTTCCGCCGGACGCGAGAATGTCGATGACCAAGGACCCGGAGTCCGAGGAGGTGACGAAGAAGAACACCACGACCAGAATCGCGAGAACACTGGTGATAGTGGCCAGCGGCAAGCCGTCGAGCAGCTGGAAAAGACTCGTGTTGGTGCTCACTTCGCCGTCGACGAGCAGGTCCTGGTCGTCGCGCTGACGCAGGATGGCGGCGTCGCCGAAGATGGTGAACCACAGTGAACCGATGACGGTGGGAGCGAGCAGGACACCGAAGACGAATTCACGGATGGTGCGGCCACGTGAGATGCGGGCGATGAACATGCCGACGAAAGGTGCCCAGCTCATCCACCATCCCCAGTAGAAGATGGTCCACGCGCCTGCCCAACCGTCGTCGGCGAACGGTGCCGTGCGGAGCATGAGCTCGGGGAGCGCCTGAATGTAGCCGCCGAGGTTCTGCACCCACGACTGCATGAGGAACAGGGTGGGCCCGAGAATCAGCACGAACAGCGCGAGACTCGCCGCCATCGCCATGTTGATGTTGGACAGCCACTTCAGGCCCTTGGAGACACCGGTTACCACCGAGAATGTTGCCAACGCGGTGACGAACGCGATCAGAATGACCGTGACCCAGTTGTTGGTCTCGATCCAACCGAGGTATTCGAGGCCGGCAGAGATCTGTTGAACGCCGAATCCCAGCGAGGTCGCGACGCCGAAGAGGGTTCCGATGATGGCGACGGCGTCGATGGCGTGGCCGATGCCGCCCTCGATGCGCTTGCGCCCAAGTAGCGGTTCGAGAATCCACCGGACCGTCAGTGGCCGACCCTTGCGGTACGTCATGTACGCCATGCCGAGGCCGACGACGACATAGATGGCCCAAGCGTGCAGTCCCCAGTGGTACAGGGTGAGCTCCATGGCCTGATTCGCTGACGCGTCCGTGCTGCCCGCCACGCGACCGGCCTCGGGTGGATCGACGTAGTGCGAAAGCGGTTCGGCGACGCCGTAGAAGACGAGACCGATGCCCATACCCGCACTGAAAAGCATCGCGAACCAGGACAGGACCCCGAACTCGGGCTTCTCGTCGTCACGTCCGAGGCGGATGTTTCCGACCCGGCTGATGCCGCAGTAGAGCGCAAACGCGACGAAACCGGTCGCGCTGAGGATGTACCACCAGCCGACGCCATCGGTGATCGCGGAGTTCAGCGATTCGAATGCACCCTCGGCGGTACCGGCGAAGACGACGGCGAAACCGATCATGCCGAAAATGACGATCGACGCGGGAATGAACACGGGCTTTCTCAGCCCACCCCACGCCTTCTTCAATGCACTGGGTTCTGTGGAATTCACTGGCGCTTCCGTCCTCACAATTTTCGTATGCGAATTGTGGACGGCGGCCGATGCTGATCGCTACCGCGTCGGGCCGACCACATTCGGTTCTCGTGCTTCTTCTGTTTCTGGTCAAGTGCCGATAAGTACAGTAACCGAACTGCGCGCTACCGGTCGAACTGCTGGTTTCGACGCGAGTATTCGTACCGGGCTGCATTCGACGGATGTTCACTTGCGAGAATGCAATTCCGAATCGCCGGAGCAACACACACCCGATAAAATTCGTCTACGTATCGCAAACACTCGTCGTGGTGACCCTGGCTTTGGGTGCCCGCCGAGAACGTCGGGGTGGTCGGACCCATCACCTCGCTCGTCCGCAATCCTCGTAGTGGTCGGTGATCCGAAGCCGGGCGTCGAACGCGCCGAGGTTCGGCACTGGGCGGCCATCTGCATCATCGGTATGCCCCTTCACGCTCGCCTGCGTCCGCGCGGCCCAGCGCAGTGGTGGACCGCGGAAAGCGCTGCTGCTCGGTAGTGCGGCCGGCGCGCTGTTCGGCGTGGCGGCAGTGCTCACCAAGGGCGTGGTGCACCTGGTGTCGCGGGGCGTCGGTCCGCTGTTGACCTCCGTAGAGCTGTGCGCCTTGATCGTCGTTGCAGGCGTCGACAGTCATGGAACCCGTCGTCGCCTCGGCTCTCGGGTTCATGGTGCTGGGGGAGTACCTGGCCGCGGACCGTGACGCCACCGCCGTCTTGCTCGTCGCTCTGGTCGCGATGGTCGCGGCAACTGTGGCACTTGCGCGGTCCTCCGCTCGGAACGAGGCACCGGCGTCGATCGGCTCGTGACCGGCACCGCTTACCCGGTGAGTGTGCTCGACCTTGCACTCGGCATGGTCGAGTGCTAGAAATGCAGTTGGCACTCGCTTAGTGTGAGTGCCAGGTCGGGACGGTGAGGCTGGGAATCATCGACACCCCTGGTCGTCCGTCGCGGGCACCGAACTCGGCCGAGCAAGTGCAGATGAGCGACTGGAACACGGTCGCTCAAGCGTGTCACCCCCAATCCGGAGGATCACTTCGCAATGGCCAAGATCATCGCGTTCGACGAAGAGGCACGCCGTGGCCTCGAGCGAGGCCTCAATGCCCTCGCCGACGCAGTAAAGGTGACGTTGGGCCCCAAGGGTCGCAACGTCGTTCTCGAAAAGAAGTGGGGAGCTCCCACGATCACCAACGATGGTGTTTCCATCGCCAAGGAGATCGAGCTCGAAGATCCCTACGAGAAGATCGGTGCCGAGCTCGTCAAGGAGGTCGCCAAGAAGACCGACGACGTCGCAGGCGACGGCACCACCACCGCTACCGTTCTCGCTCAGGCACTGGTTCGTGAAGGCCTGCGCAACGTCGCGGCCGGCGCCAACCCGCTCGGCCTCAAGCGCGGCATCGAGCAGGCTGTTGCAGCTGTCACCGAGTCGCTGCTCAAGTCCGCCAAGGAGATCGACACCAAGGAGCAGATCGCTGCTACCGCTGGTATCTCCGCAGGCGACCCGTCCATCGGCGAGCTCATCGCCGAGGCAATGGACAAGGTCGGCAAAGAGGGCGTCATCACGGTCGAGGAGTCCAACACCTTCGGCCTGCAGCTCGAGCTCACCGAGGGCATGCGCTTCGACAAGGGCTACATCTCGGCGTACTTCGCCACCGATGCAGAGCGCCAGGAAGCCGTCCTCGAAGACGCCTACATCCTGCTCGTCAGCTCCAAGATCTCCACGGTCAAGGACCTGCTGCCGCTGCTCGAGAAGGTCATCCAGTCGGGCAAGCCGCTGCTGATCATCGCCGAGGACGTCGAGGGCGAAGCTCTCTCCACTCTCGTGGTGAACAAGATCCGCGGCACCTTCAAGTCCGTTGCCGTCAAGGCACCCGGATTCGGTGACCGTCGCAAGGCTCAGCTCGCCGACATCGCCATCCTCACCGGTGGCGAGGTCATCAGCGAAGAGGTCGGCCTCTCCTTGGAGACCGCCGGACTCGAACTGCTCGGCCAGGCACGCAAGGTCGTCATCACCAAGGACGAGACCACCATCGTCGAGGGCTCGGGCGACTCCGAGGCCATCGCCGGTCGCGTCAGCCAGATCCGCGCCGAGATCGAGAACTCCGATTCCGATTACGACCGCGAGAAGCTGCAGGAGCGCCTGGCCAAGCTGGCCGGTGGCGTTGCAGTCATCAAGGCCGGAGCAGCGACCGAGGTCGAGCTCAAGGAGCGCAAGCACCGCATCGAAGATGCAGTGCGTAACGCCAAGGCTGCCGTCGAAGAGGGCATCGTTGCCGGCGGTGGCGTCGCGCTGCTGCAGTCTGCGCCCGCACTCGACAACCTCAAGCTCGACGGTGACGAGGCAACCGGCGTGAACATCGTTCGCGTCGCGCTGTCCGCTCCGCTCAAGCAGATCGCATTCAACGCAGGCCTCGAGCCCGGCGTTGTTGCGGACAAGGTCTCCAACCTGCCCGCAGGTCACGGCCTCAACGCCGCGACCAACGAGTACGAGGACCTGCTCGCTGCAGGCATCAACGACCCGGTCAAGGTCACCCGCTCGGCGCTGCAGAACGCAGCGTCCATCGCGGCTCTGTTCCTCACCACCGAGGCCGTCGTCGCCGACAAGCCCGAGAAGGCCGGAGCGCCCGCAGGCGATCCGACCGGTGGCATGGGCGGCATGGACTTCTAGAGTCCATCTCTCTCGACAAGAGCCCGGTCCCTCTTCGGAGGGGCCGGGCTTTTTCGTGCGCACGTGTGAATTGCTCGAAAGTGTCTGGTAAAGCCTTGACACTCTCTTGCATTCCTTTGCATTCCTTTGAACATATCGCCGTTGACCGACCGTCCGTCACGTATGAAGCTTGGGTCCAAGCCCGACGGCAATGGTCGGAGTTGGTGACTCGTTCAAGCGCAATGCAAGAAGGACGCCGCATGAAATCAATAGCTTTTGTGTTCCCCGGTCAAGGATCGCAGCGTAGCGGAATGGGATCCGATCTTGTAGGAAATTTTGAAACCGCATCCAAGTGCTTCCGTTCTGCCGACGATATTTTGGGAATTCCGCTGTCTCGAATCTGCCTGAATGCAGACGCCGATGTTCTTCGTGACACTTCGATAACGCAACCTGCGGTGTTTGTCACGAGCATTGCGACGATGGCTGTGTTGCGAGAGCACGGGGTCGAGCCGTCGATCACGGCAGGTCATAGCCTGGGTGAGTTTGCAGCGTTGGTATGTGCAGGAACCATCTGCTGGACCGATGCCCTTCTGCTGGTGCGCCTTCGAGGTGAGCTTATGAGTCGGGTAGGTCGGCGCGAGCCGGGTGCCATGGCTGCGGTTGTCGGTCTCGGCATCGCGGATGTCGAGGCACTATGCGGCCAGATCCAAGCGGCAACATCGCAGGTTGTCGAGGTCGCAAACGATAACGCCCCTGGGCAAATCGTCGTTTCAGGACATATTGCAGCGGTAGAGAAGGTGTGCGAATCCGCGCTCGAATACGGAGCAGCAAAGACCATTCCGTTGAATGTCGGCGCTCCGTTTCACTGCTCGTTGATGGCAGATGTCGAGGAGGAATTCTCGGCAGCGTTGGATAGTGTCGATATGCACACACCGACTACGCAATTCGTATCGAGCGTTACCGCGCAAAGTGTATCCGACATCGTCGACGTCCGAAGAATTCTCACTAATCAATTGACCGCTCGAGTTCGTTGGACAGAGACTATGCGGACGCTCGAACGCCTCGGTGCAAGCTGTGCGCTCGAGGTCGGCCCGGGCCGTGTACTCAAGGGATTGAGCAAGAAAGCGACGCCGGAACTGCGTGTCGCGGCCACATCGACCTTGGGCGAACTGAACGACGTTCTGGCGAACGAACGGACCGACGCTGTCGTCGCCTGACTTGTTGTCTCGACTCTCATCCGTAGTAGAGCGCACCGATGTGACCTCTGCGAGTGCACTGCCATCGAAGCCAAGGAGGACGTATGGATGCTGAAGTAATCGTTGTCGGAGCTGGTCCGGCGGGTCTCATGCTTGCCGCCGAGTTGAGGCTTACCGGCGTGAATGTCATTCTATTGGAACGGCTTCCGAAAAGAACTGGAGAGTCGCGCGGACTGGGATTCACTGCGCGGACAATGGAAGTTTTCGATCAGCGTGGACTGCTACCGCGATTCGGAACCATCGAAGTGAGTACCCAAGGCCACTTCGGTGGAATCCCCTTGGATTTCGGCTTGCTCGAAGGGGCTCACCAAGCCGCGAAAACGGTGCCCCAGTCTGCAACTGAGACCGTCCTGGAGCAGTGGGCCGTTTCGCTGGGCGTGGACCTTCGACGAAATCACGAGGTGCTCGGTGTCTCTGACAAAGGTCTGTCGGTTCAGGTCGACGTCGCATCGCCGGACGGGGTCAAGACGCTGACAGCCGCATACTTGGTCGGATGCGATGGAGGGCGTAGCACCGTCCGGAAGGCGGCGGGATTCGATTTTCCCGGTACCGCATCGACGATGGAGATGTTCCTCGCCGACGTGACGGGACTCGACCTACAACCCCGCATGATCGGTGAAACCCTTCCCGGTGGAATGGTCATGGTTGGTTTGCTCCCCGAGGGTGTCACGCGGTTGATCGTGTGTGAGCGGGGTGCGCCGCCGCGCCGCCGCGAAACTCCGCCCAAGTATGACGAGGTGTCGTCAGCGTGGAAGCGTCTGACCGGTGATGACATCTCGCATGGAAATCCCGTGTGGGTCAGCTCGTTCGGCGATGCAACGAGGCAAGCCGCCGAGTACAGGCGGGGGCGAGTATTTCTGGCGGGTGACTCCGCACACATCCATCTGCCTGCAGGCGGTCAAGGAATGAACACGAGCATTCAAGACGCCGTGAACCTCGGATGGAAACTGGGTGCAGTAGCTTCGGGCCGTGCGCCGGAGCGACTACTCGACACCTATCACGACGAGCGCTGGCCGGTGGGAGAGCGACTCCTGAAAAACACTCGAGCACAGGGGACACTGTTTCTGAGCGGATCCGAGATGCAACCGCTGCGTGAGGTTCTCTCCGAACTCACCGCATACGACGATGTGACGCGTCACCTGGCCGGCATGGTCAGTGGGCTGGAGATCCGATACGACTCAGGTGGAGGGACCAACCCTCTGCTCGGGTACCGACTGCCTCCACTCGTCTTCGATGAGAGATCAGTGCCCGCGACGTCGACGGCCGCTTTGACAAGAGCACGCGGCGTGCTTTTCGACTTCGAGGACAACCCGGTACTCCAGAGGATCGCCCAGGGCTGGTCGGACCGCGTCGATGTCGTCACCGCAGCGATCGTCGAGCACCCCGCGTCATGGCCGACCAGCACGTCGGCCGTACTCGTCCGGCCCGACGGCTATGTGGCCTGGGCTGCGCCAGGAACGCATGCGGATCTGGCGATGTCCCTCGAACGGTGGTTCGGCCCGGCGCGTGAGCGCACTTCTCGCACCGATACCACGATCGACTCCAAGACCTCGGTCCTCACGAACAGATAGGAACCGCACATGCACAGCACTTTGATCGTCGCGCGTATGGACCCATCCGCGAATGTGGACGTCGCAAAGATCTTCGGCGAGTTCGACGAAGGGGATATGCCACACCTCATGGGAACCCGACGCCGTCAGCTATTCCACTACCGAGGGTTGTACTTCCACCTCCAGGACTTCGACGAGACGAACGGTCCGGAGCGGATAGAAACCGCCAAGTCCGATCCGAGATTCGTCACGATCAGCGAAGACCTGCGACCGCTGATCCAGGCGTATGACCCCTCATCGTGGAAGTCTCCTGCCGATGCAATGGCCACACGTTTCTACGACTGGGAGGCGAATCGGTGAGCCGACGGCGTGTAGTGATCACAGGCGTCGGGGTCATGGCGCCGGGTGGAATCGGTACCAAGAACTTCTGGCAACTGATCAGCGAAGGCAAGACCGCCACGCGTCCGATCGCATCTTTCGACGCATCGAACTTCCGGTCTCGTATCGCCGCTGAGATCGATTTCGAACCGAGCGAGCACGGACTCAGCAGCCGCGAGATCAGGCGAATGGACCGGGCCGCGCAGCTCGCTGTAGTTGCTACACGAGAAGCTATGGCAGACAGCGGTATCGAGCTCGACAAGCACGATCCCTACCGGGTCGGCGTATCCGTCGGAACCGCGGTCGGGGCGACGATGAGCCTCGAGGAGGAGTATCAGGTGGTCAGCGACTCGGGCCGTTTGGAGCTCGTGGACCATGACTACGCGGTACCGCATTTGTACGACTATCTGGTTCCCAGCTCGTTCGCGGCAGAAGTTGCCTGGTCCGTGCACGCGCAGGGGCCGACGACGGTGATCTCGACAGGATGCACTTCAGGGCTCGACTCGGTCGGCCATGCAGTCGACCTGCTGAGAGAGGGATCCGCGGACGTCATGATCGCCGGTGCGTGCGAGGCTCCTCTGTCTCCGATCACGCTCGCGTGTTTCGACGCTATCAAGGCCACAACCCCTCGAAACGACGACCCCGAACACGCGTCGCGTCCTTTCGACAACACTCGGAACGGCTTCGTGCTCGGTGAGGGAGCTGCCATGTTCGTTCTCGAAGAGTTGACCAGTGCTCAACGACGCGGCGCCAAGATCTACGCAGAGGTCGGTGGCTTCGGATCTCGTTGCAACGCTTTCCATATGACAGGTCTGCGACCCGACGGCGCCGAGATGGCCGCGGCCATCGGTGTTGCGCTGGACGAGGCCGGAACCGATGCCAGCGACATCGATTACATCAACGCTCACGGCTCGGGGACGAAACAGAACGATCGTCACGAGACGGCAGCATTCAAGCGTTCGCTCGGCGAACACGCCTACCGAACGCCGGTCAGTTCCATCAAGTCGATGATCGGGCACTCGCTCGGCGCGATCGGATCGATCGAGATCGCAGCATCGGTGTTGGCGATGGACAACAATGTCGTGCCTCCTACGGCCAACCTTCACACCGCCGATCCCGAATGTGATTTGGACTATGTCCCGATCACAGCCAGAGACTGGAAGACCGATTCCGTACTCACAGTCGGTAGCGGATTCGGCGGATTTCAGAGTGCGATGGTCCTCACCACTCCAGAAAGGGGTGTGGGATGAATAGCTCGACGGTAGTTACCGGTATCGGAGTGGCATCCCCCAACGGGCTTGGCACCCAACAGTACTGGGACGCTACTTGCAACGGTGCGAGTGGGATCGATCGGATCGCAAGCTTCGATGCGACCGGGTATCCTCTTCACCTCGCCGGTGAGGTCAGGCACTTCGAGGCCTCAGTGCATCTGCCGAGTCGGCTGCTTCCCCAGACCGACCGAATGACGCGGCTGGCGCTCACAGCGACCGATTGGGCGCTCCTTGACGCCGGAATCGAAGCAGACACATTCGACAGCTTGGACTTAGGAGTCGTGACGGCCGCGTCGGCGGGTGGTTTCGAATTCGGCCAGAACGAACTGAAGAAGCTTTGGAGCCAGGGGAATCAGCATGTCAGCGCCTATCAGTCGTTTGCTTGGTTCTACGCTGTCAACTCCGGTCAGATCTCCATCCGAAACAACATGCGGGGTCCGAGCGGCGTCGTCGTGAGTGATCAGTCAGGCGGGCTCGACGCTGTTGCCCACGCGCGGAGGCAAATTCGAAAAGGAACCAAGGCTGTCGTCACGGGTGGAATCGATGCGACGATCTGCCCTTGGGGCTGGGTAGCACTGCTTGCCAGCGGCAGACTCAGTACCAACCCCGACCCCGCAAGCGCGTACCTGCCATTCGACGCACGCGCCTGCGGCCACGTACCGGGAGAGGGCGGCGCCATCCTGGTCATCGAGGATGCACAGCAGGCGCGTGGCCGAGGTGCCCGAATATATGGCGAAATCGCTGGTTATGGAGCAACATTCGATGGAGTCGAACGGAAGGGTGGATCCGAGGGACTGATTCGCGCCATCGAGGTCGCACTTGCGGACGCGCACGTGTGCACCGACGACATCGATGTGGTGTTTGCCGACGCTGCCGGCGATCCGAGTCTTGATCGCAGTGAGGCAGACGCGTTGAAGCGACTGTTCGGTGAACGGGGAGTACCGGTTACGGCGCCCAAAACGATGACTGGGCGTCTGTACTCGGGCGGCGGGGCGCTGGACCTGGCAACCGCGTTGTTGTCCATATCCGAGGGCGTCGTGCCTCCTACGATCAATACCGAACTCGACTCGGAACTCGGACTCGACCTGGTGTCGGGATCAGCCAGAGCACAAGTTGTTCGACATGCACTCGTCCTTGCCCGCGGCCACCACGGCTTCAACTCCGCCGTCGTTGCCCGCGCAGCCTGATCATCCACACTCCACTAGGAAAGGCAGTTTCATGAGCACAGAGACCTTTACGCTCGACGATCTCAAGAGGATCCTTCTGGCCGGCGCGGGCGCCGACGAGACAGTGGATTTGGACAGTGAGATCCTCGACACCGAATTCGAACTCCTAGGGTACGAATCGCTTGCCTTGCTTGAAACTTGCGGCAGAATCGAACGCGAATACGGAATTTCGCTCGACGAGTCGCTCGTCGTGGAAGCTACGACCCCTCGCCTGCTCATCCAGGCAGTCAACGAACATCTCGACCGCGTCGGTCACAGTGCTGATCAGATCGCCTCGCCCAGGGCGTCGAGCGCGGCGTCACCGGTCGCCCTGGTATCGGGGGCGACGAGTGGAATCGGGCTCGCAATTGCGCGGTCACTCGCCGAGTCCGGGCATCGTGTCTTCATCGGGGCCAGATCGGCGGACAACGTCGCAGCGACGGTGAAGCAACTGAACGAGGATGGGCTCGATGTGGACGGAACCACTGTCGACGTCAGGTCTGGTCAGGACATCCACAACTTCGTTCAGGCAGCGGTCGACAGGTATGGATCCGTCGACGTGCTCGTCAACAATGCCGGCCGAAGTGGCGGCGGGGTCACTGCGGAAATCGACGACGAGTTGTGGGATGACGTCATCGACACCAATCTCAACAGCGTCTTCAGACTGACCAGGGAAGCGTTGAACACGGGCGGAATGCGTCACCGTGGGCGCGGACGGATCATCAACATCGCTTCGACGGCAGGCAAGCAGGGTGTCGTTCTAGGCGCACCGTACTCGGCGTCCAAGCATGGTGTGGTCGGGTTCACGAAGGCGCTCGGAAACGAGTTGGCACCTACCGGCATCACCGTTAATGCGGTGTGCCCCGGCTACGTGGAAACCCCGATGGCCGCTCGTGTCCGCCAAGGGTACGCAACCGCCTACGGCACCTCGGAGGCCGCCGTGATGGACAAGTTCACAGCCAAGATACCGCTGGGACGGTACTCGACTCCGGAAGAAGTCGCAGGCCTGGTCACTTACTTGAGCACCGACACAGCAGCTTCGATCACCGCACAGGCGATCAACGTGTGTGGCGGACTCGGCAACTTCTAGACCTCATTCTCCGAAAGGAACCACCATGGCACCGAACTCTGTGCACGAAGTAGAGCACACCATCGACATCGCGGCGCCGGCCGACGAGATCTACGGACTGATCGCCGACGTCGAGAACTGGCCTCGATTGTTCCCTCCGACGATCTTTGTCGAACTGCAGGATCAGTCGAACAGCGAACAGACCCTGCGAATCTGGGCATCTGCAAACGGCGAAGCCAAGACATGGAAGTCCCGGCGCACGTTGCACCCATCCGCCCGCCGGATCGCCTTCCGCCAGCTGGTCTCGACGCCACCTGTCGCCGCAATGGGCGGAGAATGGATCGTCGAGGCATCATCGGACACCACGTCGACGGTGCGACTGCTTCACGACTACCGAGCAGTCGACGACGATCCGGCGGGACTCGCGTGGATCTCTGAGGTCGTCGATCGGAACTCCCGATCGGAGCTTGCGGCGTTGAAGGCGAACTCGGAGTTGGTTGTGCACTCCGCTGATCTCGTGCTCGAATTCGAGGATTCGATCCAGATCGACGGTGCAGGCAAGGACGCTTTCGACTTCGTCAATGAAGCGCACCTCTGGGCCGAACGGCTGCCACACGTATCGAGCGTGCGCCTGGACGAACCGTCTGCTGGGCTCCAGACGTTGGAGATGGACACCACGGCTCAGGACGGCACGACTCACACAACCAAGTCGTTCAGGGTGTGCGTGCCATTCGAGCAAATCGTCTACAAACAAACCACATTGCCCGCGTTGATGAGTGTTCACACAGGCCGGTGGACCTTCGTAGAGAACGACGGCGGGGTGCGAGCAACCTCGCACCATACGGTCGTTCTTCGGGAGGAGAACTTCGCGCGGATCCTAGGTGCCGATGCCGGCGTCGAACAGGCACGAAAGTATGTACGAGATGCGTTGGGTGCCAACAGTCGGGCGACCCTCGGCCATGCGAAAGACTACGCCGAACGAGTTCGCTGAGTATGCGCACTACGCTCGAGGCTCGAGTCGTGATCGTCGGGGCCGGGCCTGTCGGACTCACATTGGCCGGCGAGCTTGGTCTGCGTGGGGTCGACGTCGTCGTACTCGAACGCCGTGAGGTACCGTCCACGGAATCCAGGGCATCGACGCTGCATGCACGCACCATGGAGCTTCTCGCCTTGCGCGGTCTCCTGGACGAGTTCGGCGAGCTTCCACACGAACCTCTCGGGCACTTTGGAGGTATCCCGCTCGATCTGAACCTGCCGAGTCCTTATGCAGGACAGTGGAAGGTTCCGCAAACTCGTACGACCGCAATTCTGCGATCGTGGGCCATCGATCTGGGTGCGGTTGTACTAGAGGGACATTCACTGTCCAAAGTGACCACGACGTCGTCGGGCATCGTGGTCCGGGTAGACAGCCGACACGGGTCGCGCAACCTACTGGCGTCGTATCTCGTCGGCTGCGACGGAGAGACCAGTACGACCGCACGACTGATGAACACCGAGTTCGCGGGCCGGTCCTCGGACCGGCAGCTGCATCGTGTGGATGTCACGGGAATCGACATTCGCAATCGAAAGTTCGAGCGTCTCACTTCGGGTTTGGCCATCGCAGCGAGGCGAGAAGACGTCACACGGGTGATGGTTCACGAGTTCGGATCCAACCCGGCCGACGGCCGCAGCGATTCCACGTTCGACGACATCGCTCGCATATGGAAGCGAGTGACCGGAGAGGATATCCGAAGCGCGAAGCCACAGTGGGTCAACAGCTTCGGCAACGCATCACAGCAGGCGAAGAAATACCGTTCTGGGCGGCTCTTCCTGGCAGGCGACGCCGCGCATCGGCAGATGCCGGTCGGTGGCCAGGCACTCAACCTCGGCATGCAGGATGCCTTCAATCTTGGGTGGAAGCTTGCGATGGCTGTGTGCGGCTCAGGTGACGAACGTCTGCTCGACAGCTACCACGACGAACGTCACGCTGTCGGAGCACGTGTGTTGGCAGGAATCGAGGCCCAGGCCTCGCTCTTGCTCGGCGGGCCCGAAATCGAACCCCTGCGTTCGATCTTCACTGCACTCCTCGAGACCGAATCAGTACAACAGCAGCTGGCCGCGACAATCAGCGGATTGGATATCGATTATCGCCGCGAGCGCAGTCCTGGGCAGTCCACAGTGTGCGGATCGCGAGTGCACCCCGACGTCGTTGCCTCCGATCCGAGAGCTGCGGACGATCTGCGCCAGGGCCGCGGCGCTGTCATCGACTTTCGACCCGATTGTTCTCCTCGATGGTGGCAGATCATCCGACCGGACGGTTACGAAGAGTGTGAAGGGATCGGATCTTCACCGTACTCGACATTCGAAGAATGGCACCGATTCACGCAGTTCGACAGAGAACCACAACGATTGGAGACTTCATGACTCGTCTACAGGGAAAGACCGCACTCGTCACCGGCGCAAGCCGCAATATCGGGCGGGCGATAGCGACTCGGCTCGCAGCCGACGGTGCGTTGGTCGCCGTCCACTGGTCGTCGGACGCCGATGCTGCTCTCGACACCGTCACGTCGATCGAAAAGAACGGTGGTCGAGCGTTCACAGTACGAGCAGACCTCGAAACGCCGGGCGCGATTCATCAACTTTTTTTCGAACTCGAACAGGGCCTGAAAGAGAGGACCGGATCCTCCAGCTTGGACATTCTCGTCAACAACGCCGGAGTGATGGGAGGTGTCTCGCCGGAGGACACCACTCCCGAACAATTCGACCGCCTCGTCGCCGTGAACGCCCGAGCCCCGTTCTTCATCCTGCAGCGGGCAACTACCAACCTCAACGACGGGGCGCGGGTGATCAACATCTCTTCAGGTTTGACTCGCGTCGCGAATCCGCAAGAAGTTGCGTATGCGATGACGAAGGGCGCCGTGGAGCAACTCACGATGCACATGGCCAAACATCTCGCGCCACGCGGTATCACTGTGAACAGTGTTGCGCCGGGGATCACGAGGAACGGAAATCCGGTATTCGGTATGCCCGAGGTCGTCGAACAGATGGCGTCGTTGTCTGCCTTCAATCGGGTCGGTGAGCCAGACGACATCGCTGATGCGGTGGCGTTCCTCGCTTCCGACGACGCTCGATGGATCACTGGCTCGACGCTGGACGCAAGTGGCGGGACCCTGCTGGGTTGATTCTCGAGCGACGACGCGAACCACTCCGAGCGACGACAAGGAGCGAGCGTGGACAGAACGATCGAAGTGTCGAAAGGTAGCTACAGCAGCGCAGTTCGACCTGCCGCCGCGTGGGGGTTGCTGGCGTTGCTTGCTGCGAACATGCTGATCGATGCGCTCGAAGTGTCCATCATGGTGGTCGCCATGCCGGTGATAGCCGAGGACCTCGGCTATCACCGTGTCACCGCTGTCTGGCTCGTCAGCGGGTTCGCGTGTGGGTTCGCCGGAGCATTGATGATCGGCGGTCGATTGGCCGAGAGGTTCGGTCGGCGACGGGTGTACCTACTTGCGCTCGTGCTGTTCGTCACGGTGTCGCTGGCGGGCAGCATCGTCGTAGATCCTGTGCTTCTGAGCGGTATTCGCGTGATCAAGGGAATGTGTGCTGCGCTCACTGCGCCTTTGGGTTCGGCCATCATCGCTACGACATTCGCGGACAAACGAGGACGTGACCGAGCACTGTCGATCTATGCATTCGCGGGCGGCTCCGGTTTCGCTGCCGGCTTGCTCGCGGCAGGCTTTCTGACTCTGCACGACTGGAGGCTGACGTTTCTGGTACCTGCGATCGTGGTGTCGGTGATTCTCGTCGCAGGGGCTCGGCTGATACCGAAGGACCCACGGCGCGGGCAGAATTCGATCAACCGATTTGCGCCCTTGGGTGCAGCAAGCGCCCTGTTCTTCGCACTCGCGGTGATTGCGGCAGTCTCAGCGATCAGTACAGCCGCGACCTACGGCTGGCGCGACCCTCGAACAGTGGTGTGTGTGGCCGTTGCAGTGCTTTTTGCGGGCGGGCTGGTTCGATCGGAGAGAAACAACGGGGAACCCCTGTATTTCTCACCGGCACTAGCCAACCGAACTCTGCTGAGCTCGATGGTCTGCGCGGCGGCGATGAACGGCACGAACCTTGCCTTGCTGGTGATCGTGACCATGCGGCTGCAATACGATCTCGGGTGGACTGCGCTACATGCAGCGCTTGCGGTGCTGCCTGCGAGTGTGCCACTGGTTCTGGCCGCACCCCTCTCGGGCATCCTGATCGCGAGGTTCGGAACCGCGCCACTGACGGCGGCCGGCATGATGTGCACTGGCAGCGCCGCACTGACATTCGCAGTTCCCGAAGCGCCGACCGACTACACAGTCGATGTACTTCCCGGGATGCTACTGCTCGGAGCTG
>Ga0207881_1000405_pt1 | contig 18680 bp, 10 predicted proteins | sample MalvirmetagMSP97_FD_184227 | JGI IMG/M metagenome (GOLD analysis project Ga0207881, IMG submission 184227) | Marine viral communities from the Deep Pacific Ocean - MSP-97 (SPAdes) | ecosystem: Environmental > Aquatic > Marine > Oceanic | place: Pacific Ocean | collected 2011-05-03 | reverse complement strand
GTCGTGCCCGACCGCTTAGAGGTCGCTCAGCAAACTGTTCCCCATTCCCTGGCACAGCCTTTCTCAATGCAGTGTTCGAGCTACTCTGAGACCAGTTGGTCAATTTGCTTCAGCCCAACCGGGACAAAATGTTCCAGGCAATCGTGGCGCAGCGACTGAATCAATTCCTGCAGGTTGGGTTGCGGCATCTGAATCACCTTGTGGCTGGTTACCTCGAGTATTGCCAGCGCGAGAGATCGCATCAGGAGTTGGGGAAGCGAATGCGCGGGGACCGCCTGCCGGGACACGATCCGCCCGAGGACGAGGCCGAAGTATTCTGCCGAGTCTGACTGGGCGGGATACTCAGGCACTACGAACGGCGACGGGTTGCTTGAAGCGGGGCGGAAGGAGGACTTGGACACCGCCTGGGACGCGGGTTCCGAGTTCCGGACCGCGGCTCTCTCGCCGAATCTGAACTTGCACACGACAGAATCCGTTCTTGTGTACGCACAGGCGGATCCCTATCTCGCGCGATCCAAGTTTGGCGCAAGTCCGGTTGCGCTCGCTCGATTCTCGTGTCGATTCTGACAATGGTCTGCGTCGGGCCGTTTAGGAGCCTCGAATGGGCGCCGCCTACTCCCAAGATCTCCGTGACCACATCCCCGCCGTCGCCGACCGCGACATGCCCACCAAGCAGATCGCCGCCAGATCTAGGGGCACCCCTGATTAAAAAGGCCAACGAAGGCGGCCAAATCAAAGAAGTTCCACTGTCCGAAAGGTGCCGCCAAGTCAGCCGCAGGATCCTGGCTGTTATAGGCGGTCAGATAGGTCGCAAAGTCAAAGAAGTTGAGTAGACCGTCGTTGTTGAAGTCGGCGATGCAGGGAGCATCTTGAGTTGTCAGCTGCACGAGGTGATTTGAGGGGTCCCCACCCCGAGATTCTGCGTTCTGGTCCACCAGGATGATGAGATCGTCTGCCACTGTCGGGCTGTCGGCATCGAGGTCGGCAGAAAGGACGATCAGGGGGGGGGAACTCGGCTGATCCGGCGTGTCCTGCGCGGTCGCAAAGCTGATGCCGGACGAACCGGACGCGGATGTATTCCTGAGCTGCCGCACGGACCTGACGCCCTGCTCGTTGACGGACACGATGACGATATCGAGGTCAAGATCATCGTCGATATCGGCGAGCGTGACGGAGGTGGGCATTGGTTCAACCGCCGGGTCACTGGTGATCGGCAGGTTGATTGGCGGGGCGAATCCCTGGGCCAGCCCTCGGATCACCGTGAGGCTCCCGGGCGTGTCCTCGTCACCCTCGCAGAGGACCACGATGTCGCTGACCCCGTCCGCATCGATGCCGCCGACAACGACACCGCGCGGAAGAACCCCGGTCGGGATGTCGACGAATGTGGCGTTGTCAAAGTCGCCGTTGAGGATGCTGAACACACGCACCGTGTTGGTCGCCGGGCTCGTCGCGGCAACTCTGTTCAGGCCGAGACCCCGATTGAAGTTGTCGAATGGGACGAGCGTATCGATGTCGTCCACATCGATCTCGCAACTCTGCCAACTGCCGAGCACGATGTTGAAAGTCGACGCCGTCAGAAGTGACGACTGGGCCCCACGCAATCCCATCAGCAAGTCGTCGCGATCGAAACCCACGAGAAGGATCTCGCCGACATCGAGATCCGTTACCGTGAAGCTCGCCGGCACCTGAACCGGCGTGATCGGACTCGCAAAGATCGGGTTGGGCAGGCTGCTGTTGGCGTTCAGAAAGAAGGTGTCGTTGATTCCGAAACTATCGCCACGATTCGCGTACGCGATCTCCGCGGTCCCGTCATAGTTGAAGTCCCCAACCGCGACCGCCACGGGCGCGTCGACGTTCGCACCCGCGTAGAGCGCAGCCGATCCGAATGAGAATCCCGAGCCGTCGACCGAACCGAACAGAACGACGACGGCGCCCTGAGGCGCGATCCCCTCGATGCTCGGCACCGCGATCACCAGGTCGGGCACGCCGTCTGGTAGCCCGCCGACACCGCCGCTGATATCCGCAACCGTTGCGTCGTTCGGCTTTCCGGGCGCATCAAAGTCATTCTGTGTCGAAAAAAGCAACTGCTCGAGGGTGATCGGAATCATGCTGACGCCGCCGGGTTGACCCGGGTCTGAATAGCTGGCGATCAAGGTGCCCTGAACGACATCTCCGTCGTCGAGTATGTCGAGGACGGGCGCGAGCACGATGTCGAACCGGGGTGCGAGCGGGTCCAGCGACGCCGCCGTCAGCAGTGGAGGCAGCGGGAAGTTTGCCAACGGTAGCAGGCCGGGCGAGGCCGAAACTACGAGCCCTCCACCCAAGCGGGCGGACCCGGTGACATCGAAGCTTGTGGCGATCGGGCCGCTGGCAAGTTCGACATCGAGGACGCCCGAACGGAGATCACCCACGCCATCAGTCAGTTCGTTGACAAACCCTCCCTGGACCACCAGACTGCTTCCCTGAACTGGGCGGAGAATCCCGCCTGACCGCACGATGGGCGCGGAAAGCTCGCCCCTTCCTTCAAGCACACTCGTTGCATCGATCGATATCTCCGATGCCGCGTTGAGCGAAACCGTCTGCTCAACGAACACCCCTTTGTTGACCACCTTGATGGTGTTCGGAGAGAGGATCGTGGCACCCAGATTCTGAAGATTGATATCGGAAATGCTCCCGTTCTGGTACCACGAGATGTTGTCGTCGCGAGAAGAGCCGGCGACGAGGTCCATATCACCGTCACCGTCGAAGTCCGCCACGGCCACGCTCCGCGCGGCATCGGCCTTCGTCCGGATCACCCGCTTCAGAAACGTCGGCGTTCGGCCCCCGTCGTTCTCGTACCATGCGATGACATCCTCGGTGAGCGCCGCAGCGACCACGTCCTGATCGCCGTCGCGATCGAGGTCAACCGTCGCCAGCGACACGGGCCCGCCGGTCGAGGCAGAGACAACGAGTTCGGTGAACTCCGGGTCGGGAGCGCCGTTGTTCGCGAACCAGGCGATCACGTCCTCATTGGTGGATGCCGAAAGGATGTCGACGTCGCCGTCACCATCCATATCGGCCGCGTGCACTCCCTCCGGTCGGTTCTGACTCGTGGAGACCACCCGCTTGACGAAGGACGGCGGGCTGGAACCGTCGTTCTCGTACCAGGCTATCTCAAACCCGAGGACCGCCGCGGAGAGAACGTCGTTGTCTCCATCCCCATCGACGTCCGCGACAAACACCGAGGACGCCCCGTTGGCTCCCGTCGTGATCACCCGTCGGGTAAAGCCCGGGAAAGCGGCACCGTCATTCTCGTACCAGGCAACGGTGTCGTCGTCGTACGATGCCGAAAGAACATCAACGTCGCCGTCGTTGTCGAGATCGGCTGCGAACACGCTCCTGGCGCTCGACGCGCTGTTGGAGATCAGGATCCGCGTGAATGACGGACTCGCTCCTCCGCTGTTCTTGTACCACGCGATCTCATTGTCCTGCATGGAGGCCGAAAGAATGTCATCCAGGCCGTCGCCGTCCACGTCGGCGATGAAGACCGAACTTGCGCCGTCGGCCGACGTGGAGACCGTCGTCCGGACGAAGCCCGGGCTGATGCCGCCCGTGCTGCGGTACCAAACGATCGCATCGTCGAACTCCTCCGCCGAAACAAAGTCGGGGAAACCGTCCCCGTTGAGGTCACCGGTGGCGATCGACCGCAGACCGTTCGCGGCGCCGGTCACCTGCCGCTCCGTGAGGCTGGGGAGGCCACGGAGAAGGACCTCCGGGCCCGCGTCCAGCGACGCGTTCGCGCCGAGGAACACCGGGCCGGCGACCGTCACGTCCTCGCCCCTGACCGTGGCCCGAGCGCCGGGGGGCACATCGAGCGACCCGAAGAAGGTCACGGGTTCGCCGGCTGCGGAACTGATCGTCGCACCGTCCGCCATCGTCGTGGCGGTCAGCCCCGACCGCTCGATGGAGCCGCTGGAGCGCAGCTCGATCGCTTTGCCGAAGAAGTTGATGGAGGTGTCGCAGCGATCCGAGAAATGCTGCTCCTCGGCGAGGATGATGTCGCCAGGCTGCGAATCGGCGAGCGCAAGAGAGATCAGCGAGTAGCTCAGGCCGGACACCAGATTGACGGCCCGGAGGTTCTCGCTCAGCAAGAGCGTGTCGTCATTCGACGACACCGAGATGATGTCCAGATCGCCGTCCGCATCAATATCTACGCTGTCCACTCCGAGCGCCCCGTTGGCGCCCGTCGCCACGATCCATTGCGTGAACTGCGGCGTAGGCGCGCCATTGTTCTCGAACCAGTAGATCGTGTCGTCGTTGATCGAAGACGCGAAGACGTCCACGTCGCCGTCAAGATCGAAGTCGCCTGTTGAAAGAAAAGTCGGCCCGTCCGCCGCGGTCGTCACCGTGAACTCCGTGAAAGTCGGAGCGGTTCCGCCGTTGTTGCGGAACCACGCGATCACGTCCTCGTTTGTCGAAGCGCACACGATGTCGATATCGCCGTCCGAATCGAAGTCTGCCGTTCGAACATTCTGGACCCGATTCTGCGTCGTGGAGACGATGCGTTTCGCGAATGTCGGCGGCACGGTCCCGCTGTTCTCGTACCATGCGACTTCGAATGACAGCACCGACGCCGATAGAATGTCAACGAATCCGTCGCCATTTACATCGGACACGTAGACCGACGCCGCGCCGTTGGCCGTGGTGGTGACGGTCCGCGCGGTGAACGATGGGATCAGGAGGCCATCGTTCTCAAACCACGTGATCGTGTCATCGTCGTACGACGCGGAAAGAACGTCGATATCGCCGTCGCCGTCCATATCCTCGGCGTACACAGATCTCGCCGAAGCGGCCGAGGTGGTGATCGTCCGCTTGATGAAAACGGGCACCACACCGCCGAGATTCTGGTACCAAGCGATGGTGTTGTCGTTCCGCGATGCTGAGAGCACATCCGTGAAACCGTCGCCGTTCACGTCGATCGCAAAGACCGAATCGGCGTAGTCTGCCGTGTTGGTGATGACGCGTCTCGTGAAGCTGGGTCTGGGCGCGCCGTCGCTCTGATACCACGCGATCGTGTCGTTGTTTCTTGCCGCCGTGACGAGGTCCATGGCACCGTCGCCGTTGATATCGGCCGAGTACACCGCGGAAACACCGTCTTCGAGCGTTGAAATCGTTTCATTGCCGAAGCACGCCTGCGCATGCGCAGACGCCGCCGCGAACAAGTGGAGTATCACCGGCACAGCGGCCAGCATTCGGAGTGGCGATGACATGAGGACTGCCCCCTGAGTATGCGATGGGTTGGGCCCGTTCGCGCCGGCCCGCAACAAGCAGCGGGCCCTTTCCGATATACCCGCGTCAGCGGGATCGAACTCCAATCTAGCGAAACCGCTACAGGAGTTCAACCCATTTCTGGACGGTGATCATGAAGTCCAGGCAGTTCAGGGGTTCCTGCTTGCTTCGAGGACCTCCAGGATCATCCCGCGGATCGTTGCCTTCCGATCCGCCGGTATGTCCACCGCATCGAGTTTGTTCAGTGCGTGTTCGGAGAAGGCGATCGCTGCCTCGTAGTCCTCCACGAGACGGTACGCGTCGGCTCTCCTGGCAAATGTGTTCCAATCCTCGAGCGGCAGGACCGCATCCGCGGCCTCAAGAAACCGGACGGCGGTATGTCCGTCCCGACGATTGAGCGCGATCGTTCCAACGTTGCGATAGATCTTCGATAGGGTCTCCAGTTGATCATTGTTGATTGCCCGCTCCGTTCGCAGCGACTCGTAGATTTCAGCCGCCTCCAGATATCGATCGGACGCGTCGCTCATCATCGCTTCATCCGATTGCCAGCCCGCAAGACGTTCGATTGCCGCACCCGATTGCGCGAGGAGATCCGCGAAGTCCCCCCTGAACTGCCGGGGAGTCCCGCTCGCTTCAACACCAACCAGCATTTCGTAGGAAGTCGCTGCCTGGGAGAACTGCGAAACCGCGCCTCGGAGCATGCTGATGGCTTCCTCCGAGCCGGGATCTGCGCTCCAGAGCCGGCGAGCCCGATTCTCCATCGCCCTCGCCAGCGAGAAGACCTGGCCCGCGAGCCGCCGCTGCTTGGCCCGGTTGGTCGGATCCTCATCGGCATACCTGCTCGCGAGTTCGAGCGTGCGGCGTGCCTCATCGATCGCCCGATCCGGCTGACCAGCGCGCCGAAGTGCATCGGCGATCGCCGAGCGGACATTCAGCGCGAGCTCCTGGGCACGTCCGTCGAGTGGGTCCGCCGAAACGAGCCGCTCGGCATGCTCGCTTGCCTCTTTGTAGTGAGCCAGGGCCGCCTGCGGGTTTGCGAGGTCAAACGCCGCAGCACGTCCGGCGTTCATCAAATCGCGAACAAGTGAACGTCGTAGGACCGCATCGGTCGGCCAGCGACCCACTGCCTCTCTCCGGGCGACGATGGTCTCGCTCTGCATCGCCGACATCCGCTCGGTGTCTCCGCGTGCGCGGGCGCTCTCCGCCAAAAGTGATGTTGCGTGACACACGAGGTCGTAGTCTTCGGGGCTCTGGGGTCCCGGTCCCTGTCCAAGCCGGTCCAAGACGCTCTCGGCGAGCACGTCCGAGTCCGGAGTCTTCTGGTTGAGCAACGCCAGTTCGGCCCGGATCAACTCAGCGGACGATCGCAGCCTCGCGGCGAGCGGGGTCTCTCCGAGCGGGAGAATCGCCGTTTCCGCCTGCCGAACCATCTGTTCTGCCGCGAGCAGCGAGCCTTGAGCGGACAGGAACTGTGCCATCCCCAGCAATGACCGCGCGAGCCCTTCGGCGAAATCCGATCGCTGAGGGTTGCCGCGGACCAGAGACTCGTACATCGATCGTGCTCGAGACAGCGCGTCGCCTACCGCGTCCATCGCGTCGTTCTCGATCATCTCGATCTGGCCCACCGCCAGGTACGATGCGGCGATCTCAGCATCGAGCCAGTCCACGCCGTCCCGACCCTTTGGTATGGAGTCGAGCACCTCCAACGCCGTCTTGGCCAGCTGAGCTCGTGCCGCGGTCGCGCCCTCGAGCCGTCGGATGCTCTGCTCGTGTTGTCCGTAGACTCCCACGAGTTCCCGGATCCGATCCAGGTGCTCGCGGGCGACTCTTAGGTTTTCTTCGGCCTCGCCCCGCGCCGCAACCGCCTGTTCGCTGGCTGCCCGTTCGGCCACGAGAGCTTTGTCCCTCGCATCGATCGTACTCGCCAGTCGGATGTTGAGTTCCCGCTGCTGGTTCCAGGCGAACAGCAGCACCACCGCCGCCAGGGCGATGCCGATGGACCCCGCCGCCGCCGCGGCGACGATCGGCTTGTGCCGGTACGCGAGCTTGCGAATCTGATACAGTGAACTCGGTGGTCTGCCGATGATCGGCTGATGATTCAGATACCGCTGGATGTCGGCCGCGAACTCATGCGCGGACTGGTATCTCCGCAAGCGGTTCTTCTCCAAAGCCTTCCGAACGATCGTTTCGATGTCTCCGCGGTAAACACGCGAGATGCTCGAGAGGCTCGGGGGCTCTACCTCACGGATGACCCGGATGGCTTCTCCGATAGCGGCCCGCTCGAGGTCGTAGGGCAACGTGTCGGACAGCATCTGGAACAGAATCACGCCCAGCGAGTAGACATCGCTCCGCGCATCGATCTCGTCCGGATCTCCTCCGACTTGCTCCGGCGACATATAGGGGAGCGTGCCGATCAGTTGGCCGAACTCGGTCAGGAAGAGCGAATCACGCCGGTCCCCGCCGACGGACTTGGCCACGCCGAAGTCCAGGATCTTGGACTGGCCGTCTTCGTTGATGATGATGTTCGAGGGCTTGAGGTCACGATGGACGATTCCTCGCGAGTGCGCGTGGTGCACCGCCTCGGAAATGCGTTCCATGACCACCAATCGCTCCGGAAGGGTCGGCTCCGCTTCGTCGATCCACTTTTCGAGCGATCGCCCCTGGATGTACTCCATCGCGAACCACGGCTGCTCGGCCGAGCCCGCCTTGGCGATCCCGGCGTCGTAAATCTGCGCGATCCCCGGATGATGCAGCCTGGCAAGCACTTCGGTTTCGAACTTGAACCGGGCGTGCGCCGATTCGCTCATCATCGTCGGCCCGAGCACCTTTAGCGCGACCACCTGCTGAGGGAACTCTCGGACCGCTTTGTACACCACCCCCATCCCGCCCCGTCCGATCTCTCGCACGAGTTTGTACCCGGGGATCACCGGCTTGGTATTGGCAAGTAGTTCCTTGCGGAGCGCATCCGATGGGGGCGTGTCGTGAGCGGTGACTTCCCCCATCACCAAGATGGCTTTGATTCGCGCGACCAGAGATTCGTCACCGTCGCAAGCACCTCGAAGATACCCATCCCGGTCTTCCGGAGGCAGCTTGCGCGCCGCTTCAATGATCTCAAAGATGCTCGGCTGCTCGTCTTCTGGCACGGTGACCCCCTCTCGGCCGTTGCCACATCCGCCCGAAAGCGGGTGCTGGACCGGACCGGCCCAGACACACAAGATACACCATCGTGGCTGTGAATGGTTGCAAGACGAATCCGCCGTGACCCACGCACTCAGTATCTGTGATCACAAGAAAACCGGCGTTGACGAGGCGGCCAACGTCGTCTGAATGAGCGGGATTTCCACGCAGTTTCGCTTGGTTCGCGGCCCGACGGAGTTCGTATCGACCCGAGGGTGGCGGCTGAACTCGTCTGCTCGTGCTTCTCGCGATTGCATGCCATTCGGCGACACCATGCCCCCAGTGTGCGGTGAAGCTCGGGGGTTGGTCCTGCGACCGCTGGTTCGAAAAGTGCTTCATCGATTCTTCCCATCCACGGTCCGCCGTTGTCTCGGCCAACAACCGCGTCACCGCGGACGACCGCTCCCCATCGCCAACTCGATCCGCAACCTTCTGGACCAGGGCGTCCAACCACACGAAGTCGCCATTGTCGTCCGTTCCGCCGCCGAGTTCCCCCGCGCCCGCGCTTCCATCGCCAGCTCAACCTGCCCGCCCAAGAACTCACGACGAATCAAACGCTCAGCAAAACACAATCGCGAAATCCACCATGCACCGAGCCAAGGGCCTCAAGTTCCGTGCCGTCGCAGTGGCAGCCCGCGACGACGAGGTCACCCCCCCTGCAGTCCCGCATCTCTGCTGTCGCGGACGATGCCGCTCTTGGAGGGGTGTGAGCCCAATTGCAACACTCCAGTGAACCGGAGCGTGCCATCTTCTTTTCGGAACAGAGACCGCGCAGTCGAGAACGGCTCAGTCCGGCGAGCACGGTCGCGGGTCAGCGACCGAGCCACCCAACCCGAGAACGCTCCACGGGTCTGGAGAACCCGCCCCAATTGTTAATGACACCCCGCCCCCAGTAAACCACAAGGCCCGCGTCTAACCAGACGCGGGCCTTGTGGTTTACTGGGGGCGGGGGCCGGGACGGTCGGGTGACCGCATCAACTGGTCGCGGCCTGATGCACCACAAAGCGCCCCGGGATCGCTCTCGCGGTCCCGGGCGCCGAGAACAAGGCTGGTTTACGGGCAGCCGGCGTTGAAGAGGCTGATGAACGCGGCGACGTCGAAGAAGTTGAGGGTGCCGAAGGGGGCGGCGAGGTCGGCCGCGGGGTCCTGGGCGTTGAAGGAGGCGATGTAGGCCGAGACGTCGAAGAAGTTCAGTTCGCCGAACGGGTCGGCGAGGTCCGCGGCCGAGCAGGGAGCGCTCCCGGCCTGGTTGAAGTAGAGCGTGACGGTGTCGGAGTCGCGGTTGGACACCGCGATGTCCGTCCCGCCGTTGCCGTCGATGTCGCCGGTGGCGATCTCGCCCGGGCGGGTGCCCGCGGCCATCGCCACGCCCTGGTTGAACGCCCCCGCGCCGGTGTTCTCCAGCACGCTGACGGTGTTGGAGTCCTGGTTGGAGGTGACCAGATCGTTGTCGCCGTCACCGTCGAGGTCGGCGGCCGCGATCTGGCCGACGTCCAGGCCGTTGACGAGGAAGTCCGTGCGTCCGCCGAGGCCGGCGCCGGTGTTGAGCCAGACGGCGGCGGCGTTGAAGAAGTCGTCGCTGGTGGCCGCGGCCAGGTCGGCGAGTCCGTCGCCGTTGAAGTCGGCCGCCACGACGCCCTCGGGGCGGGTGATCGGGTTGACCGGCAGGGTCTGGATCACGGCGTAGCCGGCCGCTCCGGAGTGGATCAGCACGTTGCGGTCGTCGTGGGCGCTGCTGGCGATGTCGGCGACGCCGTCGGCGTTGAAGTCGGCGATGGCGACGGCCCGGGGCTCGGCGCCCGCGGCCGCGGTCGAAGCCGTCAGCACGCCGGCGCCATTGTTCATCAGGATCGTGATCGAGTTGGCGTCGCGGTTGGCCAGGGCGTAGTCGTCCCTGCCGTCGCCGTTGAGGTCGCCCGCGGTCAGGCCGCGGGGCTCGGCGCCGGTCGCGGCCGACGACCCGGCGGTGAATGTGCCGGCGGTGTTGAGGTAGACACGGACGGTGTTGATGTTGTTGAGCACGACAACCAAGTCCGTATCGCCGTCGCCGTCGACGTCGGAGGCCACGAGCGAGTCGGGCCCGGTGCCCGCGCCGGTCAGCACGTTGACCGGTGCGCCGAAGGTGCCGCCGCTGTTGAAGAAGATCGAGATCTTGTCGAGGTTGTCGGTCGCGACGGCCATGTCGGTGGCGCCGTCGCCGTCAAAGTCGGCCAGCGCGACACCGGCGGGGCGCTGGGGCGCGGCCACCGAGGCGGGCGGGTCGAAGGTCGGGGCCGCCACGGCGGAGCCCGCGGCGAGGGTCAGGATGAGCGAGATCGGGCGAGTCATGAGATTCTCCTTTGCTGCGTGTGTGTTCCGAACAGTGGTTCCGGGCCGACGAGCGGACGGGTCAGGAACTCGCGTCGGCCGGAAGGGGGTAAGGCAACCGCCGTGCCAATCACCGAATCCACGCTGGCGCGGCCTGGGGGGCGACGTGCGGGTCGAGCGGCCCGGCGGATTGGCCAGAGACCGCCAGGCGCGGGGCCCGCTGGCCGCCCGCCCGTGAGGGTGGGAGTGGGCGGGAGTGGCCAGAACTCTGGCCAACGGACACCGTGGGCCATTTTTCCGCACGAATGTGGAACGGAGGCCCCACGTTCGCGATCGCGGGCGTTACCATGGAAACGATCGAAGGGACCCGATCGTGCTGATCCGCTCGCGCCAACAAGGGTTTACGCTCGTCGAGCTGCTCGTCGTCGTCGCGATCATCGCGGCGTTGCTGGGCATTCTGGCCCCCGCGATCGGGGGGGCGATCGCTACGGCGCGCGGGTTCCGATGCCAGATGTCGATGCGGGCCGTCGCCTTCGATTTCCAGCTGTTCGCCGATGAATCGCTCCACGGCGACCGCGGCGACGACTCCGGGCGGCGGGACTTCCGTCTCGAGACGTTCCAGGAGAGCCAGTACGGGGTGGACGAGTTCTGGCGATGGGGCGACGACGTCAGCGAGATCAGCCTGCCGGACGTGCAGGGCAACGACCCGATGCGGTGCCCGAGCGTTCGCGCGCCCCTGGTGCTGCGCCGGAATCTGGCGTGCAGCAACGGCGCGGTCGGCCCGCCGCAGAGCGTGTCGTACGGGTTTAACCTGCGGCTGGACCGGGCTGAGGTGATTGACGACCGGGGCCGCGTCCGCGCGGTGAGCGTTAGGCTGCGTCCGGATATGGTCAGCCGCAGCGACGTGCCGCTGCTCTTCGACGTGGACGGCACGCGGGCGTTCGAAATCGGAGTGCCGCCGATCTACTCGGGGCCCTCGCTCGACTCTCAGGGCCCGTTCGCCGACGACCGGTACTGGTTCCCCGCGATGCGTCACCGCGGCGCGTTGAACGCGGCCTTTCTTGACGGGCACGTGGCCTCGTCCGGCAACCCGCTGGATGAGCGGGGGTGGCGTTGGGGCTTCCAGCCGGTACGCTAGTCGCGGATGAGTCTTCGCCTGAAGTTCGGTCTGGTGATGCTGCTGCTGGGCGCGGTGCTGGTGGTCAACGTCGGCGCCTCGGTCTGGGGGCTGCTGTTCCTGCGCCGGGAGCTGAGCTGGCCGCTGGAGAGCATCCAGGCGGTCATGAACGGGCTGCACGACATCAAGCGGTCCGGCGAGGGGCAGGCGGCGTTGCTGGGGGACGGCCGGCTGGACCAGGGGGGGTGGGCGCCCGACCCGGAGGCGTTCGACGCGTTGGCTGACGAGATCGACGGGGCGTTGGACCGGCTCGAGGGCCTGCCGACCGTGCGGGTGCGATCGGGCATCTCGAACATACGGAACCTGCGGTCGCGGAGCGACGAGATCCGGCGTGCCGCGGCCGCGGCGATGCCGCAGGCCGGGGCCGAGCAGCGAGGTGCGCTCGTCGCGATGATCGACGCCCGCCACGAGCTGATCGAGCGGATCGAGGGGCGGATTCTCGACGACGCGGAGCTGGCGGTCGGGCACGGCGACCGGCTGCGGGCGCTGGTGCTGATCATCCTGATCGTGTCCGTGACGGGCGCGGGCGCGATCGCGGTGCTGATGTCGATGCTTATCCGCAGGTGGGTGCTGGTGCCGCTGGAGATCCTGCGGGAGGGGGCGGAGCGGCTCGGCCGGGGCGACTTCGAGCACCGCATCCCGGTCACGGCCCGGGACGAGTTCGGGCGGCTGGGGGACGAGTTCAACGAGATGGCCGGGCTGATCAAGGCCATGCAGGACGAGCGGGTCGAGCGCGAGCGGATGGCCGCCATGGGCGAGATGGCCCGACGCATCGTCCACAACCTGCGGACCCCGCTGGCGGGCATCCGCAACCTGGCCGAGACCACCCGCTCGGAGTTGGACCCGGGCTCGGATTTGATCGGGGTGCAGGACCGCATCATGTCGTCGGTGGACCGGTTCGAGGGCTGGCTCTCGGAGATGCTCCGTGCGTCGAGCCCGATCGAGCTGGACCCGAGGCGGTTCTCGCCGCGGGCGATCGTCGGATCGGTGGTCGAGTCGCACGTGGACGCGGCCAGAGCACGCGGGCTGACGATCCGGGCCGATCTCGACGGGCTGCCGGAGGAGGCGGTGGGCGATCCGGCCCACATCGAGCATGCGCTGACGGCGCTGGTGAGCAACGCCGTGGAGTTCGGGGCCCACGGGTCCGAGGTGCGCATCGAGGGCGGCTGCGGGGGTGGTTATTGGTCCGTCCGCGTGGTCGATTCGGGGCCGGGCGTGCCGGAGGACTTGCGTGCCGCGATCTTCAGACCATACTTTACGACGAGGCGAGGCGGCACTGGCATCGGGCTTGCACTGGTCAAACGGGTCGCGGACCAGCACGGGGGCACGATCACCGTGCGATCCCCCGTGGACGCCGATTCGGGCGTCGGGACCGCGTTTGAGCTCCGACTGCCGACCGGCGCCGGGGACGGGTAGGAAAAGCGTCGGCCACATCTGGCCGTCAGAGGCGAGGATTGTGGCCAGTATTCTGCTTATTGAGGACGACGAGGATCTGCGCTTCACCGTGGCGCGAGCCCTGAAAAAGGAAGGGCACGCGGTGGATGAGGCGGGGGCCGTCGCCGAGGCGGACGGTCTCTTCGGTGCCCGGGCCTACGACATGGTCGTGACCGACGTGCACCTCGGTCCGGAATCCGGGATCGACTTCGTCGAGCGGGTCCGGTCGGAGGGGTTCGCGGGTGGCGTGATCGTGGTCACCGCCTTCGGGACCGTCGACGACGCGGTGCGCGCGATGAAGCTCGGGGCGGACGACTACCTGCAGAAGCCGGTACGACTGCAGGAACTGATCCTGATCGTGGACCGGCTGCTGGAGCTGCGCGATCAACGCCGCCGCCTGCGGCTCTACGAGCGGCTCGAGGAGGTCGGACGCGCGGACAGACGGCCGCTCGGCGAGAGCCCGGCGTGGAAGAAGGCCCTCACCCTGGCCGAACGCCTGGCGTCGATGCCCGTCGTCAACCGGGCGGAGGACCTCGGATCGGCCTCGGGCGGGGCGTTGCCGACGATCCTGATTCTGGGTGAGACCGGCGCGGGCAAGGGCGTCATCGCCCGGCACATCCACGAACAGTCACGCGAGCCAGACGGGCCGTTCGTGCACGTGAACTGCTCGGCCCTGCCGGGCACGCTGATCGAGGGCGAGCTGTTCGGCCACGAGAAGGGCGCCTTCACCGACGCCAAGGAGGCCCGCGAGGGGCTCTTCGAGATGGCCGACGGGGGCACGATCTTCCTCGACGAGATCGGCGATCTCCCGCTGGAGTTGCAGGCCAAGCTCCTCACGGTGCTCGAGCACGGGCGCGTGCGCCGGGTGGGGGCAACCAAGGAGCGGTCAGTCCGCGTGCGTGTCCTCGCCGCGACCAACCAGGACCTGCGGACCGGGGTCCGCGAGGGACGGTTCCGCGAGGACCTGCTGTTCCGGCTCAACGCGTTCACGATCGAGATCCCCCCGCTGCGCGACCGGGGCGACGACGCCGTGATCCTCGCACGCTCGATGCTCGATCGCCTGCGGGCCGAGTACGGCCGCAACCCGGCGCGGTTCACCCCGGCCGCCGAGGCCGCCGTCCGCGCCCACCGTTGGGACGGCAACGTGCGCGAACTGTTCAATGCCGTCCAGCGCGCGGCCATGCTGTCCGACGGAGATGAGATCGGCCCGTCCGACCTGGGCCTGGAACCGGGCCGGGCCAAGCCGCTCGCGGAGGCCCGCCCCGGCGGCGCGGACGCGGGCGGGCTGGTCTTCGACTTCGAGCGCGGCCGGCACACCGCGGACAAGGTCGAGAAGCAACTGATGGTCCAGGCCCTCGAGCACACCCGCGGCAACGTGTCCAAGGCCGCCCGGCTCATCGGGATGCAGCGTTCGAGCTTCCGCTACCGCGTCGAGCGGTACGGCCTCGAACGTCTCGTCGAGGAGATCGCCCAGCGATGAGACAGCCCGCGGTCGCCATCTCGTTCATCCTCGCAGCGGCCGCCGCGGGCAGCGTCGGCACGGGGGTCTGGACCGATCCCGCGGGGGACGCGGTGATCCGACGCACCGATGCGGGTAACGACGGCGCGCTCGGGCCGGGTTTCTCGCCGATCGACCTGCTCGGGGTGCGTCTGCGCGGCTGGCAGTCCCCTACCGCTCCGACCAACCCGTACAACGGATCGGAGGTCACCGGCCCGGCCGATCTGTTCCGCATGGACATGGAACTGGCGGGGGTGGTCTGCCCGCCCGGGCCGCTGGGGCTGGGCGGCTTCGCGTACGACCCATACCGGTTCGGAGAGCGTCCCCTGTTCGGCTACATCGAACTCGACGTCGACGACCAGAAGAACTCGGGCGGCGAGTTCATGCCGCTGGCGCAGAACCGCTACCTGGCCAATGTGGGCCGGTTCGGCCTCAGCCCGCTCGGTTCGATCTCGGACCGAATTGTCCGCGACGCCGGTGACGTGGACTCGAACATCTACACCGGACCCCAGTTCGAGCGCACCGGCGGCGAGTTCGCCCTGGCGATGTGCGGCTGCTTCGCCCCGGTCGTGGTCAGCGAGTCGGGGGACATGGACGGCGTGTTCGACGCCGGCGAGACCTGGATCGTCCGCGGGCGGTTCTTTGAGCGGTTCCAGGCCTTCGAACCCGAGAGCGCTCTCTTCGGCGGCTCGGACTTCGGCCTGTGGGACCCCGTCGTCGACCTGCGTTTCTCCCACGACGTCGGCACCGACGTCACCACCGTGACGCTGGTCTCCGCCATCACGAACCAGGGCGCCGGGGCCCTCACCGGCCAAACAGCCCAGCCGTTGGATTTCAGCCTGCTCAACCAGACCTCGATGTTCGAGGCGCTCGACGACCTCATCGAAGGGGCGGAGTTCGTCAACGGCCCGCTGGAGGAGCTGACCGACCCGTGGCGCGGACGCGATCTGGAAGACTACCAACGCCCGCGTGAGTGGTTCGTCCACGCGCTGATCGGCACGGCCTACGCCGTGCCAGAGCCCGGTGCCCTGTTCGTCTGGACCGATACCGGCTGCGACGAGACCTTCGGCGATCTCGACGACGACGATTTGGTCACCGAGACCGACGCGGGCCTGATCGTCGCGGCCATCGAGAACGAGGACGCCCTGGACGGCACGATCGACGGGCGCGTGGTCATCCCCGCCTTCGGCCCTGCCTTTGACCTGCGTGACCTCAATGGCGACGGCGTGATCGACCTGCAGGACCGCTGGCTGATCGCCTGCCCCGCCGACATCGCGGCCCCCTTCGGCACGCTCAACATCTTCGACATCGTGCACTTCATCGATCTCTACAACCAGCAGAGCCAGCTCGCGAACCTGTTCGACGACGGCCGGTTCAACATCTTTGATATCATTGAGTTCATCAATCTCTACAACGCCGGCTGCCCGTGATGATCGAGGCGCGCACAGGCCAAGCCGAGCTTCCAGCTCAGTGCCGGCCGGTCAGAGGTCGGGGCACCCGGTCGCGAAGGAATCGAGCACCATCACGAGGTCAAAGTAGTTGATGAGGCCGTTGCCGTCCAGGTCGCCGCGGAGGTTTCCGTCGTGCAGATGCTGGATCCAGGTCGCGATATCGAACCAGTCCATTCGACCGTTGGGGTCGAGATCGCCCGGGCAAGGGGCACCGGTTGTGGCGAAATGAACGATCACTCTGGTCCGGGTGGACTGAACGACGTCCAATACGCCGTCCAGATTGATGTCTGCGAAGGTCGGAATGATGTCATCGGTGCGGGCGAGCAGCCGGTCTACAACCTTGGGCAGCCCGTCCCGCCCCGTGCCGATCACCTCGATGAACTCTTCGTCCACCGCGATGACCTCTGGCCTTCCGTCCCCGTTGAGATCGATCACCCGGACCGCCTCGGGGTTTCCGTAGGCGCCCGCCGGCCGACTCACCGGCGAGAAGCCGCGGCCGGGAAGCGCATGAACGATCTGAACCTGAGTACTGGAAGTAGGCGTTGAGAGACCGAAAAAGACCAGGTCGTCGAGTCCGTCGCCGTTCAGATCGCCGGTGCCGACGATCCGATCAAGGGTGTGGGGCCACACGGACGCGGGGACGCGCGAGCGCGCCGTCTCGACGGGAACGCCGATCGCGCGGCCGTGGAGCCTCAACACGTCGGTGCCCACGAACACCGCGATGTCATCGAATCCGTCCCCGTCGAAGTCTCCGCAGCCGAGGGACTGGACAACCTCCGGCATGGGGATCGCGTTTGCGGGGCCCAACCCAGCGCCGGGCATGCCGAACATGACTTCGAACTGGTTGGGCAACTCTCCCGCGAGGACGAGGTCGTCGGCGCCGTCGGCGTTGATGTCCAGTTTCTGCCACGCGCGCACGCGGTACAAAGTGCTCGGAACGGTCAGTTTCGTGAAGAACGCGCCCGGTCCTGTCGCGAGCCGGTACGACACCGTCGCCGTTCCGTTCCCGGTAGCGGGCGTGTTCCAGACGAAGTCCTCGAGGCCGTCACCGTTCAGGTCGGCGAACAGATACGAATCGCCGCGGGCTTCGAGCAGCGGATCGATCGCGTCCGTGCCCACCACGCCGTCGCCGTCGGGCGTGAAGGTGACCGAACGCAGCTTCGTCAGTTGCTCGTCGTTAATCAAAAGCACCGGCGGTCCTTCGGCGGACCATGGCGCAAGAAACGTATCGCGGATCAGGACAAACCCCGTGGCGTGGCGGTACGTGGTCTTCTCGAAGCGCGCCCCGTCGTTCCTGTACAGATGAAAGGAACTCACGGTGGAAACGAAAATGTCCTTGAGTCCATCGCCCGTCAGGTCCCGCGCGGGCGAGATGTCAGCCCTCGTCGAGCCGAGCCACTTCGGGCTCGTGAATCGGGAAGCCGGATCGTCGATATCGCCGAACATCAGCACCGGACCATCGGATCGCGAGAGCACCGCGTCGAGCACGCCGTCCGCATCCAGATCGTCGAAAAATCCGGTGGTCTCACCAGAGGTCGAAGGGATCGAGACAGGGCTGCGCAGGACGAATCCGCCCGTCGTGTTCTCCGCAAGCCGGATCTGCGACGCTTGCATGATGAGCATGTCCTTGTCGCCGTCACCCTCGAAATCGCGGAAATCGAGCAACCGGATCCCGTTGCCCGCCGGGACGCTCTGCCGCACGGTGAACTGGCCACCGGGCCCCTGCATCGAGATCACAACCGCCGGCGTGTTCGGGGTTGACTGCGAGTAGATGACAAGCTGATCCGGTCCGTTGTCCTCCTTCCCTGTCGCAAGACCGGTGCCGGACAACGGGAAGTCCGCGGTGATCGGCTGGGGAAACGCGTACCTGCCAGCTCCGAGGCCCCGGTAGAGCACCGGGCCGGCGTCGCTCGCCGTGGCGAGGTCGACGATGCCGTCCCCATCAAAATCCCCGGCAGCGAAGCCTTCGGTTTCGATGGGGGTGGCCATCGGGCTCTGCGGGGCGTGCAGGAACGAACCATTCTCGGTCTGAAGCAAGACAAAGAGCGCAGTGACCGGGAAGCCGTTGAGCAGGATCAGGTCGTCCAGGCCGTCCCCGTTGAGGTCCTCCGCCACGATGCGTCGTTGCCAGGTCGAGGTGATGGGAATCGATTGATTGCTGGCGTAGTCGCCGCCGTCCGAACGGTGGTACACACGCAGGAGGTCGCCTTCGAACAGCACGACCCCGATCTGGCCAGCCCGTCCGATGTTAATGATCACCCCGCCGGACGCCGGGTCCACAGTCAGGCCGAACTCGTGATTAAATCCAGGATAGCCCGGATCGGCCGCGCGGACACCGACGCTCGGCACGGCCAGAATGAACGCCGCG
>Ga0207881_1000404_pt1 | contig 18739 bp, 15 predicted proteins | sample MalvirmetagMSP97_FD_184227 | JGI IMG/M metagenome (GOLD analysis project Ga0207881, IMG submission 184227) | Marine viral communities from the Deep Pacific Ocean - MSP-97 (SPAdes) | ecosystem: Environmental > Aquatic > Marine > Oceanic | place: Pacific Ocean | collected 2011-05-03 | reverse complement strand
GGCGAAGACGAAGTCCACGCCCGCCTCGGATGCGACGGTCTGGGCGGCGGCGTAGACCTTCTTGTATGCCTCGCTGATCTGGCCGGCGATGAGCACCTGCAGGTCGTATTGGTAGTTCTGGTAGATGGTCTGCATCTGCTCGCGGTTCTGCTGGAACTCGGCGATGAGCTGCTGGGCGTTGGGGTCCTCGGGGTTGGCCTGGACCAAGCCCTGGATCTCGGTGTTGCGGTTCTGGACGGCCTGGAGCGCCTGCTGGCCCTGGGCCTCGAACTCCACGCGGGCCGCGGTCTCGTCGGGCTGCATGACGAGCTGGTCGACCAGGCCGAACACGTCGACAAAGGCGATGCCCGACTGGCTGGCGTCGATGGTGCGTTCGGCGTCGGCCGGGCTGATCAGGGTCGCGCCGGCGAACGCGGCGGCACCGAGGGCAACGCCCAGGGTCAGGGTCTGCATGGAACGGGACATATTCGGCACCTCCTCGGGTGATTGATCGATCCTGGATTCCAGGTCGGGTTTCAGGGTCCTGTTGGGTCGGGGTGTCTGCTCCCGTCCGTCCCCGTACTGTACGGGTCCATCCCGGCCCGGTGGCGTCGCATCGTCGCCGGGGGCCGGAACCGCCGTTTCTGATTGCTTCCAAGCCCCGATCCCCTCCCAACACCCCGACCTCCCGAGTTCTTTCCCGTCCCCTGCGGGTGCCGAGCCGGGCCATGAGGAAACTTCATGCGTGACCCACGCCTCGACCGCCTCGCCGACGTGCTCGTCTCGTACTCGACCCGGATCAAGAAGGGCGACCTGGTGATGATCGAGTCCGACCCGGTGGGCCTGCCGCTGGTCGAGGCGGTGTACGAGCGGGTGCTCCGGGCCGGGGGACACCCGTTCTGGAAAGCGTCGAGCGAGACGCTGTCGGACATCTTCATGGAGACGGCCGAGCGGCACCAGCTGGACTACTGCTCGCCGCTGGACCTGCACACGGTGGACACGCTGGACGCGCGGATCGTGTTCTGGGCGTCGCAGAACACCAAGCATCTTTCGGCGGTGGACCCCAAGCGCGTGGCCGCGTCGCGGGTGGCCCGGTCGGAGATCACCAAACGGTTCTTCAAACGCACCGCCGACGGCAGCCTGCGGTGGTGCGGCACGCTGTTCCCCACGCAGGCGGCGGCGCAGGACGCGGAGATGTCGCTGTCGCAGTACGAGAAGTTCGTCTTCGACGCCGGCCTGCTGCACCTGCCCGATCCCGTGGCGGCGTGGCGCCAGATCCACGAACGCCAGGAACGGGTGCGGGAGTTCCTGCAGACGAAGAAGGTGCTGCGCTTCACCGCCCCGGCGGGCGACGGGGACGACGGCACCGACCTGACCGTGGACGTGAACCCCGAGAAATCGATCTGGATCAACTGCGCCGGCACCGAGAACTTCCCCGACGGCGAGGTGTTCTGCGGACCTCAGGGAGCCGACGGGCACGTCAACTACACCTTCCCGGCGGTGTACAACGGGCGTGAGGTCGAGGGCGTGCGTCTGGTGTTCCGCGGCGGGCGCGTGGTCGACGCGAGCGCGAAGAAGAACGAGGAGTTTCTCTTCGCGATGCTCGACCAGGACGAGGGCGCCCGCAACATGGGCGAGATCGCCATCGGCACGAACTACGCCATGAGGGATTTCTCGCGCAACACGCTTTTCGACGAGAAGATCGGCGGCACATTCCACGCGGCGGTGGGGGCGGGCTACCCGGAGTCTGGCAGCCACAACGAGTCGGCGCTGCACTGGGACATGGTGTGCGACCTGCGCGCGGGCGGTGTGGTCGAGGCGGACGGGAAAGCCTTCCACAAGGACGGGCGTTTCCTGATCGACGGCGCGCCAGCCCCGGTGTGAGGCGTCGTCAGCCGGTGGCCGCGCCACCGAAGAGCAGGCCGATCATCGGCTCGTCCTCGGGCTGGCAGAAGATGTAGACGTGGTCGCCCTCCTCGAGCCGCGTCGGCCCGCGGGCGGCGATCAGGCGCTCGCCCCGGACGACCAGAATGGCCGACGCGCCCGGCGGGAACTCGATCTCGGCCAGGGTGGCGCCGCAGACGGCGACCGACGATTGGATGGGATAGACGCGGATGTCTCCGGCGAGGTGGCGGAGCGAGTTGAGCTCGATCGCGGCGGCCGGGTCCGGCCGGCCCGGGACCGACACCCCCAGGCGTCGTGCGAGCGGCACGATCGACGCGCCGGGGACCAGGGCGCTGAGCACGACGATGAAGAACACGATGTGGAAGACCCGGTCGCCCTCGGGCAGCCCGGCCATCACGGGGAAGGTGGCCAGGATGATGGGCACCGCGCCGCGCAGGCCGACCCAGCCGACGTAGGCCGACTCCTTCGCCTTCCAGCCGAACGGGGCCAGCAGGGCCATGACCACCAGCGGCCGGACGATGACCGCCAGCGCGAGCCCGAGCAGCAGGCCGACCCCGGCGACGGGCAGCAGGCGCGAGGGGAACACGAGCAGCCCGAGCATGAGAAACATGCAGACCTGGCTCATCCACGCGGCCGCGTCGTGCACCCGCCTCAGCCCGGCGCGGTACGGCAGGCCCCGGCCGCCCAGCAGCACGCCGCACGCGAAGACCGCCAGGAACCCGCTGCCCTGGGCGACCGTCGCGAGCCCGTAGGCGAGCAGGGCGCCGGCGACGGTCACGACGGGGAACAGGCCGCCGGCGGTCAGTCGGCCGTGGATGAGCAGCAGCCTGGTCGCCCAGCCGGTGCCCAGCCCGACCCCGGCCCCGATCACGAGCTGGAGCGGCACCAGCGCGAGGCCGACCCAGAAGGACCCCGCCGACCCGGATCGGACGGCCTCGACCACGCCGAGGGTGAGGATGACGGCCATGGGGTCGTTGAGACACGACTCGACCTCGATGGTGTCGCGGACCCGCTCGCGCAGGCGCAGGCTGCCGCCGCGGAAGACGGAAAAGACCGCGGCGGCGTCGGTGGAGGAGACAATGGCGCCGATGAGGAGGGCTTCGGTCCAGGTCAGCCCGGCGAGCCGGGCGATCCCCGCGACGAGCATCGCGGTGGCGACGACACCCACCGTGGCGAGCAGGCCGGCGGGGGCGGCGCTGCGGCGGATCGATTTCCAGGAGGTGTTCAGCCCGCCGTCGAAGAGGATCAGGATCAGGGCGATCGTTCCGAGCTGGAACGCGAACTCGAAGTCGTCGAAGGCGATCCGCCCGATGCCCTCGGAGCCGCCGAGCATGCCCATCACGAGAAAAATGAGCACGACGGGCACGCCGACGCGGTCGAGGGCGCGCGTGAACACCGCGCAGCCCGCCAAAAGCAGCCCGATGACCGCGAGGAACGCGGCGGTGGCGTGGGGTTCGGTCAGTGCCAGGAACACAGCCCCAACACTATGGTGGCGGGCCGAGGAAAAAACACACCCCGCGGTCCGGCCGAAGCCTTGTCCGCGGGGTGCGACTCGTGGGGTCTGGGTTGGTGTGGGCCGGGTTCGCGGCGGCGATCGGCCTGGTTACGGGCAGCCGTCCTGGAAGGCATCGAGGTAGGCGGCGATATCGAAGAAGTTCAGGTTGCCGTCCGAGTTGGAGTCGGCCGCCGGGTCGCCGCTGTTGAACAGCGTGAGGAAGTAGGCGATGTCGAAGAAGTCCAGCGAGCCGAAGGGGGCGGAGATGTCGGCCGGGCAGGGCTCGCCGGGATCGTCGGCCTGGTAGAGCGACGGACGGTAGTTGATCAGGGTGCACCGCATGCGGTAGCCCTGGTCCTCGGTGAACTTGTCCATGCAGCGGTCGTCGGAGTAGTCCATGTAGTTGTCGAAGGGGGCCGGCAGGCCGCAAGAGCTGCGCGAGCCGGGGCAGCCGAAGGTGGGGCTGTTCTCGGGGTTGGTGTCGGCGATGCGGTCGCCGTTGGCGGTGCAGCCGCCGTCGAACGTGTGGAAGAGGCCCAGGTAGTGGCCGACCTCGTGGGTGGCCGTTCGTCCGAGGTTGTAGTTCTGGATGGGCGAGTTGCGTCCGAACGCGGAGTGGAGGACGACCACGCGGTCGCTGTTGTTGCCGACGCCGCCCTGCTGGGGCAGGCCCGGGACGTAGCCGAGCGCGCCGCTGGCGGAGTTGGTGTAGATGTTCAAGTAGCGGTCCGGGTCCCAGGCGAGGCTGTTCCAGTAGTTGCCGCCGTCGTTGTACCAGGTGTTGTTGGTCGAGTAGGTGATGCCGGAGGTGGGGTTGCCCTGTGGGTCCTCGGTGGCGAGGAAGAACTCGATCTGCGTGTCGAAGCCCGGCGCGCCGTTGGTGCCGGAAAGGGCGAGGAAGTCCTCGTTGAGCACGTCGATCTGCGAGCGGACGCGGGACTCGGGGATGAATCCGGTGCCGTTGGTCCGCTGGATCACGTGCACCACGACCGGGATGCGCAGCTTCGCCACGCCCGGGGCGTAGGCGGGCGCGGTGGTGGTGTTGTTGTACGAGCAATCGGACGCGTTGCCCCGCGGGCCGGCCACGGGATCCACGGGTGCGTCGTGGGCGTGGGTGCCGCAGCGGGTGTCGTGCTGGTGGAAATAGCCCGAGGCGGCCACGGCCTCCCAGGAGCTGAATCGCACGCCGTCGGCGTAGATCTCCGTATCGGAAACGACATACCAGGACAGGTCGGCGGGCGCGTCCCGGAGGCCGGCGTCGGTCGGCTGGGGAGCCGGCACGGCGCCGGGGATCGAAACAAGGGCGGAGATGATCGCGCTGATCAGCATGCGGAGACTCCAGTGAGATGAGGGCGCATCACCACCGCCACGAGATTGCGGCAAACGCCTCAGAATTGAGAGCAAAGAAACCGACGAGCCCGAGCGGGCCCGGTCACACATACGCCCCGCACGCGGACACGGTTGCTCGGTGTTTCATCCCGGACCGGGCTTTCGGGGGATTCGCCCGTCCCGGACCGCCCGGCGGGCCTCGGCCGAGCGCAGGTCCACGCCGCACTCGGGGCAGGGCAGGCCGCCCGACGCGTTGCGGGGCAGCCCAAGGACCGAATAACCACAGAACGGGCAGGTGCCATCCGCATTCATGGCGGATTCGGACTCGAACACCGCGTCCCACACGTCGCCGACCACGCGCCGGGCGGTCTCGGCCTGCGCGGCGGGCACGACGATCTCAAGGATGCGAGAGCGTGGTGACGCCGGCCTGGATTCGGCCTTCAGGCCGCGCAGCCGCAGGCCATAGAGGACTAGGCGGACGTCGCTGTCCCGGTCGGCGGTGGTGACCACGGTCCGATCGTCGTTCACGGGCGAGCATATGACCGCGACAACCAAGGGCGGGCGGCCCCGCCGGCCCGTCCGGGCCGGGGCGTCGGCGTGGACGCATACGCTCCGGCCTTGGAGCACGACCCCGCCCACATCCCCGTGCTGTTCGCCGAGGTGGTCGAAGCGCTCGCGCCGTCGCCCGGCGAGACGCTGATCGACTGCACGGCCGGCCTGGGGGGGCACGCCGCCGCGATCGCCTCCCGCCTGGGCCCGGAGGGCCGGGTGGTGCTGTTCGATCTGGATCCGGGCAACCTCGAGCGGGCGACCGAACGGGTCCGGGCAGCCCTGAACCCAGGGGATCCGGCGTCGGCACGGGTGGTGGGGGTGCGCGAGAACTTCGCCCAGGCCCCGGCGTGGGCGGCCCGGGAGGGCGTGCGGGCGGATCTGGTGCTGGCGGACCTGGGCTTTGCCAGCCCGCAGGTGGACGACGCGGAGCGGGGGCTGAGTTTCCGGCGTCCCGGGCCGCTGGACATGCGTTTGGACCCTTCTGGCCCGGTGACGGCGGCCGAGTTGGTCAACTCGCTGGACGAGCGTGAGCTGGCGGACCTGATCTTCCGCTACGGGGAGGAGCGGCACGCCCGGCGGATCGCTTCCAAACTTGCAGCCGAGCGTCGGGTTGCGCCGATTATGACGACTGATCGGTTGGCTTCGATCGTCCGCTCGGTTGTCCCCCGCGCGTCCGGCTCCATCGACGGCGCGACCCGCACCTTCCAGGCGCTGCGGATCGCGACGAACGACGAGATCGGTTCGCTGGAGGCGCTGCTCGGCTCGATCGATCGCTGGAGCGGGCGGACGGATGAGGCGGGGTGCTGGCTGAACGCCGGTGCCCGGATCGCGATCATCAGTTTCCACTCGCTCGAGGACCGGCCGGTCAAGCACGCGTTCGCGTCCGTCGTGCAGACGGGGCGGGCGCGGGCGGTCACGAGGCGGCCCGTCACCCCCGGGGATGACGAGCAACGCCGCAACCCGCGCTCGCGATCCGCGAAGCTGCGGGTGATCCGGCTCGACGGCGGAGACGCCGGCGGGAACGATTGATCCAGCCCGCCAAGGACTCGGCGGGCGTTGGCACTCTGTTCAGGGATGACGCCGTGACCCGTGAAAGCAAGCTCGCGTTGATTATCGCCGTGACCCTCGTCCTTCTGGTGGGGGTGCTGCTGTCGGATCACCTCTCCGGCGCCACGGAAGCGGAGTTCGATCAGCCGGTGGCCCCCGCCAAAGCCGCCACGCCGGTCGCGGTGCTGCCCGGCGCGGGCGATCCGCTGCCGACGATCGTTGCGCGGCCCGCGACCCAACCCGAGGTCGTCCCGCCGGGGATGGACCCCGGACTGCTCCCGATCGAGCCGGTGGTGATCACGCAGGGGGCCGAGCCGGCCCCGCCGGCCGGCGGCGACCTGATCCGCAACGCGCTGGACGGCGCGACCGTGGCCGTGCAGGGCACGATCGACGCCCTCCGGCAGAACGAAGCGCCCGTGCTCGCGGGGTTCGTCCGGGTGGACCCGAGCACGGTGACGGTTGTGACCGAATCGGACGCGGCGCGTCCGCCGGTCAAGCCCGTCGCCGAGCCGGAGCGGCTGCTGGTGCCCGTGGTGACCCGCACCGCCGTGCCCGCCTCGGAGGTGTCGTGGAAGACCCACACGGTGGTGTCGGGCGACAACCTGTACCGGCTGGCCGCGAAGTACCTCGGCGACGGGGACCGCTGGCCCGAGCTGCAGAAGATCAACGCCGACCAGCTCGGCGGCGAGGAGACGGTTCAGATCGGCATGGTGCTGCGGATCGCGCCGCAGGCGGCCGCGCGGACGATTTCGACGACGCCCGCCCGCTCGGAGCCCTCCAGGCGTGACGCCTCGCCGACGCGGACCTACGTGGTCATCAAGGGCGACATGCTCAGCACGATCTCGCAGAAACTGCTGGGCACGACCCGGCGCATGAACGAGATCGTCGAGCTGAACGGGCTGAAGGACCCCGACGACGTCCGCGTCGGCCAGACCCTGAAGATCCCGGCACGATGATGAGCGCGGGCGTGTTCGCCAAGCTGGTGGTGCTGGTGATCGGCGTGGGCGGGTCGGCGGTCGGGGTGCTGGCGCTGCGCCAGTCACGCCTGCAGGCGGCCCACGAGGCGGCCGAGGCGCGGCTGCGGATGCGGGCCCACACCGAGCGAACCATGGAGTTGCGGGCCCAGATCGCCCGCCGGGTCACGCCCGAGGCCCTGGCCGCGTTCGCCGACGACCCGGACCTGATCCCCGCCATCGAGGCCCGGCACGGCGCGGCCGAGATGATCGACGGGGCCCGCGAATGGCCCGGTTCCGGCGGGGGACGCGCTCCGTGAGCATCGACCGGCACGCCAACCGGGTGGCGATGGGCGTCCGGGTGTTCTGCGCGGTCGCTTTGCTGGGCGTTGGGACTCGGGTGGCGCAGCTGCAGATGTTCCCGGGCGAGGACCTCCGGACGGCGATCGACGCGCGGACCAGCGGCTCGCGGATCGACCCGGTCCGCGGCGATCTGCTCGACCGGCGCGGCCGGGTGCTCGCCTCGACCCGCGTGGGCTACCGCGTGGTGATCGACCCGGTGGCCGCGGGCGACCAGATCGACCGCGTGATCGTGGCGCTGTCGGACCAGCTCGGGGCGAGGGCGGACGAGCTTGGGTCCCGCGTGATGCGGGCGGTGATCGAGAACGAGCGACGCCGGGCCGGGGGGCTGACCCAGGCGGCCGATCCGGGCCTGGCCGACGCGATGGCATCGGCCGGCATCGGCACGCCCGCGGACCTGCTGCCCCCCGAGCCCGCGCGGGGCGGGGGCATCGCGGGGGCGGCGCGGAGCTGGCTGGCGGACGTCGGGCTGATCAAGCCCCGCCCGGACGCCGCGGGCGACCGCGGCCTGATCCGGTTCGTGCCGGTGTCGGGCCTGCTGGACCGGGATGAGGCGGACGCCGTGCGCGCCCTGCGCCTGCGCGGGGTGTTCGTGGAGCGCCGTTCGGTGCGCGAGATCATGGCGGGCGAGTCGCTCGCGCCGCTCGTGGGCAAGGTGGGGTACAAGGACTACTCGACGGACCGCATCGGCCTGATGGGCGCCGAGAAGCTCTACCAGGACCGGCTCGAGGGCGACCCGGGCATGCTGCGGTACGTGCGCGACGCGCTGGGACGGCCGCTGTGGGTCGAGCGGGGCGCGTGGACGGACGCCGACGGCGGCGTGGACATCCGCCTGAGCATGGACGCGGAGATCCAGCGGATCGCGGCCGAGGAGCTGGAGCGCGGCGTGATCGACGCGGACGCCGCGGGCGGCCGGGCGATCGTGCTCGACCCGCACACGGGCGAGATCCTGGCGATGGTCGATCTGATGCGGGAGGTGCCCAACGCGGTTGATGTGCCCTGGCACGACCCCGCATCCGGCCGGCCCCGCCCGAACATGCCCGAGGGCGTGCGGTTCAACGTGCTGCGCGAGGACCCGGCCCGCGGCGTCGAGCCGGCGCTGGCCCGCAACCGGTGCGTCGAGGACATCTACGAGCCCGGCTCGACGTTCAAGCCGTTCGTCTGGGCCGCGGCCCACGAGCTCGGCCGGCTCAAGCAGGGCGAGCTGGTCCGCACCGAGACTCGTGCCATCCGCACCTGGTACAACCGGCGGATCGAGGACGTGATCTTCCGCCAGGAGCTGACCTGGGACGACGTGCTGCGGTACTCCTCGAACATCGGTATGTACAACGTCACGGAGCGGCTGACCCACACCGAGCTGCGCGACACGGTGCTCTCGCTGGGATTCGGCGCCAAGAGCGGCATCGGCATCCCCGGTGAGTCCTCGGGCATGGTCACGGGCCGGCGGGACTGGTCCAAGTACACGCAGACGTCGGTGGGCATGGGCTACGAGGTCGGCGTGACCATGGTGCAGATGGTGCGGGCGTTCTCGGTGTTCGCACGCGGCGGCGACGACGCGGGCACCATGCCGGGCGTGCGCCTGACCGCGGCGGGGCTGGACGAGGCCCGCCCGGGGCTGACCGGCGGAGAGGTGTTCATCGAGCGCATCTTCGATCCGGCGTCGGCGATCGCGGTGCGCGAGCCGCTGCGCGAGGTCGTCAACTCCATGGAACGCGCGCGGCTGCGCAACTTCCCGGGCGACGTGCCGGCGCGGTACAGCATGTTCGGCAAGTCGGGCACGGCCTACATCGCCTGCACGCCCCCGCCGGGCATGCAGCGCCCGCGGGGCGCGACGGGCTACTTCAAGCAGTACACCTCGAGCTTCCTGGTGGCCACGCCGCTGGAGGACCCCGAGCTGGTGATCCTGGTGGTCATCGACGACCCGGGCCCGGCGTTGGTGGCCGACCGCCGGCACTTCGGCAGCCAGGTGGCCGGGCCGGTGGTGCGTCGCGTGGCCGAGCGGGTGCTGCCCTACCTGGGCGTGCCCGCCCCTCCGGTCGTGCAGGCCGACGCCGCTGTCCGATAAAACCCGCCCGAAGCCCCAACATCCCATGAAATGTCCCCATCCAAGGCCCGGTTCCGGGCGGACATGGTTGGAGATGAAACCTATTTCGTGTACACTGCCTGTGATGAGGGTCCGGCCTCACGGCGTGGTTGTTCACCCGCGAGCCCGGCTGATATCGAGAGACCCGAGGGAGATACACCATGCGTCAGATTCTGATGGCCGCCGCGATCGCGGCGCTCGCGGGCGGGGCCTCCGCCGACGTGTTCAACGACAACTCCGGCAGCACCAACGACGGTGGCGACCTGGACGCGTTCTTCGCCGACCAGGGCTTCAACCACCTGGACATCGTGTCGGTGACGATCACCAACGACGCGACCAACCTGTACGTGGACATCCAGCTCAACGCGGACCTGGACGCGACCGCCTGGGGCAAGTACGCCCTGGCGCTCAACAACGGTTCGAGCCCGTCCGACGCCGGCAACGGCTGGGGCCGCAACATCGACTGGGCCGGCCAGACGATCACCCACTGGGTGGCGACCTGGGCCGACGACGGCGGCACCGGCATCGGCGGCCAGGTGTGGAGCTTCAACGGCGGCTGGAGCGAGACCGGCTCGCTGGCCGGCACCGACGACTCGCAGCACGCCGCGGGCCACCAGATCTTTACCGTGGCGCTGGCCGACCTGGGTCTGGGCTTCGGCGACGTGATGCTCTTCGACGTGGTCTCGACCGGCGGCGGTAACGACCCCGGCGTCGATCACCTGTCCCGCGCCGACGCGGCCACCAACGACTGGGGCACGACCTCCGTCGCCGGCAACTTCCTGGCCTACACCATCGTCCCCGCCCCCAGCGCGTTCGCGCTGCTCGGCCTGGGCGGTCTGGCCGCGGCCCGCCGTCGCCGCTGATCCTCGGTTTCGAACCAACGCATGTGGCAGGCCCGGGCACACACCGCCCGGGCCTGTCGCGTTTTGCGGCCTGCGCTCTGGCTCAGGGCGTGATCGGCGAGCGGCCCATCAGCGCGCGGTCCCGCCCGCCGGTGCGGACGATGCGACCGACGAAGGCGCGGTACGCCGCGTCCATTGACTCGACCGGCTCGTCGGGCCAGTAGGCCGCGAGCGCGCCCCCGCCCACGCGCCGGGTGCGCAGGAGCACCGCCTCCCGCTCGCCCGCGGACGCGGCGATGTGCTCGGCAAACCGGCCGGACTGGGCGTCCCGCAGCAGGCGTTCGAGCCCGGGGCGGCGGGCGCCGGCGTCGGATTCCATGAAGAAATGCACGAGCGCCCAGCACTGGGCGTAGTAGTTCAGCGCGGCCGCACCGCCGCGGTCGGTGTCGAGCAGGTCCTGCGGGCGGTTGTTGACCAGGTCGGCCAGGGGGATGAGCGTGCCGGTCGCCGCGGCCGAGCGGAGCTGGTCGAACCGCTGGGGGTTGAGCCAGGGCAGGAACTCGGGCACGTCCGGCTCGGACTCGCGCCAGCGGAAACCCTCGAGGTAGCACGCGATGCCCTCGTCCAGCCAGACGGGCAGCGGGTCGGCGAACGAGGTCTGGATGTGCTGGTGCCAGCCCTCGTGGGCGGCCATCACGAAGGTGTCCCGGGGGCCCAGGTCGTAGAAGATGCCCATGCCGTTGACGGCGTACCCACCCCGCTCGATCCGCAGGTAGGGGCGGGCCTGGTCACGCAGCAACTGGCGGGTCAGCGCGTCCCACTCGGTGCGCGAGGCGAGGACGTAGGTCTGCAGCGGCTCGGCCGGACGCACCAGCGGCGTGATCGCGTTGAGCCGGTGGGCGTTGGCCAACTCGAGGAACGGCGGCAGGCGGTGCAGCAGACGCCGATCGTTGACCGTGGTGCGCAGCTCGACCGAGGGTGTGGTCATCAGCCAGCCGGTGCGCCCTTGAAAGGTCCACGGCGTGCGCTCGGCGACGAAGCGGACCGGGTCGGACCCGGCCAGCGGCGCGTCGGGCTCCGGGCGCGGGGGCGCGGAGGCGCAGGACGCCACATACGCGGCCGCGCACGCCGCGAGCAGCCACGCCGCGGACCGCCGGATCAACCCAGGTCCTCGATCGCCTTGCGGATGGCGGCCGCGTCGCGTTGCTTGCCGGCCAGCTCGTCCCGCGTCTGCTCCACGAGGTGGGCCGGGGCCTTCTCGGTGTAGCCCGGGTTGGCGAGGCGGCCCTCGAGGGCATGAATCGATCTTTCTGTCGCTAGCAGCTCGCCATTCAAGCGTTTGCGTTCAGTTTCTGGATCATGCTGGTTCGCGAATCCACTGTACCTAATCTCATGTCCATCGAACATTGAGCTCGCACTTGCTTCATTTGGTAGGCTAGTTGTAACATTGGCTATTCCTGAAGTGGCGCCGATCCAAGGAGACCATCTCTTGAATTCTTCTGCAACTTCGGCGGGGGCATGAAGAATAAACTCTGACTTTGGCGATAGGTTTAGTTTTCCTCTGACTTCCCTGGCCGAATCGGCTAACTGGCGGGCTCTATTCATGCTGTCTTCGGCCACTTCGTCACGGAGCGTGCCGTCGGGTTCGGGCCAGCCGGACTGGCAGAGCGTCGCGTTGGACTTGGTCTCGGCGAAGGCGAAGCCCGTAATCGGCCTCATGGGCAGGGCCGAGATCTTCTCGTAAAGCGCCTCGGTGATGAACGGCATGACCGGGTGCATCAGGCGGAGGATCGCATCGAGCACCAGGCGCAGCACGGCGGGCTGGTTGGGGTCGGTGGCCAGCGTGGGCTTGATCGACTCCAAGTACCAGTCGCAGAAGTCGCGCCAGAGCAGGTCGTAGAGGGCGTCGGCGTAGTCCTTGAACTGGTAGTTGCGCTGGGCGTTGTTGATGGCGGCGGTGGCCGCGGTCAGGCGGCTGAGCATCCAGCGGTCGGCCAGCGAGAGCTGCTGTGGGTCGATGGGGAACGCCGAGGGCTTGACCGGGTGCCGCTCGAGCATGGTCAGCGCGAAGCGGGCGGCGTTCCAGAGCTTGTTGCACAGGTTGCGTCCGATGTCGAACTTGGGGCTGGTGTTCTTGCCTGTGGTCGGGTCCTTCTCCACCGGCATGCGGACATCCTGCGTCTGCGTGGTCATCTGGCAGAGCGTGAACCGCATGGCGTCGGCACCGTGGGATTCGATGATGTCCAAGGGGTCCACGCCGTTGCCCAGGCTCTTGGACATCTTGCGTCCCTCACCGTCCTGGATCATGGCGTGGATGAACACGTCCTTGAAGGGGGCCGGGCCGGGCTTGCCGAGCGGGGCGTCGTTGGCGAGGAAGTAGCGGTTGAACATCGCCATGCGGGACACCCACAGCGTGATGATCTCGCGGGCGGTGGTCAGGACGGAGGTGGGATTGAAGGCTTCGAGGAGCTTGGTGAAATCCTCGAGGCCGGTGTCTTTCGCGGCCGCATCGGCGTCGGGCCAGCCCATGGTGGACAGGGGCCAGAGCGCACTGGAGAACCAGGTGTCGAGGACATCGGGGTCTTGAAGAAATGTGTGTGACTCGAGGAAATCGATAACCTCGTGATCGTCCGGGTCTCGAACACACACGAAGAGTTGCTCATCTTCTGGATTCCAAGATTCGTATGCCTCTCCAAATTCACGACCGGCGTAGAAGATTCGTTGAGTTTCATGCCAGTTTTTCAGGTTTGTCCAAGTGTCTTTCCATCGCTTGTAGTCATCGACTCGACTCGACACTCGTCCCGAAATGTAGTCTTCTTCGAGCAGTCTCTTTCCCGACCGAATCCACGACGGCTTTGTACTCCACACCGGGATCCGATGTCCCCACCACAGCTGCCGGCTGATGCACCAGTCCCGCAGATTGTCGTGCCAGAACTCGTAGTTCTTGGCGTAGCGGGCGGGGTGGAAGGTCATCGTGCCGTCGCCGTGCTTGTTCAGCGGCGTGGACTCGGGCCACTGGGCCAGCGAGGCGTCGGTCCGCTGCTCCTTGACCACCGCCCGCTGCGCGTGGCCGCGCAGGCGGTCGTCGGTCACGCGGCAGTACCACTGGTCGCTCAGGTAGGGCTCGATCACCGCGTGGCTGCGGTACGAGTGTCCGACCGAGTGGCGGTGGGGGCGCACCCGCTCCAGCAGCGATCCCTCCTGGCCCTCGGCCACGCTGCGGGCCTTGAACTCCGCGACGACCCGCTTGCGGGCGTCTTCGCGGCTCAGGCCGATGAACAGCTTGGCGTCGCCGATGTCGGTCCAGCCGTGCTTGTCGGAGATCGAGGCATCGGGCGCCATGACGTTGATCAGCGTCGTGCCAGCCGAGCACTTCTCGACGATCGTCGCCTCGTGGCGGCGTCCGAGTTCGTAGTCGTTCGGATCGTGCGCGGGCGTGACCTTGAGGAAGCCGGTGGACATCTGGGCCTTGGCGTCGTCCTCCGGGCCGCCGTACTTGACGGGCAGGACAACGTAGTCGTCCTCGAGGATCGGGATCCGCCGCCCGACGATCGGCAGCTCGCACAGCAGACCCTTGAGCGACGGGGCGCGGGGGTCCTTGGGGTTGACGGCCACGGCCACGTCGCCGAGGTAGGTCTCGGGGCGGGTGGTGGCGACGGTGACCCAGGCCTGCTCGTCGTCGGGGTGGGTGTCCGCGCCGGGGTAGCCGCGGGCGGCCAGCTCGCCCCAGGTCACCGGGCTGTGGTCGCCGGCGTCGGAAGGATGCACGAGCGGGTAGCGCAGGTCGTAGAACGCGCTGTCCACCTCCTCCATCTCGACCTCGTCGTCGGCCAGGGCGGTCTGGGTGACCGGGTCCCAGTTGACCAGTCGCTTGCCGCGCTCGATCAGGCCGTCCTTGAACAGGCGGAAGAACGCTTCGCGCACGGCGCGGGCGCAGACGGAGTCCATGGTGAACCGCTGGCGGGGCCAGTCGCACGAGCAGCCCATGGCCATCAGCTGCTCGGTGATCCGCCGCTCGTACTCGTCCTTGAAGGCCTGGACCTCGGCGGTGAACTTCTCCCGCCCGCCCTCACCCCGGGCCTCCAACACGCGGTGCTCCGCCAGGGCGGGCTTGCCTTCGGACTTGAGGCGCTTGTCCACCACGGTCTGGGTGGCGATGCCGGCGTGATCGGTGCCGGGCATCCAGAGGGCCTCGAAGCCCTTCATCCGGTGGGCGCGGGTCAGGATGTCCTGGATCGTGTTGTTGAGCGCGTGCCCCAGGTGCAGGGCGGCGGTGACGTTGGGCGGGGGGATGAGGATTGCGAAGGGCTTGGCGGCGCCGGACAGCACCCGGTCGGGGTCGGCGTGGAAGGCATCGGCCTCCTGCCACTTTCGCCAGACGGCCGGCTCGGTCACCGCGGGCGTGTAGGCCTTGGCGAGGGATTCGGGCGGCGAGGCGGGGGGGTGGGCGGGGGGCTGGGTGGTCATGGCGTGTCCCGGTCTCTCGGCCGGAAGGGGCCGAAACCGGGTGCCCGGCTCACGCTTCCGACTCAGATATCAGTGTAGGAGACCGATACTGTCTGGTATGACCGCACGCACCCCCCGATCGGCCCGCCGCACCCCCCGCTCGTACCGTGCGGGGCTGGGACGCGCGGGCGGGATCGTGCTCGGGCTGGCGGCCCTGGGCGGGGCGGGCTTCGCGGGCTGGACCATCTACCGCGTGGCCGCAGCCCCCGCGCCCGAGCGCCCGACGACCCCGGAGGGCCCGGGCATCGCCGACACCCAGACCGTCGAGGCGGTCCTGGCGACGGTCAAGCAGCTCATCAACGACGGCCAGCCGAGCGCGGCCGAGACGGTGCTGTCCAAGGCGGTCCGCCAGTTCCCGGCGGATCAGGACCTTCGCCTGTCCTACGGCGACCTGCTCATGAGCCGGCAGCGGTGGTCCGAGGCGTATGACCAGTACGTGGGGGCGATCGAGCTGGGCCCGGTGCCCGCGCCGGTCGAGTTCTCGGCGGGCACGCTGGCGAGCATGACCGACCGCCCGACGCTGGCCGCGGCCCACTTCGCGGCCGCCATGCGGCTGGACCCGGGCGAGCCGAACTACCCGATGTACCTGGCCAGCACGCAGCTCAAGCTCAACCAGACGAACGAGGCGAAGGCCTCGCTGGCGATCGCGGCCCGGATGGCGCCGGACAGAGTTCAGGTCTGGGGCATGCTCGCGCAGATCGCGCTGACCGAGAACAAGCTGGAGATCGCGGCCCAGCACGTCGAGAAGGCCCGCCGCATCCAGCCCGCGTCCCCCGTGTGGCTGCTGATGGACGCCAGGATCCGCAAGCGCCGGGGCGAGCCGGAGCGGGCCCTCGACCTGCTCCACACGCTGCCCCAGCAGGAGATGGACCAGCCCGAAACACTGAGTCTGCTGGCCGAGTGCTACGGCATGCTCGGCAGACCGGCGGAGGCGGCGTCGCGGTACGTCGACGCCGCGGAGCGCAACCCGCAGAGTGCGGACCTGGCGTTCGAATCGGCGCTGTGGCTGCAGCGGGCGGGCGAGCCGGCCGAGGCGCTGGCGTGGGCCCGGCGGGCCGCGGGGCTGGGGCATTCCCGGGCGGAGGCTTGGATCTCGGCGCAGGCGTCGGCCCCGACCGACGGACCATCGGGCGAGGGCCCCTGATCGCGGTCAGCCGTGGGGGCGGTCCTGGTCGGCTTCTTCCTGATAATCGGGGGCCGGCATGCGGGCGGCCGATTCCTTCCAGGGGTCCGGCGTCGCGAAGGACGGCTTCTTGGGGGCGACGCGCCGGCGCAGGCGCCGGCGGGCGTTGAGGATCAGCATCGCGCCCGAGCAGACGAGCAGCACCACGCCGAGCAGGATCACGATGCTCAGCAGGGCCAGGCCCTGGCGCGTGGGCGTGGTGCCCGCGCCTCCGGCCGCGTTCTGGGCGGTGGCGATCAGCGTCGGGATCGATTCGTGGAGAACCCTCACGGGGGATTGTACGGGCCGCGTCCGGCGCCGGATGCTACAGTCCCGGGCACGGAGTGGATCACTGTCGAGCCACCGGAACGGAGAACCCATGCATCTCGAAGCCCATCAGGATGTCATCAACGACCTTGAGGCGCGGATTTTAACGATCCGTGACTCTCTTTGACTACGATCGCAAGCGATCGCGGCTGAGCGAACTGGAAGACAAGATGGGCGGGGAGGGCTTCTGGGACAACGCGGAAGCCGCCAAGAAGGTCGTGGGCGAACTCAAGACCCTGAAGGCGCAGACGCAGTCGCTTTCTCAGGTGATCTCCGAGTTCGAGGACGCCAAGCTGGCGTTCGAGATGGCCAAGGAAGAGGGCGACGACGACCTGCTCAAGGAGGCGGACGCGTCGCTGCACAGCCTGCTGGGGCGGATGGAGTCGATCGAGACCCAGAGCCTGCTCAACGGCAAGCACGACCACCGGGCCTGCTTCTTCAAGATCTCGGCCGGCGACGGCGGCACCGAAGCGAACGACTGGTGCGAGATGCTGATGCGCATGTACCTGTTCTACTTCGAGGCCATGGAGTTCAAGATCGAAGAGATCGAGATGTCCCACGGCACGGAGGTCGGCCTGGACTCTGTCACGCTGCGGGTCGAGGGGCCGTACGCGTTCGGGCTGCTGTCCTGCGAGCGTGGGACGCACCGGCTGGCGCGGGTCTCTCCCTTCAACGCGCAGGGCAAGCGTCAGACGAGTTTCGCGACCGTGGACGTGATCCCCGAGTTCGAAGAGACCGACGTGACCATCCCGGACAAGGACCTGGACATCGTCGTGTTCGCGCGGTCCAGCGGGCCGGGCGGGCAGAACGTCAACAAGGTGGCCTCGGCCGTGCGCCTCGTGCACAAGCCGACGGGCATCATGATCGTGGCCTCGACCTTCCGTGACCAGCTCCAGAACCGGGCGCAGGCGATGAACATCCTGATGGCCAAGCTCGAGCAGATGGCCGAGGAGAAACGCCAGGCCGAGATCATGGAGGCCGCGGGCGGCAAGATCGAGCAGCGGGGCTGGGGCGCCCAAATCCGCAGTTATGTGCTCTACGACAACCGCGTGAAGGACCACCGCACCGGCTACGAGGACAGCCCGACCAACGTGCTCGACCGCGGGCACCTGCAGGGCTTCATCGACGCGGAGTTGAAACGGCGAAGGGCGAACAAGGAGGCGTGAGCCTCACGCCTTGGCCGGGGAGCCATCGTCGGTGTCGAACCCGGACAGACGGGCCAGGCGGGCGCGGATGCGGTCGGCCAGATCGCGGAAGGCGGCCTTCTCCCTTGTCGATCTCGGCGAGCGCATCGCGCGGTGAGCGAAGTGCCGGGCGAGTTCGTCGATGGTCTCCTGCCCCTCGCCGGTGACGCTGCGCATCGCCCAGCGCTCGAAGGAACGCGAAGCGATCGGGCCGGAGGAGAGCACGACGATCTCGCGGTGGCGCGGGTCGTGCTCGATCTTGGCGTAAATCCGCTCGACGTCCTCCCGAGGCCCCTCAAGGACCTGCAGGAACCGGTCCGAGTCGAACCACAGGCAGCCGGTGATGTCCAGACGGCGGTTGGTGCGTCCCGCGGGGAGCACGATGCGGTCGACCACATCGGCGTCGGTCACGCCGGGTGATCTCCGGCTGACGTAGATGATCTCGTACTGGTTGGACAACTTGGGATCCGGTCGTTCGTGGGTCGTGGGGTGCGTGGGATCGTTTCCAGAATATGGACGCGCGACCGGCGGGATTCCCCCAAAGACGCAGCGAAACATTCTTTCGCCGCGCCAACGAGCGATGTTTCAAGTCATTAAAAACACCGCGTCCGCATTACACCCCACGAGAGTCGGGGGGAACACGAGAACCGGCGTCGTCCGTGGACGCGCGATCGGGGCGGGCGGTTGTGCGCAGGCGCCAGGCGAAGTAGCACGCGCCGCCCAGGGCAAGAGAGGCGGCCGGGATCCATAGGGCCGCGTGACCAAGGCGGTCCTGGGCGATCACGCCCGTGATGCCCCCGCCCAGGAACGCGCCGAGCAGGCCGACGAGCAGCAGCAGCCGCCAGCCGCCGACCTTGTGCCCGGCGAGGAGTTGCCCGGCCATGAAACCGAGGTCGGTGAGCAGCCCGGTGACATGCGTCGTGCGGATGATCATCGAGCGGTAGGACGAGGCCATGGCGTTCTGGAGCCCCGCGGCGGAGGCGGCCAGCAGGGCGCCGGCGGTCAGCGAAGACGG